>Ga0310122_10000013_pt1 | contig 159945 bp, 139 predicted proteins | sample CB6_Bottom_1051__FD_203503 | JGI IMG/M metagenome (GOLD analysis project Ga0310122, IMG submission 203503) | Marine microbial communities from Western Arctic Ocean, Canada - CB6_Bottom_1051 | ecosystem: Environmental > Aquatic > Marine > Oceanic | place: Canada: Western Arctic Ocean... | reverse complement strand
AAGGCATGCGTACCTTAGCCGCTAATATCGCCGTCGAAATGCCAGAGTCGGAAGTAGGGAGTTCGCATTACCGAATTCTATTCTTAGCCGCCTTTGTATTATTCATATTCACCTTTATTTTCAACACCGTTGCTGAGTTTGTTCGTCAGCAGCTGCGTGAAAAATACAGCTCAATGTAAGTGGAGAAACACGACATGGTAAAGCAGTGGTTTAGGTCTGGTTCTCCTTGGATTTGGATGACCGGTGGTGCTGTCAGCATCAGTTTAATTTCAGTAATTGGTTTACTCGCCATGATTGCATGGAAGGGACTAAGCTTTTTTTGGCCATCTCAAGTTATGCAGTATGAGCTTGAAGGTTCAATTGCGAAGCAAACAGTTATTGGTGAAATTTATGACCGTGAATTAGTACCTAAGTCGCGTTTAGCGGCAACCGGTATTGATGTTTCTAAATTTGAAAAAGACGAGGTTGAGCGTTTACTAATTAAAACAGGTAACCGTGAGTATGTTGATTTAGATTTTCGCTGGATACTCGAAACCGATATCAAACAAAGCTCAGCGCCTAAAGCGCTTGCGGTGTTTGAGCGCAGCAAAAACGGTAATTTTTACGGGTATGTAGAAAGCGTCATTAAAGACGGTCAGACGGTAACAGCAGATAAAGTAGAAACCTTACATGACCTTGTAGAGCGTGCAGTCGACTTAAATGACGAAGCGCTTGATTTACAAAATGGCGACATAGGACATATAAACTATGAGCTAGAGCGTTTACGTTTACAAGAAAAAGCCTACTTGCTTGATAACGAGCTAACTGACGAGCGTGTTGCTGAGCTTGCTCAAGCGCGTGCTGATTTACGTGCACAATATGGTGAATTAGAAAAAGAGCTATTCGCACTGCGTAAACAAGCTAAACGTGATCAAGTAACCGTAAAAGATATGCGTGGTGAGGTTGTTACTATCCCGCTTTATCAAGTGTTGGATGTATGGTTTCCAAACGATATGGGCTTTTTTGCTAAACTAGGTCATTACTTTGTGCAGTTAGGTAAGTTTGTTGCAGATGACCCACGTGAAGCTAATACCGAAGGCGGCGTATTTCCTGCTATTTTTGGTACGGTATTTATGGTGATGTTAATGGCTGTGATTGTAACGCCATTTGGCGTGGTTGCTGCTATTTACTTACATGAATATGCAGCCAAAAATGCAATTACTAAAATGATCCGTATTGCGGTTATTAACTTGGCGGGTGTTCCGTCTATTGTATACGGTGTATTTGGCTTAGGTTTCTTTGTTTATATGGTTGGTGGTAGTGTTGACCAATTATTTTATCCAGAGTCATCGCCTACCCCTGTGTTTGGTACCCCAGGTGTTTTATGGTCAGCACTTACCTTGGCGATATTAACGTTGCCAGTAGTGATAGTGTCTACCGAAGAAGGTTTATCTCGTATTCCAAGCACGGTCCGTGATGGTTCGCTAGCACTGGGCGCGACTAAGGTAGAAACGCTATGGCGAATCATAATTCCTATGGCCAGTCCTGCAATTATGACGGGTTTAATTTTAGCGGTTGCTCGTGCAGCGGGTGAGGTTGCACCACTTATGCTGGTGGGTGTGGTAAAAATGGCGCCAACGCTGCCGCTTGATGGTAACTTCCCATATATACATTTAGACAGAAAATTCATGCACTTAGGTTTTCATATTTACGATGTTGGCTTTCAAAGCCCGAACGTTGAAGCGGCGCGTCCGCTGGTATATGCAACGGCCTTTTTGTTAGTGTCGGTTATTATTACCCTTAACATCACCGCCATTGGTATACGTAACCATTTACGTGAAAAATTCAGATCGCTTGAGCATTAATTTAGTATAGGTAACAAACATGATTACAGTCGCTCCAAAAGTAAACCAAGCAAAGCCAAGCTTGAAGTTAGATTTAAATAATTTAACAGACGAACAAAAAGCGCTAGAAATTAAAGATCTCGACCTTTACTACGGTGATAAACAAGCACTGAGTAAAGTAAATATGAATATTCCTAAAGGCCAAGTAACGGCATTTATCGGCCCGTCGGGTTGTGGTAAATCAACCTTATTACGTTGTATTAACCGCATGAACGACTTGGTAGATATTTGTCGTATTGAAGGCGAAATCATGCTGCATGGGCAAAATATTTACGATAAAAGCGTTGATGTTGCAGCGCTTCGCCGTAATGTTGGCATGGTGTTCCAGCGCCCAAACCCATTTCCAAAATCAATTTATGAGAATGTGGTATATGGTCTTCGCCTGCAAGGCATTAAAGAAAAGCGTAAGCTTGATGAAGTGGTCGAGCAATCGCTTCGCGGTGCAGCTCTTTGGGATGAAGTAAAAGATAGACTTCACGATAGCGCATTTGGTTTATCGGGCGGTCAGCAGCAACGTTTAGTGATTGCTCGCTCTATTGCGATTGAGCCAGAGGTATTACTGCTTGATGAGCCAACATCAGCACTGGATCCGATTTCAACGTTAGTAATCGAAGAACTAATTAATGATTTAAAGAATAAATTTACTGTGGTTATTGTTACTCACAACATGCAACAAGCAGCTCGTGTTTCTGATCAAACAGCGTTTATGTATATGGGGGAGCTGATTGAGTATTCAGATACCAATACCTTGTTTACAACGCCTACAAAGAAAAAAACGGAAGATTATATTACCGGTCGCTACGGCTAGTCGGATTAAAACGCGAAAGCAATAAATTATTAAAGAAGGTCATTATGGAACACAACATTAATAAACATATTTCTGGTCGTTTTAATCAAGAACTAGAAGATGTCCGTAACCATGTGCTAAGCATGGGTGGACTGGTTGAGCAGCAACTAAATAGTGCCCTTGACGCGGTAAGTCAAAACGATGCGGTACTAGCACAAAAAGTGCGTGAGAATGATTATAAAGTTAATGCAATGGAAGTGAGTATTGATGAAGACTGTACTCGCATTATCGCGCGTCGTCAGCCAGCTGCTAGCGACCTGCGTTTAGTGGTGGCAATTGCAAAAACCATTGCCGATTTAGAGCGAATTGGTGATGAAGCTAAGCGAATTGCTAAAGTTGCACTAGACTCATTTACTAAGGATCAACAAGATTTATTAGTAAATATCGAAAATATGGGACGCCAAGTATCTAAAATGTTGCATGACGTTTTAGATGCATTTGCACGTATGGATGTGCAACGTGCATTTGAAGTGCATAAAGAGGATGCCAAAGTGGATAGGGAATATGAAGCAATCACCCGTCAAATAATGACTTACATGATGGAAGATCCGCGCTCAATTCCAAAAATTATGGATTTAGTATGGTCTGTTCGCTCATTAGAGCGCATCGGTGATCGCTGTCAAAACATCGCTGAATATATTATCTATTTTGTAAATGGAAAAGATATTCGTCATACATCTCAAGAAGATATAGAGAAGTCTTTGTAATTTTGAACCATCATCCTTTTTAATTATAGGGATGAATATTCATTTTTCTTTTAGTCTGCTGGTCATTGAGCAATAAAAAGCGTTCACAATCGAGCTTAATGCTGTAAAATTCACGCTGATCAGCATACTAAATTGATTTAAGGGTCAGTTATGCATACAAACGCGTTTCTAGGAGTATTTGCAAAATCTCCTATAAAACCAATGGAAGAACATATCCGAAAGGTTCATCAAGCTAGTAAAACCTTGATACCTTTTTTCAATCACGTTTTTAAAGAAGAATGGCAACAAGCTGAAGAGCTACGTTTAACTATTCGAAACTTAGAGCGTGAAGCCGATGAAATGAAAAGAAACATACGCCTACAATTACCGCGTGGATTATTCATGCCGGTAGAGCGTACAGATCTGCTCGAATTAGTAACCCAACAAGACAAAATTGCTAATAAAGCAAAAGACATTGCTGGGCGCGTAATTGGTCGTGAGATGATCATACCAAAAGAGATTCAAGAAGACTTTTTGGCATATGTAACTCGTTGTGTAGATGCAACTAAACAAGCATCTAAAGCGATTAATGAATTAGAAGAATTGTTAGAAACAGGCTTTAAAGGCAGAGAAGTAACTCTGGTTGAAAAAATGCTTGTTGAATTGGATGCCATAGAACAAGACACGGATGAAATGCAAATTAAAATACGCCGTCAACTACGTAAAGTAGAAGATGGGCTAAACCCAGTTGATGTAATGTTTTTATACAAAATCATTGAATGGGTTGGCGAGCTTGCAGATATTGCAGAGCGCGTAGGATCACGTCTTGAGCTGATGTTAGCTCGTTAATTTAAAATCAGTTCAAACACGAAAGATTAAGGTTACACAATGGATATCATTGCATCTTACGGCACGGTATTAATTTTAATTGCCGCAGCAGTCGGCTTTTTTATGGCTTATGGTATTGGCGCAAACGACGTTGCCAATGCGATGGGTACATCGGTGGGTTCAAAAGCACTTACCATTAAACAAGCGATTTTTATCGCGATGATTTTTGAATTCGCAGGTGCTTATTTAGCAGGGGGTGAAGTAACATCAACAATTCGTAAAGGGATTATTGATGCGACCCCATTTGCTGACATTCCTGAACTGATGGTTTTAGGTATGATCGCCTCTTTATTCGCCGCTGGCAGTTGGTTATTAATGGCCTCGTTTTTAGGTTGGCCGGTATCGACGACTCATTCAATCATTGGCGCTATCATTGGTTTTGCTCTTGTTGCAGTAGGCACAGAGGCTATTCAATGGGGTAAGGTTGCCGGTATCGTAGGTAGCTGGATTGTAACGCCGGCGATATCTGGTTTTATAGCGTACTTAATATTTATGAGTGCGCAAAAGCTGATTTTTGACACCGATGCTCCACTTAAAAATGCAAAGCGCTTTGTACCAATATACATGGGTTTAGCTGGCTTTATTATGGCACTTGTGACCATTAAAAAAGGCTTAAAGCACATTGGTATTAATTTAGGTACATTTGAAGGTTTTGCTATTTCTATTGGTATAGCGGTACTAGTTGCTGTTATTGGTAAAATTGCTATTTCTCGTTTAAATATCGATCCTAAAGCGGATAGAGAAATGCAGTTTAACAATGTAGAAAAAGTGTTTGCGGTACTTATGGTGCTAACTGCTTGTTGTATGGCATTTGCTCATGGTTCTAACGACGTTGCTAACGCAATTGGACCTCTAGCTGCTGTTGTAAACATTGTTGAAAACAATGGTGAAATTGCTAAAAAGGCGGCTATCGCTTGGTGGATATTACCACTAGGTGGTTTAGGTATTGTTGCCGGTCTTGCTATTTTAGGTAAAAAAGTAATTAAAACCATTGGTGAAGGTATTACCCATTTAACACCAAGTCGTGGTTTTGCTGCTGAATTAGCCGCGGCCTCTACGGTTGTTATTGCATCGGGCACAGGCTTACCTATCTCAACCACACAAACCCTAGTGGGCGCTGTGTTGGGCGTAGGTATGGCACGTGGTATTGCCGCACTTAACATGGGTGTAATAAGAAATATTGTAGTTTCTTGGGTAATTACATTGCCAGTTGGTGCTGCCCTTGCTATTGTTATTTTCTACGTACTAAGAACCGCTTTTGGGGTTTAATAAAAAGTACTTAAAAGACTTTTAGCTTGAAAAGATCTCAACGCCCTTGGTGTTGGGGTCTTTTTATTTGTGGAAAGAAAAATGACCAATCTCCCTAGTATTAAACAGCTGCAGTATTTATTAGCTGTGCATCAACATCAACATTTTGGCCGAGCAGCCAGTGCTTGTTTTATCGGTCAGTCTACGCTGAGTACCGCGATTCAAAACCTAGAAGAAACTTTAGGATGTCAGCTTATAGAGCGAGAAAATCGCAGCCTAATGTTTACCACCATTGGTGAAGAGGTGGTTGAGCGTTCAAGAAAAATAATCAACGATACAATTAGTTTAAAAGAGTTAACTAAAAGCTTTTTAACACCGCTTAGTGGTACATTAACTGTGGGTGTTATTCCTACTATAGCCAGCTTTATCGCAGCGCCTTTATATCATTTTTGTCAGCAAACATTTGTAGATTTAGAGTTGGTATTAATTGAAGACACCAGCGACAAGCTTCTCGACAAGTTAGAACATGGGCAAATTGATTTAGCATTATTAGCGCTGCCCTACGAAACCGATAAATTTCATACCCAAGTATTAGCACAAGATCACTTTAGCTTAGTGCATCATAAAGATTACATGCCAGCTAAAGGTATTGAAGACTTTAATTTACTACCAGAAGCCAGTGTATTCTTGCTTGAGCGAGAGCACTGTATGACAGGGCATGCGCTTAGTGCGTGTCATTTAAACCGCTCTAGTTGTATAAACCCCTTTGAGGCGGCTAGCCTTCATACCTTATTGAGTATGGTTGAGTATAAACTTGGCGTGACGTTTTTACCGCAAATGGCAATTAACGCGGGTATTTTAGAGAACAAAGATATGCTTGCTACACCATCGCAAGGTGATGCCTATCGTGATATTGGTGTATTGTGGCGCAAAACAACGGGGCGCATTCGTGACTTTAAATTGTTTAGCCAACAATTAGAGGTTTTTTTGAAAAAGCAGTGCAGTGTTGATTTTAAATAGGTAAAAAAAAGCGTATTTTAATTAATACGCTAAATAACACGGGGGAATTAAAGTGGCTGCTTGTGCTGGCCGTGATAGCTTTCTAGCGGCGGTAAAAATAGTAAGTAAACCCAAACAACTACATTAAAGTAAGGGACTAGCCCAAGCACTGTAAAGGTTTTTACAGGGTAACCCTTGATCTGAGCATATTTGTAACATTGAAGCGCAATAGCAAAGTGTATAAACAATAATAACGTGATTAGTTGCGTCATAAAAATCCTCCTTATGCCCTATGTCCACCTTTAAAAGTATAGACATCTAGACGATAAGAAATAAAGATGTCATGTAAAATCAAGGTAATCACTTAATTTTCATGACATTGTGCTGCCGATAAGCAAAGTATAGGTTAGATAGGCAAATTTGAAAGTAATAAATTGCTTAAATTTGTTTATTAATGTTTATAGTGACGTGAGGGTGTCTTGATAAAAAATAGGATTATTTTTTATTTTTTCTAACTTAATCAGTACCTTGTCAATAGGTACAGGGCGAGCAATAAAGTAACCTTGCCCGTAGTCGATACCAATTTCTTTAAGTGCAAAAAACACTTCTGCGGTTTCAACATATTCGGCTACAGAGCGCTTATCTAGTGAGCGACTGATGTCATTTATGGCCTTTACTAGCGCTAAATCAATGGAGTCATTAAGCATATCGCGAACAAATGAGCCGTCAATTTTTACGTGTTGAGCTGGTAATTGTTTAAGGTAATTAAAAGTACTGAAGCCGGTGCCAAAGTCATCAATTGAAAAGTGGCAGCCTAAATTATTTAGCCGCTCAATCATTTTACGCGTCGCCGCTAAATTATTAATACTGGCCGACTCGGTTATTTCAAAAATAATTTTCGCCGGAGATACTTGATACTTCTCAAGGGTCGACTCTATTAATGGCAATAAACGCTCATCTAAAAATGACTGTGCCGATAAGTTTATTGCAATCTGAAGAAGTTCTGGATGTGCAGCAACACTCGCAATGCTGTTACGAATAACACATTGGTCCATTAAAAAGGTATCGTTAAGCATTTCCAATGAGGGAATAAATTGATTTGGGTAAATAAGCTCGCCATCGAGTTTTAACCTTAGCAGTACTTCAAAGTAGGCAACCTGATTAGTTTTAAAATCCCAAATGGGTTGGTAATGAAGCTCTATACTGTCTTGTTGGAGTGCTTGGCGTACTCCATGACCCCACTCTAAACCCGTTTGCAGCGCATTGTTTTCACCATCTTGTTTTGAATAGCAATGTACTAGGTTACGGCCTAAATTTTTAGCAATATACAACGCAATATCTGACTGCTTTAAGCATTCATTTGGATCGCAGTTATCAGCAGTGATTTGGGTTAAACCAATAGAGCAACTAATTGAATAGATTTGCTCTTCAGATTTAAATTGGTTGCCTTCAATGGCACTACAAATCCCTTCTGCGATTAAATGGGCATCCAATAAATTGGTATTTTTAAGTATCACCGCAAACTCATCACCACCAACACGGCAGATCAGATGCTCATTACTAATATTGGCAATAAATAGCTGCGCTACTTCTTTTAAAACAATGTCACCTTGTTGGTGGCCTTTACTGTCATTTATTATTTTAAAGTGGTCAAGGTCAATATAAATAAGCGCATGTTCAATATTTGTATGGGTGTTTTCGCTCTGGCAAATATAGTTAAGCTGTTGGTCGAAGTAATAACGGTTGTGTAGTCCTGTTAAGGTGTCATGCAGGGCTAAATGGCGCAATTGCAACTCTGCTTGTTTTCGCTCATGAATGTTATCGAGTGTGGCGGTGATAGTGGCGTTGTTGCTGCTATTTTTTATTAACTGAAGCCGACATTCAACCCACACTGAATTACCATTTTTTTGGCTTAGTTTAACTTCTATTTTTTGTTTGTTTGCGCCACCTTGTAAAATATCATCAATCGTCGCTTGTAATGACTGTTGATACTCTGTGGTACAAAATGCAGTGAGTGGTTGTTGTAGGGTCGACTTAACTCCAAAGCCGCTCAGAGATTCCCACGCAGGGTTTATAAAGCGAATATTCCCTTGTTGGTCTAATTCAAGTACAACTGTGTTTAGGTGCAATAAAATACGTTGATGTGCTGAAAATAGGTCGCGATACTTTACTTCACTAATACTTAGCTGCTGTACCTTATTAGCAAATTCAGCATAGCTGACCATAAAGTCTTCACGACGAGCTGCGTGATCACAGACTTTATTTAAAAATGAGGGGTCGTAAGGGGCGCGAATAAAGTCGGTAACGCCTGAAAGTAATAACTGCTCGGCGTAATCGGCATCGTTTTTATCAATAATAGTAACAATGGCTTGCTGAGGGTTATGCTGTAGGATCTTTTCGACTAATTGATTTGAGCTCTCAGCTTGTGCTGCAGTGGCATCAAGTAGCACGATAGCAAACGGCTGCTGATTATAGGCACTGAGCGCGTCTTTTTCGTTAGTAACATGAGTAATTGCAAAGTTAAGCTTTAATTGTTCACTCATGTCGTTTGCTCTGCTGGTAAAGGGTTCTAATAACAACAGGTTTAAGCGACTGCTTTTTTCTAAATGACTCGACAGCACATTTGCTAGTATTTGCGGCAATATATCTTGGCGCTCAAAAGGCAGTACTGCATCAATGCCATAGCTACGCGCGGTGGTTTCAGCGATACGCTCACAATAAATGGGCGGAATTAGCAAAATAGGCGTGTTTTTCGGCGTGTTTAGCAAACCAGAGCGGATCATACGTGAAAACCGCCAACCATCAATTTTACCTACATCTAAGCCGGTTATGATTATATTTACGCTTTGGTTCTTTAAGATTTTTAACGCATCTTGGCTGTCTGAGGCTTCAATAAACTCAAACACACTAAGCCTCTCCAGCGTGGCACGTATAGTCTGGCGCTCATCATTACTTGCATTTAATATTAGCAATTTAAGCTGTTTTGCCACTTAGGTACCACTCCGAGAAATGCAGATAATAATTCAATTAGTAAGAGTAATGATATTTCGCCATAAGAACAAGCGTATTTAACCGCTATTTTAAATGTAGTTCATTGATAGCTAATTAGGGAGAATATAGGGGTTATCTTGAGCTTCATTAGTAATAGTAATTAGGGAGAATATAGGGGTTATCTTGAGCTTCATTAGTAATAGTAATACACTTGGCGCGATTTTAAATGATGTGGAATTCTAACAATGCGCGTAGCTGATTTTAGCTTTGACTTACCTGATGAATTAATTGCTCGTTTTCCTAAAGCAGACAGAACCAGTAGCCGTTTATTGAGCTTAGACGGGCCGAGTGGTGCTGTTGAGCATAAAATATTTAGTGACATTCTTGAGCTTGTAAACGAAAACGACTTACTGGTTTTTAATAACACCAAAGTAATACCTGCGCGTATGTTTGGTCAAAAAGAATCTGGCGGTAAAGTTGAGGTGCTGGTAGAACGCGTATTAGACGAACACCGCGTGCTCGCTCACATTCGCGCGAGTAAATCGCCAAAGCCGGGTAATGTACTCATTTTAGAGGGCACAGCAAAAGCTATTATGGTGGCACGCCACGATACTCTGTTTGAGCTTGAGTTTGACCGCAGTGAAAATGTGCTCGACATTTTAAATGATGTGGGTCATATGCCGCTTCCTCCTTACATTGACCGCCCAGATAACGAAGCGGATCGTGAGCGTTACCAAACGGTATATGGTGAAAAGCCAGGCGCCGTTGCGGCACCAACAGCAGGCCTTCATTTTGACGATAAACTCATGACTGCACTTAAAGGCAAAGGCGTACAAATGGCCTTTGTTACCTTGCATGTTGGCGCAGGTACATTCCAGCCAGTTAGGGTAGAAAGTGTTGATGAGCACATCATGCACTCTGAATATATTGAAGTACCGCAAGATGTGGTGGATGCGGTTGCAAGCACTAAAGCCAAGGGCGGGCGTGTGATTGCGGTAGGTACAACTTCAGTTCGTTCACTTGAGTCGGCAGCAAAAATACATGGCGGCAAGTTAGATACTTACTTTGGTGATACCGATATTTTTATTTTTCCGGGTTATCAATTTAATGTTGTTGATGCCATGGTTACCAACTTCCATTTACCTGAATCAACCCTAATCATGCTGGTCAGTGCCTTTGCAGGGCAAGACAATATTATGGGTGCTTACAATACTGCGATTGAACAACAGTATCGCTTTTTTAGCTATGGCGATGCGATGTTTTTGACCCGTAAATAATTTACAGCGTTATCGGTTTTTATTTTACTCCTAAGCACAGTGAATTTTTCACTGCTAATAGTAATAGGGTGGTAAAAAGGGTAGAATCGAGCGGTTAAATTATAGCTTGTTGGACTGTTTTTCCGACACAGAGGATATTATGAAATTTGAATTAGACTGCACCGATGGCAAAGCACGCCGCGGTCGCTTGATTTTTGACCGAGGTGTAATAGAAACACCAGCGTTTATGCCTGTAGGGACTTATGGCACGGTTAAAGGCATGACACCTGATGAAGTTAAAGCAACGGGTGCACAAATCTGTTTAGGCAATACATTTCACTTAATGTTGCGTCCAGGTACTGAAATCATCAAACAGCATGGTGATTTACACGATTTTATGAACTGGGACTTCCCAATTCTTACTGACTCAGGCGGTTTCCAAGTATTTAGCCTTGGCGCAATGCGTAAAATCACTGAAGAAGGCGTAATGTTCCAATCGCCTGTAAATGGTGACCAAATTATGATGTCGCCAGAGAAATCAATGGAAGTGCAGCGTGATCTTGGCTCAGATATCGTGATGATATTTGACGAATGTACGCCATATCCTGCCACTGAAAAAGAAGCCAAAGACTCTATGGAGCTTTCTCTTCGTTGGGCTAAGCGCTCAAAAGAAGGGCATGGCGACAACCCGTCAGCATTGTTTGGTATTATTCAAGGCGGTATGTATCCTGAGCTTCGTGCACAATCACAAGCGGGCCTTGAAGAGATTGGTTTTGATGGCTATGCGCTTGGTGGTTTATCGGTTGGTGAACCTAAAAATGAAATGATTAATATTCTTGATCATTGTGCTTATAAAATGCCAGAAAACAAACCACGTTATTTGATGGGTGTTGGCAAGCCAGAAGACTTAGTTGAGTCGGTTCGTCGTGGTATTGATATGTTTGACTGTGTAATGCCAACGCGTAATGCACGTAATGGTCACTTATTTATTACAACGGGTACCATTAAAATCCGTAACGCAGTGCATAAAACAGATACTGGTCCACTTGATCCAGAGTGTGATTGCCATACCTGTAATAATTATTCGCGCGCCTATTTGCATCATTTAGACAAATGTAACGAAATTTTGGGTGCACGACTAAACACTATCCATAACTTACGATACTATCAACGTGTTATGGAAGGTTTGCGTAATGCTATTAGCGAAGGTCAACTAGAGACATTTGTACACGATTTTTACGCTCGCCGAGGCCAAGAAGTGCCAGAGCTAGCTGATACAACAAATTAAAATTTAAAAATTAAAGAGGAAGTATTATGAGTTTATTTATTTCAAACGCACATGCAAGCGCTGGCGCACCTGCGGCAGGCGGCGGTATGGAAATGCTAATTATGTTAGCGATTTTTGGTTTGGTTTTTTACTTTTTAATTTACCGCCCGCAAGCAAAGCGTGTAAAAGAGCATAAAAGTTTAATGAGTGCGATGGCAAAAGGCGATGAAGTGCTAACCCAAGGTGGTTTAGTGGGTAAAATCGTAAAAATTGCCGATGATAAAGACTTCATCGTGATCTCATTAAATGAGCAAGCAGAAGTAACAGTACAAAAATCAGCGGTATCTGCTGTATTGCCTAAAGGCACAATGAAGTCGCTATAAAAATAATAAGGACGACCCCGTGTTAAACAAGTTTCCAATTTGGAAGTATTTACTTGTTTTAGCTGTGTTAGCCATTGGCCTTTTATATGCTTCACCAAACCTGTATGGCCGCGATCCGGCCATACAGGTTTCTGGCGCTAAAGGCACCGATGTTGACCTCAGTGTTGTAGACAAAGTAAACGCAATCCTCAAAAAAGATAACGTTAGCGCTAAATCGACAAAGCTCGAAGACGGGCAAATTCTTGTTCGCTTTAAAAACGTTGAAGACCAACTTAAAGCGCAAGACTTACTGCGTAACTCGCTTAGTAACGATTATATCTCAGCAATTAATATGGCTCCTGCACAACCGGCTTGGTTAAAGTCGCTGGGCGGTAATCCTATGAAGTTAGGCCTAGATCTAAGTGGTGGTGTGCATTTCACCATGGAAATCGATATGGTCACTGCGGTGGATAATCAGTTAGAGCAAATGGAGCAAGATTTTCGCAGCGACCTGCGCGAAGAAAAACTACGTTATCGTAGTGTGCGCCGTGTAGCTGGCACTGAGCGTATGCGTGTAGAAATGCGTAACGAAGAAGATAAAGACGCTGCAGAGCGCTTTTTAGAAAGTCGTTACCCTCTAAACGTTTACATTGATGATAGCAGTAACGATAACGCATTCTTTGCCACCATGAGTGAGCTAAAGCTAAAAGAAATTCGTGACTACGCTATCAAGCAAAACGAAACGATTATTCGTAATCGTATCAATCAAATTGGGGTTGCAGAGCCAAACGTACAGCGCCAAGGTGCTGAACGTATTATTGTGCAATTACCAGGGATTCAAGATACCGCTCGCGCTAAAGAAATTTTAGGTGCTACGGCAACGCTTGAGTTTCGTGAAGTTGACGAAAATGCTGACATAAGCGCGGCTGCTCAAGGTCGTATCCCTCCGGGTACTGAAATGATCATGAGTCGTGATGGTTACCCTGTAGTACTAAAAAAACGCATTATTCTTGAAGGCAGCCATATTACTGGCGCGCAGTCAGGTGCGGATGAGTACCAGCGCCCACAAGTAAGCATTAAACTCGATAGTAAAGGTGGGGCAAAAATGAATGCCTTTACCAAGCGTGCTATCGGTAAACGTATGGCTACCGTGTTTATTGAGTACAAGCCATCGGGTAAAAAAGATAGCGAAGGTAAAGCACTTCCACCGATTAAAGTGGAAGAAGTGATTAACGTAGCAACCATTCAAGCGCGTCTTGACCGTTCATTCCGTATTACCGGTATTGATAACCCCGCTGAAGCACATAACTTAAGTTTACTACTTCGCGCGGGTGCACTGGTTGCGCCTATTCAAATTGTAGAAGAACGTACGGTTGGCCCAAGCCTAGGTCAAGAAAACATTGAAGCAGGTATGACCGCTGTAGCCCTAGGTTTTGCGTTTGTACTGGCCTTTATGCTTATTTACTACAAAGGTTTTGGTCTTGTTGCAAATATTGCACTGGCTGCCAACTTAGTGCTTATTATCGGCGTTATGTCATTAATTCCAGGCGCAACACTCACCCTACCAGGTATAGCCGGTATTGTATTAACCGTTGGTATGGCTGTTGATGCGAACGTACTTATATTTGAACGTATTCGTGAAGAGCTAGCCGATGGCCGCAGCCCTCAACAAGCGGTTCATTTTGGTTACGATAGCGCCTTTAGTACTATTTTTGATGCCAATATCACTACATTAATTGCGGCGATTATCTTGTTTGCTGTTGGTACCGGCCCTGTTGCTGGCTTTGCGGTAACCTTAGCAATTGGTATTTTAACCTCTATGTTTACAGCAATTATAGGTACCCGTGCGGTGATCAACCTATTTATTGGTGGCAAACGTGTTGATAAACTTTCAATTTAAGGAGCAGACATGCAAATTTTAAGATTGGGCGGAAAAACCCTTCGTTTCATGTCTCTTCGAAAAGTGGCAATGGGCTTTTCTACGTTATTAATTATAGCGTCGCTGGCGTCACTTTTTGTTAAAGGCTTAAATTTCGGTTTAGATTTTACCGGCGGTACCGCGGTTGAGGTGGGTTTTTCACAACCAGCCGATCTGAAAAAAGTTCGTAATGTACTTGCTGAAAACGATTTTGCTGATGCATCGGTACAGCTTTTTGGCTCAAGCCAAGAGATACTGGTTCGTTTAGCCCCTCGTGGTGACGATGTAAAAGCAGAAGTGATTGGTAACCAAGTGATTGCTGCTCTTAAAAAAGCTGATGATAGCGTAGTAATGCGCCGTATTGAGTTTGTAGGCCCAAGCGTAGGTGAAGACTTAAAAGAGCAGGGTGGCCTTGCCATGTTAACTGCGCTTATTTGTATCTTAATTTACGTGGCATTTCGCTTTGAATGGCGTTTTGCTGTGGGCGCAGTTGGTGCGCTTTTACACGATGTAATTATTACGATTGGTTTGTTCTCGGTACTTGGTTTAGAGTTTGATCTAACTATTTTGGCAGCAATACTCGCCGTGATAGGTTATTCACTAAACGATACCATTGTTGTATCAGACCGTATTCGTGAAAACTTCCGTAAAGTACGTATTGACGACACTGTTGAGATTATTGATATCTCGCTTACGCAAACACTTAACCGTACCTTAGTAACCTCAATAACCACTATTTTAGTATTGATTGCGTTATTTGTATGGGGTGGCCAAACCATTCATGGCTTTGCCACTGCACTACTATTTGGTGTGTTTATTGGTACTTATTCTTCAGTTTACGTTGCCAGTTCGGTGGCTATTGCCATGGGCGTAAGCAAAGAAGATTTAATACCAGAAGTGATTGAAAAAGAAGGCGCTGATTTAGATCCAATGCCTTAATTGAGATTAAATTATTCTTAAAACAAAACCGCTCCTAGTGAGCGGTTTTTTATTGCCTTCCAGATAAGTCACATAATAGTCATACTCAGTTGGTATTTTATTGCTCTTATTAAATTTTTATCCGAGCTAGTAGTGACAGAGCAACGACAAGTCTTAGAATCAATTATACAACAAGGGGCAATAACAACCTTGTTCCAACCTATTTTCGATATAGCTAAGCAATCTATTATTGGGTATGAAGCGCTGAGTCGAGGCCCTAAAAATAGCCCATTAGCCATGCCAAATAAGCTATTCGAAACGGCTCATAAATATCAATTGATCTCAGAGCTTGAGCTTTTATGCCGTTCTCGCGCCATAGAAAACTTTGTAAAACTCAGTTTACAAGGGAAGTTATTTTTAAATGTCAGTCCAAAAATTTTACTCGATCCGAGCCACCCTAAAGGAGAAACCTTACATTTAATTGAGCAGTTTGGTCTTGCAGCCAATCGAGTGGTGATTGAAGTCACCGAACAAGAAAAGGTAGATGATGGTTTTTTACTGTTAAAAACCATCGCGCATTATCGAGAGCTAGGCTTTACTATTGCTATTGACGACCTCGGTGCAGGTTATTCCGGACTAAAGCAATGGTCGCAGTTATGCCCAGATATTGTAAAAATTGATCGTTACTTTATTGATCATTGCGATCAAAGCGAAGTTAAAAAAGAATTTTTAAAATCAATTATGGTGTTAGCGCGGGCAACAAATACAGCGGTGATTGCAGAGGGAATTGAACGTCCTGAAGAGCTAGATTTAGTCAAAAGCATAGGCATAAATCATGTTCAGGGGTTTTTGTTAGAAAGACCGAGTCAACAGCCAAGTTATGACTATAACTGTAAACAGTTACAATCACTCACTTCGACCCAAGCTGCCTCAAAGTTTGAGCAATCAATGGCAATAGGTGTGCTTGCTGTTGCTCAGCCTGCTATTAGCAGTCATACGCGTTGTAAAGAAGCTCATGCACTTTTTGAGCAAGATAAAAGCATAATCAGCTTACCGGTATTAAATAGCAGTCAGCAGCCAATAGGGCTGTTACACAAAGATCAGCTAACAGAAGTGTTTGCCGCGCCTTATGGGCACGCGCTTTATGATAAGTGTGAAGTCACAGAGTTAATGGATAAACAACCTCTGGTGGTTGATGAAAATCAAATGCTTGATATTGTCTCCCAGCAAATAACAGAGCAAGACTTTGATATTCGTCGTCATATTGTTATCACCTGCAACAATAAATATTTAGGCTTGGCACCGCTCAGAGACATACTAAAGCACATTACAGCAGAAAAAATCCGCCACGCCCAACATGCTAACCCTTTGACCATGTTACCGGGTAATGTGGCAATTAGTGAGGTAATAGAGCAGCGTCTGCAACATAAACAGCCATTTTCACTAGCCTATATCGATTTAAATCACTTTAAACAATTTAACGATTTGTATGGTTATGCCAGTGGTGACAGCGTGATAAAACTTCTGGCCGATGTGACTGTAAAAGCGTGTGCGCACAGCGCTAACTTTGTCGGCCATATTGGCGGCGATGATTTTATGGTGGTGTTTGAAAAAAAAGATGCGGTGGAGGTTTGTAATACTATTATCACGCAATTTGAACTGCAGTCACGCGTGTTTTTTACGCCAGAGCATATTGATGAAAAAGGGTATTGGGCAACTAATAGAGAAGGCGAAAAGCAGTTTGTGCCTTTACTTACATTATCGATAGGTTTAGTTGAGCCTGATCTGCAGCAGTGTAAAAATAGTCATCAAGTGGCAGCATTAGCAACCGATGCAAAGAAGGAAGCTAAGCGCTTCAAACATAGTTACCTATTTATTTGTAATCGCAGAAGGCCTGCTCCCGCTGTTGTACGTTTATCTAATAGTAAAAAAAATGGCTAACAAAAAGCAAAAAAGGAGCCAAGGCTCCTTTTTTTAGTACGTAATTACGATTAACGTAATAACGACTCAGATAATACTGGGCGCATTTCACGAACGATCGCTTGTGTTAGCTTAGGTGCACCACAGATTACGTTACCGCTCACGTTGTAGTTATTACCGCCAGCAAAATCAACAACCATGCCGCCAGCTTCTTTAACTAATAACTCACCTGCTGCTGTATCCCAAGGTTTTAAACCAATTTCAAAGAAACCATCAACACGACCCGCTGCAACATACGCCATATCTAGGGCTGCAGAGCCTGCACGACGAATATCAGCTGTGTGAACAAATAACGCTTTAAACGCTTCAGAATAGGCATCTAAGTGATGTTTTTGTTTGAAAGGAAAACCTGTAGCAAGAACAGAACCGGCAAGTTCAACCGTTTTAGATACGCGTAAACGTTTGCTGTTTAACTGTGCGCCTTGACCGCGAGAAGCAGTGAAAAGCTCACCACGAATTGGATCGTAAATTACTGCTTGGTCTAAACGACCTTTAACTTTAAGTGCAATAGATACTGCGAAATGAGGGATACCCTTGATGAAGTTAGTTGTGCCATCAAGTGGGTCAACAATCCATTGGTAATCAGCATCCTTACCTTTGTGTTCGCCTAACTCTTCACCAACGATGCAGTGATCAGGGTAAGAACGTAAAATAGTGTCACGAATTACGGCTTCGGCTTCTTTATCAATGTTAGTAACTAAATCGTTGGTGCCTTTTTGTTGCACTTCAACTTTTGATAAGTCTTCACTTGCACGAAGAATAAGTTTGCCTGCGTTACGCGCAGCGCGAACCGCAATGTTTAACATTGGATGCATGGTATTACCTTTGGGTTGTAAAAGAACGTTTATATATTTAAGCCGGCGTATTTTAGCGGTTTTTGCCATAAAGTAAACCATAAAGCCTAAATACTTGTGAGTGTTTTTTGTACAGCTATGATCTTTCACTACATTTCTTGAAATAAAAACAAGCAATAAATTTATGAATGAGCACTTTACCTAAAGTTAGCTTGAGGTTTTATGATGTTCTATATTCAATTAACAGGAAGAAAATTATGAAATTAGAACACGTAAATTTAGTTGTCAGTGATATAAATGCCATGCTTAAGTTTTACCAAGCAGCGTTTCCCTATTGGTCAATTAGAAGTGAGGGAGAAGGAAGCTGGTATGGTAAAGCAAGACGCTGGATACACTTTGGTGATAACGAGCAATATATTGCTATTAGCGATCATGGAGAAGGTGAAAACCGTGACTTATCAGGGCATCAAATTGGTTTGGCACATTTTGCTTATGTCACTAATAACTTAAATGCAGTAATAACGCGCTTAAAGCGTGCGGGCTTTGAAATAAGTAAGCAAGGCGCTGAAAATCCATTTAGGAAGAATATTTATTTTATTGACCCCGCAGGGTTTGAGGTTGAGTTTGTAGAGTACATGAGTGATATACCCAGTGAGCGTAATAACGATTTATAATATGGATGAAGCCAACTATTTTGGCTTCATCATAAATTAGCATATTTAAAAATGTTTACTATTCATGCCAAGTTGAGTTTTTAAATCATTTGCAAAGCTAATAAATTTTTCTTTAATAGTGCGTTTAACTTTAACTTCCACAGAGCCTAAAACAGTTTTTCCTTCAATGTGAATTGTTGGCCCTTGGCGTTTATTGAGTGATACGGTTTTATTTTCAAAACTGCCTAAAATACAAAACATTTTAGAAACTACATTAACGTGCTCTGGTACATATATTTCTTCGCTACCAAAGTAACAATTAACGTGAATAGTGACATGTTGGTGGGTAAAAATAGCATCCGTAAAATCAAGATTGATAGATCCCATGTAGTTTTCTATATAAATGTTTTGAGGAACGACCCATTGGCCGCTTCGTTCACTTGAGCCAAGAATGCTTCTTAATGTAAGTGGTTCTTCACTCCCCTCATGCTGCGAACCATAGTTAGGTGCAAACTGCGAGTGCTTTTGCGCCTTGTATTGCTGGTCAGTACTTAAGGTTAAATCTTCAACGAGATCCATAAGTGCTTTATTGTCACTCGCTGCCATGGCGTCGTCTAAGCGTCGTTCAAATGCTTCTACAGAAATGACACCATGGCTGTAATTATAAATGAGCTGATCAATCACTTGCTCTCGAACTTGCTCAATAGGGCGGTCTTCAATTTTAACAGACATTTAAATTATCCTTTTATGGTTGCTGGTTATTTCAAAGCAAGCCTTATACCAAATGTTAACTCATTTAAAATCAGTGCTTTATGATTCGCTGTGTTTTTTCGCGTTACTATATTAACGACAGATTAACCAAATATACAATTATTTAGTAAGTTTCGCTATTCGAGAAACTTTTACGCAATACTCGGTAAATGTTTACTTTGTATATTTATGCCAATAACGACTTATTTTAATTAAGTTGTTGAAATTGTTGTGTAAAAAATATTGGCTCGATGTTCGCATTAGCTTAAGTGTCTTTAATTAAATGGAGAATGACTATGAAAACATTTAATAAGTCTATGATTGCAGCCCTAGTATTAGGAACAACCGCAATGGGCGCTCAGGCAAGCAGCTGGGAAAACGAAAGCAAAGATGCTTGGATTGATGGCAAAGCAGAAACCGTACTGCTGATGAACACTAACCTGAATAACTTTGACATCAACACGGACGTAAAAAATGGCAAAGTAATGCTAACAGGTAAAGTTAATAGCGAAGTAGATAAAGAGCTTGCTGAAGAGCTTGTGCTAAGCCTAGATGGTGTAACTGAGGTTGAAAATGATCTAACTGTTATTGAGCTCAAGGATGCAAAAGATTTAACAACAGTTGATCAGATGAATGCTAAACACCACGATTCTACTATGATGGATAGCGACACTGAAAGTGATTTAACCGATGCGAAAATTACCACCGTAATTACCACTCGCTACTTATTTGATTCAGAAGTCGGTGGTACAGACATTGATGTTGATACTGATAACGGTGTAGTTACCCTAAAGGGGACTGTGGAATCTGATGCTGAAAAACAACTAGCAATGGAAATTGCTAACAACGCTGAAGATGTTCGCAAAGTAGTTGATGAATTAACTGTTATTGCAGAATAATACACTATACTAAAAGCCTAGCTCTGCTGGGCTTTTTGCTTTGTTAACGTTATAAGGGTTAAATTATGGATATCATCAGAATTATTTTTTCTATATTACTACCACCACTGGGGGTGTTTTTACAGGTGGGGATAGGGATGCACTTTTGGTTAAATATTTTATTAACCTTGCTCGGCTATTTCCCAGGATTAATCCATGCGATTTACATTATTGCCAAGAAGTAATGCAGTAGCTTAGCAGGACATTTAACACTGAGTTGCTAAGTGCCAACAAAGGTATGTGTATTAGCCACTCAGGCTGTTATTTAATAGATGGATTCGTTTTAAAAGTCATCACCATTAAAATCTCAAAGCCTACTATTTGAGCAGTTAGCCCCTTGATTGTTAAAATAAAGCTTTTTGCTAGTGACAAGCCCCTAAAAACTTTTTATACTGCAACCCGCTTTAGTCGCTCTGTGGCTAAACGCTTCAAAAATTAACTGCTTACAGTTATACAAAGTTGGCCCCTTAGCTCAGTTGGTTAGAGCACACGACTCATAATCGTTAGGTCCCCAGTTCGAGTCTGGGAGGGGCCACCACTTTTACAAGCTTTCCAAGTAAATAGAAACACATCTTTCTCGTTTTATAAAATTCGTTTTTATTATTTCTATCGTATTTTTACCAGTGCACTGATTTTTGTATTAATTCTATTGAATACATTGCAATAAACACGGTTGGATCTACTATTAAAGTGTTATGAGATTTTATTATACAAATCTTTACTTTATGACCTTTAATGTCGCTACTGTTAATAGTGTGCAGTATATAAAATACCGCTTAGTTACTCCTTAGGTGCTCTATGTTATTAAAACGAAAAGTTTACCTCAGTCTTATTCTGGCTGTTGTTGCTCCTTTAGCAATATCTACGCTAATATTTTCCAATAGTATTCGCTCAAATACAGAAGAAAAGCTAGCCAAAGTAGATCTACCTACAGCGCTTAGTGAAGTGAAAAGCCAAATTGAATTAGAGCTTTCTACACCTATTATTGTTGGTAAAGAAATAGCGCAAAATTTATTTGTTCAGCAATGGATGAATAATAATGAAGATGCGCAAAGTCGCGGTAAATTTATTGATTACCTCAAACAGATAAAAAATAAAAACCAAGCCAGTAACGCATATATTATCTCTAAAAACTCCCGTAACTATTACACCGATGAGGGTATTTCCAGGCAAATAGATAGTAGTGATACTTGGTTTGATGCTTTTTTAGCATCGGATAGACCATTTGAAGTAGCGCTCGACATAGATAAAGGCAGCTCTGAGGTGATGGTATTTATTAATTATGCCATTGAGCTTGATGGGCAACGACAAGGAATTGCCGGAATTGGCCGTTCGCTCGATTCTATGGTGGATCTCATAAGTGAATATAGGATAGGTGAGGGCGGCATTGTTTATTTGGTCTCTGGTAGTGGCGAGATTATGCTGCATGGTAATAAAACTAAAATAGGGCAATCTGTTGACTTGACGCCGATTAAAAATGGGGCAATTCAAAGTAAAGTAATTGATGGTGATGACTATGTTGTATCAAGTACGCCTGTAAACTCATTAGGTTGGCATCTAGTTGCTGAAATTCCCCAAGAGCAATTATATGGCCCAATTAATAGTGCTATTAATACTAATATCATTTTTGGTGTAATTATTGCTCTTGTCGGTTTAGCGTCAGCACGCGTGTTGGTAGGGCAAATATTTAGGCCAATCGAAAACATTACTTCAGCAGTGAATGCGTTAACAGAAAAAGATGGCGATTTAACAGCGCGACTTCCTACTGACGATAATAATGAAATTTCAGACTTGGCGATTAAGTTTAATCTGTTTTTAGAGCAGTTACATTATATGTTTAAACAGGTTTCTGAGTCGGCAATTCATGTTAAAGGTATTTCCCAAGATGTACTTGAGCAAGTACAAGGAGCAGCTAATTTAGCTGAGGTACAGTCATCGAGTACACAAACGGTGGCGGCAGCGGTTAATGAGATGGAAGTTACGGTTCAGGATATTTCTGGCAGTGCCAGCAATGCGGCAGATATTGCGACTAAAACCGAAGAAACGACGCATAAAGGCGTTGGTTTTGTGCAAAGCACAATTAAACAAATGGAGCAGCTGGAAGCATCGATGGCCAATTCTGTGGCCTCAGTGTTAGAGCTCTCGACAGAGATTAAATCAATTTCTCATGTATTGGATGTCATTAAAGGGATTTCTGAGCAAACTAACTTATTGGCGTTAAATGCGGCAATTGAAGCTGCGAGAGCTGGAGAGCAAGGGCGTGGCTTTGCAGTAGTTGCTGATGAAGTGAGAACGCTTGCACAGCGTACTGCGGAGTCTACAGAGCAAATTAATGAGATGATTGCTTCGTTAAATGCTAAAGCTTCAAGCACGGTAACTGCGATTGAATTGGGCAGCAAAAACACTTTAGAAAATGCCGAACGATTAAAAGAAACAGGCCATACATTAAATGGTATTTCACAGGAAATTGTACTGTTAAGCGAGTTAAATAACTCAGTGGCTACAGCAACGCGAGAGCAAACGTTAGCAACCTCAGAAATTAGCCAAAATATTGTAATGATCTCCGACTCGGCAGAGCAAACCAAAGAAAATATGAAAAAGTCAGAGCAGCTTTGTAATGGTTTAAATAAAGAGTCGAATATTTTAAGGGATTTACTAGGTAAGTTTACGCTTTAACCGCGGTTTTATAAAAATTAGCAGAGTGGGGATACCATCATAGTTATAGAGCACTTGCCTATAACTATGATGTTTTAATAGCCGTTAATTTTTACGATAAATCTCGTGATTCATTTCGTAAATATTAACGCTTAAGCTATCAGAAGCTCTGCAATATGTTTGTAGGCACGCTAGTAACTGCTCGCTTAGTTTTTGCTTTTGCTCAATAGAGCGCCCAGCCATAATATGTACAGCAATATGAATAAACCCTTCTTTACCCACACCTAATTGGTAATGTTGATACGCAATCGCACGAGTTTTTATTGTTTCTAAATCAAATAAGCCACTTTCAAATGTTGTTGTGTGGATTTTTTCCACGAGAACCTGAGGTAATAAAGGCAGATCTTCTGAGTGTTCAATAATAATGTGTGGCATTTAGCGTATCCTCTTTAGATTGGTTTGTTTAATTATACCAAACGGGTTTGTACACGCTAACCCTATGGAACTTAATTTTTAAAAATTTGGCTTAGCATAGTTCAGGCTGTTGCTTTTAGGGCAAATATTTTTGGTTGATACGTTTTATGTCAATTTGTGGTGACTTATACGAAGAGTATACCAGCCAGTTGGTATTTGAAATATAAGTTAAGCCAGAGGTACGACTAAATGCGCGTTCGGGAAGGCGTATAACGTCATGATGGCTTTTGGTTGAAAAGTCGTAATAACTCAAACGGTAATCACCTTGTTTTACATTAAAATAGTAAATACGCGATGTCGCTAAGGTGTCGCCTTCAAAAAAGTACCACGAATTATGATTAGATAAATTAATTTCGCTAACCAGTGGTTGCTCAGTTTGGCTATCAGGATCTTTGATCCATAATTGATTAGTTGCTTGGTTGGCAAAAACTAAAGCGCCTTGCTTGTTTTCATAAGCATATAATGTTGGAGAATCTATGGCTTGTTCGAGTTTATTACCATTTAAATCGAAGCGATACACGTGCTGATCATCAGAGACTAATACGCTTTTACTGTCTGCAGCCCAGCTCGGTTTGCCATGATCGCTAAAGCCCGTAGGTAATAATTCACTGGTTTGTTTATTAAAGTCATACAGGTATAACGCATGACCACTAGGGTGCGAGGCAACAAAAGCAATATAATCACCATCAGGCGACCATACTGGGTGGTAAATATTGGCATTGAGATTAGTGAGCTGCTTTCGAGATGTACCGTCTTTTTTTGCGGTCCACAACTCCATTGAGCCCGACTCATTAGAGACAAACGCGAGTTTGTTTCTGGTTTTATTGTAGTTAGGAAAGCGGGTACTAAAATGGCTCGATAATACTGGGAAAGGAGAGCTTACAACCGCATTATTAACCTCTAAACGCATTAAAGCCGAGTCTATATTCCACTGATGAAAATACAAACTGCCATCACTGGCAAATTCTGGATAGCTTAAGCCATCTATGCGGGCATTGATCATTTGTTGTGTTTTAAGGTTGTAAAAGTACCCTTGGCGTTTACCTTTTTTTACACCAGAAAAAACGAGTTGCGCCTTAGAGGGGTGCCAATCAACGCCTCTCATATCAATAAACCCAGTAGTTAACTGCTTTGCATTGCCTGTTTTTATATCGATTAAAAATAATTCTTCAAACCCCGTTGGTAAGTTACGAGATACTACAAGTTGAGTTGCATCTGGGGAGAACACAACCGACTCATCGTTATATTGGCATGCTGAAATACAAGGTATTTGAGTAATTGTGTATGGCGATGAGGTTAAATCAACAAGGTTAAGTTGAGTCAGATTATTTTCATCATCTTCACTAATATAAACCAGTTTAGTGCCTAGGGCATTTATGTCTATATCGGTACTCGCTTTGCTGCCGCATTGTCCTAAAATAGTGGTATTTCCCGAGGCAATATTTTGCTGAATAACCTCACTGCCTTGACCAGATATACGGCGATAATAATAAACAAAGGTTAAGTCGGGGCTAAATACCGCTCTGCCCTCAATGAATGGGGTGTCGGTAAGTGCTATTGCAGCTTGCTCTGGTAAATGAAGATCACGTAAGTATAAATTAGCTTTGTGTCCTGGGCGACGCCACGAATACGCTAAAAAATGACTGTCATTAGAAATAGCCGGAAACAACTCTCTTCCTGGGCTGGTGGTAATTGTTTCAATGTAATCGTACAAACGTGCTGCTTGTTGCGATTGAGCAAGTGGCTGCTTTGCGTTTTCAAAAAGGGCGCTATAACCCCAATAGCTACCTAATAATATAACGATAGCAAGTACGGCAGCGTAAATATACCCAGAACGAAGCGGCGTATTGTTAATGCTATTAACAGGCTCTGGCGTTGTTGGTTTTTGTACTAAGCGGTAACCCGTTTTACGCAGTGTTTCTATATAGGTATTGTCGGGGTCGAGTTCTTTAAAGCTTTTACGAAGGTGCCATATGGCATTAGTGAGTGCTTTTTCACCCACATATTGATTACCATCCCATACGTTTTCGATTAGTTGCTCACGCGTTACTGCGTTTGGGTAACATTCTACCAAGTAAACAAGTAGTTCTATAAATTTAGGTTGTAAAATACAGGCTTTATCAGCACAAAACAGCTTATTTTCAAACGCCGATATTTGGCAACTTCCAATTGAAAAAGGCTGTTGAGTATTCATAGTATGTGTATTTAAACCTCTTCCCAGTATGAGTTATTAGCGATGTTTGTACGTGTTGTTTAATGCAAAGTAACACGATAATTAGTTAATATTCAATTTTACAACATTCTAACACAATAAATATAAGTCCATGATTATAAATAAATAGATATTAAATAGATGTAAAATAGGGATATAAACGAGACACCTCTCATTGTGCTTTTATTCACGATTACTTACAACATGTTATTAGTAAAATAAACCAATTGGTACAAAACAAATTTAATAACTAAAAAGTTAATAAAAAAGCGATTTGTACTAATGGAATAATAAATAATAAGGGAAGTTTGTGAGTAATATATCAACAAAAAAATGCGCTTTAGCACTGGCTATAACAGCGAGTTTATCTGGACATGCAATAGCAAATGACGAGGCTATTGCTCGTCAATCAACCGCTAAAGCAAGCGAAGAAGTGGTACAAGAAGCACCAGAAAAAATAACCGTAACGGGTTCGCGTTTAAAGCGTGATAGTTTTTCGGTTACGACTCCGCTGGTTACCATGGACAGAGCATCAATTCAGGATACAGGCTTAGGCAATCTTTCAGATGTATTAATCGATAATATGCCTGCACTGAGCCAAAGTATTGGTAACACAACCAGCCAATCAAGCATTTCGGGTACTGGTTTATCAACAGTCCAGCTTCGTGATTTAGGCGCTAATAGAACGCTGACATTGATTGATGGCCGCCGTGTTGTCTCTAATAGTTACGGTGGTAATTATGTCAGTTTAAATACTATTCCTAGTGGCATGGTAGAACGTGTTGAAATTATTAGTGGTGGTGCGTCGGCCACTTATGGTGCCGATGCGGTTGCTGGTGTAGTTAATATTATTACCCAGTCAAAAAAAGAAGGTTTTGAATTTCAAGCCCGAGGCGGTGAAACAACAGATGGTGGCGGTCGCGAGTTTACGCTTGATTTAAACTACGGAACGTCATTTGCTGATGATCGTGGTTATGTATTTGTTAGCTCAAACTGGGATCGTGATTTTGGTATGACCTTTTACGATCGCGACCGAGCGCAAATAGAAGCGGCGCATAGTTACGATGATGAGCTGATGTGTAATCAAATGTACACTGCTGATGGCTATCAGTGTATGAGCGGTATTACACAAGCTGATTGGGCAAGCAAAAGCGATGGCACCTTAGGTGGCGTATTTTTAGAAAACAACCGAAACGATACGCAATTTTGGTATGACGGCCAAACGCTACGTGATGATTGGAAAGGCAATGAAGAGATATACGGTATCAACTCACAACAATACGTTATGCTTGATGTACCTAGTGATAACTTTTCGACCGCAATAAAAGTAGATTATGATGTAACAGACGACATCATGAGTTATTTCCAAATTCAATACAGTAAGAGTGGCTCGTTCAACGATAAGTCACCAGAAGATGAATACGAAGGGGCTTATGTACCTCGCTACGACCCAGTGACAGGGGATCCTATCGATGATATTGCGCCAGGTTATATTCCTATTGATAACCCATATGTGCCACAAGAAATTATTGACAGTAACCCATACAAAGACCGTATTTATTGGGATCGTCGTTTTGGTGAAGTAGGTAATATCAGCACTGACAACGACCGTACGACTATTCGTACCTGGGCTGGCCTGCAAGGCATGATGTTTGATGATACATGGGATTGGGATATTTCTGCCGGATATGGTCAATTTAAACAGCATCAAATCCGCAGTAACGAGTTAAACACGGTACGTGTTAACCAAGCCCTGCAAGCTGAAAAGCTAGCCGATGGCACTATTCAATGTAAAGACGCCGAAGCGCGAGCGCAAGGATGTGTCCCGCTTAATTTATTTGGTGAAGGGTCTATTACCCCTGAAATGGCTGACTGGATCCGTACAAATCCAATTATTGATACTGAGATTCAACAGTACACGGTAATGGGTTATATCACCGGTGACTTATATGAATTGCCAGCAGGTAATGTGTCTGCAGTATTTGGTGCAGAGTATCGTAAAGACTCGCAAAGCTTAGATACCAGCGATGATATGAAAGCGGGCGGTATTACGTTTAACGTTGTGCCTTCTTTTTATGGTGAAGTAGAAGTATATGAGGCGTTTGCAGAGCTTGCAGTGCCACTACTTAAAGATGTGCCATTTGCTAAAAGCTTATCGGCAGAAACATCGTTGCGTTTAGCAAATTACAGTATTGATAATATCAGCACCGTAGCCAGTTATAAGTTAGGATTATTGTGGCAGCCAATTGACGGGTACATGCTACGTGCTAACTATGCGCGTGCACAGCGTGCCCCAACTATTACAGAGCTATTGTCACCCCCTCGTGGCGATTTTGATTCATTTGATGATATTTGTGATGGCTTAACGGCAACATCAACAAACCCAGGGCACGATAACTGCCGTTTAGAGCCAACCTTGGCACAAAAGCTGGCTGATGATCCTGACTTTGAATTTGAAAGTGAAGACAATAACTATTCACCAAATACGGGTAATCCAAACTTAAAAGAAGAAACAGCCGATACCTATACCTTTGGTATTACTGTTTCACCTGAGTTTTTAGATGGCTTTAACTTAGCGGTTGATTATTACGACATTGCCATTGTTGATGCAATTGATGAAATAAGTAACGAAAACATCATGCGTGAATGTTATGACTCAGAGGCTGCGTGGGGTAGTGATAACGAATATTGTAACGATATTACCCGTAACGACGAAGGTAACATTGTAAAAATACTACAGCGTGAATATAACTTAGATGAGTTAACAGCGCGCGGTTACGATGTAGTTGCAACTTACAAATATGACATAGGTAGCTATGGTAACCTGTCATTTAAGCTTGATTACAATCATATTATTGAAAACTCGCAAACCTATGAAGGGTTAGATGGTTCTAGTGTGACTTCTCAGTATGCAGGTTATGGCCGTTCAAAAGATAAAGCCGCTATGTCGATTGTATGGAAAATGGATGACTTACGTATCCGCTGGCGTACAAATTACGTAGGTGCTTTTAAAGCAAGCCAAGAAGATGAAAAAGATTACCTTGAGTATGTTGCTGCAAATGATGAACGCTGTGCTGCGGGCGATGCCGGTTGTATTGCTAACCCCGAGCCACTGGCATATCAAAACTATGGCTCATTTTTAAAGCATAGTTTATCAGCGTCTTACACTATGGCACTGACTGATAAGAGTGACTTGCGTGTATTTGGCGGGATTAATAATGTATTTGACGACAAAGGGGCATTTTATCCAAGTGGCCGAGGCAACTTTTATAGTGGCTACGGCGGCGGTGCCGGTCGTTATGTTTATCTAGGTGCACAATATAGCTTTTAATTATTTTTAGCTGTATTTGTTTGCAAAGGCACTCCTTCGGGCGTGCCTTTTTTATTGCTTATAAAATTTGTTTTATCGCAGTGAAAGCGTTTAGTATAAGGCATAACTTAATTTTATTATGAACGAAGGACTTGCTATGAAGTATCTCAAAATGGGTAGTCTAATTGCGTGTTTAGCAGGGCTTACAGGGTGTTCTGATGATGTTGCTTCAGTGAGTTTAGGGCTGTTTACCACTAAAGATGTGGTGGTTAACTCACAGCAAGACCCGCTTGTTACAGGGGTTACTTGTCATATTAGTCACATTGAGGCTAATTTAGATTTTTCAGATCCTTCAGATATGTCGATTGCTTGTCGTCAAACAGGGCCAATTACCGCAGACCAATTACAGTCTATTGACCGTAGTAAGTCGGGTGAAGTCGTGTTTAAATCATCTAAGAGTATTTTGTTTAAGTCGTTAAAAGTTCGTCGCATTTATGATGCTAAAACCCATACGTTGTTGTATTTATCGTACTCAACGAAAGAATCTACGGGTAGTCATCATCACGCGCTTTCTACGGTGCCTTTATACAATACACAAGCATGGCAATGGGCCCAGGGGCAAGAGTAGTTTATGTTAACCCTATTTAAATCAAAGCCCTTATTGGCAGAACAAGAACAACAGTGGCTAGTTGATACCTTTATTTGGGCTGCAGAAAACTTTGACCTGAATTTTTTTACTAAGCATAGCCAAATTATTTTACCAACGGTCGAGTTTTTTCCTGATTCTGTTTCAAGCATTGAAGAAATGGCCAGTAAAGTGTTTGCGCGTGTTAAACACTATGCTGGTATGGATGAGTGGCCTATAACACTTGTTGCACCGCAACAATTACAACCTCAGGTGTTTCCACATTTTGAATTTAGTGAGCATCTACGTGGTGAGCACTGCCATTTAATGGTGCCACCAAGCCATACAATTAATGTGTCGTTTAACCCCAACCAAATTAATCAGCCACAAGATTTAGTAGCTAGCTTTGCAGGTACTCTTGCTACCATTTTAATTCATCATGTAGGCGTATTACCTCCAGGTGGTAAAGAGTTCTTACCTCAAGCAACGGATGCTTTAGCGTGCTTTTTAGGTTTTGGGGTGATGATGAGCAATACCGTATACCAGTTTAAGGGGGGTTGTGGCTCATGTTACAACCCATATGCCAATCGCGAAGCCACGCTCAGTGAAACCCATACTGTATTTATGCATGCTTTAGTAAGCTATTTTAAGCAAGATAAACACTCTAAAAAACATTTAAAACCGCATTTAAGAGGTCAGTTTAAAAAAGCGCAAAAAGAAATAAAAACGCTGGTTAACCAATCGGCTAACCCATTATTATTGACTTTTGCGCCAGAGCAAGCCAGTTAACCATGGCCTATATTGATGAGTTTTTATTAATTGCCATTGCTCACTTTTTTGCAGTGGCCAGCCCCGGGCCCGATTTTGCAGTGGTACTTAAGCAAAGCGTACAATATGGAAGGCATAATGCGCTATGGACCAGTGCAGGTGTAGGCGCAGCTATTTTATTACACATAGCTTATTGCGTGTTGGGAGTCGCGCTGGTTTTAACTCAATCGCCTTCGTTGTTTATGGCACTTAAATATATAGCCGGTGCTTATTTAGCGTATTTAGGTGTGCAGGCGCTGCGCGCTGCCAAACCTTCAAATACCGCCAATAATGAGCAGATAAAACCCAGTCTTGCCGCTGAGTCATCATGGCATGCGTTTCGCCGTGGTTTTTTTACCAACGCATTAAACCCTAAGGCTACACTATTTTTTATGTCGCTGTTTACCTTAGTGATTAGTCCAACCACACCGGTAATAGTGCAAGTGGGGTATGGTGTTTATATGGCGCTTGCTACTTGGGCTTGGTTTTCTATTTTGTCGCTATTGTTATCAAAAGCACGGGTGCGTAACTTTTTTCAACAAAGTGGTTATTGGTTCGATCGCGGCATTGGCATTATTTTAATCGCACTGGCTGTGCGAGTTGTTATATAAAAAGGAATAGTATGGCGTTATATAATTTTTCGTTTGGCTCCAATATGTCATCTAATCGTTTATTGGCACGTTTACCTAATGCAAAACGTATGGGTACGGCGCTTTTAAAAGGTTATAAGTTAACCTTTAATATGGCCTTTGCTGATGGTTCAGGTAAATGCACTATTGTACCCACCAATGAACCCGATGCTCTGGTATATGGGGTGGTGTATCAGCTTAATGAGGCCGAAAAAGAGATCTTAGATAAAATTGAAGGCCCTAATTACGACTGTGTTGATTTAACCGTGAGCCTTTTAGATGACGATGACATTAATGTGCACTGTTACATAGCAAACACACATGACGACACACTGCTACCTTATGACTGGTACGTGCAGCATGTATACCGTGGTGCGCTTGAGGCCGGTGTGCCAGAGCATTATAGTCAACGCATTTTAGCTTACCCGAGTAAGCAAGATACTAATAAAGCGCGCGCCGAAATAGAATTTGCGGTTCATCGAGACTAAACAAAAATAATAACCTAAGGTAACACTATGAAACTCACAAAATTGGCTGCAGCCGCATTGCTTGCAGGCTGGGCATTTACAAGTTCTGCAGCGGTTGATACCGATAAAATAGCAGAGGTGATCAATACCTCAATGGCACGGTTTAATGTACCCGGAATGGCCGTTGCTATTGTTGAAAATGACAAAGTCGTATTCGCTAAAGGCTTTGGTGTTGCCAACCTTGATACGAATAGTAAGGTGAATAAAGACACTTTATTTGGCATTGCTTCAAATACCAAAGCATTTACCAGTGCAGCATTGGCTAAGCTGGTGGATGAAGGCAAGTTAAGCTGGGATGACCGCGTAATTGACCATCTTCCTGAATTTAGATTGTACGACCCATACGTTACTCGTGAAATGCGCATACGCGATTTACTTAGTCATCGTAGCGGTTTAGGGCTTGGTCAAGGCGATTTAATGATTTGGCCAAGTACAGATAAATCGGTAGCCGATATTTTATCTGGGCTGAAATATTTAAAACCTACGAGCAGTTTTCGTAGCCAATATGCTTACAACAACCTAATGTTTGTTACCGCTGGTGAAGTTGTTGCGCGTATATCGGGGATGAGCTGGAACGACTACATTGAAAAAAATATTTTACAGCCGCTCAATATGAGCAACTCACGGGCTGGCTTTTCGCGTATCGCTAAAAATAACAAAAACTGGGCAATTGGGCATATCCCAATGGACGGTAAATTACATCCCTTTTTTGTTAATTACCTTGAAGATTTTAGAGGGGCAGGAGCCATTGCATCAAGCGTAAATGATATGAGCCAATGGCTACGTACTCAACTTGCTGGTGGTAAAATGCCTAATGGCGAGCAGCTGTTTAGCGAAAAACAACAAGCACAAATGTGGCACCCACATATTACCTCACTGGCATCTAAAAGTGCTTATGAAGCGTACCATCAGCAATTTAGAGGTTATGGGTTAGGTTGGAGTATAGAAGATTACCATGGCGTTAAGAAGCTGGCACATGGTGGTGGTATTTTAGGTATGGTATCGCAGGTTACTCTTTTGCCAGAGAAAAACGTGGGGATTGTGATATTAAGCAACCAACAAGCGTTTTCTGCGTTATCGGCGGTGACCCATGAGGTACTTGAAGATGTACTAGAGCTTGAAGATAAAGACTGGGTTGAAGATTTAGCTAAAAAGCATTTTGCAGGTAAAGAAAAAGCTTATGCTAACGCGGCTCCATCAGTACCAACAGATATTCAGCCAGCATTACCAGCGATTAATTACACCGGTACGTTGCATGATGATTGGTATGGCGATGTCATTATAGAAGATCTAGCTGGTAAATTACGCATTGATTTTACCCACACAAAGCGCCTTAAAGGTGAACTGGAGCATTACACTGGCAATACCTTTATCGTTAAGTGGGATGAAAAACTATTAGAAGCAGATGCCTTCATTCGTTTTTCTATGAGTGCAGATAACCGCGTAGAATCAGCGAAAATGAATGCAGTTTCAACGCAGGTGACCGATTTTAGCTTTGATTTTAGAAATCTCGACTTAAAAGCTAAATAACCTGAACCTTGGTTATATAGTCGTTTAGTATCAACCAAAGTCGCAAAGCCACCCTCAGGTGGCTTTGTTATACTTGTCAAGCAACTTATCTTTGGAGTTAGCTATGCGCACTGCGATTATTTCTCACCCCCACTGTCGTAAACATAAAATGATTGACGATCATCCAGAGTGCCCTGAGCGTTTGGATGCCATTAACGACCGTTTACTTGCAAGTGGACTGGATGTCGCTATTGAGCAAAAACAAGCGCCTAAGGCCTCGCGTGAGCACTATTTATTAGCGCATAGTGAGCAACACATTAAGCATGTAGAAAGTATGATCCCAATCGAAGGGCTTAGCGATTTGGACGGCGATACCTGGTTGTGCCCCGATTCACTGAAAGCCATTGAGCGTGCAGTAGGAGCTGGGTTACTCGCTGTTGATGAGATTTTAGAGGGTAAATTGGATGCCGCGTTTTGCTCAGTGCGCCCGCCAGGGCATCACGCTAATCGCGACAGCTCTTCTGGTTTTTGTGTGTTTAACAACCTTGCGATTGCGGTTAAATATGCACAAAGCAAAGGGGTGAAACGCATTGCCATTATCGATTTTGATGTGCACCATGGCAATGGCACGCAAGATATTTTTATGGATGATGAAAATGTGTTGCTGTGCTCGTTATTTCAATATCCATTTTATCCAAATACCGCCATTAAAAATAACGCCACACTGGTAAATTCACCTTTGCCTATAGCTAGTGATGGTACTGATTTAAAAGCGCTTTATGAGCAGCAGTGGTTGCCAAAATTAACAGAATTTAAGCCTGAGCTACTTTTTATAAGCGCAGGGTTTGATGCGCACCTTGAAGATGATATGGCCAGTTTAAAGTTTGTTGAAAGTGATTATATATGGCTTACTGAGCAATTAGCGCAATTTAGCCAACAACATGATTGCTTAGGTATTATCTCTTATTTAGAGGGAGGATACTCACTGTCTGCCCTCGGGCGCAGCGCAATTGCACACGTTAAAGCCTTAGTTGATTTCGGCGAGTAACCTAAATGCCTGTTCAGGAGTAACCTGCTCTATTTTACTGAGACAGCATTGTCCTTCTTTTGCTAAATATTCTTTTACCAATTGGGCTAATTGTATTGCACTGAGTGCCTTATGTGCATCACCATTTAAACCTTGATAGCCACTTACCTTATCTAAAATAACCACGTTTTGCTGCTCATTCACGTCCAGAGTATAAATAAAGTCATGTAACTCATCGGCATACTCTAATAGCTCAATCTCATTATTATAAATAATAATTAATGGGTAACTGATGCTCATATATTGTCCTAAATCAAATTGTCATTTACTGAATAATTTATAATCGTGCATTGGTTTAATTTTGGAAGTAGAAGCAATGCCTCACACTAGCCGCTATCAAAAAGTATGCGATGTTTTTACCAATAAGGTGATCGCTTGCACTAAGGATACCTCTTTAATTGAAGCGGTGAAACTAATGCGTGCGCACAATGTTAGCGCTATTTTTGTTAAATATCAGCAGCAAATAGTGGGGGTATGGACTGAAACAGATTGCTTAACGCTTAACTTTTCTGATCAGACACTAAGACAGGTAATGATTGAGAATGTGATGTCGAGCCCAGTATTAAGTGTACCCAGCCAACAATTATTAACCGACACCGCGATGGTATTTAATAAGCACGGGGTTAAGCATTTACTAGTAACCGATGCCAACGATAACCCAAGTGGGGTGATCAGTATTACTGATATTGTGAGTAATCAAGGATTAGAGCATTACCTGCAATTTAGGCCGATAAACGATCAGTATAATAAAAAAATAAGAGTCGTCCCCAGTTCATTAGCAATTAATGACGCGGTTAACTTAATGCGCGAATACGCTGAAAAAGTGATTTTAGTCTTTAATGAAGATGAAAATGTCCATGGCATTATTACCCAACGTGATTTACTAAAGCTCATCACCGAGCAGCATAACCATCTTGTTTGTTGGGATTTAGCGAGCCGTCCTCTTTATAAAATAAGCCCTCAAGACAGCCTTTTTGATGCTTACAGGTTAATGTCTGAAAGTAATATTCGGCATTTAGTGGTAAGCGAAAATAATCAAATTAATGGTGTATTGTCGCTTGAAAACCTAATTAATGAAATTGAAACCGCTTATTGTTGTGAGCTTGAAAAGGTACTTCAGCAGCGTGATATTGCACTGCAGCACTCACAGCGTAATTTATTTTTAGCCAATAAAATTATCGACTCCTCTCTAGATGGCATCATGATCACCGACTCGAATGGGGTGATTATGCAAGTAAATCCTGCATTTACCCATTTAACCGGTTACAAAGAATATGAGGTGATAGGTAAGCGGCCAAATATGTTGAGTTCAGGGCGTCATGATAAAAACTTTTACATAAAAATGTGGGATTCACTGACCAAAACAGGGGTATGGCAGGGGGAAATTCATAATCGTAAAAAATCTGGCGATATTTATATTGAATGGCTCAGTATTATAGAGATAAAAGAGCCAAGTCATAGTGATGTGATTTATGCCGCTATTTTTAGTGACATAACAGAGCGAAAAAGTGCAGAAGAAAAAGTGGTGCAGCTCGCGTATTTTGATGAGCTAACTGGCTTACCTAACCGGCGCTTATTTAACGATAGACTCTCTATGGCACTGGCCGCAGCTCACAGAGATAAACAAATGTTGGCGGTAATGTTTATTGACCTAGACCGTTTTAAAGAGGTAAACGACAGCTTAGGCCATAACGCCGGTGATACCTTATTAAAATTAGTCTCTGAGCGCATTATTAACACTCTTAATGAGGGAGATACACTGGCGCGATTAGGGGGGGATGAGTTTATTGTATTGTGTGAGGTTGAAAACGTAGCAGCTGTTATCAGACTTGCAGAAGGGATTTTAAATCACTTAAATACCCCCTTCAAATTGGAAGGATTTGAAGTGGGTGTTACCGCCTCTATAGGGGCTGCCGTTTATCCCGACGATGGCTTGGACAGTGAAACATTATTAAAGCATGCTGATATTGCCATGTATCGCTCAAAAGATGTAGGGCGTAATTCGTTTCAGTTGTTTCAACCCTCAATGAATGCACGCTCTCTAGAGCGCTTAGCGATGATGAGCCGCTTTCAACATGCACTCGAACATGATGAGTTTGAGCTTTATTTTCAGCCTAAAAAATGTTTAAAAGCAGGGGCGATTATGGGGGCTGAAGCATTACTGCGTTGGCATGACCCTGATTTAGGCACTATTTCACCAGCGCAGTTTATTCCACTCGCTGAAGAGTTAGGTTTAGTTGTACGTCTCGATTTATGGGTTATTAACCAAGCCGGTAAAGAGTTAACTCTTTGGCAAGCAAAAGGAATGAACCCTGGGCGTTTAGCAATTAATGTATCTGCTTGCCACCTAAGCCAAGGTAAGTTGGCTGATAATATTAAGGCCATGCTTACTCACTATCAATTACCAGGAAGTTTACTTGAAATAGAGCTGACAGAAAGTAGCTTTATAGGCTCTTTTTCACAGGCAAAAGAACAATTACAACAGCTTAAAGCGTTAGGTGTACATATCGCGCTTGATGATTTCGGCACCGGGTATTCGGCGTTAAGTTATTTAACCAAATTGCCTTTTAATACGTTAAAAATAGATGCCAGCTTTATTGCGAAAATTCCTGATGAATACGGCAATAGCCAAATTGTTGCGGCGATTATAGCCATGGCGACAAGTTTAGGATTGGATGTGGTTGCTGAGGGGGTAGAGCATGCCTCTCAAGAGGCACACTTAGCAACAATAGGCTGCAATATTATTCAGGGTTACCATTATTGCTATCCATTAACACGACAGCAATGGATAGCATTTTATAACCAAGCAGCAAATGGTTATTCTGAGTCTACACTCACTTCATAAGAGGTGAATTTTCGAATATTAATCACACCACTATCAAAAATTAAGTACTGACCTTTTATACCTTGTAAAACGCCGCTAACAACGGGGTTTTTGTCAAAGTTAAATGAGCTAATTTTAGTTGGGTATTCACTGACTGGAAAATCAAGGTTTACTACGTCTTCATCAAGTTGTTCAATGGCGGTTGCGCCAAACAACTCACTCAGCTCTGTAAGCTTTTCGCTTATTTGTGGAATAAGTTCAGCGGCCGCTGCTTTTAAATCAAGCGCGTCGTTTTGCCCTTTAAGCATATTGCGCCAATTGGTTTTATCAGCAATAAACTGTGCCAATGCTACTTCAACTAAGCCCGATTGCAAACGAGTCTGCACTTTAAAAATGGGTAAGGCTTGGGTTGCCCCTTGGTCAATCCAACGGGTAGGGATTTGTGTATGGCGAGTAATGCCCACTTTTAATCCTGAGGTATTTGCTAGGTATACATAATGCGGGATCATGCAATTTGCTTCACCCCACTCTGGCTCGCGACAGGTGCCTTGGTCGTAATGGCAGGTTTCAGGTTTCATGATACACATATCGCAACTGGCAAGTTTGCGCATACATACAAAGCAATGCCCTTGAGAGTAGCTCTTTTTGGTTTTTTTACCACAGTTAGAGCACAAAATTGTGCCACTAAAAGTAAGTGTCAGCTGTTTGCCAATTAAGGCATTTAAATCAACCAGCTGCTCACCTACAGGTAGATGATATTGAACTGGCTCTGTTAAGCTCGACTTTAATTTACGCAGTGTACCTTGCATCTTTTCTTGGCCCCAAAGATGTTAAAAAGGGGAGTTTAACATTTTTAGGCTGTATTGGCTTTTTAAGAACTCTAAATAATTATCATAAGAGAGTGCTTTGGCATATAAGTAGCCTTGGGTACGATCGGCTCTCATGGCTGTAAGTAGTTGATGAACCTCTTGAATCTCTACGCCCTCAATCGTAATCGTTAGGCCCAGGTTATGCGCCATATCTATGGCTGTTTGTACAATAACCTGATGTGCACGGTTATCAGTTAAATCAAACACGAACGACTTATCTACTTTAAGTTCGCTAAAATGATAGTTAACTAAGTAGCTAAGCGATGAATAACCTGTACCAAAGTCATCTAGCACTACTTTAACGCCTAAAGTGGCAAGTTCATCCACTAAGGTGACTAACGCATCTTGGTTTTCGACAAAAGCAGATTCAGTCAGCTCAAACTTTAATAAATGAGGTGCGACCTGATACTTAATTAAAATATTCTCTACTTTTTCCGTTAAATTGGCGATGGCTAAATTTTTTGCACTTAAATTCACACTAACACTGTGATTTTTGATGCCATCGTTTGCCAGCCTTGCAATGTCTTTACAGGCTTGCTCAATAACCCAAAGGGTTAGCTCATTAATAATACCGGTGTGCTCAGCGAGCATAATCAGCTTTTCTATCGAAATATTTTTAAATTCCGCGTTAGGCCAACGTAATAGTGCTTCAGCGCCATTGACACTGCACTCTTTTAAGCTAATTTGTGGTTGATAATAAAGCGCAAGCTGATCCTCTCTTATGGCTTGCTGTAGCTTTGCAGCAAGCGATACGTCCATTGCTAGGTTATTATTAGCAGATGATGAGCTGACCTTAGTTAGGCTATGTTTAGCATCGTGTAATGCTAAATAGCCTCGTTTTAACCAAAACTCAAAGTCATCACGTTTACCATAACCACTAATGCCAACACTGTAATTAAGTTGTAGGTCTAGACCTTTAATTTGATACGTTTTTGGTAATTTATTTAAGATCTGTTTCAATAACTCTTCAAGTGTATGCTGACTCTGATTTTTAGTGGAAATACAGGCAAATACGCCACTGCCTAAATCAGCAATTTTAGCAGGCTGATTAATGCCACTGTTGAGCTGAGAGAACTCTCGTTCAAAGCTCAATTGGCGTTCTAACTCCTGAGCAACATGTTTAATGAGCTCATACCCTTGCGAAGGGGTAATAATAGTATTTAGAGAATTAAAGTGACGTATTTTCACTAAACATAAAGTGGTAGAGCGCTGTTGTGCTTTGAGTGCCATAAAGGCATATTTTAACTTTGCACTATTGAGTAGCTTGGTTTGCTGAGTATGTGTTGCATGGTACAGCGCTTGCTCACGCTGATAACGAATCCGATCAGCGAGTGCCATTGCCATTAAGACAATTTCACACAAAATGGCAATCAAAAATGCATGGCGTATTGAAAAACTATAGGAAATTACGCCTGTCAGTTCTAAGGGTTGTATCGCAGCGCCAATGATCAATGGCACCCACGAAAACACGTAAAACTTAGCCCAGCGAAAACCACTTCTTAATTTGTTATAAATTAAAATGAAGCAGACGATATAGAGCGATCCTAAAATCACAAAAAATATCGGTGCTGCTATATTTTCAGGAATAAAAAAACTCAATATAGCAAGCACTAGCATTAGCCTTAATAAGCCGATGCTCAATTTATAACGCCAGCAACCATCTTTGTGATAACGCAAAAACAGTGTGCAAAAAGCAAGGGTAAAAAATGCAATAGCGTAATTCGCTACAATTACTTTTTCGTGAATAAATAACTGCCATTCAAGCGGCCATAAGTAAAAGCCAAACCCAAGCACCGTGCCCATTAATGCAATAGCGCTAATAATGTAGCCAATATAAACCAAATATACGCGGTCTTTAATACCAAAATAAAGCAATAGGTTATACAGTGAAGCCATTAACAGTACGCCAACAAAAATTCCCCAAATGCCCGTTTGAGAGCGCATCAAGTCAACAAATACTGTATGGCGATATAAATGAATTGGGGTTTTACTGATCCCCACGGTATCTATTTTTATAATGAGGCGTTGCGTAGATTGACCATCAAGCTTAAAACGAATATGGGGTACACTGTATTCAAACAGAGTCAGGCGCGGCTCTTTGTCGCCAAGCTTATAAGTATCGAGTAGCTGGTTGTTATTATTAAGTCGGTATATGGTGAGATGATCCGCCATTGGGTTATCAAAGTGCGCCACTACATCTTCTTGTTGGCTACTTTTATTTTCTAAATCAAGGCGTAACCAATAATTTTGCTGTTTAAAGCTCCAAGGAATATCGTTAAATTCTTGCTGTGTAAACTGCGTTTGTGTACTCATTACTTCTGCGAAGTTTTGTGTCTTGGTTTCATCTATGTAATAAGCATGATCGAGGTAAACAGGGGTGATTTTATCTATAGTATAGCGAGAGGGCATCACAAAGTTTGATGACAATGTGCTGATAATAAAAAAAATAAAAATAAGTATCACGACCGCTATCGCATGATAGCGCAAGGTTTTAAAATCCAATATTAATCTGTGCCCTGATTGTTTTTTATAGTGTAGCAGTAAAAAGCGCAGATAATCTGCGCTTATAAAGTTTAATGAGTAAAACTCAATAATTATTGTTCACGAGCAATTGCACGATAGGCTATATCTGTACGGTATTCCATGCCGTCCCAGCTGATTTCATCAACCAGTTTGTAAGCGCGCTGCTGCGCTTGTGTAACGGTATTACCTAGTGCCGTTGCACATAATACTCTACCACCGGCAGTTACTACGTTATCGCCATCTTGCTTAGTCCCTGCGTGAAAAACTTTTTCGCCTTCAGGGTAGGTTACTTTTAGGCCACTTATTGCATCGCCTTTCGGGTAGTTATCTGGGTAACCTTTGGCAGCTAAAACAACACCTACAGCAGCACGTGAATCAAACTCAATGGTGGTTTTATCAAGTTCTACACGGTTAGCAGCTTCAATTAGTTCAACTAAATCTGATTGTAAGCGAAGCATCATAGGTTGTGTTTCAGGGTCGCCAAAACGACAGTTATATTCAATAACTTTTGGTGTGCCGGTGTCATCTATCATCAAGCCTGCATATAAAAAGCCAGTGTACGGATGGCCTTCATCAGCCATACCTTCTACCGTTGGGTAAATCACTTCATTCATAATGCGTTGATGAATTTCATCGGTGACTACAGGCGCTGGTGAGTATGCACCCATGCCGCCAGTATTAGGGCCTGCATCGCCATTGTAAGCGCGTTTATGGTCTTGGCTGGTTGCAAACGGCAGTACGTTTTTACCATCAACCATTACAATAAACGACGCTTCTTCACCTTCTAAAAACTCTTCGATGACAACACGGCTGCCAGCTTCACCAAAGGCATTACCCGCAAGCATATCGCGAATAGCTTCTTCTGCATCGCGCTCGTCCATAGCTACAATCACGCCTTTACCGGCCGCTAAACCATCAGCTTTTATAACAATCGGTGCGCCTTTCTCTTTTAAGTAGGCAAGCGCGGGGTCGATTTGTTCAAACGTTTGGTAATCAGCCGTTGGAATAGCATGACGTGCTAAAAAGTCTTTAGTGAACGATTTAGACCCTTCAAGCTGCGCTGCACCGGCTGTTGGGCCAAAAATGGCTAAGCCGTGTTCACGAAACTTATCAACAACGCCTAACACCAATGGCACTTCTGGACCAACAATGGTTAGCTCAACATTATTTTGTTGTGCAAAGCTCAGTAGCCCATCAAGGTCTTCAACGTTAATTGCTACGTTCTCAAGTTTTGGCTCAAGGGCTGTGCCGGCATTACCTGGTGCAACATAAACAGTGTTTACTTTTGTATTTTGAGCGGCCTTAAACGCAAGTGCGTGTTCGCGGCCGCCGCTGCCAATGACTAATACATTCATGGCGAATATCCTATTTAAAGCGGTTTTTTAAATTTCAGCGTCATACGGTCGCTTTCACCTATGGCTTTATATTTAGCGGCATCTTGCTCGCCAAGTCTAAGGCTAGGTGGAAGGGTCCATACCCCTTTAGGGTGATCGGCTGTATCAAGAGGGTTTGCATTAATATCGCTTTTTGCTTCAAGTTCAAAACCTGCTTGTTCAGCAAGTGCAATAACCACACTTTGCTTCATATAACCTGATGACTTTTGCATTTCATCGGCTTGCTCTTCGGGTAGGCGATGTTCAACTACACCTAAAGTGCCGCCAGGTTTAAGTGCTGTATAAAAAGACTTAAATGCATTGCTTGCAGCTTCTTTATCTTTACTCATGTACCAGTTATGGACATTACGAAAAGTAAGTACCATATCGGCGCTACTCGCAGGGGCAATATCTAAATGAGTAGAAGGAGCAAACTCAGTAAGTTTAACGTCACTAAAGCGGGCATCTTCAGCGATTTTAGCTTTAAAACCAGCAAGAGAACGTTGGTAGTAACCTACCGATGAATCAGCAGGAAAATGCGCGGCATAATAGGTGCCTTGCTCTTTTAATGCTGGCGCTAAAATTTCACTATACCAACCACCGCCAGGCGCAATTTCTACCACAGTCATTGTTGGTTTAAAGCCAAAAAACTCCAGAGTTTCTACAGGATTGCGGTATTGATCGCGCTCACTGCTGCGCTCGCTTGCTTTAACTGCATTTGTTAATGCTGATTCGTGGCCGTGGTTGTGTGCCAATACCATTGTTGAACTTAATGACAGTGTGGCAACCAGTAGAGATTTTAGTGCAAATTTCATCGTCTAATCCTTCACATTATAATTGTTAGTCATGGTTATAGAATAAGCAGAATACGTGAATTTGATGCAAACAAAAAGAGCTAACTGAAGTAGTTAGCTCTTTAAGCGATTAATGGCGGAAATGGCGCATACCCGTAAACACCATTGCCATACCGGCTTCATCAGCGGCGGCAATTACTTCTTTATCGCGCATTGAACCACCCGGTTGAATAACCGCGGTAATGCCTGCAGCGGCTGCAGCATCAATACCATCACGGAATGGGAAAAATGCATCTGATGCCATTACCGAACCTTTTACTTCAAGGTTTTCATCGGCAGCTTTAATACCGGCGATTTTAGCTGAGTAAACGCGGCTCATTTGGCCTGCGCCTACACCAATAGTCATACCGTCTCGGGCATAAACAATGGCGTTTGATTTTACAAATTTAGCCACTTTCCAGCAGAACAGTAAGTCTTTAAGTTCTTGCTCAGAAGGCTGGCGCTTAGAGACAACCGTTAAGTCGCCTTGCGTTACCATACCTAAATCACGGTCTTGAATTAGAACGCCGCCATTAACGCGTTTAATGTCATGGCCTGTGCCTTTAGCTGAAAACTCGCCACACTCTAATAAGCGAACATTTTGCTTAGCTGATACTATTTGAGCGGCTTCTACACTCACGCTTGGCGCAATAATAACTTCAACAAATTGACGTTCAACAATCGCTTGTGCAGTGTTGGCATCAAGCTCTTGGTTAAAAGCAATAATGCCGCCAAACGCTGACGTTGGATCAGTTTTAAAGGCGCGATCGTATGCTTCTAAGATATTTTCGCCAATTGAAACACCACATGGATTAGCATGTTTTACAATAACACACGCAGGTACATCAAATTCTTTAACACACTCAAGTGCGGCATCGGTATCGGCAATATTGTTAAACGATAATGCTTTACCTTGTAGCTGAGTCGCTGTCGCCACAGACGCTTCAGTGATGTCGTTTTCAACATAAAACGCGGCATCTTGATGCGAATTTTCACCGTAACGCATATCTTGCTTTTTAGTGAATTGCATATTAATAGTACGTGGGAACTTAGTATCTTCAGCGGCTTCTTCTGTGTAATCAGGAACCATTTTACCGAAGTAGTTAGCAATCATACCGTCGTATTGCGCTGTGTGCTCATAGGCGGCAATAGCTAAATCAAAGCGGGTTTTGTAGGTGGTTGAGCCGTTATTATTTTGCATTTCGCTGATAACACGGTCGTAGTCGCTTGCGTTAACAACAATCGTCACATCTTTGTGATTTTTAGCTGCTGCACGCACCATGGTTGGGCCACCAATATCGATGTTTTCAATAGCATCTTCAAGGCTGCAGTTTTCTTGAGCGACAGTGTTCGCAAAGGGGTATAAGTTAACTACAACGATGTCGATAGCAGCAATGTTGTTATCTGCCATTACGTCTTCATCTTGACCACGACGAGCAAGGATACCGCCATGAATTTTTGGGTGAAGGGTTTTTACGCGACCATCCATGATCTCAGGGTGACCGGTGTGATCTGATACTTCAGTCACTTTAATAGCATTATCAGCAAGTAGTTTACAAGTGCCGCCAGTTGAAAGTATTTCAACACCTTGTGCTTCTAGTGCACGGGCAAATTCAACAATACCGGTTTTGTCTGACACACTCAAAAGTGCGCGACGTATAGGACGATGTGTATCCATTGTAGTTTGATTTCCTCAGTTAATGAGCTAGCTTAGAAGCGCGTATTTTAACTGATTACGACTCAAAAAACGACTTATAACGACCCATAAAGCGTGAGCATTTTGCAATTTCGTTAATAAATTTTGCATATAAAAAAAGCACCCTAAGGTGCTTTCTACTCAAAATACTTTATACCAGTTGTATTGGATTAGTAAGCAATTATAACGACAGATAAATAAGTTAATAACAAGGCAAAAATTTTGCTGTGTAGTTATTCTACATAAAAAATTTTTAACGCAGTTAGGGGCTTATTTAGCTCGTTAGAATGATTACGGTTTCAATATAGCTGGTATCAGTTCATACCGTATTTTTTAAGCTTTTTACGTAAAGTACCACGGTTGATACCTAGTAAAATTGCCGCACGAGTTTGGTTACCACGTGTGTAAGTCATTACTTCTTCAAGCAATGGCGCTTCTAGCTCAGAAAGAACAAGGTCGTAAACGTCTTGCACATCTTGACCGTTAAGCTGCTTTAAGTAGTGGTGAACAGCTTTTTTTACTGCATCACGCAATGGCTGCGGTTTCTCGTGTGACTGAACATGAGGGTTAGTGATAAATGGAGAAGTCACGTTTTGTTCGAACATTATAAAGTCTCTTTCTTTCTTAGTTAGCTGCTAGTGTTTTAAAGTATTGCTCTAATGCGACGACCTGTGCCTCTGAATTGTCGAGCGCATTAAATACTCGCCTAAACTGACCGTCACTGTCATGGGTTTGCAAATACCAAGATACATGTTTGCGAGCGATTCGTGCTCCCATTGGCTCACCGTAAAACATATGGAGGTTAGTTAAATGCTCCATTAAAATACTGCGCACCTCTGCTATAGCAGGTGGCTGCATATGTTCACCAGTTCGCAAATAGTGGTCTATCTCCCTAAATATCCAAGGGCGACCTTGGGCGGCTCGACCAATCATAATGGCATCTGCACCCGTATAGTCCAAAACCTGTTTTGCTTTTTCTGGTGATGTAATATCACCATTAGCAACCACAGGTATCGACACTGAACGTTTTATATCCCTAATAGTGGCGTACTCAGCATCACCTTTATACATACATGCGCGCGTGCGCCCATGTACAGCCAGTGATGCAATGCCATAACGTTCAGCTATTCTTGCAATCTCTACACCATTACGGTTGTCCTGATCCCATCCAGTACGGATTTTAAGTGTCACAGGTATATCAACCGCATTAACGACGGCATCAATAATCTCTTCCACGAGTTCTGGAAACTGTAATAAGGCTGAGCCTGCAAGTTTCTTGTTCACTTTTTTTGCTGGGCACCCCATATTGATATCTATGATCTGTGCACCGTTTGCAACATTGAATTGTGCGGCCTGTGCCATAAGCTCAGGGTCTGCTCCTGCAATTTGCACCGCACGTATACCCGACTCACCAGAATGATCCATTCGGTTCATCGACTTTTCGGTTTTCCAAACCTTCGGATTCGACGACAGCATTTCAGACACAGCAAGGCCAGCGCCTAAACGACGACATAGCTGTCTAAATGGTCTGTCTGTTATGCCCGCCATAGGCGCGACAATGACATTATTCTCAAGTTGGTATGAACCGATACGCACGATATTCAATAGGCCTCTTTTCAAGGGGCGCTAAGTTTACGGCTTTTTGCGCAAAAATCAAAGGCTATAAATTGAACAAAAGTGACTTTTTTTTGCTCTTTTCGTATTGACATTTGATAACCGTATGACGAAGCGGTTTATTTGTGTGAATTTTGAACGGTCGTTGTTTTTATAATAAAAAATCTTTATTTTTTATTATGTAAAAAAATAGTAAAGCCTGTTAAATACAGGCTCTAGATACGACTTTTGAGTTAATACTCTAAATTTTTTAAAAACGCACTATTATGCTTTTTTAATGCCACTGACTCGGGTCCAATCACCTTCAATGGCAATTTCATCGAGTTCAATAAAGGGCGCGTATATGTCAGCAACCGATTGTGCTTGTTCTTCTAAAATGCCAGACATGGCAATTTTACCGCCTGGCTTTAATAATCCTAAAATAACACTATGAAGCTCACGCAGTGGTTGCGCTAAAATATTTGCCACTACAATGTCAGCAGTAAACTCAGGCTGGTTTTCTGGAAGGTAAACTTCAAGCTTGTCAGCAACGCCATTACGATTAGCGTTATCTAGGCTTGCTTCTAGCGCTTGTGGGTCTATATCTATCCCAATCATGCGCTCAGCACCTAATTTAATTGCTGCAATGCCTAATATGCCTGAGCCACAGCCAAAATCGACTACCGTCTTACCAGTTAAGTCTTGGCTTTCAAGCCACTTTAAACACAGCGCGGTGGTGGCGTGTGTGCCAGTTCCAAATGCAAGGCCAGGATCAAGTAGTACATTGACTGCGTCAGGGTCTGGAATATCGCGCCAGCTAGGGCAAATCCATAGTTTTTCGCCAAATTGTATAGGGTGGAAGTTATCCATCCACTCACGTTCCCAATCTTTGTCTTCGAGTTGCTCGATTTTGTAAACTAAATTGTCTTTTAGTTCATCATGGCGCTTTAATAGCGCAACCACGGCGTTCATATCATGATTAGCTTCGAACAGACCAATTACTGTGGTGTCAGCCCAAAAAACGACAGTGCCAATTTTAGGCTCATAAATAGGGGTGTCTTTTGCATCAATAAAGGTGACTGAAGCACTACCAGCTTCCATTAATAGGTCACTTACTGCATCAGCAGTTGCAGCATTAGCATTGATACGGATTTGGATCCAGGCCATGTTTATTTCCTTGAAATAGAAAAAAGGCCGCTACAGCGGCCTTTTAAGTTAACTCATAATGTAACGCTAGATTACTTAGCGTCTAAAAAGCTTTTCAGTAAATCAGAGCGAGAAGGGTGACGTAACTTACGCAGTGCCTTCGCTTCGATTTGACGAATACGCTCACGTGTTACGTCAAATTGCTTACCTACTTCTTCTAACGTGTGGTCGGTATTCATATCAATACCAAAACGCATACGTAATACTTTCGCTTCACGGGCTGTTAAGCCAGCTAGCACATCGTTAGTTGCGCCACGAAGAGACTCCATTGTTGCCGAATCGATAGGCGAATCAATAGTCGTATCTTCGATGAAGTCGCCTAAGTGCGAATCTTCATCATCACCAATTGGTGTTTCCATTGAAATTGGCTCTTTTGCAATCTTAAGTACCTTACGGATTTTATCCTCAGGCATCATCATGCGTTCAGCTAATTCTTCTGGATTTGGCTCACGACCCATTTCTTGTAACATTTGACGTGAAATACGGTTCAATTTATTGATCGTTTCAATCATATGTACTGGAATACGGATCGTTCTTGCTTGGTCAGCAATAGAGCGCGTAATTGCTTGGCGGATCCACCACGTAGCATAAGTAGAGAACTTATAACCACGACGGTATTCAAATTTATCAACCGCTTTCATCAGACCAATGTTACCTTCTTGAATTAAATCCAAGAACTGTAAGCCACGGTTGGTGTATTTTTTCGCAATTGAAATTACAAGACGTAAGTTTGCTTCTACCATCTCTTTTTTAGCACGGCGCGCTTTCGCTTCACCAATACTCATGCGACGGTTTATGTCTTTAATACGTTCAATGCTTAAGCCAGTGCTTTCTTCCATTGAAGTAAGTTTGCTAATACAACGAAGTATTTCAGGCTTCACTTCTTCAAGTTTAGCTGAATGCTTTTCGTTGGCTGCAATTTCAATATCAAGCCATGCTGTGTCAGTTTCGTTGTTTGCAAAATGCTTAACAAAGGTTTTCTTTGGAAGCTTTGAAACTTGTACTGCATGCTTCATGATAAGACGTTCTTGAACGCGAACTCGGTCCATCATTTCACGCATGTTATTAACCATACGATCAAATTGTTTAGGCACAAGTTTGAAGGTTCTGAACAACTCACCGATTTCTAAAATAGCGGCTTGAGATTCTGGGTGAGAGCGACCTTTTTTATCGAATGTTTCACGTGCTTTAGTGTATAAATCACGTAAGTTTTCGAAATGGATGCGCGCTTCTTCAGGATCTGGCCCTGTATCTACTTCTTCTTCGTCTTCATCATCGCTGTCATCGTCATCATCATCGCTGTCATCAAGCTGTTTTTCGCTTAATTCAGAACCAATGTTAGTGGCAGCAATCGGTGGTGCTTCGTCTGCATCAGGATCGAAAAAGCCAGAGATAATGTCGCTAAGACGCATCTCTTCTGCTTCAAACTTATCCCACTGTTCAAGTAGGTAAGTGATCGCTTCTGGGTATTCAGCAACCGAAATTTGTACTTGGTTAATGCCTTCTTCAATACGTTTAGCGATAACAATTTCGCCTTCACGGGTAAGAAGCTCAACAGTACCCATTTCACGCATATACATGCGAACAGGGTCAGTTGTACGGCCAATTTCTTTTTCTACAGTAGCAAGGGCTGCAGCGGCAGCTTCCGCTGCGTCTTCGTCTGTCGTGGTTTCTTGCATCATTAATTCATCAGCATCAGGCGCGTTTTCGCTAACCTTGATACCCATGTCATTAATCATGCTAATGATATCTTCTACTTGATCTGAGTCGATAATATCTTGTGGAAGGTGATCATTAACTTCTGCAAAAGTTAAGTAACCTTGCTCTTTACCTTTTTGAATCAGAAGTTTTAATTGTGACTGAGGAGTTGGATCCATAGAGATTGTTTCTTCCACTCTGATAAGTTGATACAACAGGCGCCATCATGGAGTTTGCTCAAAGGCTAACCAGAATAATGTGACGCAGTGAATAGCACAGTATAACAGCCTAAATCAAATCTGACTAGGGTCTGTTGGTCTTTCAGGATTAAAGTTTATTCAATCCAAGGGTGGTTTAATCGCGGCGTGAGGTTTGTAACCTAGTGGGCTAAGTAAAAACCGAGCAACAAAGAGTAAACCTCCTTTGGGTCGAACCCAAAGGGCAGCGCGTGTTTGGCATTTATGCTGCGTTATCGCCTATTTATGTGGAATAACCACACTACATAGGCTCTGCCTTGTCTAAATACCAAACACACTGCTGTAAACTTAACCTCGAAAGATAAACAGACCCTAACTGTTAGTCGTTTTTAACGCTGTCATTAGCAAATGACATTCTAGTCGTTCATCGCTATTTAAGCCCTGTGTCTTATCTTTTATTAATAGGGTCTCTAGTCGATAATTTAAACACTGATCTTCAATAAATTTAAAAGTATTTTGAAAAACAGTTTCTAAACGCTCTTCATTTATTTGATGTTGCCATGTCGCTAACTTAGTTAGTGGCTCATAGTCATCAGTATCTCTAAATGATTCGAGAATTTGTGCAGTGGTAATGCCATCTTTTTGTAATGCTTGATGTTGCAGGCGCAATAATAAGCCAATACCCGCTATATTCATTTGTGCTAAATCAGGCAAGTAGGGCACGCTTTTCGCCAAATTAGGATGCTGAATTAAAATACCTATCGCTTGGCGCATGGGGGTAATTTTAAATTTACGTTCAATTGCCTGCTGCTGTTTTGGTGTTTTTAAATGATTATTAAGTTGCTCACGGGTGCGACCAATTAATCTGCCAAGTTGCTCCAAGATATTTTCTTGATAGAACTCACTTGGGATCTTTTCAATTAATGGCAGTGCTGCACTGAGTAACTTAGCCTTACCGGAATCGAGCGTTAAATCAATCTCTTTACTTAGTTTATTAAACAGCACTTTAGTGAAGTCATCGGCGTTTTCTAGGCGCTGCTCAAAAGCCTCTTTACCTTCTTGTTGAACGAGTGAATCAGGGTCTTCACCATCGGGTAAAAATACAAAATGCAGTGCTTTACCATCGTTTAAGTAAGGAAGTGCATTTTCCAGTGCTCGCCACGCGGCATCTTTACCTGCACGGTCACCGTCGTAGCAACAAATAACTTTGTCAGTGGTTCTAAATAAGGTGTGCATATGCTCGCTGGTTGTCGCTGTGCCGAGTGCGGCAACTGCGTATTCTATGCCTTGTTCAGCCAGCGCAACAACGTCCATATAACCTTCTACTATGAGTACATGTTCGAGTTTTTTATGTGCTTGCTTTGCTTCATAAAGGCCGTAAAGCTCAAAGCCTTTGTGGAATATTCGTGTTTCAGGAGAGTTTAAATATTTTGGCCCCTGATCTGCTTGCATTACACGGCCACCAAAAGCAATGACGCGACCGCGTTTATCACGAATAGGAAACATTAAACGATCACGGAAAAAATCGAATTGCTTACCTGGCGTTTTTTCAGATGCGAGCTTCAGCTCAACTAATTGCTCTTTTTGTTCTTGATTACGTCCAAGCTGTTGGCAGAGGCCTTCCCATTCGCTGGGCGCATAGCCCATCATAAACTTTTTAACTGTTGCCCCGCTTAAGCCGCGACCTTTTACATAGTCTATTACTGTTTCAGAATTACTATGATGTTTTAACTGGTGTTGATAAAAACGCGCTGCATGGAGCATTAAATCGTAGTCTGAACGTTTTTGTGCTGCGGTGCGTTCTGGGCCATTACTACTTCCTTGTTCGCGAGGAACATCTAGGTTAAGTAAACTGGCTAGCTCTTCAATTGCATCAACAAACTCAAGTTTGTCATATTCCATAACAAAAGAAATAGCATTGCCGTTAGCGCCACAGCCAAAGCAATGATAAAACTGTTTATCTTGCGATACAGTAAACGAAGGCGATTTTTCATTGTGAAAAGGACAGCAAGCTTGATAGTCTTTGCCCGCTTTTTTCAACCCTACCTTTGAGTCAATCAGGTCGACAATATCGGTTCGTGCCAATAAATCATCGATAAAGTTGCGTGGGATCTTTCCAGCCATTGTTTAAAGTACAGCCCTAAGGTAAATATAAAAGTGTTAAAAGCGAATTATAATACGCAGAGATTGGAACACAAATGCATATTTTTTTGAAGTGCTCTAAACGAAGAAACCGAGCTCAAGGCTCGGTTTACTTCAATCATACTTAATGTATGTGGGAGTATTAGGCAGTTAATCGTTGCTTAATTAAACCTGAGATTTTGCCCATATCGGCACGACCTTCGGCTTTGCTTTTGATTATACCCATTACTTTACCCATGTCTTGCATACCTGCTGCATTAGTATCAGCAATAGCCGCGTCAATGAGAGCAATGATTTCTTCTTCACTCAATTGTTGAGGTAAAAAAGCTTCAAGTGCTGTAATCTCATTGGCTTCAATTTCAGCTAAATCATCACGCCCAGCATCTTTGTACTGAGTGTAAGAGTCGCGACGTTGTTTAACAAGCTTCACTATAACGGAGGTAATACCTGCGTCGTCTAGTGTTATTTGCTCGTCAATTTCACGTTGCTTGATTGCAGCAAGTACCATGCGAATAGGATTAAGACGTTGTTTGTCTTTAGCTCTCATCGCATCTTTTTGCGCATCTTTTAGCGTTATTAAAAGGCTCATTTATACAAGACCTAATATATTAGTATAATTTAACGCGACGAGCGTTATCACGAGAAAGTTTTTTCATGTGACGTTTAACAGCAGCTGCTTTTTTACGCTTACGCTCAGCTGTTGGTTTTTCATAGTGCTCGCGACGACGAACTTCTGAAAGGATACCTGCTTTTTCACATGAACGCTTGAAGCGACGAAGTGCTACGTCAAACGGTTCGTTCTCTCTTACTTTAATTACTGGCATTAAAAATTCACCTACCTAAATTATGAGCGTTGCTCAAGTTGATCAAACATTGATCAAGTGGTTCAAAAATGGTGCGGTATTGTAATCCGAAGCAACACCACATGTAAAGGATAATATTAACAGAAACCCGACGGCTAAAACAGTGCTAATTTATATGCCGTTGGTATAGCCTGCAAAAAACTTGCCCAGCTTTTTTCTCTTTTATTAACAACCAGTTATTAGGTGCTTTGAACGAAGTTAACTCGGTTTCTACTTCAACATATATTAGTGCGTCAGGGTCGAGCCATTGATTATTTTCTAATAAATCACAGCATGATTGGGCTAAATTTTTGCGAAATGGCGGGTCAATAAAAACTAAATTAAATGTGTCATTGGTGTTTTTGCTTTCAAGAAAGGTCAGGGTATTAGTATTGAGTACCTGTGCATTTTGCGCATTAAGGGTGGCAACATTTTGCGTTAGCTGTTTTGCTGCTAACGGATCAAGCTCTAAAAATGTGGTGTTTTTAGCAAAGCGAGATAGCGCTTCGAACCCTAAACCTCCGGAACCGGCAAAGCAATCGAGAGTGCGCGCATCGCGGGTATCGTGCATTAACCAATTGAACACTGTTTCTTTTATTCTGTCGGTTGTAGGGCGCAAGCCTTGAACGTCTTTTACTGGCAGTTTTCGACCGCGAAATTGGCCGCTAATGATTCTAATAACGCCATCGACTGATTTATGGATGTTGTTATTTGGTGTGATTTTTTTTCTCATTTAACTCACTAAAAATTGGTATCTATGATCTAGCTCAGATAATATTGCAATCATATCATGGCGTGTCATTTTTCAACTGCGCTAAAAGTGTTACTATTATGCACCCTCGAGGATAACGTGTTGCTAAAAAGCAATTATTTAGGCTTAAAAGCACGCTATCATTATCGTTAGTTTATCAGATTTTTATAAGTGGTTATTAGCAAGTATGGCAAAAAAAAGTAAATTCATGTCGTGGCTCGGTTTTGGCAAGTCAGATAAAAAACAAGCAGAAGCTGATAAACAACAAGCATTGGCAAACGAGCAGGCAGAAAAAGCCGAACAGGAGCGCTTAGCAGCAGAGAAAGCCGAGGCAGAGCGTTTGCAAGCTGAAGCCGAACGTTTAGAACAAGCCCGAATTGCAGCTGAACAAGCTGAAGCAGAACGTTTAGCGCAAGAGCAAGCTGAAAAAGCCGAACAACAAATAGCTGCCGAAAAAGCAGAGACAGAGCGTTTAGAGCAAGAAAAACAGGCGCAAGCACAACGCGCTGCGGCAGCAGAAAAACAAGCGATTGAACAAGCTAACGCTGAGCTATTGGCTAAACAACAGGCAGATGCCGAGCAGCAAAGACAAGAGCAAGCTCAACGTTTAGTAGAGCAAGAAGCGCAAATGTTGTTAGAGCAAGAGCGTATAGCAGCTGAAAAAGCAGAAGCTGAACGTTTAGAGCAAGAGACACAGGCGCAAGCACAACGCGCTGCGGCAGCAGAAAAACAAGCGATTGAACAAGCTAACGCTGAGCTATTAGCTAAACAACAGGCGGATGCAGAGCAGCAAAGACAAGAGCAAGCTAAACGTTTAGCTGAACAAGAAGCGAAAATGTTGTTAGAGCAAGAACGTATCGCGGCTGAACAAGCTGAGAATGAGCGTTTAGAGCAACAGCGCATTGCAGCAGAGCAAGCTGAAAATGAACGTTTAGAGCAACAGCGTATTGCAGCAGAGCAAGCTGAAAATGAGCGCTTAGAACAACAGCGTATTGCAGCAGAGCAAGCTGAGAATGAGCGCTTAGAACAACAGCGTATTGCAGCAGAGCAAGCTGAGAATGAGCGTTTAGAGCAACAGCGTATTGCAGCTGAAGAAGAGGCTGAGCGTCTAGAGCAACAGCGACTGACCGCAGAGCTTGCAGAGGAAGAAGCAAAGAAAGCGGAAAAACCTAAAAAAGAAGGCTTTTTCTCTCGTCTCAAAAAAGGCTTACTTAAAACTCGAGTGAATATTGGCTCTGGTTTTTCGTCAATTTTTAGCGGTAAAAAAATTGACGATGAGTTATTTGAAGAGCTAGAGACTCAGTTACTTACTGCTGATCTCGGTGTTGATACCACCATGAAGCTCATTGATAATTTAACTGATGCAGCCGATCGCAAGCAACTTAAAGATGGTGATGCGCTTTATGAGCTTATGAAACAAGAAATGGCAACTATGCTAAAAACAGCAGAGCAGCCTTTAGAAATACCAGCAGATAAAAAACCTTTTGTTATTTTAATGGTAGGGGTAAACGGCGTAGGTAAAACCACCACCATTGGTAAAATGGCCAAGCAATTCCAAAATCAAGGTAAGTCGGTCATGCTTGCTGCCGGTGATACTTTTAGAGCTGCAGCGGTAGAGCAGCTTCAAGTATGGGGTGAACGCAACAGCATTCCGGTAATAGCTCAACATACAGGTGCTGATAGTGCATCGGTAGTATTTGATGCTTTTCAAGCTGCAAAAGCACGTAATGTCGATGTGTTAATTGCTGATACAGCAGGGCGCTTGCAAAATAAAGATAACTTAATGCAAGAGCTTGAAAAAATAGCTCGTGTAATGAAAAAAGTAGACCCTGATGCACCTCATGAAGTGATGCTGACTATTGATGCTGGTACAGGCCAAAATGCAATTAGCCAAGTAAATTTATTTAATCAATGTGTAGGTTTAACCGGTATCACATTATCAAAGCTTGATGGTACTGCTAAAGGTGGGGTTATTTTTGCCGTTGCCGATAAGTTTAATATTCCTATTCGTTACATTGGCGTAGGTGAAAGTATTGATGATTTGCGTACCTTCAAGAGCGATGACTTTATTGACGCGCTATTTAGTCAAGATGAGGACGACGCTTAATTTACCAAAAGGGAGCCTGCTCCCTTTTTAATTGCGAGGAATACCATTTTATTTTAGAGCCTAAGGCTAACAATAAATTGGCAATAATAAAAAATGATAAATTTTCAGCAAGTAAGTAAAACCTATGCCGGTGGACACCGCGCGCTTGAAAAAGTGAACTTTCATATAAAGCCTGGCGAATTGGCTTTTCTAACTGGCCACAGTGGGGCTGGTAAAAGTACACTATTAAAGCTTATTAGCTTAATGGAACGTCCTTCTGCAGGAAACGTGTTTATTAATGGCGTGGATTTAAATAAATTAAATTCCCGTCAAATTCCGTATGCACGTCGCGACATTGGTATTATTTTTCAAAATCATCGATTATTAGAGCGATACACGGTATTTGATAACGTTGCTTTGCCCTTAATTATTGAAGGTACTCACCACAAGCAAATTGCCAAACGTGTGCATGGAGCGCTTGATAAAGTGGGTTTGTTAGATAAAGTGCGCTGTCACCCTTCTACACTTTCTGGTGGTGAACAACAACGAGTAGGGATTGCACGAGCCATCGTCAATTCGCCACCTATATTGCTAGCCGATGAACCTACCGGTAACTTAGACCCTGAATTATCAATGGAAATATTACGCCTGTTTGAAGACTTTAATAAACATGGCACCACGGTTTTAATTGCCACTCATGATTTGGGCTTAGTGTCACGGATGAAGTACCGCAGTTTAACGCTTCATGATGGACGAATGAGCCAAGATCCACTGGCTGAGGGGGTATTATGAGTTTACTGTTCAAAAGCCGTCAAAATAGTAATGATAAACAAAAAAAGTCAGTATTCTCTGGCGGTTACTTTTTTATTATTAATATTTTTCGCCAAGGTGTGTACAGTCTAGGAGAAATGTGGCGCACGCCATTGGCTTCAATGATGACCATTGCAGTACTCGGTTTGAGTTTAACGTTGCCTGCAACACTATATTTAGTGGTAAAAAATGTGCAGCAAGTGAGTAGTGGTTTTGAGCAAGCCAGCGAAATATCCTTGTTTGTAAAAGAAAATATGAGCGAGCAAGAAACGCAAACCTTAGTTAAACGTTTAGCGCTATATCCCGAAATACAAACTGTGACTTTTATTTCTCGCACTGAGGCTTTGGATGAGTTCAAAGAAATGTCTGGCTTTGGTCAGGCTTTAGAATATTTAGATACCAACCCGTTACCGAATGTAGTTTTAGTCACACCAACACAACGACATAGCCAACCTAATGCAGCTAAGCAATTGCTTAAAAAACTTGAAGCCGAACGCGAAGTTGACTTTGGTAAGCTTGATATTGCTTGGCTTGAGCGCCTAAATGCATTACTAAGTTTGCTAAAAGAGAGTGTAATTACTATTGCGCTATTATTACTTACCTCAGTGACGCTTATTATAGGCAATACAATTCGTTTATCTATTATGGATAAAAAAGAAGAAATACAGGTAATGAAGCTAGTAGGGGCAACCAATACCTTTATACACGCTCCCTTTTTATGGACTGGCATTTGGTATGGCGTGATTGGCGGATTGTTTGCCTTTATTTGTGTAGCATTAATGATGTGGTGGCTATCTGCTGCAGTAAGCAGTGTTGCAGGGGTGTATCAAACCAGTTTTACGCTAATAGGGCTTAGTCTTAATGAGTTTGGCGCGTTGGTATTACTTGCTACTAGTTTAGGTTTTATTGGTTCTTACTTATCGGTTAATCGTTACATCTCAGAAATAGAACCTGATAAGGTTTAGGGCCCTAATATAATTCTTAAAACTGTCATGTTTTAAGTTTAAAATAATAAAAAAGCCAAAGCAAAAAGGTTATTTTTGTTTTGGCTAAATCAATTCATAGGTTATTCAGTCGCCTAGCGTAGACTGACTTAACACTAAAAAAACCACTTGATTTATGATTCAAAAAAGTTTTAAATTCAAGTTAGCACTCTTACTAAAAGAGTGCTAAGATGGTTTCAAATGTTTATCACCGAGGTGAAAAATGAGTAAAGATTTATACGCAATGGCACTTACAGTTGGGCAACAAAGCGCAAGTATGGACGGCTACCTTCAAGCTGTTAGTACTATTCCTATGCTTAAAGTTGAGCAAGAGCAGGAACTTGCAAAAAGACTTCAGGAAGAAGGCGATCTTAGTGCTGCAAAGCAACTCATTATGTCGCATTTGCGCTTTGTAGCGCACATAGCTAAAAGCTACTCGGGTTACGGGTTACCTCAAGCTGATTTAATTCAAGAAGGTAACATCGGACTGATGAAAGCAGTAAAACGTTTTGACCCATCAGTGGGTGTACGTTTGGTTTCATTTGCGGTTCATTGGATTAAAGCCGAAATTCATGAGTTTGTGCTTAAAAACTGGCGTATCGTTAAAGTAGCGACGACCAAAGCACAACGTAAATTGTTTTTTAACTTACGTAAAAATAAAAAGCGTTTAGGTTGGTTTAACCAAGCTGAAGTGAGCACAGTAGCTAGCGAGCTAGGTGTGAGTGAAAAAGAAGTACGTGAAATGGAATCGCGTATGAGCGGCCAAGACATGGGCTTTGATTTAACTGGCGACGATAATGATGACGCGCCAACTAGTACTTACTCACCGGTACAGTACTTAACCGATGGTTCTGCTGATTTAGCTGACGACATTGAACAGCAACAATGGCAAGAACAGTCACATACGCGTTTATTTAGCGCTTTGAAAACTCTCGATGAGCGTTCTCAAGATATTGTTAGTGCTCGTTGGTTGTCAGACGATAAAGCAACACTGCAAGAGCTGGCTGAAAAATACAGCGTATCAGCAGAGCGTGTTCGCCAGCTGGAAAAAACAGCAATGAAAAAATTACAAAGCGCGATGAGTTAATCGTACTTAAAAAACTGACAAAGCCCTGCATGAAAGTGCGGGGCTTTTTTATGCTTTAAAGAAAAGTTAATAAAAAGCAGGCTTGCAACTTTTTTGCTTACCTGTTGTTACATCTTCATATCTTTTAATTAAAAAGAGTCTCATTGAAATTAGTGAATAAGTTTGGTTTTTAACTAAATTAATGATTTCTATTTGTTTTTTTTTGCGTGTATGTGAAGATGCTTCGCGCTTGAACTTAAATCAGCTTCAATAATAGTCTAAATTCAGCCATTCAATCGCTGTATTTAAAATCACTTTCTAATTTTTATTAACACGAGTATTTGCACTCACTATGAACTCTTATTCACTAAAGAAAAAGATCTTGCTATCGGTGGTTCTTGCCCTAGCTGTCATCATTATTTTGCTATCGTGGTATAGCTATTCTTCTCAAAAAGCCCTGTTACTTAAAACCAGTATTGATAATGTAAGCCAATCGGGTAAACAGCAAGCAATGCGTATCGAGGAATGGTTAGCTGATCGACAGCGAATTGTAGAATCAGTAGCTAGCAAAGTTGAGGGCAATACGTTAAACGCACTGCAACAAGCAAAGTTGTCGGGTGATTTTGAGTTGACATACTTTGGTGATAATCAGGGTAAAATGACTGATTCTGATCCAAGTATTGATCGAACCGGCTACGACCCGCGCACTCGTCCATGGTATAAACAAGCACAGCTGAAAAATGGCGCCGTAATTACCAAACCTTATTTAGATACTGCGTTTAATCAGTTGGTTGTTTCTATTGCTAAAACCACACAAAGTGGCGTGGTAGCGGGTGATTTATCGATTGAGTCTTTAGTTAATGATGTTAATACTATGTCTTTACCGGCAAATGGGTATGCCATCATGATGCATCAAGATGGCACTGTGATTGCTTATAAAGACACTAAAAAAGTAATGGCAGATATTACGCATATTGACTCGAAAATTAATCACCAATTAATTTTATCTAACAGCCAAAACAGTGAATTTACGCCTATTTATTTTAAAGATGAAGGCCGAGAGAAGCTTGTTTGGGGTGAGAACATTAACAATACTGATTGGCAGCTATTATTTGTACTGGATAAGCAAACCTTAGAGGCACCGCTAATCAGTTTATTAGTAACTCAACTCGTGTTAGTTGGTGTGGCACTTTTATTAAGCGTGTTTGCTATTTCATGGTTATTGGGTGTGTTGCTTGCGCCGTTAAGCCGAGTATCACAAGCATTATCAACAATTGCAGATGGTAACGGTGATTTAACCCAGCGTATTAGTGTTGATACACAAGATGAAGTTGGGGTACTGGCTGATAGTTTTAATCGCTTTGTAAGCAGCCAGCATGAGCTTATAAGCCATATTCGCCAGTTAGCTACTGATTTAGATTTTGATGCAGAGAAAAGCTTAATCACCAATCAAAACAGTGTCAGTGAGTTGCAGCGTCAGCAACAAGAAGTAGCGATGGTTGCCACTGCGGTCACAGAGATGGCAAGTGCAACCCATGAGATTGCTGCTAATGCCGAAAATACCGCGACGGCATCACAGCAGTCAGCGCAAAGTAGTCGTGAAGGTAAACTGTTAGTTGATAAAACCAGAAATACGATTAATTCACTTGCGGGTGAAATAGACCAAACAACCACCGTCATTGGCGAACTAAGCTTACATGCTCAGGCTATATCGAGTATTTTGACTACCATTCAAGAAATTGCTGAGCAAACAAATCTCTTAGCACTCAATGCCGCAATAGAGGCTGCCCGTGCTGGTGAACAAGGGCGTGGCTTTGCAGTGGTTGCCGATGAGGTGCGTGTACTATCAAGAAGAACGCAAAACTCCACAGCAGAAATTTACACCACCATAGAAACCTTACAAAATACGACCAAAAAAGCAGTGAGCTTGATGGACAGCAGTAAGGGGTATGCTAACAATAGTGTGGATGATGTTAATGCAGCAGCTCATGCACTAGAGGAAATCACCTTAGCAGTGAATGAAATTTCTGATATGGCGGGTCAAATAGCGGTTGCAGCAGAAGAGCAAACGCAAGTGACTAATGAAATTACTCGAAATACGGTCGCCATTAAAGATGTAACCGATGAAATTACTACCTCAGCAACTGCGCATTTAAGCCAAGCTGAAGTATTAAAAGACAGAGCTACAGATTTAAATGCCAAAGTAGCGACGTTTATTTTATAAATATAATGCGTTTAAGTGAGTTAAATTAACTGATGGGTTAGGGGGTTTACTTACCCCATCAGTTTAATGAAATAGCTTCTTGCTGAGCTATTTGTACATATTTACGTTCGACCAGTTGCGATACTGGCACCAGTTCAAATCCTTGCTCACTTAATTGCGGCAAAGCGTGGCGTAAAAAATCGATGGTTTCGGGGTAGGGATGCGCTATTGCAATGGCAAACTGATACTTAGTTGCTTTTGATTTTAGCTCTTCTAATCTTAATTGTAGTTGCTCTGTGGTCGTTATATTGTCTAAAAATACATGTCGGCTAATATTTTCCACTCCCAAAAAGTTGGCTGCATTCTGAGCTTGGCTTAATTCAGTTGTACGGCTATCAAGAAAATACAACTGACGCTTTTTAAGTACTTCCATGGTCCATTTCATTGCTTGGCTTTGTTGAGTCAGCGCAGAGCCCATATGGTTATTAACTCCTTTAACTTGCGGTAAACTGGCCAGCGCATTCCCGAGCGTTTGTTGAAGTTGTGCTTTATCCATATTTAAAGTGAGCGCACCAGGCCCGAGTTTTTTACCATTTAAAGCCTGCATAGGAACATGCAACAGGAGCTCTTTATTTGACTGACTAGCAAGGGTTGCAAATATTTGAGAATAGGGGGTGTGGGGCAATATTGAATAGGACAACTGCCCAGGTAAACTCAGGAGTTCTAAATCACGTTGATGATAACCTATGTCATCGATCACTATGGCTATTTGCTTGGCTTTAACAGCACTCGATGTTGCAAATAAGGCTAAAAACAGCCCAGCTAACACCATTAAATTTATAGTTTTCACGTTTTATAATTTTTATTATCTTTGTCGTGTTTAAAATAATTTACCGAATTTAGTGCATGTTGAGTAGCTGTTTTGCCTTAGTTAACTGGATATCGGCTAAATCTTCAGTGCTAAAAACGGTGTTTTGTTCTAATTGTTCATTTTTTATTATAACGGCTTTATTTGTTTGTGGAAGCGTTGTTTGATTAATCGCCACATTCGGGGTCACGCCAATACCTTCAATCGATTCACCTGATGGCGTAAAGTAGCGTGCGGTAGTTAGTTTTAAGGCGGTATCACCATCGCCTAATGGAATGAGTGATTGTACCGACCCTTTGCCAAATGACTGACTGCCTACTATTTTTGCACGTAGGTTTTCTTTTAACGCTGCAGCCAGTATTTCTGCTGCTGAGGCTGAGTTTTCATTAATGAGCACAACAATCGGTGCACCTTTTAAAATATCGCCACGTTTAGCGTAAAAGGATTGATTCGAATCATAAAAACGTCCTTTGGTGGTCACGATTAAGCCATCTTGAAGAAACAGATCTGCTACTGCAACTGCACTTTTTAAGGTGCCCCCAGGGTTGTCTCGTAAATCAATAATCAGGCCTTTTAAAGAATGGCCGTAATGGTTTTGCATGGCGGCTATTTGCAAGGCAACTTCATGCAAAGTGTGATTAGAAAAGTTATTAATAGCGATATAACCGCTACCTGAGTCAAGTAGTTGCTTAGTTACACTCGTTAGCTTAATTTGTTTTCTACTTAGATTAAATATTAGCGGTGTTTGAGTGTTATTACGGGTAATACTTAGCTGTACTTTACCGTTAGCACTGTCTTTGATGTATTGTGCAACTAAATCAATCGGACTATTTTCTACATAGTGCTGATTAACGGCAGTAATTATATCGCCTGAGCGAAGTCCTGCTTGTTTGGCTGGTGAATTATTAATTACTTTAACAATCGTGGTGCGCTGCTCAATATTTTTGACCTCAATGCCTAAGCCAGTATAGCGACCATTGGTATTATCAAATAACGCATTTAGCTCATTTTTATCTAAATATTTAGAGTAGGCGTCAAGCTTAGAGTATAAGCGTTCAAATTGAGAGGTGTTGTATTCAACGTATTCACTGTTATGCAGTGCTAAATCATCAACGTAGTAGGTATGAATATTAAACAGTATTTCATTTATTTTTTGGCTTTCTAAATCTTTGACCGAACTGGCATGAGCATTATTTATAAAGCCAAAAAGTGCCAATAAAAAAAATACCTGCAAACAAAACCAAAATATTGATTTTGTTTGCGATACTTTTTTTTGGCAAATGTATGTGTTTATCATAACTGCCTCTACTAGGATGCAGTTATTTTAAGATTAAATACGTCTGCACCATTTTATGGGATTAACAGCACGCCCTTTGTGGCGTATTTCAAAGTATAGACCAGAATCGGCTTGTCCACCGCTTTGCCCAACTAAAGCAACGCTTTCACCCTCTCTGACCATATCACCCACATCTTTGAGTAAGGTTTGTGCATGCCCGTATAAGCTCATAAAGCCTTCACCGTGGTCCACAACAATCACCCAGCCGTAACCTTTTAACCAATCTGCAAATACCACCTGACCGTTATGAATGCTATTTACTGAAGTGCCCTCTGCAGCAGAAATTAACACGCCTTTCCAGTTAATTCCGCCGTGCTTACGTTGGCCAAACGTGTGCGTTAGTTTGCCTTTACTCGGCCAGCTTAATCTTCCTTTATTTTTATTTAGGCCCAATAGCTCAATTTTTGTGGTTTTTTCTTCTTCAAGTTCTTTAATAGTAGCGATCAGCGTTTGTTCGTTCTCTTCTAAGTAACTAATTGAATTTTTTGTTTTATTTAACTGCTGTTTTAGATTTTTTAGGCTGGCTTGGCGCTCATTTTTAGCGTCAAGAAGCGCTGCTTGTCGCCTTTTTTGTTCATCAAATAAAGCAACTAGCTTTTCTTTTGTTTTTTCAAGCTCAGCTTGGTTTTTCGCAATTTCTATTTGCAGCGCTTTAAGTTCATCAAGCTGCTTTATGCGGGCTTTATTTAAGTAGTTGTAATAGCTAAGCGTACGTTCAAATTTAGCGGTATCTTCTTGGTTAAGCAGCATTTTTGAATAGTCATCACTACCTGCCATATAAGCACTTTTTAACTGTGCTGCTAACACACGCTGAAATTGGGCTTGTTGTTTTTCAAGCTTTACCGCGCGTTGTTGTTGCTCTGCTTGCTGTTGTTGTGTTTTTTTAACAGATTGCTCAGCCATATTGAGTGCTTTAGCGTTTTTCGCTATAGCGAGTTCATGTGCTTTTAGCTTTTGCTGCTGTTTAGCTATTTCTTTTTGCTGTTGTTGATATTCAGCTTGGCTTTGCTCTAAAGCCACTTGAACTTGGGATAGGTCTTTTTTAGTACGATCTTCATTAGCCACGGCAACGCCAGTGACTAATGAATGCAGTACACAGATACACGCAATGACGCGGTATGCGCTTTTTTTCATAGGTTATTTCAACACCATAATTGGCGACCCTGTCATTTCTGCAGGTTGCTCTAACCCCATTAAATGCAGCATGGTTGGGGCAACATCGCTCAAGGCTTTGCCTGAATAAGCTTGCGCATCGCGACCTACATAAATAAACGGCACGGGCTCACTGGTATGTGCTGTGTGCGCTTGGCCTGTTTTAAGGTTTGCCATTTGCTCTGCATTGCCATGATCGGCGGTAATAAGTGCTTCGCCGCCATATTCTTTCAATGCATCCACTACACGGCCAATACAGTTATCTACTGCCTCACAGGCTTTAACTGCAGCCTCAAATACACCTGAGTGACCGACCATGTCGCCATTAGGGTAGTTACAAATAATGGCATCGTATTTTCCACTTTTTATTGCTTCTACTAGCTTATCGGTAAGCATTTTTGAGTTCATTTCTGGCTGCAAATCATATGTTGCAACCTGAGGTGATGGAATAAGTTCACGGGTTTCGCCGTCAAACTCATCTTCTCGTCCACCACTGAAGAAAAAGGTAACATGAGCATATTTTTCAGTTTCAGAAATACGCAGTTGAGTTTTACCTTGTTTTTCAAACCATTCGCCAAGTACGTTATTAAGCGGCGTGGGGCCAAAAGCAACAGGCGCATCTATATCGGCTGCGTATTCAGTCATCATCACAAAGCCGCTAAGCTTAGGCGATTTTTTCTTATTAAAGCCGTCAAAGCCAGGCTCTACAAAGGCGCGGGTTATTTCGCGTGCGCGGTCTGCTCTAAAATTTGCAAATATAATGGTGTCGCCATCATTTACTTTTACAGATTCGCTGCCTTTAGGAGTGATCGTGCTGGCTGCTACAAATTCGTCATTTTCATCGCGCTCATAAGCGGCATTTAGTGCACTTACGCCTTCTTCATAATCAAAATCGCCTTCACCTAAGGTGATTAAATTATAGGCTTTTTCAACACGGTTCCAGCGGTTGTCTCTGTCCATGGCATAGTAACGGCCAATTAGTGAGGCTAAACGGCCACATTTAAGTTCGCTAAATAAGGCTTCAATACGCTCAATAGACGCTTTAGCACTCCGCGGTGGTGTATCGCGTCCATCTAAAAAGGCATGAAAGTACACCTCTTTAGCGCCGCGTTTTGCAGCCAGTTGTATACTGGCAACAATATGATCTTCGTGGCTATGCACGCCACCTGGACTTAACAGCCCCATAATGTGTACAGCTTTGTTGGCATGAACGGCTTTATCAATGTTTTCAACAAGTGCAGGGGTTGTATCAAATTCGCCATCATCAATGGCTTTGGTGATACGGGTAAAATCTTGATACACAATACGGCCTGCGCCTAAATTAACATGGCCCACCTCAGAATTACCCATTTGGCCATCAGGAAGGCCGACATCTAAACCCGATGCTGAAATTAATGTATGAGGACGTGTGCCCCAAAGCTCATCTAATACAGGGGTGTTAGCAGCTAAAATAGCATTGCTTTGCTCATCTTCTCTGTATCCCCAGCCATCTAAAATCATTAATACCAGTGGTTTTTTATGCTCTGTCATAGTCACTCCTGAAAAATTAGCGTTGCTAAAATACACGCTAACATTAATGCCAACATGCCAAGTCTTAGCATACCGCGTTTTATAGCTAGGATCAGCAATGAAAAGAAGATATTAAAAATTTTCAATTAGGATTGGCTAAATTGAAAACTTTAAAGGGCTAGGTTATTTTTTAGTTAAAAAGAGCAGGGCATTGTGGCTTTCAAGCGTGCTTAAACTCGCATTTTTAGCTGATTTGGGTATACTTGCGCGGCTAATCTCTATTTTATTCAAGTATTGAATAGGGTTGTGGGGTAAGTTAAGCCTATCTTGTAGGTGAAAATTCAGAGTAGCCTAACAGCGCTCTATTGATTTGCTAATGAGTAACTGCTCATTGTGCAAGTGCAATTGGTAAGAATTTAAAATATCTAAAACATCCGTTTTAGTATGTAACTTTATAGTGGAAGTCGAATGGATCAATATATTGAATTTGTCTCAAACCATCCAATTCTAAGCCTAGCTTGGGTTGCGATTGCGTTTCTTATTATTAGTGGCGCAATAAAAAGTAAATTTTCAGCAATTCGTCAAATCAATCCTCAGCAGTTAACGTTACTTATTAACCGCGAAGACGGCCAGGTTGTTGATATGCGTGGGCAAAAAGAGTTTAAAACCGGCCATATTGCCGGTGCTGTGCACTTAAACCCAGAAAAAGCTAAAGAATCTGATTTCTCGACCCTTGAAAAGTATAAGAGCAAACCCATTATAGTGGTATGTGCTGCAGGCATGACTGCTTCAGGTGTTGCAACCGCAATGCATAAAGCAGGCTATGAACAGGTTTATGTTTTATCTGGCGGTATGGGTGCGTGGCAATCAGCAAGTCTGCCAACAACAAGCGGTCGCTAATATCTCTTAGCTAAACCGATTAAGGATTAATTATGAGTAACGTTGTTTTATACACCAAAGGATATTGTCCTTTTTGTCATCGCGCATTAGCGCTGTTAGACAGCAAAGGTGTAAAATACACAAATATTGATATTGGCGTTCAGCCAGAGCTTCGCGATGAAATGATCGCCAAAGCCGGTGGCGCAAGCACGGTTCCACAAATTTTTATCAACGATGAACACATCGGTGGCTGTGACGACATGATGGCACTAGAAGCGCAAGGTCACCTTGATGCTAAGCTCAGTGCTTAATTTAATTAATTATAATAAATAACAGGTTAGGAATAACAATGAACGAACAAAATCAAAACGCAGCAGCAGAAGCTGATGCAGGTGCACAGTTTACTATCCAACGTATTTACACTAAAGATGTATCGTTTGAAACGCCAAATTCGCCGGCTATTTTTCAAAAAGAGTGGGCTCCAGAAGTAAAATTAGATTTAGATACGCGCTCTAACAAGCTTGATGAAGGTGTTTACGAAGTTGTGCTTGCACTAACTGTAACGGCATCTATCGGTGAAGAAACTGCGTTTTTATGTGAAATTCAACAAGCAGGTATCTTTACGATTGCTGACGTTGAAGAAATGCAATTAGCGCACATGCTAGGTGCATTTTGCCCTAACGTGTTATTCCCATACGCACGTGAAGCGGTATCTAACTTAGTAAATCGTGGTACGTTCCCACAACTTAATCTTGCGCCAGTTAACTTTGACGCATTATTTGCACAGTACATGCAGCAACGCACAGCGCAAGCTGAGCAGGCTACAGCAGACGCTTAATTTATGAATACAGCCACATCAGCTGTTACAGTTTTAGGGGCGGGGTCGTATGGCACCGCCCTTGCTATTTGTTTAGCCCGAAATGGTCACAAAGTGACTTTATGGGGACGCAATGGCCAAGACGTTGCGACGCTTGCAGCTGAGCGAAAAAATCAACGTTACTTACCTGATATTCCTTTTCCTGACACCTTAATCCTTGAAGCAGATTTACAGCGTGCAACGCAAAGTAGCGATATTGTTTTGGTTGTTGTGCCAAGCCACGCATTTGCTGACACATTAAAGCAAATCAAACCTGCTTTGCGCCCAAATGCAAAAATAGCATGGGCCACCAAAGGACTAGAGCCAAATACTGGGCGTTTGTTACAAGAAGTAGCAGTGCAAGAGCTAGGTGAAGAGGTGCCACTAGCGGTGCTTTCTGGGCCAACCTTTGCCAAAGAAATGGCGATGGGATCACCAACTGCAATTTCGGTGTCATCAACATCATCGGCATTTGCTAAACAAATAGCCGATTTATTGCATTGCGGGCGCTCGTTTAGGGTGTATAACAATGATGATTTTATTGGTATACAGCTAGGTGGTGCGGTTAAAAACGTGATTGCCATTGGTGCGGGAATTTCTGATGGTGTAGGGTTTGGTGCAAATGCTCGTACAGCGCTTATCACTCGTGGTTTAGCAGAGTTGTCGCGTTTAGGGTGTGCACTAGGTGCAAAACCTGAAACCTTTATGGGCATGGCTGGGTTAGGTGATTTAATTCTGACCTGTACCGATAACCAATCGCGCAATCGCCGTTTTGGTTTAGCCTTAGGCAAAGGTGAGAGTGTTGATGATGCCATTGCATCAATCGGCCAAGTGGTTGAAGGCTTTAGAAATACCAAAGAAGTGTACTTACTAGCTCAACGCGCTGGTGTTGAAATGCCAATTACCGAGCAAATATACAAAGTACTCTATGAAAATAAAGACATGAAAGCAGCTGCTATGGCGCTATTAGGTCGTGAACAAAAGTCAGAATAAATGCTTCACTATTCTTTAAAAATTAAAAAACCGACATAATGTCGGTTTTTTATTATTGGTAAATAATTACTGCGCGTTTACAAAGCCAAGCTGGCGCCAAGATTCATACACAAACACAGCTACTGCATTAGACAGATTCATACTGCGACTATTGGCTTGCATAGGTATACGCACGCGTTGCTCGTTTGGCAGTGCTTGAATCATGTCATCAGGTAAGCCTCGGGTTTCTGGTCCGAATACTAAGCAATCACCCGCTTCATACTGTGCTTGGTGATGAAATTGGCTACCTTTAGTGGTGCAAGCATACACCTTTTTAGGTTGGCACTTTTCTAAGTAAGCATCAAATGAGGCATGGCGTTGTACATGGCTAAATTCGTGATAGTCAAGTCCAGCGCGTTTTACACGTTTGTCATCCCACTCAAACCCTAACGGTTCAATTAAATGCAATGAATAGCCAGTATTGGCACATAAACGAATGATATTCCCGGTGTTAGGCGGAATTTCAGGTTGGTATAAAACAATATCCAGCACAATAAGCCCTATAAAATCTTTAATTTGACTGGCTCAGTATACACGAACAATGAATAAAAAATGATATACTACAAACATTAAATACACCTTACACTTGGACAGATACGTGCATAATCGCAGTTATGAATTTTGGGTCAAAGCTTCAAGCATAGTGACCATGGTCATGGTGAGCCTAATGATTGCGACCAAAGCATGGGCTTGGCTGGCGTCGGGTTCGGCGTCGATGCTTGGCTCACTCACTGATTCATTAATGGATATTACCGCGACGCTAATGAGCTTTTTAGTTTTATCGTATGCACTGCGTCCTGCGGATGATGACCACCGGTTTGGTCACGGTAAAGCGGAGGCGCTTGCAGGGTTAGGCCAAGCTGCATTTATTGCGGGCTCGGGCTGTTTATTAATGTTTCACGGTATCGAGCGATTAATAAACCCAGTAGAGCTTTCGCACTCATTATTAGGTGTATGGGTGAGTATTTTTGCCATTGCTTGTACCTTGGTAATTGTATATGTGCAAAATAAAGTCGTAAAGCACACTGAATCAATCGCCATCAAAGCCGACTCCGTTCACTATAAGGGCGATTTAATTTTAAATGCGGCGGTATTGCTTGCTATTTTACTCGCCTACTATGGCGTACTGTATGCTGACCCTTTGTTTGCTATCGGTGTGGCAGGTTATTTATTGTATAACAGTTGGGATATAGCAACCGAAAGTGCCTCGCATTTAATGGACAAAGAGCTACCCGATGAAGAAAAGCAAAGTATTTTTGAAATAGCGCGTAACCATAATGATGTTTATGGGGTGCACGGTATTCGCACTCGACAGGGCGGTAAAGTTAAGTTTATTCAACTGCATTTAGAGCTTGATGACAATTTACCGCTTATTCGTGCCCATAAAGTGGCAGATGAAGTGGAGCTGATGATCACTCAGCAATTTGAATCTGAAGTTGATATTTTGATTCACCTAGATCCGCTGTCGCTTAGTAGTTAACCTATTGAATCACAAAATTTATAAAGGCTTGTTAGCAATGGTTGGCGAATTTCGTCCCGCTCAAAAAACAGCTCGTGCTTAGCCCCTTTAAACTGCTTTATTAGGGTGTTTTTATGTCGGCTTGCAAGCTTATGCTGGGCTTGGTTATCAACCACTTCGTCATTTTCTGCGCTGGCTATAAATAACGGGGTTGTTATGGATAGTTTATCGAGCGCTTTAATAAATGAAAAAACAGTATGCAGCCAGCCATAGGTAACACCGCCTAATTGTAATAGTGGCGTTTGCTGATAAGTTGCCCTAAATTGATCATAGCGTATTTGGCTACTGGTTAAAGTGTTAAGCGCAAACTCTTCAGGTGTATAATCGCTTTGTCCTAACGCATAACACCCTGAGAACCCTAATAATGACGCACTGGCGGCGATAAACTGTGCTACGGGTTTTGGTATTCCTTTAGTATGAATATCAAACATGGGCGCAGATAAAAACGCCCCACTAAAGTCATGTGAGTAACGTGCTAAGTAATCAAACGCAATAGCGCCGCCCATTGAATGGCTAAGCAGTAGTTTTTTACCTTGCCAATGCTGCTTTATCACCTCAAGATTGAATTGATTGAGATCGTGACTGTAATCTTCAAATTGTTTGACATAGCCTTTATGGGGGTTTTTTAATAACCGATAAGAGCGCCCTTGGCCTTGGTGATCAACAATAAAAACAGCAAAATTATTACAATAAAGCTCCCAAAGCAGCTCTTTGTATTTATCGAGTCCTTCAATGCGCCCAGAACTAATAACAATGGCAGTGTGAGCCTGTTTAGGCTTAGCGTAAGCATAAAATAATTTACCGGCAGCCGTGCTTAAATAGGCTTTTTTGAGTGTATTAGTATAAAACTCATTAATGGCAGGCAGGTTACTTTTAAGCTCGCTTTCATTGCTATAGAACATGGTCTCTCTTTTGTATTGGTAAGCTTATCTCAACGCATAACCCGCCAGCGTCCTTATTTGATAAAGCTAAATTTCCGCCGTGGGCAATCACCGCATTTTTTGCAATGGCTAAACCCAGCCCAGTGCCGCCGCTGACTCGGTCGCGGGCGTCTGATTGCCTAAAAAATGGCTCACATAGTTTATCAAGTTGCGCTGCGGGAACGCCAGGGCCGTCATCACATATTTGTATAGTAATAATATCACTGTGTTTTAAGGTGATGCTAATAGTATGTTGTGCGTATTTAATTGCATTACGTAAAATATTTTCAAGAGCACTGGCAATCAGCATTTCGTCGCACTCTATATTTACCTCAGCATCACCTTGAATATGCAGCGTTTTATTGTGCTGTTTTGCTTCAAACTGAGCATCGTTAATCACATGGTCAACAATAACTTGTAACGACTGCGCTTGCAGTGATAAAGGTTGGCTATTGGCTTCTAAGCGCGATACCTGCAATACATCGGCTATCATTTTATCAAGTTGATTTGCTTCTTTTTCAATACGCAATAAATACGATTGGCTGGCCTCACTCGCTTGCATTTGCGCCAGCCCTGTGGCCATTTTTAAGCGTGTTAGTGGGGAGCGCAATTCATGGGATATATCGGCAAGTAAACGCTTTTGAGCGCTAAGTAGTTGCTCTAATTGATCAGCCATACGGTTAAAATCGCGTCCTAAAACTCCAAGCTCATCTTTTCGTTGACTATTTATTGCCGCGCGCGCACTTAAATCGCCATTTGAGAGCCTAATTGCAGCTTGTTTTAAACTATTTATAGGGGCAATTAAGTTACGACTAAATAAAAAGCTTAATGTAAGTGAGGCGATAATGGCGATAGAAATTTTTAACCAAACCGGCAACAATCTTAAGCGAATAAAGAGCGGTCGCTGTTGATTTATATCGATTTCATATAACTCAAATTCGCCTTCAGGTACTCGAATGCGCACAGGGCCAAAAGCTTGGTAATATTCAGTAAAAATAATTTGAGGTGGCATGCCTTCACTAAAGTTCAGTAAGCTAAAATCAATATTATTCTCAACTTTTTTACTGATCAAAAACTCATCACTACTTAGTGAATTTAAATAAAGTAACTTGCGCTTACTCAAACGCGGGTGAGTAATAATGTCATGAATAGATCGCTTGTGTTTATGTGCACTACGTTCGATACCTCGAGCCAAGTGTTCTAGATTTTTTTGCATGGGCCCTTTTAGGGGGTCATGGCTAATAGCATTGATCAGCGAAATATTACTTAAGAAAAATAGCGCAGTAAAAGTGCCAATGATCGTTAGCCAAAACCAAGCAAAGACTTTAAAAAACAAATAATGTCGAGGGTGTCTTAACCAGCTAAAACGCGTTAATTTACTCTCCTTGGATAAAGACATAACCCGTCCCTCGAATAGTTTTAATTTTTTCACCCGCGATATGCTCGGCTATTTTTTTTCGAATATTACTCACATGCATATCAATAGAGCGATCAAATGACGCTAAACGCCGTCCTAGTACCTCTTCGCTTATTTGCTCTTTGCTTATAACATCAGGGGCGTGTTTTACTAATAAAGCCAATATTTCGTATTCGGTACCCGTAAGCGTGAGTGTGGTGTTATTTACACTGGCTTCACGCGTGGCAAAGTTAATAGTAATACCGTTTAAAGAGAGCTTTTTATTATTGTTATTGCTTACACTATTAATGTGTTCAATACGGCGAGTAATGGCTTTAACGCGGGCAAGGAGTTCGCGGTGGTTAAACGGTTTTGGAATATAGTCATCAGCGCCGAGCTCTAAACCAAAAATACGGTCAAAGTCTTCACCTTTAGCGGTCAACATAATCACCGGCGTTAATTTACTTTGCCTCAGTTGTTTGAGTACTTCAAAGCCATCTATAGAGGGCAACATAACATCAAGTAATATAAGCGCGTAATCGTTTTGTAAAGCAAGCTCTAAGCCTTGTTGACCATCATGTGCGGTTTGTATGCTAAAGCCTTGTGCGCTCAGATACTCGCTTAATAGCTCACATAAACCGGTGTCATCATCAATCATTAATAGTTTCATATATAAAGCCTTACGCGCTGTTTATGGTTTTATTTTACGCGCTAAATTCATCAAAAGTTAGTCTTTACATAACCTTTACACTGCTTTGCGTTACTTTGTATTGAGTTAGTTATAGTAAACATTAGCAACCAACAACCAACAACCAACAACCAACAACCAACCTAATATTAAGGTGATGATTATGACTAAAGTAAACATGCTATCAAAATTAGTACTTATATGTGGCTTAACAGCAACAACGCTCAGTGCGGGCAGCGCACTTGCAAAAGGTGATGGACATAAACAAGGCCACTCTCAAGCGCGCTTTTTACTTTCTGAGCGAGCAGCAGATAAGCTGGCGCTTACGCAACAGCAACAAACACAATTAAAAGCGATTTTTACAGCGCAAAAAACACAGATTAAAGCACTAAGAAACCAAAATAAAGACGCGCGTAAGGCACAGCGCCAAGCTTATAAAGCGCAGATGGATGCGTTATTGTCAGCGCCAAACTTTGACGAAAATGCAGCGAAAGAGTTATTAACCGCACGCCAAGATAAGAAACAGCAATTGGGATTAATTAAATTGAAAACCCAGCATCAGGTAATGCAACTGCTTAACGCTGAGCAAAAAGAAAAGTTAGCTAAAATACAGCAGCGCCGCAGGTAATAGGTGCGAGGTTTTAACCCCATGGCCAGTAACTAGTTGTCTGAAATATAAAATGCGCGGCATAAAGCCCCGCCTACAGAATATTTTGAACCACAGAGGGGTCAGAGGCGCTTTGCGCTTCACAGAGTTGCCTGTTGCTAAAACCTAAAACTTAAAACCTAATACTGACGCGGGGTAAACCCGCTGCTACAGGTATAAAAAAACCTTGCAATGTTAACTGCAAGGTTTTTAAATTTCTCGAACCTCGAACCTCGAACCTCGAACCTCGAACCTCGAACCTCGAACCTCGAACCTCGAACCTCGAACCTTTAAAAGTTACTTAAAAAAGTCATCTTCATTTTTTGCCATCATTGCTTCAATGTCTTCAATCATGTCTTGATTGAACTCATCTGCAGCTGTAATCGGCGCGGAAATTTTATTATTTTCAAACGACCATTCACCTAAATCAATAAGTTGGCAACGTTTTGAACAAAAAGGGCGATTCGGACTTTGTTCTGACCATTCTACTTTTGCTTTACAGGTTGGGCAGTTAACCACTGTTGGCATAATTTACTCTCACATTAATATAGGCTTTGCGACTCAATTTATAATAAACAGCTAAGCTTTCTATTTAAAAACTAGTGACACGATTAATCTCAGCAAGTGAGGTCACACCCTCTGCGGCTTTACGAATACCCGATAAACGCAAATTGTTATATCCTGCTTTAAGTGATACCTCAGCAATTTCTAATGAGTTACCGCCGCGCATTATAATTTGGGCAATTTCAGGCGTAATTTTCATTACTTCGTAAATACCAACACGGCCTTTGTAGCCATCGGTACAGTTTTCACAGCCTTTAGGTGCGTATAAAACCATGTCTTGAATTTGTTGTTCACTAAAGCCTTGGCGTATAAGCTCTTCGCGAGGTAACTGCTCTGGTGTTTTACATTTAGAGCATAATCTTCGGGCTAAACGCTGAGCTATAATTAAACTAATAGAACTGGCCACATTATACGCGGGTACACCCATATTTAACAAACGAGTAATCGTTTCTGGCGCTGAATTGGTATGCAGTGTTGACAGCACCAAGTGACCTGTTTGCGCCGCTTTAATTGATATTTCTGCAGTTTCTAAATCACGTATTTCACCCACCATCACCACATCGGGATCTTGACGTAAAAACGCCCGCAGTGCATTAGCAAAGGTCATATCTGCTTTAGTATTTATTTGTACTTGGTTAACCCCTTCGAGGTTAATTTCTACCGGATCTTCGGCGGTACTAATATTCCGCTCCGGCTGATTGAGTATATTTAAGCCCGTATACAAAGAAACCGTTTTACCTGAACCGGTTGGGCCGGTAACCAAAATCATTCCTTGCGGTTGCTCAAGTGCATCGAGATATAGTTTTTTCTGTTCGGGTTCATAGCCTAATACATCAATACCTAACATGGCACTGGATGAATCAAGAATACGCATTACAATTTTTTCGCCCCACAAAGTTGGCATGGTACTAACACGAAAATCAATACTTTTACGCTCAGTAATTTTAAGCTTAATACGGCCATCTTGTGGTTTACGCTTTTCTGCAATATCTAGGCGCGACATTACTTTTATTCGCGCCGATAGCTTACTGGCCAATGTATTTGGCGGGCTGGCTACTTCGTGTAAAATACCATCAATGCGAAAGCGAATTCGGTATTTGTGTTCATAAGGTTCAAAGTGTAAATCTGAGGCGCCTTTTTTTATTGCATCCATTAAAATTTTATTAATGTAGACAATTATTGGGGCGTCGTCTTTGTCATCGTCTTTAGGTGTGTGTTCTTTGTGCTGCTCAGAATCGAGTTCAGCGAACTCTTTAAATTCGTCTTCACTTAAATTTAAACTGCCAGTGGCATCGAGTAATTGCTCAATTTTGTTATCGAGCTGGACGTAGTCAACCACAACCACTTCGCACGATAAACCCGTGCTAAATTCAAAGTTTTCGAAGGCACCATAATCGGTAGGATCTGAGGCGGCAATATACACTTTTCTGCCTTTTTGTACCAAAGGCAAAATGTGGTGTTTGCGGATCAGTTTTTCTTTAACCAGCTCAGCTGATATTTGTGCAACATTAAAATCTTTTAAATCAAAAAAAGGCACTCTAAATAAATCAATGCATTGCTCAGCTAAATCTTTGCTGTCTATTTTTCCACATTTAGAGATAAGCTCTGCAGTTGAGGCAAAATCTTGCTGCCGTGTTTTTACGGTATCAGTATCAACCCGGCCGAGGGTAATAAATTTTCTTAATAACGGTGAGTTAATATTCATTGCGCACCTGATTTAATCCTTCTTTAGTCAGCAATTTATCAGAAAAAAGAAAGGAATACATTAATCGTACCAACGCAGCAGACAATTTACTGATAAAAATATCAGTAAATTGTCTGCTGCGATTGGGTTAATTTATTTATATTGTAGACTTAGCTTGCTGTAAATAATAATTATGCAGTTTAAGTAAGTCTTGTTTTACATCGCTTAGGTCGCGGTTATTATTTAAAATATCATCCGCTTTTTGTTGTTTATGCTCTCGAGACATTTGTGCGTCAATAATTTGCTCTGCTTGTTCAATGCTTATATTGTCGCGCTGTGTAGTACGTGCAATTTGCACCTCTTTGGGAACATCTATTAGCAAAGTACGATGACAGTAGCCATCAAGCCAATTTTCAAATAATAGTGGGGCAACTAACACCACGTAGTCGCTTTGAGCGTTTTTTAAATCAATAATAAGCTGAGTGCGTATTAATGGATGCAGCAGGGCATTGAGCCATGTTTTTTGCTCAGGGTTACTAAAAATGCGCGCTCTTAGCGTGCTGCGATTTAAAGCGCCATGTTCATCGAGTATATCATTGCCAAAATGCGCAATAATCGCTTTTAGGCCTTCAGTGCCGGGTTCAACCACTTGGCGAGCCACAATATCTGCATCCACAATAGTAATGCCTAGCTCTGCCAACATATCGCTAACTGCGGTTTTACCACAGCCAATCCCGCCAGTTAGTCCCAATACCCAGTTATTTTTATGATGTTGTGTATTGCTCATCGTTAGTAGCCAATAAAATTAAAATAGCTGTTTTGCAGTTGTGTGCCCCATAGCATAGTGATCCAACCGGCTATTGCTAAGTAAGGGCCAAAAGGAATGGGCGTTGCTTTGTCTTTACCTTGAATACTCAGTAGAGCAATGCCAATTACAGCGCCAACTACGCTTGAGAGCAAAATAATGGTTAATAACGATTGCCAGCCCAGCAAGGCTCCAAATACGGCCAGCAATTTAAAGTCGCCATAGCCCATGCCTTCTTTGCCGGTTATTAATTTAAACAACCAAAACACACTCCATAAGCTTAAATAGCCACATGCCGCGCCAATAATGGCATCGCTAGGGGCAATGGTGTAGCCCATGACCGAGGCGATTAGCGCTAACCATAAAAGTGGCAAAGTAAGCTGGTCCGGCAGTAGCATGTGGTCAATATCAATAAAAGTTAGTGCCACCAATACCCAAGTCACTACAATATATAATAAAGCCTGCTCAGTTACGCCAAAAGTGTACGCAACCACTAGGCTTAAAATAGCGGTAATAGCCTCAACGCTTGGGTAACGAACTGATATTGGGTTGTTACAGGTTGCGCATTTACCTTTTAAAAATAACCAACTAATAATGGGGATATTTTGCCACGGTTTAATCGCCGCTTTGCACTTTGGGCAGCATGAATTGGGTTTAACTAAATTAAACGTGTCAGTAGTGTGTTCAGTGGTCTGTTCAGTCTTTGGGCTGGTTAGTTCATCGGCTAATAATAAGCGGCATTCAGTTTGCCATTCTTTTTGCATCATTAGCGGCAAGCGGTATATCACCACATTTAAAAAGCTACCAATACATAAACTCACAAGTCCAATCGTGGTTAAGTAAAACCATAAATGGCTTTGCATCGCAGCGGTGATATCAATAAAAAAACTTTGCATTTATTTTACCTAAAACTAAATTCTGCGTTGATAATACAGTGGTTTTATATAAGTGCAAAATTAGGTTCGAGGTTCGAGGTTCGAGGTTCGAGGTTCGAGGTTCGAGGTGTTAGGTTCAAGGTTGATGTGACCCCGCAGCTCTTTACTCGTAGCCCGCTAACCAAAACTTAAAGTGTGCTGCGTAAAGCACTGCTTGCAAAACTATTTTGAACCACAGAGGGCACAGAGGCGCTACGCGCTACACAGAGGAAAAACCTTCATTGTCACTTTCTCTGTGTGCTCTGCATTCTCAGTGGTGAATAAATCACTAAAAAACTATACGCACAAAGAGAAGACAATGAGGGCAAATGAGAAGACAAGGTATTAGCTGTCAGATTTTAGGCTCTTTACCCGTTGCCGGTAACCTTTAACCAAACACTTGTGCTGCGTAAAGCACTGCTTGCAAAACTATTTTGAACCACAGAGGGCACAGAGGCGCTACGCGCTACACAGAGGAAAACCATTCATTGTCACTTTCTCTGTGTGCTCTTCATTCTCTGTGGTGAATAAATTACTTAAAAACTGCTGCACAAAGACGCAGCTTAAAGTCTCGCCTGCAAAACTATCTTGAACCACAGAGGGCACAGAGGCGCTTCGCGCTACACAGAGAGAAAACCTTCATTGTCACTTTCTCTGCGTACTCTGCATTCTCTGTGGTGAATAAATTACTTAAAATACGCGCTTAAATAACAGAACCTAGTTGGAATATAGGTAAGTACATGGCCACAATTAATCCGCCGACTAATACACCAAGCACTGCCATTATTAACGGCTCTAATAGGCTTGATAAGCCATCCACCGCATCATCCACTTCTTGTTCGTAGATAGTGGCGACTTTTGCCAGCATGCCATCAAGCGATCCTGACTCTTCACCAATGGCAACCATTTGTATTACCATATCTGGGAATATTTTTGAATTACGCATCGCCCAATTCATTTGATTACCTGAACTTACCTCGGCTTTTATTTCTAAAATAGCATAACGGTAAACTGCATTACCTGAGGCACCAGCTGCAGAATCCAGCGCATCGACTAGCGGTACACCGGCTGCAAAGGTGGTCGATAGGGTACGTGCATAACGCGCTACCGCTGCTTTATTAAGTATCATGCCTATTACAGGTAGTTTGAGTATCGCTCGGTCGGTTGCATCCCTAAGCGCTAAACTTCTTAAATGTGCTTCTTTAAATATATAGCCAAATGCCATTACCGCTATTAGCGCCACCCACCAGTACTCTTGCATAAATTCAGAAATGCCAATAACAAATAAGGTAAAAGCAGGCAGTTCAGCACCAAAGCCGGCAAAAATATCTTGAAATTGTGGTACTACAAAAACAAGTAAAATAGAGGTAACTACCAGCGCTACCACCAATACTGCCGCAGGATAAAACATGGCTTTTTTAATTTTTGATTTAAGCGCTTCTGATTTTTCTTTATAAAGGGCGACGCGGTCAAATATTTTATCCAGTGCGCCCGATTGCTCACCAGAGGCCACTAAGTCGCAATATAAGTCATCAAAATAACGGGGGTATTTTCTAAGCGCGTTAGATAGTGGCAATCCAGCTTTTACTTCATCGCCAATAGCACCCATGAGCTTACTAACACTTTTATTAGTGGAGCCTGAGCCTATCATATCGATCGATTGAATTAGCGGTACACCCGCCATCAGCATAGTGGCTATTTGCCGAGTAACTAAAGCAATATCTTTTGGGGTGATTTTTTGTACGCTTTGCAAACCAAATAACGGTTTAGCTTTACGTTTTACCTTTGAGGGAGTGATACCTTGTTTACGTAGCTGTGCTTTTACCAACGCAATACTAGAACCTGATAATTCGCCTTCAAGCTTTTTCCCCCGAGCGCTAACACCTACCCACTGGAAAATATCTATATTCCTATCATCAGACTTCTTTGCCATTAAAAAACCCTACACAAGTATCATTAAAAATTATATGAACTTTTATTACAATCTAACTGACTTTTTTATATGAAGCTAAACTTTAGATCTTGCATTTCTTGATTAATAAAAACCAATGATATTTACATTAAGATGGATTAGGTGTTGAAAATGTAACTAGATAAAAAAGCTCTCTAAAGAGCTCTTTTATTATATAGTTACTTAACAAACTCCTGCGTCTTTGCATGTACCAGTCATAACCCAAGTTGCAGTTCCATTTGATACAGTGCCAGTTAAAATCACGGTTGGATTTGTCCCTGTGCCGAATGTGCCATTAGAGATCGCTGTAATAACAACTGTACCAGTCCCACTAGCTGCTGTGTGAGTACCACTAACTTCTACTGAAGTAACTAAGTCCGATGAACTCCAACCAGCAACAGTAGGGATCGTTGAACAATCACCTTCTGTAGTAGCCGCGCCACCTGTACCTGTTTGTATACATATATCGGCAGCTGACTTAGCACCTCCAGTTGCCAAAACAACTTCAGAAAATTTTGCTTTGTCAGCATATGTTTTGTAAGCAGGCAGTGCTACTGCTGCTAAAATACCGATGATTGCTACTACAATCATTAATTCAATTAGGGTGAAACCCTTTTGGTTTTGTTGTGTCATTGTTTGCATGTTTCCTCTCCTAAAGGATAATGTTGTGGTAAGCCAAACGGGTATAAGTTTTTAAAATGTAACTTATGTTGTTTACTTAACCTGTTACTACAAAAATAAAATCATTTTGCCAAATTTAGTGCTGTGTTTAAGCGGTAAAATATTGGCCGTTAAAACACACACTGCATGGCGGTTATTCGTTAATTTGTCCCTTACTTGAGCATAAATCTAACTATTAAAAGTTAGTTATAACCCGCGTAAGTTACAAGCTAATTATAAAAATAAACCCTGTCGCTTATTTTTACTCTGTCCCTTATAAATGCTTTTCACTCTTTTTAACTAATTAAATATTTAAAACTAGTCAATATGAATGAGTCTAACACTGTTTATTGCGCTTTTGTATTTAAAAACTTTATAAAAAACGCCTTTATTCAATAACTTGTTACAAATCGTCCTTTAGGATTATTTAATGCTCTTTTTTAAAAGCTGTCAATCAATTAGCGCAAGAAACTATAAATAGTTTTTACATTATTTATTCAAATCGCATCGATAAATCGATTGATTGTAAATTTTTTGTAAGCGCCCCACTTGAGATAAAGTCGACCCCAGCTTGTGAGTAGGCTTTTAGTGTTTCTAGGGTCATATTGCCCGACACTTCAAGTTTTGCGCGCTTATTTGTAATGGTAACCGCTTGGCGTATTTGCTCAGGATTAAAATTATCTAACATTATAATGTCGGCGCCTGCGCTAATGGCTTGCTCTAGCTCATCAAACGATTCAACTTCAACCTCTATAGGTTTATCGGCATGATTTAGCTTAGCTTGAGCTACTGCGTTATTAATTCCTCCACAGGCTGCTATGTGGTTTTCTTTAATTAAAAACGCATCAAATAAACCAATTCGGTGGTTTGCACCGCCGCCACATTTTACTGCATACTTTTGCAGCGCTCTAAGTCCTGGAATAGTTTTACGGGTATCGAGTAGTTGCGTGCTAGTGCCACTTAACTCTTTTACGTAGTGCGCTGTAGTTGTGGCCGTACCAGAAAGCGTTTGTACAAAGTTAAGTGCGGTGCGCTCGGCTGTTAAAATAGCGCGAGCAGAACCTGATGCGGTAAATAAAGTGCTATTGGCACTGACAAAGTCGCCGTCGTTCACGCATATATTTACAACCACGCTTGGGTCGATTTGTTTAAACACTTCAATGATTAGGTCTTTGCCACAAAAGATGCAGTCTTCACGGGTGATCACTTTCGCATGAGCTTGCTCTGCTTGAGGAATAAGCTGTGCGGTAATATCGCCTTGTTCAGTGCTTTGGTAATTTAGATCTTCATCAAGTGCTAAGGTAACAAGTTGACTAATTAGGGTATGCGAAATAGACATGAAAAAGCTCATAATAGATAATAAATTAACTAAATTTTACTCTGTTTAATTACTAAATAGAAGCAGCTAACAACTAAACTAATCAGCCAGCGCTTAATTTACACGTTAATCATATTTTATCGTTTAGTATTACGCTATCTTTATAGGGTTAAATCTATTAGCATCTTGATATACATCAATTTTGGTTGATTAACCTGAGCTCTAGATAATAAATCTATCTCAAGCTGCTATTTTGAGCAAACACTGTGTTGAATTTACTTAAAATCTCTGGCTAGAGACAGCAAAATTTAAGCATTAGTATGGTTTTATATACAAGTAAATCTCTTAACCAGAGTTCAGGTTAAATATGAAAATAGATTCTTTAGGCGTTATAAATAATATTAGCCAGCGGGCGTGTAGCCACTTTGACGAGCGACCTGCTCAGTGCGATATTTCGCTGTTGGTTATTCATAATATTTCATTGCCCGCAGGGCAGTTTAACACTCCGTACGTTGATGATTTATTTATGGGGTGTATTGATTGTAATGCACATTCTAGCTTTAGTGACCTAGAAGGGCTTAAGGTATCAGCGCATTGTTTTATTAAGCGCTGCGGCGAAATTATACAGTACGTGCCTTTTGAAAAACGTGCATGGCATGCGGGGCATTCCTGCTTTGCTGGGCAACAAAATTGTAATGATTTTAGTATAGGTATAGAGCTTGAAGGCACAGATACAACTAACTATACCGATGCGCAATATCAAAGTTTAGCAGTATTGACGCAGGCTATTATGCAGCGCTATCCAAAAATAACAGCCAGTAATATAGTTGGGCATTGCGATATAGCCCCTGGGCGAAAAACCGACCCTGGAGCGAGTTTTGACTGGCGTAAGTTTTTTAACCTAATTAAATAACTAGGGTCTGTTGACCTTTCAAGGTTAAATTTGCAGCAGTCTGTTTGGTATTTAGGCAAGGCAGCGCCTATGTGGTGTGGTTATTCCCCATAAATAGGCGATAACGTAGCATCAATGCCAAACAGGCGCTGCCCTTCGGGTTCTGCCTAGGGACGATTTACTCTTTGTTGCTCGGTTTTGACTTAGCCCACTAGGTTACAAACCTCGCGCCGCGATTAAATCGCCCCTAGTTTGAACAAATTATAATCCGCAAAGGTCAACAGACCCTAAATTAAGCGAGTAACAACATGATTTTGGTTTCAATAATAATTGCACTGATACTTGAGCGTTTAGGTGCTCGCTCTGCGCATTGGCAAATGAGTTATTACGCTAATGGCTACTTAACTCGCTCTGTTAATTTATTGACCAATAAAGGTTTATTTGGCACAGCAACAGGTTTTTTAATTTGGCTATTACTGCCTGTGATTGCTGTTGGGTGTGTGTATTTTTTATCTGACTTTGCACTTTGGCAGCTTGTTTTTAATGTGGCGGTGTTACTCGTTTGTTTTGGTTGTGCTAAGCAACGCGCTTTATATAAATCGTATTTAAATGCACTGACCCGAGGGGATCAAACCGCTGCGTCTTTGTATGCTTTGCAATTAGGGCAAAAACGCACCCAAGAGGAACAAGGCGGCGAAACCTTAGGGCAAACGCTGGCTTGGGTTAACTTTCGATTTTATTGTGCGGTTATATTTTGGTTTGTGGTATTGGGCGTTGCTGGTGCTGTTTTTTATGCATTAGTACGTACCTTTGCCGACTTAGTGAGTGATAACCGTGATGAAGTCATTGCTAAGCATTTTAAACTCCTCCATCGTTTACTATTTTGGCTTGATTGGCTCCCTGCGCGTATTACCAGTTTTGGCTATCTAGTGATTGGTAACTTTAATAAAGGGACTAGCTGTTGGCTGCATTACGTGTTTGACTTTTCAAGCCCTAATCGCAAGGTGGTTACTTATACTGCATTGGCCGCCGAGCAAGTTGAAGAGCGCTATTATGGTTGCACCTTTGAAGCCACCTGTATGATCAAACTGGTTAAGCGAAATGTACTTTTTTACTTAGTGTTAATTGCCTTGATGACTTTATTTGGTGGTTTAAGTTAAAAAGCAGGGGTTAGGTTCTAGGTATTAGTTGGCGGGCTACGAGCTACGGGGAACGGGCTTAAAACCTTTGATTTTTAACCTAGACCCTAAATATGCGGGAGATAAACTCTCGATTACAATAAAATAAAGGTATGTTTGTATGAGGCGCTACGTTTTATCCTACTGCCGAACCCCGAACCCCGAACCCCGAACCCCGAACCCCGAACCCCGAACCCCGAACCCCGAACCCCGAACCCCGAATCCCGAATCCGAAAACCCAAATTAGCTGGTCTGACCATTTGTTTTTCATCTTATTAACCTTTCTTTACTCTCTGTAATCTGTGTATTATTTGAACTTTGTTTAAATTACGTTACGCTGGCCTTAGGGCTTTAAAACTGCTGTAAATTGACAGTAATTACGGTTTTTGATAACGTATGGCAAAATTTGGTATGACCAATTTACCTTTTGGTCAGGTCATTCAGTTAAAAGCCTTATTTAATGGGCTGCTAGCACTTATACAACGCGGACGTTGATTGATGTCTTTAAAAATTAAAGCGGCAAAATTATCTGATGTTATTTTACAGCAACTTGAGAACATGATTCTTGAGGGGTCGTTAGCACCAGGAGAAAAGTTACCACCGGAGCGTGAACTCGCTAAGCAATTTGAAGTGTCGCGTCCGTCGTTGCGTGAAGCCATTCAAAAGCTTGAGGCAAAAGGGCTTGTAACCCGTCGTCAAGGTGGTGGAACGTATGTAAAAAATCAATTGGAAGAGGGGCTGACTGATCCGTTGTTTGATTTGATCAGTAAACACCCCGAATCGCAATTTGATTTATTAGAATTTCGTCATGCGCTAGAGGGAATTGCGGCTTATTACGCAGCACTTCGCGGAACAAGCAACGATTTTGCAAAAGTAAAACAGAGCTTTGATCAGATTGCATTATCTAAAGATGAATTAAAGCAAAAAGCCAAAGCGATTAATGACTTTCATTTTTGCATCGCTGAGGCGTCTCATAACGTAGTGTTACTGCATTTAGTAAGAGGGATGAGAAGCTTACTTGAGCAGAATGTTTTACAAAATTTAACAGTGTTACTTAAAAAGTCAGATATAAGCAGCCAATTAGCCGAGCACAGGCGTTTATTAATGGATGCAGTGATTGACGGTAATCCTGAACAAGCTCGCTTAGCGAGTAATGCGCATTTAGCCTATATTGAAGAAGCATTGCTTGAAGCGGGTAAAGAGCATTCGCGAATTGAACGTAGTTTGAGACGCACCAAACAAAATTAAGCAAGTACATTCACTGTTAACTTGATTCAACAGTGAAGTATTCAATACATACATTAGTATTTTAAACATAAGGAAACCTCCATATGTCTGAAGTCAATAAAATTGACGTAGACGCGCTAGAAACACAAGAGTGGTTACAAGCTCTTGAATCGGTTGTGCGCGAAGAAGGTGTTGAACGAGCTCAGTTTTTACTTGAGCAAGTGTTAGAGCAAGCCCGTTTAGACGGTGTTGATATGCCAACAGGCATTAACACAAACTACGTTAATACGATTCCGGTTGACCAAGAACCCGCCTACCCAGGTGATGTAAATCTTGAGCGCCGTATTCGTTCAATTATTCGCTGGAACGCGATTATGATTGTATTGCGTGCATCGAAAAAAGATCTCGACTTAGGCGGCCATATGGCGTCTTACCAATCGTCTGCTGCATTTTATGAGGTGTGTTTTAACCACTTCTTTAAAGCGCCAAATGATGTTGATGGCGGCGATTTAGTATATTACCAAGGTCATATTTCTCCGGGCATTTATGCGCGTGCATTTGTTGAGGGGCGTTTAAGCGCTGAGCAGCTTGATAATTTCCGTCAGGAAGTAGATGGCAATGGCCTACCTTCTTACCCTCACCCTAAATTAATGCCTGAGTTTTGGCAGTTCCCAACGGTATCTATGGGTTTAGGTCCAATTTCTTCAATTTACCAAGCGCGTTTCTTAAAGTACTTAGATGGTCGTGGCTTAAAAGACACTAAAAACCAACGTGTATACGCGTTCTTAGGTGATGGTGAAATGGATGAGCCAGAATCACGTGGTGCTATCTCTTTTGCTGCCCGTGAGAAACTAGATAACCTATGTTACTTAATTAACTGTAATCTACAGCGCTTAGATGGCCCTGTAATGGGTAATGGTAAAATCATTCAAGAGCTAGAAGGGCTATTTAAAGGCGCTGGCTGGAATGTTATTAAACTTGTTTGGGGTAGCGGTTGGGATATTCTGCTTGCTAAAGACACCACAGGTAAACTACTACAGCTAATGAACGAAACTGTTGATGGCGATTACCAAACATATAAAGCAAAAGATGGCGCGTACGTACGTGAACATTTCTTTGGTCGTTACCCAGAAACAGCGGCACTTGTTGCTGATATGACCGATGACGAAATTTTTGCGCTTAAGCGTGGTGGTCATGAATCGTCAAAGCTTTATGCTGCATTCAAAAAAGCAGAAGAGACTAAAGACCGTCCAACAGTGATCCTTGCTAAAACAGTAAAAGGTTACGGTATGGGTGAAGCGGCTGAAGGTAAAAACATTGCGCACCAAGTTAAGAAAATGGATATGTCGCATGTGGCTCACTTACGCTCACGTTTAGGCTTAGATGATTTAGTATCAGAAGAGCAATTAAAAGAGCTGCCTTACTTAGAGCTTGAAAAAGATTCTCCAGAGTACAAGTACCTACATGCTCGTCGTGATGCGTTACAAGGTTACACGCCAACACGTATCGCTAAGTTCTCTGAAAAATTACAGTTGCCAGAAGTTGACGCATTCAAGCCGTTACTTGAAGAGCAAAAACGTGATATTTCAACCACTATGGGCTTTGTACGTGCACTTAATATCTTATTAAAAGATAAAGGCATTGGTAAAAACATTGTGCCAATTATTGCCGATGAAGCACGTACTTTTGGTATGGAAGGTTTATTCCGTCAAATCGGTATTTATAATCCGCATGGCCAAAACTACACGCCTCAAGATCGTGATATTGTTTCTTACTACAAAGAAGCAACCTCAGGACAAGTACTACAAGAAGGTATTAACGAGCTAGGTGCAATGTCGTCATGGGTTGCTGCTGCAACATCTTACAGCACCAACGACTTACCGATGATCCCATTTTACATTTACTATTCTATGTTTGGTTTCCAACGTGTTGGCGACATGGCATGGATGGCAGGGGATCAACAAGCACGTGGTTTCTTATTAGGTGCTACAGCGGGTCGTACAACGCTAAATGGCGAAGGCTTACAGCACGAAGATGGCCACAGCCACATTCTTGCAAACACGGTACCTAACTGTATTTCTTACGATCCTACTTATGCATTTGAAGTAGCGGTTATTGTGCAAGACGGTATTCGTCGTATGTACGGTGAAGATCAAGAAAACATTTACTACTACCTAACGCTAATGAACGAAAACTACCATCAGCCAGCAATGCCAGAAGGCGCTGAAGAAGGTATTCGTAAAGGTATTTACAAGCTAGAAAGCTACGAAGGTAAAAAAGCCAACGTACAGCTATTAAGCTCAGGTACTATCATGACTGAAGTGCGTAAAGCTGCAGCAATTTTAAGCGAAGAGTTTGGTATTGCGTCTGATGTTTACTCAGTAACTTCATTCAATGAACTTACCCGTGATGGACAAGATGTTGAACGTTTCAACATGCTTAACCCAGAAAGCGAGCAAAAAACGCCATACATCACTAGCGTATTAAACGATTCAGTAACTGTTGCTGCAACGGATTACATGAAAAACTACGCAGAACAAGCGCGTTCATTTATTCCAAGCAATAACTACAAAGTATTGGGTACAGATGGTTACGGTCGTTCAGACAGCCGTGAAAACCTACGTCGTCACTTTGAAGTTAACGCAAGCTACGTGGTAGTTGCGACATTATCTGAACTTGCTAAACGTGGTGAAGTTGAAAAGTCAGTGGTTGTTGAAGCAATTAAAAAATTCAATATAGACACTAACAAACTAAATCCACTGTACGCATAAGAGGTTTGCAATGAGTATTGAAATTAAAGTACCTGATATCGGTGGCGATGAAGTAGAAGTAACCGAAATACTAGTGAGCGTTGGCGATAAAGTTGAAGTTGACCAATCACTATTAAGTGTTGAAGGTGATAAAGCTGCGATGGAAGTACCTGCTGAACAAGCCGGTACGGTTAAAGAAATTAAAGTAAATGTGGGTGACACTGTTACCACTGGCACTTTAGTGTTCATCTTTGAAGGTGAAGCGCAAGACTCTGTTGCTGACTCGAAAGAAGCTGAAAAAACCGAGGAAGCAGCACCTGCTGCGTCATCGGCTTCATCAACCAAAGAAGTCACTGTGCCAGATATTGGCGATGACGAAGTTGAAGTAACTGAAATTATGGTTGCAGTTGGTGATAGCGTAGAAGAAGAGCAATCTATCTTAAACGTTGAAGGCGACAAAGCGGCAATGGAAATACCAGCACCCTTTGCCGGTACAGTAAAAGAAATTAAAGTAAATACTGGTGACAAAGTGAAAACGGGTTCATTAGTATTTGTTTTTGAAGTGGCGGGGGGTGATAACCAAAGTGCCCCTGCAGCTGATTCAAAAGCACAAGAGAAGCCTGCTGAACAAACATCGGCATCAAGCACTAAAGAAGTTAGCGTGCCTGATATTGGTGATGACGAAGTTGAAGTAACAGAAGTGATGGTTGCGGTTGGCGATAGCGTAGAAGAAGAGCAATCTATCTTAAACGTTGAAGGCGACAAAGCGGCAATGGAAGTACCAGCACCCTTTGCCGGTACAGTTAAAGAGATTAAAGTAGCGACTGGCGATAAAGTTAAAACGGGCTCATTGATTTTTGTATTTGAAGTGGCGGGTAGTGCACCAGCTGCAGCACCTGCAGAAAAATCAGCACCAGCGCCTAAAACAGAATCTAAGCCGGCAGCTCAGGCTGAGTCAAAACCAGCATCATCATCTGCTAAAGCAAGCTCTGAAAGCTTTGAAAACAATAGCGCTTATGCACATGCATCGCCAGTGGTTCGCCGTTTAGCACGTGAGTTTGGTATTAACCTTGCGAACGTTAAAGGCACGGGCCGTAAAAACCGTGTTGTTAAAGAAGACGTGCAAAACTATGTTAAGCAACTGGTTAAGCAAGTTGAGTCTGGTCAAGTACCAGCAGCTAAAGGCAATGCTGGTGGTGGTGAGCTTGGTTTAATTCCATGGCCAAAAGTTGATTTTGCTAAGTTTGGTGAAATTGAAGAGAAAAAACTCTCTCGTATTCAAAAGCTGTCAGGTAAAAACTTACACCGTAACTGGGTGCAAATCCCACATGTTACTCAGTTTGATGAAGCGGATATCACCAGCCTTGAGCAGTTCCGTAAAGAGCAAAATGCCCTTAACGAGAAGAAAAAGCTAGGTGTTAAAATTACGCCACTCGTGTTTGTAATGAAAGCAGCAGCTAAAGCGCTTGCTGAGTTCCCTACATTTAACTCATCGCTTTCTGAGGATGGCGAAAGCTTAATCCTTAAAAAGTACATTAACATTGGTGTAGCGGTTGATACCCCGAATGGCTTAGTTGTACCAGTGTTTAAAGATGTTGATAAAAAAGGCATTATTGAACTCTCTCGTGAACTAATGGACGTGTCTGTTAAAGCGCGTGATGGCAAGTTAAGTTCATCAGATATGCAAGGTGGTTGTTTTACTATTTCAAGCCTAGGTGGTATTGGCGGTACGGCATTTACGCCGATTGTGAATGCGCCTGAGGTGGCTATTTTAGGTGTGTCAAAATCTGAAATGAAGCCTAAGTGGAATGGTAAAGAGTTTGAACCTAAGCTAATGGTTCCACTTTCAATGTCTTACGACCATAGAGTGATTGACGGTGCACTTGCTGCACGCTTTACTGTTACTCTTGCAAGTTACATGAGTGATATACGCCAGTTAGTGATGTGATCACTACAGAGTGAGTAAAATCAAATCCCAGCCAGTTGTTTTTAGCTGGGATTTTTATCATTTGCAATGATACAATATTTGCACAAATGCCCTTTTCTGCCTTGCAGAAACATGGCAGTTAAATTTTGGGGCTGTGTCCCGTTCAAACAATAAAGGTAATAGCATGAGCAACGAATTAAAAACTCAAGTTGTTGTACTAGGCGGTGGTCCTGGTGGTTACTCTGCGGCTTTTCGCGCTGCTGACTTGGGCTTAGAAGTTACATTAGTAGAATCTCGCGAGACATTAGGCGGTGTATGTCTTAATGTTGGTTGTATTCCTTCTAAAGCACTTTTACACGTAGCTAAAGTGATTGACGATGCTGCAGAAATGTCATCTCACGGCGTTACTTTTGGCGCACCAAAAATTGACTTAGATGAAGTTCGTTCTTGGAAAGAGTCTGTTGTCGGCCAGCTTACAGGTGGCTTAGACGGCATGGCTAAAATGCGTAAAGTAAAAGTTGTATCTGGTTACGGTAAATTTACTGGTAGCAATACTTTAGACGTTGAAGGCGCTGACGGTAAAACAACCATTACCTTTGATAACGCAATTATTGCTGCGGGTTCTAAACCTGTAAACTTACCTTTCATTCCTGAGGATGATCGCGTTATTGATTCAACGGGTGCGCTAGAGCTTAAAGATGTTCCTGAAAAGCTACTTGTTTTAGGTGGTGGTATTATTGGTCTAGAAATGGGTACGGTTTACCGTGCACTAGGTTCTGCAATTGATGTTGTAGAATTTGCAGACCAACTAGTTCCTGCTGCTGATAAAGACATCATTAAAATTTACCAAAAGCATGTTAAAGACAAGTTTAACGTGATGCTTTCAACTAAAGTAACTGGCGTTGAAGCAAAAGACGACGGTTTATATGTTACGTTTGAAGGCAAAAATGCACCAGCAGAGCCAGTACGTTACGACAAAGTACTTGTTGCTGTAGGTCGTACACCAAATGGTAACATGTTAGACGCTGATAAAGCGGGTGTGAATGTTGATGAGCGTGGTTTTATTAACGTTGATAAGCAATTACGTACTAACGTAGAACATATTTTTGCAATTGGTGACTTAGTGGGTCAGCCTATGCTTGCGCATAAAGCGGTTCATGAAGGCCATGTTGCTGCTGAAGTTATCTCTGGTCAAAAACATTACTTTGATCCTAAGTGTATTCCTTCAATTGCTTACACTGACCCTGAAATTGCATGGGCGGGTGTAACTGAAAAAGAAGCGAAAGAGCAAGGCTTAAGCATTGAAACAGCTGTATTCCCTTGGGCTGCATCGGGTCGTGCAATTGCCTCTTCACGTACTGAAGGTTCTACTAAGCTTATTTTTGATAAAGAAAGCGGCCGTATTATCGGTGGTGCTATGATTGGTATTAACGCAGGCGAAATGCTGGGCGAAATCGGTCTAGGTATTGAAATGGGTGCAGATGGTGAAGACCTAGCGTTGACTATCCACGCTCACCCAACATTGAACGAATCAATTGGCCTTGCAGCTGAAATTTTTGAAGGTTCAATCACTGATTTACCAAACAAAAAAGCAGTTAAAAAGAAGAAGTAATTTCTTTTAGTTAATCGCGATAAAAAACCCAAGCCTCGGCTTGGGTTTTTTGTTTTTATAGCCTCAGCGTTTAGCAAAAGATTGTTCTGTGTAGCGCAGCGTCTCTATGGTGCAAAAACAAAGACTAAAGCATGTCGAGCTGCGAGTGTCGGGCAACGGGCTTAAAACCCTAAATTAAACCTGCGTGAGATAAATTCACGCCTGCAATATAAAAGTTATGCTTGCAAAAAGCTCGGTGTTTTATTTTACTAGCGCCCGCAGCCCGCAGCCCGCAGCCCGCTGATATCTATTTTCTTTTATTTTAGCTACAATGCGCAGCCATCAGTTTATAGGTAATTAACCACAGTGACCCAGAGTTTAAAAAATTCAGTTTTAGCATTACGTGCCCAGCAAATAAGTGAATCTCGACGTGAGTTTAATGCCCGTGGTGGAAAAATGGATCGTTGTGAGCAATGCTTAATTGCCAAGCATTACTGTATTTGTGAGGGCGCTGAGTACGCAAGCTGCGATGCTGCTGTATGTTTATTGATGTATCACAATGAAAGTTTTAAACCGTCTAACACTGGGCGTTTAATTGCGGAAATAGTTCCTGATAATTATGCGTTTCGTTGGGATAGAACTTCCCCAGATCCGGCATTGTTAGTCTTGTTGAATAATGATAAGTATCAGCCTTTTGTGATTTTTCCGGCTGAAGATGTTGAAACTGATAGGGTGGTAACGCAGGTTGAAACGCTTGCAGGTAAACAGCCATTGTTTATATTCTTAGATGGTACATGGCGTGAAGCTAAAAAAATGATCCGCAAAAGTCCTTATTTAGATAATTTGCCCGTGCTTTCTATTACCGCACAAAAGCTCTCAGATTACCGATTACGTGTAGCACCCCATGCTCACCAGTTAGGTACGGCAGAAGTGGCTATTATGGTATTGGCATTAGCGAATGAGGTTGATGCGAGTACTAAATTAGAACAGCATTTTATCAAATTTCGCGACGCCTATTTACTCGGTAAGCGCAACAAAGGCAGGCCGGAATAAACTGCAAGATGTTGATACGAAAAGGCTGGATTTAATGTTTGTTCATAGTTTGAATGTATATAATCTTGGCTGACCGCTGATTTTCAGGCAAAAGAAAAGCGCGAACCATCTCTAGTCGCGCTTGCGGAATTTTCTAACTTTGTTGCATCCTGCAATTGAACCTAATCAACTCCAATTTTTACGATCCGTGTTATTATAATATTACTTTCTAGTTCTATGTAATATAGGCTATCCGGGCCTGTCTCCATAAATCCTTAAAACATCCTGTAAGGTAAAATCTATTACCAATCCTTATTGCACATCCGAGTGCATTCCTTTTGCTACCATTTCGTTGTGTTGCCCTAAGGCCTGTCCGTTTTATTCCCTATCCTTTATAAACAACTATTCCGGTGTTGTTATCCATTACGCATCATCCTGATGCTATCCCTTATGCAACAATCCATTGCGATACTCATCCTGAGCCTGTTCTTAAATCCCTGTTATCCTAAAAACCAAACCTTGGTACTCGAGTAGTTAATCCGTTTCCATTTACTCGGTAAGCGTCGTTGCTTATTTATGGGTTAATTATAGAGAGTGATTTGTAGTAAATGTAGGATAAAACCGCTTATGGTTTATATTCTTACAAATGAAATATTTTTAAATTTTATAAAATACAATGGTTTACTGTATTTTTGGGGTGTTATGCAGGGTGTTTTTACTCATTAGCTGCCATAAGCGTAAGAGATATCTTACAAGGGTTTTCTTTTTTGGGCGTATTTATCACGAAGTGATTATATAAAGTGTGCACTTTTTGGTTCATCGCGGTAAAATTAATGATAATAATTATTAATCAGGTAAGAATATATGAAAAAAACACTCGCGCTTGTTGTTGGGTTAATTATCTCAGCACCTGCTGTTGCAACAGATGTTGTGAATATTTACTCATTTAGACAACCTTTTTTAATTAAACCTATTTTAGATGATTTTACACAGCAAACAGGCATTAAAACCAATGTGGTATTTGCTAAAAAAGGCTTAATAGAACGTGTTAAGCGTGAAGGTAAGCATAGCAAAGCAGATTTAGTATTAACCTCTAATTTTAGTGCGTTAATTCAGTTAGAAGAGCTAAAGCTAACGCAAACTATTGAGAGTGAAAACGTTAATAATAATGTGCCGGCTGCATTTCGTGATGGCGATGGCCAGTGGGTGGCGCTCACTAAGCGAGTACGTAACGTTTACTCTTCAAAAGAGCGCTTAGGTCCATTGCCTGAGCTGAGTTATGAAGATTTAGCTAAACCTGAATATAAAGGTCAAATTTGTACTCGCTCTGGAAAGCACCCGTACAACTTAGGGTTAGTGGCTTCTATGATTGCTCATCATGGTGAAGCACAGACTAAAACATGGCTAGAGGGTGTAAAAGCGAATTTAGCGCGTAAGCCGCAGGGAAATGACCGTGCGCAAGTTAAAGCCGTTAAAGAAGGTTTATGTAATTTAGCCTTAGGTAACAGTTACTACTTAGGTAAAATGTTGCAAGATGAAGCGCAAAGACCATGGGCAGATGCGGTTAATATTAATTTTCCAAACCAAACTAACCGTGGTTCGCATATTAACGTATCGGGTGCGGTAATTACTAAGTATGCTAAAAACCCTGAAAATGCCTTGAAACTCATAGAGTATATGACCGACAATAAGGCGCAAAATATGTATGCCTCGCTCAATATGGAGTATCCGGTTAAGCCAGGTGTTAAGCTTTCAAGTTTGGTTGCATCGTGGGGAAGCTTTAAGGAAGACAGCTTACCGCTTGATGAAATTAGCAAATATCGTCCGTTAGCCCTTAAGCTAATTGATGAGGTGAAGTTCGATCTTTAATGACTTATAAATTTCAGCTGTCGAAGTGGCAGCTTATTGCGTGGTCGACAGGGTTATTACTGTCGACCCCGTTGTTTTTTCTGCTAGTAGAATCTTTACAAGGCGACTCAGAGGTATTTACTCACCTGTGGAATACCGTGCTGTGGGACTATATAAGTAATACCGTATTACTGGTTTTAGGTGTAGGGTTACTTAGCTGTCTTATTGCGTTACCACTGGGTTGGCTCACCGCTTATTGCCGTTTTCCAGGCAAACAACAGTTTGAATGGGCATTGATGCTGCCGCTTGCCATGCCTACCTATATTATTGCTTATGTATATACCGATTTACTCGACTACGCGGGGCCGGTACAAATAACACTTAGAGAGTGGTTTGGTTGGCAGTCACCTAGTGATTACTGGTTTTTTGATATACGCACTTTGCCAGGGGCTATCATCATGATTGCGCTGGTGCTCTACCCGTATTTATATTTAATTTTTAAGACCGCACTACGTGAACAATCCTTTAAATTAGTTCAAGCAAGCCAATTAATGGGATTAAGTGCATGGAAAAGTTTTTTTAAAGTAAGCCTAGTGCTTTCTCGTGGCGCTATTGTTGCGGCACTTGCTTTGATCAGCATGGAAACGATGGCTGATTTTGCTACCGTTAGCTACTTTGCAGTCAGTACATTAACCACCGCAGTATACGATACTTGGTTTGGTTATTACTCATTAACTGCAGCAGCAAAAATTTCAGGGGTGATGTTGTTACTGCTATTCTTAGCATTGATCACCGAGCGTTTTAGCCGTCGTAACCAAGCTGTATTTGAGCGTCAGTCAAGTGTGAACAGTGAGGCACTTTATATTCTTAAAGGTAAGTCTGCATGGTTAGCAACGGGGTTTTGTAGCTTTATTTTAATAATCTCATTTATTATTCCTATGTTTGTATTACTTAAATATGCAGTGATGTATTTTGACCAAGCGTGGAATAGTGAATTTTTTAGCTATGCATGGCAAAGTTTAAAAGTGGCTGCAGTGGTTAGTGCAGTGACGATAACACTGAGTGTTTTAGTGGTGTTTTATCAGCGCATTGCAAAACAAGCAAACCCACTTATACCAGGGCGTTTAGCAAGTACGGGGTATGCGTTACCAGGTACAGTATTAGCGATTGCGGTATTGTTGCCACTCACATTATTAGAAAATACCATTAACCGTATTCTGACTCCTTATGATTTAGACATTGGTCTATTACTGACTGGCAGCTTACTAACGATTATTTTTGCTTATATAGTGCGGTTTTACGCCGTGGCTCATGGTGCCATAGAATCAAGCTTTTCACGTATTAGCCCCTCGCTTGATATGGCAAGTCAGTCAATGGGGAAAAGCCAAGGCCACACGTTACGCTTAGTGCATTTGCCTTTATTACGCCGAGGCTTATTAACCGCTGGTTTATTGGTATTTATTGAGTGTATGAAAGAGCTGCCCGCAGCCTTACTGTTAAGGCCTTTTGATTTCGAAAGTTTAGCTACGCACGTGTTTCAATATGTTAGCGATGAACAATTAGAGCTGGCCTCCATATCAGCTTTATTTATAGTGGTGGTAGGTTTTATTCCGTTATATTTTATTAACCGTTCAATGGAGCAACGTAGTTAAATGAGTAGTTTGATTTTACAAGGTGTGAGCTATGCATATAACGGGACTAAGGTTGTAGATGATTTAGACTTAACCTTAGGTAAAGACGAAATAGTGTGTTTACTCGGTGCCAGTGGCTGCGGCAAAACCACCACGCTTAAAGCCATTGCAGGATTAATTGAGGCCAAGCAAGGACAGGTATTTATTGATGGTAAATTAGTCAGTGATGCCAATACGTTTGTGTCACCAGAGCATCGTAATATTGGTATGATGTTTCAAGACTACGCACTATTCCCACATTTAACGGTAGCAAATAATATTGGCTTTGGTCTAAGCGGTATGAGCAAAACGGATAAACAGGCTCGCGTGGATGAAATGTTAAAACTTGTGCACTTGGTTGGTTGTGCCGATAGATATCCACATCAACTCTCTGGTGGTCAACAGCAGCGGGTAGCGATTGCGCGTGCATTAGCTTATAAACCCAGCTTACTATTGTTAGATGAGCCGTTTTCTAATATTGATACCCAAGTCCGCTTTGAGTTAATCGCCGATATTAGGCGTATTATTAAAGCTCAACAAGTGTCGGCAGTATTTGTTACTCACTCAAAAGAAGAGGCGTTTGCATTTTCAGATACACTTGCTGTTATGCACCAAGGTAAAATTGCGCAGCAAGGAACGCCAGAGCAGCTTTTTGCTAAACCAAGTTCAAAGGAGGTTGCAGAATTTCTGGGTCAGGGCATATACTTAAGCGCAACTGCATTAACAGCCACTGAATATGAAACGCAGTTTGGTGTGGTTAAATCAATACTGCCACAGCAACACGCAGTGGCTGAAAAGGGGGTTATTTATGTGCGTCCACACCAGCTTGAGCTTGCCAGTTGTAACAATAACGAACTGCAGTGTGAGTGCGTTACAATTCTAAGCAGTCGCTTTATTGGCTCTGCTTATGTATATACTGTCGTTATTGCTGAACAAGAAATAGAAGTTGCAGCTCAGTATGGCCAGTCATTTGAAATTAATGAACAGGTTATAATAAAAATAAAACCGCACACGGTGAATTTTTTTAAATCGTAATTAATCACTGTGTTTTGCTCTAAAAAGTAAGGAATAACAATGGCGCAAGCGCAATCAGGGATTTGTGCTGAAGCAAACTTACACGGTTTGCACTTATTTTTTAATGTACTTGATGGTCACGACGAATCACTTCGCGCTAAGCTTAAACAAGTGAGCGATATTGAAGATGAGTTTAGTGATCAGTTTTCTGAATCTATGCTTTCTTGCATGGTGGCAATTGGTGCGCAATATTGGCCGCATATCTTACCTGATTTCATGCCAAGCGAGCTGCAAAGCTTTCCTAATATTACCCATAGCGAGTTTGTTATGAGTGCAAGGCCATGTGATTTGTTTGTGCAAATCCGCTCAGACAGAGAAGACGTGAACCACTTGTTTGCACTACAAATACTCAAACTATTCACCCCTGATGTTGAGCTGGTAGAGCAAGTTCGTAATTTCCGTTTTTTAGATGGTCGTGATTTTAATGGTTTTATTTATGCGGGCGATACTCCCCATGGCCGTCAAAAACGCGTAACGGCGTTAGTAAACAAACCTGATAGTTTTGAAGATCAAGGTAGTTACATTCATGTGCAGCGCTATAAACATGACTTGAGCCTGTGGCAGCATTTGTCATTACATGAACAAGAGCAAATAATGGGTCGTACACGCCTTGATAATACCTTGCTCAGCCCCGCACTTGAGAGCAGCCATGCAACCCGAAGTGAATTAAAAGACGAACAAGGTCAGGCACTGTTACTTAACCAAAGCATGCCTTATGGCGATGTGTATGAGCAAGGTATGTTAGTGATTACGTGCTCTGCTAAAGGGGATGCATTCGAAAAAGTGCTAACTAGCCGACTAGGGCAGGGAGAGGATTATGATCACTGGCTTGATTTTACTCAGGCGGATATGGGCTCTGCATTTTTTGCCCCCTCAGTACGATTTTTAAAGCAGTTATAACAATTACAAAACGGCTATGTATTATTCATAGCCGTCTTTATTATAGCGTTAGTGATTAAACCGTATCAAATAAAATACGAACACGCTCTAGTGTGAGGTCTATTTCTGAGATTTTAGCTGGTGCTATAAAAATAGTATCATCGCCGGCAATAGTGCCTAATACGCCATCAGCTTTGCCTAATGAGTCAAGTAAACGCGCAATGAGTTGAGCCGCTCCAGGACTGGTGCGAATAATAATCATCATTTCGTTATGCATAATATCAATAACGAGCTGGCGCAACGGGCTCTTAGCGGTTGGTACCCCCATTTCAGCGGGTAAACAATATACCATTTCTTGTTTTGCATTACGGGTGCGTACCGCGCCAAACTTACTTAACATTCGCGACACTTTACTTTGGCTAATATTATCAAAGCCTTGTTCTTTTAACGCATCAACTATTTCGCCTTGTGAGCCAAAGTTTTCTTCTTTTAAAAGTGCTTTAAAGGCTTTAACCAATGCTTCTTGTTTATCTTGTGGTTGCATAGTGTCTAATTAGTTATGTAATAGATACTGCAAATTCTACACAAAAATGCATAATTATGCAGCAGTTGTTTGCTTAAGTTGCCATTTTGCTGCGTTTAAACAGCAAAGTTTACAACTATGGTCGAAAATATAGCTAAAATAAGCAGGATAAATTTGTTTTTAGTCGTTAATTTCTTTATCTTATGAACCACAAATATTTCCTACCTCAAATCACGGAGAATTCCAATGAAAGTTGCTGTATTAGGTGCTGCAGGCGGTATCGGTCAAGCGTTGTCTTTATTATTAAAAACAGGTTTACCAGCTGGCTCTGAATTATCACTATATGATGTTGCGCCAGTAGTTCCTGGTGTTGCTGTTGACCTTTCTCACATCCCAACAGATGTTAAAGTTGCAGGTTTTGGTGCTGACGATTTAGATAAAGCATTAACAGGTTGTGATATCGTTCTTATCCCAGCGGGTATGCCACGTAAGCCAGGTATGGATCGTGCTGATTTATTTAATGTTAACGCTGGTATCATCAAAACACTAGCAGAAGGCATTGTTGCTAACTGTCCTAAAGCGCTTGTGGGTATTATTACTAACCCAGTTAACGGCACTGTACCAATTGTTGCTGAAGTATTTAAAAAAGCAGGTACTTATGATGCTAAACGTGTATTCGGTATTACAACTTTAGATGTGATCCGTTCTGAAGCGTTTATTGCTGAACTTAAAGGCGTTGATGTAGCAAGTGTTAAAGTACCAGTGATTGGTGGCCACTCAGGCACAACCATTTTACCGTTACTTTCTCAAGTTGAAGGTGTTACTTTCACTGATGAAGAAGTAGCTGCACTAACTCCTCGTATCCAAAACGCAGGTACTGAAGTAGTTAATGCTAAAGCGGGCGGTGGTTCTGCAACATTATCTATGGGTGCTGCTGCTGCACGTTTTTGTATGTCTTTAGTTAAAGGCTTACAAGGTGAAGACGTTGTAGATTACGCATACGTTGCTGTTGAAAATGGCGATGCAGAGTACTTTGCACACCCAGTACGTTTAGGTAAAAATGGCGTAGAAGAAATTCTTTCTTACGGCACACTAAGCGCATTTGAAGAGCAAGCAAAGAATGACATGCTTGAAACGCTGAAAAAAGACATTAAAGAAGGTGTTGATTTTATGGCGTAATAGCCAAAATGAACCCATAAAAAAGCCTGCATTTGCAGGCTTTTTTATTGCTCGGAATTATCTACACAGTAAAACTTAGTGGTCGCGGTCAACCGCTATTCTAGCTAAGCTAATTAATGCTTGCTTGTAACTCGACTCAGCTAAGCAATCTAAACAAGCAATCGCTTTTTCTGCTTCTTGCTCTGCTTTTTGCATAGTGAACTCAAGGGCATTGGTATGTTTAAGTGCAGCGAGTATCTCATCTAGATGCTCCATACCATTACAGTGCTCAATAGCGTCTCTTATTAACTGTGTTTGATGCTCACTACCGTGTTGCATTGCATATATAAGAGGTAACGTCGGCTTACCTTCAGCTAAATCATCGCCAATGTTTTTACCAAGTTGGTCGGCATCAGCGTTGTAATCTAAAACATCATCCACTAACTGAAAAGCAGTGCCTAAATGCATACCATACAAATTAAGTGCGTTTAATACACTGCCATCTTGCTCAGTAATAATAGCAGCTAGCCCGGTTGCAGCTTCAAATAACTTGGCGGTTTTAGAGTAAATAACCTGCATATAACTGGCTTCAGTAGTATCTGGGTCATTACAGTTCATTAATTGCAGCACTTCACCTTCAGCAATAATATTGGTTGCATCGGCTAATACTTGCATTATCTGCATTTTACCAAGGCCGACCATTAGCTGAAACGAGCGAGTGTAAATAAAGTCACCCACTAGAACACTGGCGGCATTGCCAAATTCAGCATTTGCTGTGGGTGTGCCACGGCGCAAGTTAGATTCATCTACTACATCATCGTGTAAAAGAGTGGCGGTATGAATAAATTCAATAATAGTTGCTAGCGTAATGTGATCTTTGCCTTGGTAACCTAGCGCTTTAGCCGCCAAAATAGCTAACATGGGGCGAACACGTTTGCCACCGCTGTTAACAATATACAAACCAAGTTGATTAACTAACGCCACATCTGAGCGCATTTGCGCATGTATTAGTTGATTGACGTCATTCATATCGCTTTCGATTAACGCCTGGATAGCTTTTATATCCATTGATCTCCGAGCCAATTTTAATGTGTGAACGGCGCAGATTGTACAACAAAAAACGCATTAGCTCGATATTTTGTGATGATTCCTTAAAAAAACACCCTTAAGTAGGTTAAATGACCTATTAACTTGGTGAATAAATGATTAAACAGCGTGGTTTAAATTTGAATCACCCTTGGCGGTTAATTGAACTACATGGGCTTGCTTTGCTATTGCTAATTTATTTTCTCTAACCGTTAAAAAGCGCTTGGCAAAGGGGGATTTTAATATAAAATAGGGGAAATATTGAATTGCTCTCAATGCAGCTACTTTTTATTCATTTAATTACAAAAAGAGGCTTGCTAGTTTTTTCGCATTAGCGTAAACTTCGCGCCCTATTGAAGAATATTTTAGTTGCGTCGATTTGAGGGCGCACAGACGGAGTTAATTATGTACGCGGTTTTCCAAAGTGGTGGTAAACAGCACCGTGTGACTGAAGGTCAAACAATTCGTCTTGAGAAATTAGACGTTGAAACTGGTGCAGCAGTTGAATTTGATTCAGTACTTTTAGTTGCTGATGGTGAGAAGATCGAGATTGGTGTACCGTTCGTAAACGGTGGTAAAGTAACAGCTGAGGTTGTTTCACACGGTCGCGGTGAGAAGATTAAGGTTGTTAAATTTAGACGCCGTAAGCATTCTCGTAAGCAAATGGGCCATCGTCAATGGTTCACAGAAGTTAAAATCACTGGCATTAGCGCTTAATTAGAGGTACTTAGAAATGGCACATAAAAAAGCAGCTGGTAGTACTCGTAACGGTCGCGATTCAGAAAGCAAACGCCTAGGTGTTAAGCGTTTTGGTGGCGAATCAGTTCTAGCGGGTAGCATCATTGTTCGTCAACGTGGAACTCGTTTCCACCCTGGCGCAAACGTAGGTATCGGTAAAGACCACACTATCTTCGCAAAAGCAGATGGTAAAGTTCAGTTTGAACAAAAAGGTCCTTTAAACCGTAAATACGTAACTATCGTAGCTGAGTAATCAGCAAGGTAGTTAAAAAACCCCGCCTTTGCGGGGTTTTTTGTTTTAAGCAAAATATATACCCAAGCCCAGCCTGCAATCAGCACGGCTTGGGTATATAATAAAGTTATTAACAAGCCAATCCCTAAAGTGAGTAATCATGAAGTTTGTAGATGAAGTAGAAATTCGCGCAGAAGCTGGTGACGGTGGCAGCGGCATCGTGTCTTTTCGTCGTGAGAAATATGTTCCAGATGGTGGACCTGATGGCGGTGACGGTGGAGACGGTGGTAGTGTTTATCTACAAGCTGATGAAAACTTAAATACCCTTATTGACTATCAATTTGAGCGTTTTCACAGAGCTGAACGTGGTACTAACGGTCAAAGCCGTAATTGTACTGGTAAAAAAGGTGAAGATCTGATTGTAAAAGTGCCGGTAGGTACACGTATCCTAGATGTTGATACTCAAGAATCATTAGGGGATTTAACCCAAGATGGTCAACGAATTGTGGTTGCAAAAGGCGGTTTCCATGGCTTGGGGAATGCGCGTTTTAAATCAAGTACTAATCGTGCTCCACGTCAAAAAACACTCGGCACACCAGGTGAAGTACGTAACCTTAAATTAGAGCTAATGCTATTAGCTGATGTAGGTTTACTGGGTTTACCAAATGCAGGTAAATCGACCTTTATTCGCAGTGTATCCGCTGCAAAACCTAAAGTAGCAGATTATCCATTTACTACGCTTATCCCTAATTTAGGCGTTGTTCGTCCTGAAGCAAATAAATCATTTGTCATTGCTGATATTCCTGGCTTGATTGAAGGTGCATCGGATGGTGCAGGCTTAGGTATTCGTTTCTTAAAGCATTTAGAACGCTGTCGTGTGTTATTGCACATTATTGATGTTATGCCAGTTGATGGATCTAACCCTGTTGATAATGCTTTTGCAATCATTAACGAGCTACATCAGTACAGCCCTAAGCTTGCTGAAAAGCCTCGCTGGTTAGTATTTAATAAAATTGACTTATTGCCAGAAGATGAAGCCAAGGCCTTATGTGAGCAAATTGCAGAAGAGTTAGGTGAGTCTGAAAATATTTATAGTATTGCTGCAATTAATAAATTGAATACTCAGCCATTAATTCACGACATCATGACGCTACTTGATAACATGCCTAAAGAAAAGTTTGTTGAAGTTGCAGACGAAGAGGTTGAATTTAAATGGGATACCTACCATCAAAAAGCCACTAAAGGCGATGATGATGACTGGGATGATTGGGATGAAGATGATTACGACGTAGAAGTTGTCTACGAGCGTTAATGATAATTGTATATATTTAAAAGGAGCTAACGCTCCTTTTTCTTTGATTAATAATAAAGTATTGGGTGTTTAGTGTGATAATTTCAATGATTGCAGCAATGGCAAACAACCGTGTCATTGGCTTAGATAATAAAATGCCATGGCACTTACCTGGCGACCTTCAGCACTTTAAGAAAGTAACCTCTGGTAAGCCCGTTATTATGGGACGTAAAACATTTGAATCGATAGGTAGGCCCCTGCCTGGGCGTCGTAATATTATTATTACTCGCAATAAAGACTATCACGCATCAGGAATTGAAACTGTGACCACACCAGAAGCTGCACTTGAGCTTGTTAATGATGTTGCAGAGGTGATGATTATTGGTGGTGGAAACATCTATCAGCAGTTCTTAGAGCAGGCGCAGCGCTTGTATTTAACCTTTATTGACTTAGATGTTGAGGGGGATACACAATTTCCTGATTACCAAAGTGTTGCAAACTGGCAAATTGAAGATGAAATGTTGATGGCGCCTGACGATAAAAACAAACATAGTTATAAGTTCGTAACTTTGAATAAAATTCCTTAACATTATTGCCAAAATCTGAGCGTGTTGGTACAATATTAAACAGTCGAGTACGAAAAAAGTATTAATATAGGGTGTCCAATCAATGATTAAATTACCGAAGCTAGTTGTAATTGCTGCTATTGCAGCGGGTTCGTTTGCTTATACTGCGCCTGCAAGCGCTAATGATCAGTTAGCTGTTTCAATCTGTGAATACATTGCTGGTGATGATAAAAACCGTCTACGTAGTAAATTAAAAAGCTCACGTGTTAAGATTCGTAATATCTATGATGCAGTTTTCTGTAACGGTAACAACTTGCTACGTCACGCTGTTGCAAGTAATGCAGTTGATGCGGGTGAGTACATTGTTAAAAACTTATCAAAAAGCTCACTTGAAGATGGTGCCGATATTGCCTGGGCTGAGGCAAATCATGCAGGATCAGCTTTAATCCCTATTATTAAAGACCGTGCAGGTCTTTAAATAAAAGTTTAATTAAAAAAACCGCGTTTAAACGCGGTTTTTTATTTGTTTGGATACACTGTCATTTCACATCCTGTTTAACTATCTCTGCCCCCTCTAAATATTTATTCTTATTACTTTTATTACATAAAAATGTCATAAAAATTCAATACCCTATGCGCATGTCAGTTTTGAGATATGTTTATGCGTGTATCATTCTTTACCCGTTTATTAGCCATTTTACTAACGTTAGCAAGTATCCTTCTAGCTGCGACTTTATTGTGGGCAAGCCATACATTACTAAAACTCCAACAACAAGATAGCGCATATAGCCAATTAAAAAATAGCATAATGGTTGAGCTGGCCGATCATTTGGAGAGTTACTTAGTACAAGGTAATAGCCAATATTTAATAAAATCATCAACTTTGATTGAGCAGCTTAAAGCGCAACAGTTAACAGCACTGCCTCCTGAGTTAGAAGCTCGTCTATCAGCACAATTAATTTCATTAAATACAGATATTAATGGTAAATACAGAGCACTTGGAAAACTCTCTGGTAATGAAACGGCGCTGTTAGATAACGCACTGAGGCAAATGGCGGGCTCAGCCTCTTCACTTATTAATTATGCGCAAAAAGCATCAACGCAAACCAGCAACGCCCTTAGCTATAATAAATTAGCGAGTGATTATTACAGTGAAGTGGTTAATTTATCTTTATCGACCTATCAATTAATAAATGATTACCAATCGGAGGTAGAGAAAAGTCTGCAACAAAGTATTAAAAACCTAAATTTACTGGCTGTCAAAATTGAACAGTTACCTAACTTAGGGGTAATGACTGAGGTTGATGAATTTACTTTATTTGTAGATGAGGAACCGGAAGATTTGGCAGCTGAAATAAAAGCAGAGTTGGTGAGTTGGCCTAAACGCTATCTGCGCGATTTAAGTAGTACTTTATCGCAAGCAAAACAGCGTCGTTTAGGAACAAATGAATTACGAAAACAAATTAGCTTACTATCAAAAACAGTGATTGAAGCAGAGCAAACATTAAAAGCGCAGCAAGATACCGTGAAACAACAAGTTTTTTGGGTATTTGGAATAGCGATAGGTGGATTAGTAATATTAGCTTTTGGTGTTTATTGGGGGCAACGTAAACAGGTTTTACAGCCTTTGCGACAGCTGCGAGATGGATTTGCATTCCTAATCGAAAGTAATGAGTTAAAAAATATTACAGTAAACAACCCTCAAACAGAGGTGGGTGAAATAGCGCAGTATTTTAACCAGTTAATTGAGCGCCAGCGCCTAGAAGCTCAAGAGAAGGCAAATATGCTCAATGTAGTCAGCCAGTTCATGCAGCAAATGAGTGAGCATTTACACACGATTGGCCAAAAAAGTAATGCGAGTTATCAGCAGGTAAATCACAATGAAGAGCTGCTTCTTAATATTCAGCAACTTGGCGAGCAGGTAAATCATATTAATGCTGTTGCAGCTGAAAATGCTCAAAGTACCTATGAAGCAATGCAGCAAAGTGTTGGTTTTGCTAAAAATATGCTTAATGCCAGTTCAGATACACAGCAGCGTATTGAGCAGGGAATGCATAGTGTTCAGGAGTTATTGAGCGGGGTGCAAGGAGTAAGTAATATTATTACCGTTATACGTACCATCGCTGAGCAAACAAACTTACTCGCGCTCAATGCTGCGATTGAATCAGCAAGAGCCGGTGAGCAAGGTCGGGGTTTTGCCGTAGTTGCCGATGAGGTAAGGCAATTAGCTATGCAAACTCAAGGTTCGTTAAAAGAGATTAATGATCAATTGGCGTTATTAAGTGAAAACTCTCAAGAAGTCTATAAACAAATCAATGCATTAACTGAGGATGCACAGTTACAAACAGCAAATGCTCAAGAGCTTAAAGCAAACTCTGAAGGAGTAGCAGATAATGCGCAGCAGGCTAATAAAGTTGCGGTAGATGCAATGGAATTGGCTAAACAACAAAGTGAGTTGCTTCATGGTTTTACTCTATCAATGCATGATATGAAAAGCCAAGTAAGTGAGTCGAGTGAATTAGTTGCTGATATAGGCTCGCAGTTAGAGTTGCAAATGATATCTATTAAAGAAGGTTTAGGTTTAGGTAACAACAGCGATTAATCGAAGACGAATTAAACATTAATCTGTATGCTAAAAGACTACGTAATTACCCTAAGGAATTAATATGATAGAGCAAGGTCAGACAATACCTGCAGTAAATTTATCTCAGCTTACTGATGAAGGTATGCAAACACTCACTAACAATGAATTATTTGCAGATAAAAAAGTTGTGCTATTTGCGGTGCCTGGTGCTTTTACACCCACTTGTTCGAATGCTCATTTGCCTGGTTATATCGCGCTAGCCGATAAAATTAAGGCTAAAGGTATTAACGCTATCTATTGTGTATCAGTTAATGATGCATTTGTGATGAAAGCATGGGGTGAGTCACAAAACGCAGAGCATATAGACATGCTTGCAGACGGTGATGCTAGTTTTACTCGTGCCTTAGGGCTTGAAAAAGATACCGCAGGCTTTGGTGGTTTGCGCTCGAAACGTTACGCTATGGTTGTTGACAATGGTGTTGTTAACCAATTATTTGTAGAACAAGACAAAGAATTTGTAATAAGCAGTGCTGAAGCTGTTTTAGCTAAGCTATAACTAAGTTGTTTTAATTATTGAATAAAAAGCCGATACATATGTATCGGCTTTTTTATCTAAGGAGAGTGTGGATTATGGCTGGTATTGACCGCTTAGCGTTAAACCAGAGAAGGTTTGATACGCATTAACACTTAAGTGCCATGTGCCTGCTTGAGGATTACTAAACGTACAAGTTTCAGCGTTACCATTTTTATATGGGCGACAATCATAGCTAGAGCTAGTTGGTTGGCTGCCAAACTTTACAAATAAATCTGCATCACCGGTGCCGCCTGATGTTGTTACAGTAAAGTTAGCCATGCCAGCTGGCACATCTAGCGTGTAATGTTTCCATTGACCTGCTGTTGCAGAAACATCACTTACTGTACCGCCACCAGCTTGAGGTGTACCTGAACCACCACCGGTTGAACCACCTGTGATGTTACCAACTAAGCTCACACCAGTGTATGCTGAGTAACCACGTAACATTACATGGTAAGTACCTGCCGTTGGGTTATCGATAGAGCATTCTTCACTGTTACCACCTTTATAAGGACGACAGTCATATGTAGTGGTGGTTGGTTTGCTGCCAGCACGTACATACAAGTCAGCATCCCCTGTACCACCACTCATGGTGAAAGTAACATTAGTCGCACCACTTGGGACTGTCATAGTGTAAAAGTCTTGTGCACTTGCCGTACCACTTAACCCTGTTTTCGCTTGTCCATCAACGAGCTCATTATCACCGGTTGTTGGCGGTGGCGTGCCACCAGATGCAGCGGCAACAGCGGCTGCAGCATCCACAATACCTGTGCCACAGCTAGTACATGTTGCAGAGAAAGAGCGAGTCGTTGTTTTCAAGATGTTTTCAATTTCATCAGGGGTCGCATTTGGTTTAGCTTGCTTGATCAATGCTGCAACACCCGCAACATGAGGTGCAGCCATTGAAGTACCCTGCGAAAAGCCATAGCTGTCGCTTGATGGTGTTGTTGAACCTGAGTTGTAAGTAGATAAAACACCCTCAGAATCATTTGCAAAGCTTTGTGCGCCACCCGGTGCTGCCACATCTATATTACTACCGTAGTTTGAGTAATATGCGCGGCCACCGTTACGACCAACTGATGCAACATTAACAACACCATTACAGTTACCTGGGTTGTAGTTTGCAGAATTATCGTTATCGTTACCTGCAGCAATAACAACAACAGTACCGTTGCTACGTGCTGTGTTAATCGCATTTTGAGTTGTTGAGCTACATGCGCCTGCACCACCTAAACTCATGTTTATAACATCAGCAGGGTTAGCATTTGCCGACGTACCCGATACATTACCGCCAGAGGCCCAAATAATGCCATCAGCAATATCAGAAGTTAAACCGCCACATTTACCTAATACACGTACAGGCACTACCTTTGCGTCGTAAGCAACACCAGCAACGCCTTCACCGTTATTGGTTACCGCAGCGACAGTACCTGCCACGTGAGTACCGTGCCAGCTAGAACCTTGTGCACCATTATTACCACACTCACCGGCTGCAACTGCATCCCCCGGATCGCGAGCATCGTTATCACGGCCATTGCCATCATTAGCCACTGATAGATTAGAGATCATATCGTAACCAGGTAGAATATTAGCGTTTAAATCAGCGTGCGGACGGTAACCAGTATCAAGAACAGCTACAACCACGCCGCTACCTGTGGCAGTATCCCAAGCTGTTGGTAGATTTAGACCACCGGCTTGCTCATAGTAATGCCATTGGTCGCCATAACGAGGATCGTTTGGTGTTGCAAATGGCTTTAACATTTGATCGACTTCAATGTATTCAACATTGCCTGAATTAACCATTTCTTGCATAAACTGTTGTGCTTCTTCAGCATTGAGCTTTTTGTCAGCGCGCATTACGTGATGGTTGTTTAATGCCATTGCGCGGATATATTTAGCTTTAACTTTACCTTTTTTTGAGGTGAAGTTTTTTACAAAGCTTTGCGCTTTTTTGTTCATCATTGCAGGCGATGCGTCAGCTGTTGATGTGCTCATCATATCGCTATTATTTTTATATTTGATAATGAACTGAGTTTCAAACCCACCTTGATTTTGCATTTTAGCTGAGGTTTCAGCCATTGAAGGTGCGATTGCTTGTGCTGGATTTGCCATACTTGAGCTGGCAGCAAATAGTGTACTTATTGTTAGCGCAACAGCGCATTTTTTAAATGAATTATTAGAAGTCATAATTACCCTTAGTGTTATTATTATTTGTGGATATCCACAAAGCGGGTACAAAGGTAAATGATCTGTTAACTATTTTGAAATATTAAATACGCATGTACCTATTTCATTTAGTTATAACCGCGTATTCAGTGAGCTTTCAATTGTTTTGTATTTAATTTTTTATTTGTTGCGATCCTAATGTGTTAGATTTTTTCGGTGTTTTTTATCATTAATTGGCCTTTGTTGATAAATTAAAAACAATATAACAACTATCTGGTTATTATCGAAACTTTGTTATAATCCACCAAAGTTTTTAAGAGATAACTAAATGACTCACGTTGATGTAATTGTGATCGGTGCAGGTGCAGCAGGTTTAATGTGTGCAGCGCAAGCAGGGTATCGCGGCCGAAGCGTTACAGTGCTTGATATGGGTAAAAAGCCAGGACGTAAAATTTTAATTAGTGGCGGCGGGCGTTGTAACTTTACTAACGAAAATGCGAGCCCTAATAACTATTTATGCGCAAATCCTCATTTTGTAAAATCGTGCTTAAGTCGTTATACGCAGCATGACTTTGTAGAGCTTGTAGACCGACATGGTTTGGCGTATCACCATAAAACATTGGGGCAATTATTCTGTGACAATAGCGCACAGGACATTGTTAATATTTTACTTACCGAGTGTGAGTGGGCGGGTGTTACTATTAAACTACGCAGCGAAGTGTTAAATGTTGCTAAAACAGCAATGGGTTACAGTGTCACAACTGAGCAAGAAACACTTACTTGTGAGTCGTTAGTCGTTGCATCTGGTGGTTTAACTATGCCTAAGCTTGGTGCTACGCCAATAGGTTATAAAATTGCAGACCAATTTGGTTTAAAGGTATTGCCGACGATGGCTGCTTTAGTTCCCTTTACCTTACATCAGCACGATAAAGAGCGTTTTGAAGGGCTTTCGGGTATCAGTATTCCTTGTGAAGTTACAAGCGAAGATGGCACTGTATTTAAAGAGAATATTTTATTTACTCATCGCGGCTTATCCGGGCCTGCCATATTACAAATAAGCTCATTTTGGCGAGCAGGTCAGGCGGTAACGATCAATTTACTACCTGAACTTGATTTAAAGCAACAGTTAGCTGACTGGCGAGAAACGCAAGCGCAGAAATCGTTAAAAAATAGCCTTGCTACTATCTTACCTAAGCGTTTTGTTGAAATACTCTATGACAGTAAAGCTATTCCTGATTGCAATATTAACCAGCTAACGCATGGCCAAATAGATGCACTCGCGGATTATATTCATGCTTGGCAAATTAAACCAAATGGTACAGAGGGTTACAGAACCGCAGAAGTGACTTTAGGTGGTGTAGATACCGATGAGCTAAGCTCAAAAACATTTGAGGCTAAAAAAGCCAAAGGTTTATACTTTATTGGTGAAGTGACCGATGTAACGGGTTGGCTAGGAGGCTATAATTTCCAATACGCGTGGAGCTGTGGATTCGCCGCTGGGCAATACGCGTAAAAAGTCGCTCACCACAGCTTATTAAACCTGCCACTTTAGCTCTGAAGTGGCATTTTTTATTTCTAATTTTTAAGTCTATATTGCTGCATTTTGCTATTCGGTTTTTCGGGAATGGTCATTTCTATAATTCCAGCATCAATCGCAGGCTTTAAGTAGCGCTCTCTAAAATGTTTTCGATCTTTTAATCCTAGCTGATTTTGTAGCTCTTGTCGGTTTAACGGCCTTTCGCTTTGGTTAAATACATTGATTAAAGCGATGACTTGGGGGGCTTGCAGATTTATATCTAAAGTCTCTTCAACTTGAGGGGCTTGTTGTGGGGTTTGGTTTTTTGTTATTGATTTTAAATCACTTTTTAAAACGTTTAATGCTGAAAGTAATGTCTCTAACATGTACTCGATAAACACGGATGAGTCACCGATTTTGGTACTTAGGTTAATGCTTTCAACGTATTGTTGGCGTGTTGTCGCGATTAGGTTATGAATGTTTAGCAATGAAAATAGCGTATGCCACTGCGATAATTGCTTAGTTTGCCACACACACGCTAATTCAGTATTACCCTGTGCAAAAGGTTGAATAAACTGTAATTCATAATGACATACAGCGCTACTGATTAAGGGGTGATGCGCGGTTGTATTAAACCATGCAAATAACTCCTCTACCATTTGTGGCACTCGTATTGCCTGTGGTGCCATTTGTGCACCACTTTTTAACGCTAGACTTTGCTGCCTATAACTGCCTGACTTTTCACTTTGATCTTTCATTAAGCTGCGATGTAAGCATAACAAGTTGTCTGGGTTTGATAAGTCAGATGCTGTGAATTGAAACTCAGGGTTTTTCATTTGTACAGAGGTGAGTTTTTGTTGCTTATAGTGCTCAAGGGTTGCTGGTGAATATAAGGCACTGATTTTACCTAAAGCTTCACTAATATTTGCAATGCTGTGAGTCATACTGGCTGAAATCGAAAATGGGGGAGTGGTATTGCTCATTTCGTTATAGAGGATAGAGGTTATGTAAATCAGGGCGTTAGAATACGCGAACTAAGCATAAAAGTCAGTTTTGATGGTTTTTTAGTATGCCCTTTTATTTTTTTAGTGGTTCTTTATGGTTGGTTTTGTGAGTGTTTATTAATTAATTGGGTATCTCACTCAACTATAAAGGGCTCTATGAAGTTGCTATTGTTAGTTCAATGTCTCTAAAATACACTGAATTACGACCATTGTTTTTAGCTTTGTATAGCGCGCTATCTGCACGTTCTAATACGCTAAGAACCGAATCGTTAGGATGGATTAATGCTAGCCCTATACTTATAGTTAGTGGAATGTTGGCAATGGGAACAGCGTAAATACATTCTTTTAGTTGATTTGCCTGCGCTATGGCCTCGGTTAAGGAGGTGTTGGGTAAAATAATTGAAAACTCTTCACCGCCCCAGCGCGCTATTACTGAATGACCTGGCATTTTGCTTTTAACTATATTTGCAAATTCACTTAAAACACGGTCACCTACTATATGACCATGAGTGTCGTTAATTTTTTTAAAGTGATCGATATCACAAATAAGTAAACAGTTAGTGGTTTTTGTTTTTTTAGAGTTGGTTATTAGTTGTGATAGCTCGTAATCAAATTTTTGCCTATTAAAAAGCCCTGTCAGTTTATCTGTTTCAGCAAGGTGTTGGATTTCTATATTGCGCATTGTTAAATGGTCATAAGCAGAAAAGCGAGTTTTTTCATAAAACCTGAAGATTAAGATATGGGCAATACAGACCTCTATGATATTAAATAAAGAGCCCAGACCTATAGTCACAGTTAGCTGCTGTTGTTTATAAGTTAAATAAGCGCAAATACAAAAGGCAATGCCGCTAAAGATGCTCCCCCAATTTCTGCCGACGAGAAAAAATGCAAAAGGAGGGATAAGTGTTGCCCAAAATAAAGAGTGGGCAAGGCCACCTACAGAGACAACAAATGTCATTATTAAACTAGCTATCATAATAGTGACTGCCCATGCTGCAGCATGCACATTCGCCGTTTTACTAAACCAAAGATAAATTGCTAGTGTTATAAGCAAGCCAAATGCGTCAATGGCTGCAATATCGTAGCTATCAAAGTAGAACAAATTGAGTAGAGTTAAAATTAAAAAGTAGCAGGTTGCTGTTAATAATGAATGAGCGATTAAGCGTGTGCGCCAAAAATCTTTATGATCTTTTGGATACTGTGGTAGCCCTTTGTACCAAAAATCTAGCATTCTCCACTTCTCTTTAGTTTTTATATTTTTATTGACTGATTATTACCTATAACCCAGCTTTATTATAGTGCTGAGTAAAATCACTCCACAAATAAATATTTATAAAAAATAGCGTATTTTTGTATTCAAACGACAGCTCAATGTTTGCTATGAAGATTTTGGTTTAAGTTGTGGTTGGTAAATTATTTGATGTTAAAAGCTAAAAACCCCATAGCCTATCAGTGTATGGGGTTTTTAGCTTCGAGAGAGGGGTTATTCTTCTACAAACGCTTCACCTTCGTTCATCCACTTAGCGGCTGGTTTGCCTTTTAAGTAATGATCAAAGTACTGCATCATGCGTACGGAGAAATCTACCTGATTAGGGAATTGCTTTAAGTGATGCGGTTCACCTTCATATTGTAAAAATGTGGCATCTTTACCCGCACGGCGCAGCGCTAAATAATATTGTACGCCTTCATGCCATGGCACAGCATCATCTTTGTCGCCAAACATAATCAGAATAGGGGTATTTACTTTATCGGCAAAAAAGACTGGCGAGTTTTCAATATAAAGCTCTGGGGCTTCAAATAAGCTTTTACCAATACGGCTTTGCCCTGTTTCATACTGAAATTGGCGAGCAAGCCCTGATTTTAAGCGAATGCCACTGTAAGCGCTGGTCATGTTAGACACTGGCGCACCCGATACCACAGCTTTAAACATATCAGTTTCAGTGATCATAAACGCGCTTTGATAACCCGCCCATGAGTGGCCTTGTAACCCTATTTTATTAGCATCGGCAATGCCTAAATCAATCAGCTTTTGGGTGGCGTTGATCATGGTTTGCGTTGACGACTTACCTGGGTGACCTATTTCAAAGCGAATATCAGGTAAAAAGATGGCGTAGCCATTTGATGTAAACAATGGGAAGTTAGGGCGATGATTTAATTCCATTTTAGGGAAGTCGTACATACGCTGGCTCATATAGCGGTAAAAGTACACCACAACCGGTACTTTATCGCCTTTTTTGTAGCCCGCAGGTTTGATTAATACCCCTTGTAAATCTTCCCCATCAAAGCCTTTATAGCTGATAAGCTCAGGTTCTTGGCCCCACGCGAAGTTATTAACTTGTGGATTTAAGTTCGTGACCTTTTGTGGCTTATTAAAGCTAAAGTCAGTTTGGTAAATATCAGGGAATTGCTGATAGGTTTGCTCAGTAAATAAGTATTTATCGGCATTTTTGGCTTTTTTAATTACATCAAAGCGTTTATTGCCTGTGAGTACTTTAGTAACGTTAAGCGTTGTTAAATTAAGTTTAGCAACTTCTCTTTGCTTACTTTGTAAGTTAATTGCAGAGAGCAGCAGTGTATCCTTACTGTTAAAGCCCACTTGGCTTTTATCAAGTGTGATCACTCTGTACTGAGTATTACTTTGTTTACCATTAGTTAAGCGTTTGGCTTGCTTGGTATTTACATTAAACGACCAAATATCGTATTTGCTATAAACCAGTATTTCGCTGCTATCTTTAAGCCAGCCAGCAAAGCCATAGCCAGGCTGCTTAGATGGGTAATCGTGTTTGTCATCGGCAAAGGTGGCGTTAACTGCTTTGCTGAGTACGCTCACTTTGTTATTGCCTAAGTTTTTAAGCTGTACTTGGTTATTATCAAAGTAAGCAGCAAACTGACCATTAGGCGCAAGGCTTGGTCTAAATGGGTAGTCGTTAATAATAGGGGTTTGTTTACCCGTTTTTATATCAACAGCAAAGTAGTCAGCAAAAAAACCGCCATACATTACTTTTTCAAGATGAGCTAAATTTGAGTAACCTAATAATGAATCCGCGCGTTCAGTATTAAGTGCGACCTCAGGCATATTTGGTGTGCTTAACTGCACAACTTGTTGCGAGTTTACATGGTATACCGCCGTGTAATGTCGATTCTTATTACTTTCATTCCATTGCTGCTCTTCGCGAGGTTTAATTTGCGCATCGTTGTTGTGCCATACATTTAACCCTTTTTGGTCGCGAATAACCTCAAAGTCATACAATGACGACTCATCGGTATATTCCTTTTGTTTAACTTTTTCAGCAAGTTTTGGGCGGTTTTCAAAGTACAAGCGTGTACCATCTTCGGCCCACGTTAATGTCGCGGTTTTACCCATTAACCATTCTGGGTTAGGTGACTGCACAGTGGTAAGCGTCTCGTTTTGCCAAAGCGTTAATTCGTACTGGCGGCGGCGCTTATCATCGTTCACATAGTTACCTAAGGTAAATGCAACACTCTTATTGATTGGGTGCCAAGCTATTTTGCTGGCAACCACACCCGGCTCATCAATTAATGCCGTGCTGGTAAAATCATCGAGTGAAAACAAAGTAATTTGATTATTGTTACCATCCACATAGCTTTGGCTCACTAATAGCTGATCGCTGGTGGCGCTAATATCATAGGTGAAGGCACTTTCAAGAGTATGGGTGCGCTTATCATTTAAGTTGATGATAACCAGCGGGTAGCTTTTATCTTTTTTGTCAGCAGTAATAGCGCTATCGTTATCGGAGGTTTTATCATCCGTGTCGGTGCTTTCATTTTTGCGATAGGCAAGCCATTGGCCGTTATTAGCAAGTACGTAGTCTTTTACGTCATTAAAACGTTGTTGCTCACCAGTTTGGGTATTCACTAATACTAAATTGTTTTTTAAGTCACTTTTTTTCTTTGTGGTTTCTTTTTCAAGTAGGGTAGGCACTTGAGTGAATGCAACCCAGTTCGCCATTTTGTTAATTGTAGGGCGAGTGCCTCGCTCTACTTCAGCAATAAGCTTGTTGTTATTTAGCGAGTAGACTTGCCCTGTGGCATTGCCGCGATAAGGGGTTGCACTAAAAGAGAGAATTTGACCATTTTCAGAGAGCTGCGTACCTTTTGCAGATTTAAAATCAAATACATCTTTAAATTCTAGTGGCTTATTTGCTAAGGCACTGACGCTCGTTAAGCTCGCAATAAGTGCGCTGCCTATAAGAGTGAGTTGTGTTTTCATTATAGATTCTCGTTTTTTAACATTATTTTATTGTAACGAGTTTTAATAACAATTCGAGTAGATACGATAAGTGGTAGCAGGGCAGAGATGAGAGGTTAAAAATGAATGGTAAAAGGTAAAAGGTAAAAGGTAAAAGGTAAAAGGTAAAAGGTAAAAGGTAAAACTTCCGGGCTACGGGATGCGAGGTGCTAAGTATCCGTAAAAGTTAGGGAGGCGGACGTTTAATTGTGGTTTTCAATGTTTTTACTTTCTGCTCTGTGTTCAAATTTATTTTTAAGTCTAATTTATAAAAAGAACACAGAGTTTATATGGAATAGATTATAAGAAATGGCTAAATAGCTTAATTTAATAACCTTGCTAGCAAGACTATCATATTACCTAAAACCTTATAACCAAATTTTTTGTAATTCTGGCCATTGTTTTTCAAATTGTTCACTTGGGCGAGCACTAAAATTACTGCGCACAAACTGATTCATTTTACCTTCAACGTAGGCAAGCAGAAAGTTAGCTAGGGTTAACTCATCGCTTTGGAAGTTTTTACCTTCACGTAGCTTACGCTCTCTAAGAATTTGTTTGAATTGGGTTTCTAGCTTTTCAAATAAGCCTTGTACACGTTCGCGAAGTCGTTCCTGCTCACCTTGTAGGGCGTCGCCTGTTAATATACGAGTAATGCCAGGGTTTTTCTCAGCAAATGTTAGCAGCAGTAATAGGGTGTTATATACGCGTGCTTTGCTTTCTTTTTCGTTATCTAAAATAAGATTAATACGTGATAGCAGGGTGTCTTCAATAAATTCAATTAACCCTTCAAACATTCGCGCTTTGCTAGGAAAATGACGATAAAGAGCTGCTTCAGAAACGCCAACTTCTGCGGCAAGTTTGGCTGTTGTAATTCGCTGGCCTGGGCTGGTTTCTAACATTTGTGCGAGTGCTTGCAGTATTTGCTCTTTGCGATTACTTTTTTTTGTCGCAGGCATGAACATTCCTTTTTTAATAGTTATTTTTTCTACATCAATGTGCGATAACACAGCTACCGGCCTAGTGCTGCTGCAGGCAATAACCAGTGAGGCGGTGTTTTCACGTATTACGGTGAAGCTCTGGTACTGCGCAAGCATTAAACTATATTAGCGAGATAAAATTACACTAAAAGGTCACAAGGCGTCATCATGTTAATGTTTTATTCAGTTTGTTTCCAGCCTTTTTATAATCGTTTGGCAAGCTGCTCGATCACTTTGATGGCTATTTCTGTTTTGTTGGTCTCAGGTAAATCGAGTTGTTCATTTTGCCAGTAAAGAGTGAGTGCGTTACGCTCTGAATTAAAGCCCAAATCACTTTTCGATACGTCGTTAGCACAAATCATATCGAGGTTTTTATTGGTTAGTTTCCCTTTAGCGTAGTTAGCAACATTTTGCGTTTCTGCTGCAAAGCCGACAGTGTAAGGGCGGCTTTGTGTAAGGTTTGCTACTGCTGCTATAACGTCTGGGTTCTTAACTAAGCTAAGAGTGAGTTCATCGCCTTGTTTTTTCATTTTTTGCGTGGCGATATTTGCTGCGCGGTAATCGGCTACAGCAGCGCAGCCAATAAAGGCGTCTGATTGAGGGGCGTAACTGAGAGATTCTTGCAGTAGCTGCTCAGCACTTTCTATATTAATTAAATTAACACCTTGCGGCGCGGTAATGGTTACTGGGCCTGAAATTAAGTTAACTTGCGCACCAAATGATAAAGCGGCTTGTGCTAGTGCATAGCCCATTTTTCCTGAGCTGTGGTTTGATATAAAACGTACCGGATCGAGAGGTTCTCGAGTTGGACCTGCGGTAATAGTAATGGTTTTACCCGCTAAGAGTTGTGGTTGCGCAGGTTCAGTGCATAAACTCACTAATTCATGCGGTTCAAGCATTCGCCCTGCACCCACATCACCACAGGCTTGCTCACCCTTACCTGGTCCCCAAACAGCAACGCCACGCGCCTTTAAATTGGCTATATTAGCTTGCGTTGCAAGGTGTGCGTACATTTGCTGATTCATTGCCGGCGCTATGGCTACTTTTGCAGGGGTTGCGAGCAATAACGTAGTGAGTAGGTCATCAGCAATGCCTGCGGCCATTTTTGCAATAATATTGCTGGTGGCAGGGGCAACTAAAATTAAATCAGCCCATTTTGCAAATTCAATATGTCCCATTGCAGCTTCTGCTGATGGGTCGAGTAATGAGTCAGACACCATTTCACCACTGACTGCTTGCATCGTTAGCGGGGTAATAAAATGCTTTGCTGATTCAGTCATTACAACTTTAACGTCACAACCATGGTCTTTTAAACGTCTTACGAGTTCGGCACATTTATAGGCTGCAATTCCACCGCTAATTCCCAGCACTATTTTTTTATTTGTTAAATTAATCATGGTTGTTCATCAATTTTATAAAATATGCTGGCTAAAATAACAAATCTTAGGCCTGACAGCTAAGATAAAATGCGTTTTATCGCGCTAATTTTTAATTTTGCATTACAGTTATATGATACTGACCGCTTTCAAGGATGAACGATGCAATTAACCTCTCTGCCTAATTCACTCAGACCGCGAGAAAAGCTGCTAGAAAAAGGCGCAAAGGCACTCTCTGATGCTGAACTATTGGCTATATTTTTACGTACTGGTTTACCCGGTATGAATGCGATAGAGCTGGCACAGCACCTGCTCAATGAAAATAAAACCCTGCATAATTTGTTTAATGCCAGCATAGATGAATTTTGTGCGCAAAAAGGGCTAGGAACAGCTAAATATGTACAGCTACAAGCGGTACTTGAACTGAGTCAACGTTATATGCAAGAAGGCTTTGTTCGCGATGCCGTTTTTAACTCCCCTCAAGCTGTTTACGACTATTTAACCCTGAAAATGCGAGGCCTGCAGCAGGAGGTGTTTATGGTGTTGTATCTTGATAGCCAAAATCGTTTATTGAAAGATGAAATCTTATTTTATGGTACGATTAACGCAGCCAGCGTGTATCCCCGTGAAGTAGTCAAAGCAGCGTTAAAAAATAATGCGGCAGCGGTTATTTTTTCACATAATCACCCAAGTGGTATTGCAGAACCGAGTCAGGCCGATAAGCTAATTACCAATAAATTATGCCAAGCACTGCAATTAGTCGACATAAATGTGTTGGATCATATTATTATTGGTGGTGAAAATTGTGTTTCGTTTGCTGAACGGGGACTTATTTAAGTTTATCGCTCGCAGATATGTGCTAAAAATGAGCGGTTTAGTGTGTTTTGGCAAATTAGTTTAATTTAAATGCAGTTTTTACTTTCCCTAAGGGCATTCGATCTTTATAATTAGCCGCTATAAAATTTACACATGAGCTGGTTGGATAAGATCAGTATTTGATCTTTGCCTGTAAAAGCTGTATAAAGAGCGCCCTTCGATTTATCTCTAGGGCACAAATACATGGCCTTAGGGAAAAATTAAGCTCGAGCGAAGTTATTGGAGATATATAGACATGTCTAAAGTATGTCAAGTTACAGGTAAGCGTCCAGCGGTTGGTAACCACCGTTCACACGCGAGAAACGCGACTAAACGTCGTTTCCTACCTAACCTACAAACACACCGTTTTTGGGTTGAAAGTGAAAAACGTTTTGTAACATTACGCACTACTACTAAAGGTATGCGTATTATCGATAAAAAAGGCATTGACACGGTTCTTACAGAAATCCGTGCTCGTGGCGAAAAAGTTTAAGGAACTGAATTATGCGCGATAAGATCCGTTTAGTTTCAACTGCTGGTACTGGTTTTTTCTACACTACCGACAAGAACAAGCGTAACATGCCTGAAAAAATGGAAATCAAAAAGTTCGATCCTAAGGCTCGTAAACATGTGATTTTCAAAGAAGCTAAAATCAAGTAATTTAGTTTTCTTTCAGAAATGTAAAAACCCAGCTTATGCTGGGTTTTTTGTTTTTAAATCCACTCTGTTAGCTACCGAAAATATACCTACCGTAATAATGTCCATCTAATACCAATTCGCAATAATACTTAATCATTTTACAGGACTAAACGTGTCGCTATCTGCGTTAAAAAATTCTCATTTAGAACAACTAAATAGCAAATTTTTTCCTTGCTATCAACACGTTTTTTCATCCTCAAAATAGACCACTTAATTAAGCGAATGGGTATAACCAAAGAAAACATAAGGAGTATGGGCATTAAATGACTTTACAGACTAAGCAGTTGAGTGTTGTGTATTTAGAGTGAGATTGTGGGGCGTGTAAGCATACCTAATGAGGAAGTGGGTGTTTTACTATGACTTACTAGGGTGTGAGCTGTAAGTAGCCCTAGGGCTACTTACAGTGCGATATTTATACTTTAAAGTTCTCTACTGATATTCTTAGTTCTTCGGCTAACTTAGCCACTTCTGAACTTGAAATATTAGTTTGTACAGCACCTTCTGCTGTTTGCTCGGCAATAGCAACAATAGATTCTAAGCGTTCACTGATCTCTTGTGATACTTGTTGTTGCTCTTGTGCTGCTGTTGATATCTCTTCACTGACATTGTGCGCTTGTGATACCGCAAGGGTAATTGAATCCAGCGCACTATTGGCTAAATCACTTTGTTCAACACACGAAACAGCACGTTCTTTACCTTTTTCCATGGCTTTAACTGCTTCTTCAGCGCCAGACTGTAGTGATTCAATCATAGATTGAATTTCTTGGGTCGACTCTTGTGTTTTACTTGCAAGTGATCTTACTTCATCAGCTACCACGGCAAACCCTCTACCGTATTCTCCGGCACGCGCTGCCTCGATGGCCGCATTAAGTGCAAGTAAGTTAGTTTGTTCTGCAATGCCACGAATAACGTCTAAAATACTACCAATTGATGCGCTATCTTTGTGTAGTTTATTAATAACACTTGATGCTTCATCGACTTCGTAAGCGAGTTGTTCAATGGTTGCTTTGTTTTGATTTGAAATGCCTTTAACACGTTCAGCTTCTTTATCGGCATTTTTAATTTCACTCAGTGCTTGTTGGGCACTGTTACTTACAGTTTGTGAAGTACTGCTCATTTCAGTGGTTGCGGTTGCAGCTTGCTCTACTTGCGCTTGTTGATTACTAATCGCTTTGCTTGATTCACCGGTAATTGTTGAAGTTTGCTCAGAAGCGGCTGCAAGTTGTGTTGAACGTGAAATAATACCGGTAATTAAGCTACGTAAGCTATCAATTAAGGTATTACAGCTTTTCGACAATTCACCAAACTCATCTTTTGCGCTGTCATCTAAGCGTTGAGTCATATCACCACTGGCAACAATATCTAAAATGCGGTTAACTTCTGCTAATGGCTTAGTAATACGGTTAACAGTAATGATGGCTACAAGCACAGCGATAATAGTCGCAATGATCATGCCTATCCAAGTCCATAAATTAGCTGAGTTTACATCGCTGCGTACGCCTTCTTGCAAAGTAAATGCAACGCCGCTGGCTTGTAATACTAATTCGTCTATTTGGCTAAGTGCTGTTTTAGTGGCTTTTTCCGATTCTTCTAATTCACGTTCAGTTGTGCTGATTGCATCAATAAGGCGTTTTTTATTCGCTGAAAGGCTATCGTTACCTAAGATATTGCTTTCAAGCGTATCTACGTAGCCTTTTAGGTCGTTAAACAAGCCGCTATGGCTTTGCTCTATCGCGGGTTGTATTAATGCAACAGTACGAACGACTTCTTCAAAATAATACACTTGTTCATTTTTAATAATATCGAGCGTGTTAAGCGTTTTAACAGTTAACATATCGGTGCTACTGGTAACCACAGACATAAAGTTATTTTCAAGGTTATTAGCTGCTTGATAAGCACGCGGGTGGTTATCTTCTAAGCCATCAATATCAATAATATCAAGAACCATAGAGTTAGCGTCTTCAGCCGCGAGTTCAACAGTTTCTAATTGAGCTTTGAGCTTTTTATTAAGCACTAACTGAGTGTTTTTGTCTTTCAGCAGACTCTCTATAATGTTTAAAAAACTTAAGTAGGTTTTTTCAACGTCAAGGCTGCTCTTATTTAATTGTGGGTCATCTTTTACTACCTGTTGTAGTTCGCGGTGCAATTTATTAAATATTTGTTTTTGCTCTTCTATTTGCGCTTTTAACGTGGCGAGTTTTTGAGCCGATGTTATATGGAAACTAGCTTGAGCGGCTTTACTCATCAAAATAAATTCAGCTTGTAACTGAGCGCTCTTGTTTAATGCAGGAAGCGATAGCTGATTAACTTTTTGAGTTGAACGATCTATATTTGCTATTTTTATTAAAGAGTTACCGCCAATAATTAAAAGTAATAAAGTGATAAATATAAAACCACCCCAAATACGTTGACTCACTGTTAGATTCATATGGTTTTCCATTCAAAAATACGTCTATTAAAACTTATCGGCGCTTTCAACAATAAGTTAAGTAATTAAAAATAATTAATTTTTACTGTTAATAGTTAGTTGCTAAATTTACCGCAAAACTACATCACACACTAAGCATACATAATTCAACTATTCGACTATGAATATAAAATAATACAAGGCAATTCTCCTCATCCTTAATTAGATTCAGGGAGTGTTGCTATTTTTTACACTTAGTTGTGAATGGCTTGTAATTATGTAATTTAACATGCACTCTTAAACTTAACAGATGTATTAACTTTTTTCAGTTTATTTAGACAAAAGTTGTGATTTTTCTGAAAATTTTTGTTTGCTTTGTAAATCTATTAAGGTCATTGAGCCGCCCCAGACGCAACCTGTGTCTAGAGCGTACAGGTGTTTGTAGGGCGTTTTGCCTTCAAGTGCTGCCCAATGACCAAAAATAAGGTCATGTTGAGCGTTAACTATTTTAGGGTGAGAAAACCAAGGAATTAATGAGTGGCTATTGGCTGTTGCTTCTTTTGCATTAAAATTAAGCAAATTATCAGGCGCAATAAAGCGCATGCGGGTGAAATAATTAACGATATAGCGAAACTTTGCAGCGTCATCGAGCTGCTCACTCCATGAAAGTGGGTGAGGCTGATACATGTTTTTTAAGAAGTATTGAGCGTTGTCAGCACCATAGCATTGCTGCGCAAATTGGGCATGCTGAATGGCTTGCTCGCATGACCAATCAGGATTAAGTCCTGCGTGAGAGATAAAACAATCATACTGCTCTAAATAAAGAGCTAGAGGCTGAGTTTGTAAAAACGCGATGTAGTCGGGGAGTTTACTGCTGTTGAACAATGTCGTTAGTTTGTCTTTAGGGTTGGGTGCAACATTGTTTAAATAACAGGCAATCATGTGTAAGTCATGATTGCCTAATGTGACGCTAACGCTGTCTTGATGTTGATAAATATAATCAAGGCACGCTTTGGAGTCTGGGCCGCGAGCAACAATATCACCTACTAGGTAGAGGTGGTCTTTGCTAGGGTTAAAGTCGACTTGCTTTAACAATAAACTAAATTCGTTAAAGCAGCCTTGTAAATCACCTATTGCGTAGTCGGCCATTAGATGCTGTTTTTATCAGTGTAAGATATTAGGGCAAGCTAAACGGAACACCTTTATGGGTGCTTCAAATTCAGCACCAAACTCGTTTCGTAAAGTGTAATGCCCTTGCATGGTGCCGACGGGAGTATCTAATATTGCACCGCTGGTGTATTTGTAACTTTCACCTGGGGCTATATCTGGGGTTTCACCGACCACACCTTCACCTTGCACTTCTACTTCTTTGCCATTGGCATCGGTAATTAGCCAATAGCGACTGAGTAGTTTTGCACTGCATAAACTATGGTTTTTTATAGTAACGGAGTAAGCAAACACAAATTTATCGAGTTCAGGTTGCGATTGCTCTTCTACATAAAATGTTTCTACAGATACCTTTACAGGTGATCCCATATTACTGCTTGTTGTCATAAATCCAGTTAGCTATATCAATAAATTGTTGTAACGACAGGCTCTCAGCACGCAAAGTAATATCAATGCCAATGCTGGTTAACTCTTCAGCGGTTAAAAGGTTGCCTAGGCTATTGCGCAGTGTTTTACGACGTTGATTAAACGCTTCTAAACAGACTGTATTTAATATTTTAACGCTCTTAGCTGTGCGCTGTTCTGCCTTTTTAGGGATTAAGCGAATAACCGCAGAGTCTACTTTAGGTGCAGGTTTAAAGCACTCTGGTGGTACTTCTACTACAGGCATAGCATTACAGTAGTATTGAGTCATTACACTCAAGCGGCCAAAGGTTTTGCTACCTGGGCCTGCAACCATGCGTTTTACTACTTCTTTTTGCAGCATAAAGTGCATGTGCTCAATATGATCGGCAAATTCAAAAAGATGAAATAACAAAGGAGTAGAAATGTTGTACGGTAGGTTACCAAATACTTTTAGTTTTTTGTCGTCTTTAACTAGGCTTGCAAAATCAAACTTCATTGCATCGCCTTGGTTTACGGTTAATTTAGGCCCTAAAAAAGGGTGCTCAATTAAACGTTGGGCTAAATCTTTATCTAGCTCAACAACCGTTAAATGGCCACTCAAATCTGCTACAGGCTCAGTAATAGCGCCAAGGCCTGGGCCAATTTCTACTAAATTATCTTGTGGCTTGGGATCAATAGCGGTGACGATTTTATCAATGATTGATTCATCGAATAAAAAGTTTTGCCCAAAACGTTTACGGGCGCGGTGTCCTAAGTGTACTTTATCGGTCATTGATTCTGTGCTTTTTCATGGGCGAGCTTAATTGCTTCGCGGATCGCTAATTCAAAACTGCCAACATCAGCGTCACCTGTACCGGCTAAATCAAGCGCAGTACCGTGGTCTACTGAGGTGCGGATAAATGGAAGGCCAAGGGTTATATTCACTGACTTACCAAATCCCTTGTATTTTAGCACAGGTAATCCCTGATCGTGATACATAGCCAGCACTGCATCGGCTTCATTTAGGTATTTATCTTGAAATAATGTATCTGCTGGTAAAGGACCGATTAAGTTCATCCCCTCAGCTCTTAGTATGTCAAGTGTAGGCGTAATTGTGTCGATTTCTTCGCGGCCTAAATGGCCATCTTCACCAGCGTGCGGGTTTAAGCCACAGACTAAAATACGCGGTTGCTCAATACCAAACTTAGTTTTTAAGTCATGATTAAGGATATTAGCCACTTTAATCAGTCGCTCTTGGGTAATAGCACGAGCAACATAAGCAAGCGGAATATGCGTTGTTACTAATGCAACTCGCAGGCCTTCGGTAGCTAATAACATAACAACATCAGCGGTACCCGACTGTTGAGCAAAGTACTCCGTGTGGCCACTGAAAGAAATACCGGCTTGGTTAATAATACCTTTATGAACAGGGCCGGTAACAACGGCATCAAAAGTGCCGTCCATATTTTTTTCACTAGCAATACGTAGAGTGTCTAATACGTATTGACCGTTTGCGTCATTCAGTACACCCAGCTCAACCGGCTCGGCTAAATCAATCTGTTTTATGTATAAGCTGCCAGCAGCAGTAGGCATGGCTTCAGCGCTTTCATCAAATTCGATTAATTTAATGTTTAAACCTAAATGTTTAGCGCGCTGCTTTAGTAGCGAAGCATCTGCAATCGCTACTAGTTGTGCATCCCAGCTGTGCTGTGCCAATTTTAATAGCAAGTCAGGGCCAATGCCTGCAGGCTCGCCAGGGGTTACCGCAATTCTTAAGGTCATAATTATTCGTCTATTGGGAAAATTTCAACATGGGCTTGTTCGCGCATTTCTTGCTGCCAGTTAAAGCTTTCTTCTTTAAATTTACGATTAAACAACATGCCATGTGCACGATTACGTTTAGCTTGCTCAGTTTTGTCTGCAACACGTTTGTCTAGTAATTGCACAATGTGCCAGCCAAACTGGCTTCTAAATGGTTCACTGATTTCGTTTTGATCAAGAGATAGTAATGTATCTCTAAACGCAGGCACGTAAGTAGTTGGATCAGTCCAATCGTATTGTCCGCCTTTAAGTGCTGAGCCTGGATCTTGCGAGTGTTCTTTAGCTAGTTCTGCAAAGTCAGCATTCCCAGCGCGTAAATCTTTAACAAAGCCAGCTAACATAGTGCGGGCTTTTTCTTCGCTTAAAATAATTGAAGGCTTAATAAGGATGTGGCGAGATTTAATTTCAGTGGTTTCTACTACTTGGCGGCCACGCACGTCTTGTACTTTAATGATGTGAAAACCCGCGCCAGAGCGAAGTGGACCAATAATCGCATCTTTCTTTTCACCTTTTACAGCTTCTGCGAATAGTGATGGCATTTCGTTAATGCCCATCCAACCTAACTGACCACCCTCAAGGGCTTTTGAACCACTTGATGAAGAAATAGCAATACGTTTAAACTCTTGGCCGTCTTGTAGTAGTTCAATTACTTTGTCTGCACGTGTTTTTGCAGAGCTTACGTCGTCTGCACTTGCACCGCTTGGAATATCGATAAGAATATGACCAATATCGTATTCTTCGGTGTTTTGGCCTTGGCTATCCATAATTTTTAGCAAGTTATCAATTTCTTGATCGCTTACATATATACGGCGGTCTACGTTTGCACGCGTGACTTGTTGGGTGGTTATTTCTTTACGTATTTCTTCGCGGTAAGCTTGAAAGCTCTCACCCGACGCTTCAATAGTACGACGCAAATCAGCAATTGTACCGCCTTGCTCTTTAGCCATGTTGGCAAGTGTTTGGTCAAGCTGGCTATCTGAAATTTCTAAGCCCATACGCTCAGCCATTTGCATCATTAGTGTTTGATTAACTAAGCGCTCAATTGCTTGTACACGAAGTGTTTCGTCTTTTGGCAGCTGTTGGTCTTGTTCTTCTGCTTGTTTTTTAACACGATCAACAATGGTGTCAACTTCACTTTTTAAAATAACGCCTTGGTTTACAATACCAATTACTTTGTCTATTTCGACCGGAGCGGCGAATGCACTTTGGCATAAGCTAAACGTTAAAACTGCTGATGTTAATAATTTTTTTAAATTCATATTCTTTTTACTACTCTTACTAATAGTACTGTTGTAATGCTAAAGGCGACTAGATTGATATAGTTATTTGTAAATTTTTACTATACAAAATGCAGCTTAGTCATTAAGAAAATACGGCCTACGATAACCAAAAATACCTTGTTGTAATAATTTTTGAGCATCATAACGGCTTTTACTACCAAGCCCTTTTAATACAAAATTCAAACGAATGCTCGAATCAAAAGTAGCTTGGGGTTGCCCAATTGACTGATTTAAATCAGTTTCAATTTGGCGGTGGCCAGTAATTTGGAACGCCCAACAGCACGATTCATACTGTAATCCACTAAATACTTCAATACTGCGGTTATTATCAAGGTCGCGATGGTAACTTGCAATAAATTGCCATTCGTCACTAATAGGGATGCTTGTAAATAAGCCCGCTTGTTCGATTGTATTTCCTGAGACATCATTTGCATAGCGATGGTTCAATTGAACCAGCTGATTATCGTCACCTTTATAATCTAAGGTTAAATTTGACTGGATAATTTGCTTGCCATCCGTGTCGTACTGAATTCCACCCGATAAATACCAGCGGCGATGCCAATGTAACATGGTTTGCGCTGCAAACAAGGCATTGTAGTTACTGTCGCTATTCAGCCCTTGCTCTGTGGGCTTGGCTGAATCACTTAAATAAAATATTTGGCCAGCACTGAAATTAAATACTTCTTCATTTTTCTTATCAAATAAACGGGTGGTTGCCCCAAGCGTAAACTGATTTGCAGCGGCAATACGGTCAACACTTGAAAAACGCGCATCTCTAAATAAGCCAAAAAAGTCATCTTGTAATTTAGTGGTATCGTATAAGCCAATGTCAGACTGATCTTTGTTAGGCGTATATAAATACTGAATTTGTGGCTCTAAGGTTTGAATACCATCGTCGATAAAAACTGAGGTATCACGCTCAAAGTTAAGCTGAGAATATAAGCGCACTTTTGGCAATGTGCGCGAAACATTATCGCTATACTGTGTACCCTGTAAATCACCGTCTTGTTTATAGTTAGTTTGCAATAGGCTCACTTCAGATAAAAACGACCAGGCATACTCTTTGTAATCAAAGCGTGCTTTAGGTTCTATGTGCACGCGAGTTGCTTGATCAATAACCGCTGAGCTATTAGTAAAGTGGCTCAGCTCCCCTGAAACAGTAAAATCGAAGTAATCAATTTTCCACGGCGTAGTTTGTGTAAAGCTAACTTGAGGTAAGGCTGTATATGATTCTAGGTGGTCACCGAGTACTTCAAAGTTTTGTATTTTTATATCGGTACGCCACATCTCGCCCATATGAGTCAGTGAGCCGGTACGATAAAGCTGTGTATCGGTTTTACTTGCATAGGTTGAATTTAAATCAGTCAGGTAGTTATCATCACTAACATTGGTAATATCAATACTGGCTCGCCAGTCTTCGCCTATATAGCTTTTTTGTTGCCAATGAAACAAAAAACGCTCGTCAAGCTCTGGCTCTGAGTCATCTTTATTTAAGTATTCTACAGCCACTAAGCCTTGGTGCTCTGGGGTTAAATATCTAAATTCAGTTTGTAACTGTAGCCCTTTACGTGACATGTAACGCGGGGTAATGGTTGCATCATAGTTTGGGGCAATGTTCCAATAGTAAGGCGTAATTGTTTCTAACCCATAGCGATCTGAACTTGAAAAGCTGGGCGTCAATAAGCCTGATTTACGGCGCTCATCAAGTGGGAAAGTAAAATAAGGTAAATAGAGTACTGGCGTGTCTAAAATACGTAGCACCGCATTGTAGGTCTCGCCCCAGCCCTCTTCACGAGATAAATTAATCTCATCAGCTTCAATAGCCCACACTGGCGTATTTCCAGGACAAGCAGTAAAGCTTGCATTCATCAGCATTAAGCCAGACTCATCAATGGTGAGTTTTTCCGCACCGCCTTTGCCTTGCTGTTGTGTTAGGCTGTATTGTGCGCCTAATAAGCTAAATGATGAGTTGTTTAAATCAGCGTTTAAGCCCGCACTTTGTACGTGGCTTACATAATCGCGGTAGGTAATTGGGCCGGTAGCATTGAGCAGGCCGCGTTGTTTATCAATCAGTGCTGATTGTGCGGACAAACTCATGTTAACGGTGTTAATATCAACATTGCCAGTAAATTCAGCGCTTTGTGTGCCTAAAAGCTCAACGTCATCAGCGCTGATATCAACCGTTCCAAGCTCAAGGCCAGCTAGCGGTTGCCAAGCTCTGGTTTGCATTGAAGTGCCACAAAAATTGTGTGTCAGTTCAGTTTCGGCAAGCGATGGTGCGCTCAGTACGCTTAGCATCAAAATGCCCCAGGTTTTGCTCATTTATCGACCTTTATGCTCTGTGATTAGTTACAAGCTATACATAATAAAGGAAAACAATGGCAAAGTAATTAGTGAAAAATAGATAGCTTATAAAATGACACGCTTTGAGAGTTTACAACAGTTTATTAATACTCACTTTAGTGAGCAATCCTGCGCGCTTAATGCAATAACCGCAGATGCCAGTTTTCGCCGTTACTATAGATTAAATTTTGAAAATAAAAGCTTTATTGTGATGGACTCCGATCCAAAAAAAGTTAACAACGTCCCTTATATTGCATTAAATAAGGTGTTTTCTGAGCAGGGCTTTTTATTGCCATCCATTATTTATAGTGACGAGCAGCAAGGCTTTTTTATTTTAAGTGATTTGGGCAGCACCCATTTAGCTGACTTGCTTGATGATGCCAATCGAAGTGAGTATTACCAGCAGCTGATCAGTTTAAGTGCCAAGTGGGCTAAAACGCCAAAAGCACCGGCAATGAACCCGTACGACAGTGATTTTATTGCACTTGAGTTGGATATTTTTAAAAACTGGTTGGTTAATGATTTTATTAGTGCAGAGCTCAGCACTGAGCAACAAAATATTTGGCAAACAAGCACTTCGTTGTTAATCAATACACTGCTTGAACAACCTACAGTGACTATGCATCGTGATTACCATAGTCGTAATATTATGCGCTGCGAGCAGCAATGGGCAATTATTGATTATCAAGACGCGGTACAAGGCCCATTATGTTATGACTTGGTCTCGCTTTTAAGAGATTGTTACTTTAAGTTGCCTAATGACGAGCTTACTCACTTACTCGAGTTTGGCTATGACGAATTTAAGCGCCAAGGCTTAATAACTAATGAGTCATTTGCACAATTTAAGTATTGGTTTGATTTAACCGGCTTGCAGCGGCATTTAAAAGCGGCGGGTATTTTTTGTCGCTTGTACCTACGTGATGGCAAAAAAGGTTACTTAGCGAATATACTTCCTACGCTTGAATACGTAATAGAGGTAGCGGCACAATATCCGGAGCTTTACGACTTATCAGATTGGATAAAAGCTAGCGTGATGCCAAAGGTACAGCAGCGGTTAAAAGAGGAACAATTATGAAGGCCATGATTTTAGCTGCTGGACGCGGTAAACGTATGATGCCGCTCACCGCACAGCTGCCAAAACCTATGTTATGTGTGGCAGGTAAGCCACTTATTGAACATCATATTATGCGCTTAAAAGCGGCTGGCATTAGCCAAATTGTGATTAACCTTGCGTGGCAAGGAGATAAAATAAAAGCCTATTTTGCAGATGGCAGTGCATGGGGGGTAACCATAACCTATAGCCAAGAGGTGACTGGCGGGCTTGAAACTGCAGGGGGTATTATTCAAGCACTTCCTTTACTCGGTGAGTCATTTATTGTGATTAATGGTGATGTTTACAGCGATTACGATGTTAGCGCATTAATGCAGCTGCATTTACAGCCAAAAGAGGCGCACATTGTATTGGTTGAAAACCCTGCGCATAACCCAGAAGGCGATTTTACCCTAAGTCATTTACCTAATAGTGAACAGCGCTATACCTTCTCTGGAATTGGCCGTTATCAAGCTGATTTTTTTGAAGGGTTGACCCCTGGTATCCGCCCGTTAGGGCCTTTACTGCGTGAAAAATTAAATGAACATTTAGTCTCCACTGAACTCTATATTGGCCAATGGGACGATATAGGCACACCAGAGCGTTTATCAACTCTTAACCAACAATTAGCGCCATAAGCTAAATATAAAACACTAGAGGTAAGTTTTAAAATGTGGGGAAAAATTCTCGGTTTCTGTTTTGGTTTTATGTTTGGCAAAATATTTGGCGCCATTTTAGGCTTATACCTAGGCCATATGTTTGATAAAAGTCTAAAGAAAGATTTTGATAAGGCAGGCGGCTTTTCTAATTTATTTAAAGGTGATGATGTTAACGAGCGCCAAGCACTGTTTTTCTCTAGCTGCTTTGCGGTAATGGGACATATTGCCAAGTCAAATGGGCGTGTTAGCGAAACCCATATTAAAGCAGCGACGCTGTTTATGGATGAAATGGGCTTAAAAGGCGAAGAACGCCGTGAAGCGCAGCAGGCGTTTCAATCGGGTAAAGACAGCGACTTTTCACTTAAAGACACGGTTTATGACTTTAAAGAACGCTTTGCTAAACGTTACGATTTACTGCAGTTATTTTTAGAAATTCAAATCCAGATGGCGTTTTCTGACGGGGTACTTGCCGCACAAGAAAAGCAATTACTGCAAGAAGTTAGTAAGCAGTTGGGCGTATCTAAAGCGCACTTTGCGTTTGTGCTAAAACGTTATCAAGCAGAGTTTAATTTTAGGCAGCAACAGCAGCGCTTTAGACAGCAGCAAAGTCAAAGTAGTAGTTACCGAGAAGGCTCAGGGCATCATGTACCGCCAAGTAATGATATGAACCGCTCGCAGGCATTGGCCTTATTAGGGCTAAATAAAGACGCCTCGCAACGTGATATTAAACTAGCGTACCGTAAGCTTATGGCTCAGCACCATCCTGATAAACTGGTATCTCAAGGTTTACCTAAGCACATGATGGAAGTGGCAGTTAAAAAAAGCCAAGATATTCAAGCCGCTTACGAGTATTTAAAAAAGGCGGCGTAAAAAACCGTCTATTTCTTTGCTCAAGCGTGCATGTTGCTGCGGCGCGTCGCGCAATCCAAACAGCTGGCGCTGGCGGTAATCAAACTTTGCATTACGGTTAACCCAACGCTGACGGTTTTTAAGGTTCATTAAAATATCGTTATGATCGCCTGAAAAATAAATATCTAATAACGCAGGTGTCACTAAAGAGGTGGTTTGGCTCAAACGCGCATTACGCTGTGAATTTGGTAAAAAGCTACTTAAACTAATAAATGCATTGATCTGTAAATCTGAAAAATCAGCATAGTGCTCCATTAATACTCCCGCACTGGTTCCTTGAGCAATAACCACGATATCATTCGAGGCTTCAATCGCTTGCTGATAGAGGGCCTCATAGCGAGCAATTAAATTTGTTTTGTAGTTATCTAATACGTCAACATTGACCTGCTCAATATAATCAACATGATGAGGCGGCTCAGTTGGCGTGCTGTTATCTGCTGCAGCCGGTTGATTATCTGCCTCGCTGCTCTGCTCAGCAGCTTGCCAATTAATATCGGGCACCGTCATAGCGTAAGTGCTATAGCCATGATTATTTAACTCTTTGCGCAAAAAGTTCATGCCAGAATTGTTTGTAGGGCTCGATTGCCAGTCGGGTATTAGAATCACCACGCCTCTAAAATCAGCGCTCATGTACTCACGATGTAAGGTTAAAAATGGGGTGTCGCCAAGCTCAATAGTTTTAATTTCATCCCCTGGTGCCAAGCGTTTAATATCATTTTCAATAATAGTTGAGTGGGCTGTGGGGGCTATATGTTCTACTGCATATGTTTGCCAATGCATTAATATGCAAACAGCTGACAATGCATACAGTGACATTTTTATAAATTGCGCAACAACCATAATAAACTCAAACAATAAAGATTATTTAGGTATCGGCGCGAGGCTATAAAAGTTTAGCTATTTGCGTGTTTATTTAAAACTCGGGGTCAGTTTCAAACGTGAGTACTTGCTCTGTTAAAGGGTGTTTGAGTTGTAGCATTTGTGCATGCAGCTGTAATCGAGGTGCCGCAGCAAGCGCGTCTTTGTGGGCATATAAACGATCGCCTAAAATAGGGTGGCCTAAGCTTAACATATGCACTCGCAATTGGTGAGAACGCCCTGTTATGGGAGTCAGCTCTACACGGGTTGCCTGTGCTTCGCGCTCAAGCACTTTAAAATGAGTAAGCGAGGGCTTGCCATTGTCGTGATCAACCATTTGCTTAGGACGGTTCGGCCAATCACAAATAAGCGGTAAATCAACGGAGCCGGTTTCATTTTCAAGTTGCCCATAAACTCGCGCAATGTAACGCTTTGCCGTTTCGCGTTCTTGAAATTGCATACTTAAATGGCGGTGAGCGGCTTTGTTCATTGCCAAGCAAAGTATTCCTGAGGTAGCCATATCTAAACGGTGAACAATTTTAGCTGTAGGAAAAACACGGTTGACGCGACTAATTAAGCTATCGGCATGTTTTGGGTCTTTACCTGGTACGGTGAGTAACTCGCTAGGCTTATTTACAATAAGTAAATCATCGTCTTGAAACAGTATAGTTAAATACGGGCTCATAGGGGGATTGTAATTAACTAACACGGCAGACCTCAGTGATTTTGAAGTGCGTTATTTTAATGAATTAGTTGTCTACACACAAGGCAAGGGTTTTCTTGAAATTGACTAAGAAAAGTATATTGTAACCTATTGTTTAGTTTTGCTATTAATGAATAAATTACAAGGATGCATTTTGAAAGAAGAAGAGTTTTATAAAGTTCATCCATATGCTGATAAGGATAACAAAAAATCTTTATTTAGGTTTATGTCATTCAATATAGAAAATACGGAATATATTGAACATCTATTTTTAAAGAGAAGGTTATACCACGCTTTAGCTGAGGAGCTAAATGATCCCTTTGAGGGTAAACCACATTTTACAATGGGTAACCCTGCAAATAGCGCTCAAAAAATTAGAAAACATTTAATAAAGAATTTGATTAAGTCTGGTCAAAAGAGAAAGGATGCTGAAAAAGTAGTTAGTGCTTCAATGAAAACCCCCAACTTTGTTGAGGAATCAATGAATAAGGCTTTGGAAAAAGCATTTATGAAGTTGAGGGTTTGCTGTTATACAACATCAAACAAAAACCTATTATTTTGGTCTCACTATGCCGATTCACATAAGGGGTTTTGTATAGAGTTTAGGACTGACCTTGAGCCAATTTCTTTTGCCCAAAAAGTAGAGTATACAAAAACATACCCACAAGTAGTGTACCCTATAGATGATGTCGGTGGGAGAAGAATGGCATTAGTTAAATCACCTGATTGGTCTTATGAAGATGAGTTCAGGTCATTATTCATTGCTAACTCATGTACTAAAATGAGAATACCACATGATGGTTCATCATACATTATTCCACCGAGTAGCATAAAAAATGTTTATTTAGGCTGTAAGATGAGCCAAGAGTCTCAAGATGCGTTATTAAGTATAATTGCCAAAAGTGATTTTACTCCAAAGTTATGGAAAGCAAGCATAGCAAAAGATGCTTTTAAGTTAGCTTTTGAGGCAATTTGATATTTCATTAAAAAGCGCGATATAAATATCGCGCTTTTTCGATGCACACGTTAGTTGACCTTTAACTAACGACTGACAGCTTATAGCTAACAGCTAGATCCCTTAATGAGAAACCACAATTAAACGAATGGCATCGAGTTTTAACTGCGCTTTTTCAATATGTGCGGTTAGCTCATTGCGTTGTTTATCGTAAAAGGTAATTTCTTCTTGGCGAATATTTGGGTTTATTTGTTTAAGTGCCTCTAAACGCTGCTGCTCTTCACTCAACGATGTTTGCATTTTAGTTAATGACTCTGCGCGAATAACATCCAGCTTTTGTTGAGCCATGTCTTTTGCTGTGTTGATCATTGGATGAACCGCACTTTGTAATGCACCGGCTAATTTACTTGCTGTTTGGCGACCTACCGCAGATAACTGTTGATTAAAGCCATCAAAGCCAACGTTTTCGCCTAAGTTATTACTGCTCTTATCGAGTAAAATACGAATAGGCGTAGGCGGTAAAAAGCGGCCCACTTGCAGTACTTTTGGTGCCATTGCTTCGGCAACAAAGATTAGCTCAACAAAGAATGTTCCTGGTGGTAACTTTTTGTTTTTAAGTAACGCCACTGACGCACTACCAAAGTCATCATCGCAAATCATGTCCATAGTGCCTTGCACCATAGGATGATCCCAACTAATAAAGTGAACATCTTCTTGTGAAAGAGCGGTATCACGGTCAAAGGTCACCGTCATGCCATCTTCTTTTAAAGCAGGGAATGAAGCGTTAAGCATATGCTCAGTGGGTTTTAAAATAATGGTGTTTTCACCTTTATCTTCTTGGCTTACGCCAAAGGTGTCGAACACATTGATCATGTAACTTGGTAGCTCAAACTGATTATCGAGTTTTTCAATGTCAGCTACAAGTGAATCAGCAGCGCCTTGCCCTGATGAATGCAGTTCTAGTAGGCGATCTCGGCCACTTTCCATTTGCTTACGTAATACTGCATTCTTTTGTGCTACTTGCTCAAGCAATGGGTCTAGCTCATCTTCGTCACAATTATGAGCTGCAATATATTCAAGTAAGTCTTCGCTAAACTCTTTATACAATAACTGTCCTGTGGTTGAAGTGCTTTCAAATGCATCTAGGCCTTCGTTGTACCAACGTAATAACACTTCCTGAGCCGTATTTTCAAAGTAAGGCACATGAATGTTCACATCTTGTGTTTGTCCTATGCGGTCTAAGCGACCAATACGTTGCTCAAGTAAATCTGGGTTGAGCGGTAAATCAAACAACACTAAATGATGTGAGAATTGGAAGTTACGGCCTTCTGAACCAATTTCAGAACACAATAATATTTGAGCATTATCGTATTCATCGGCAAAGAATGCCGCGGCGCGGTCTCGTTCAATGATCGACATGCCCTCGTGGAAAACCGAGGCTTTAATTGCTTCGCGTTCACGTAATATTTGCTCAAGGCTGATTGCGGTTTCGGCTTTAGCACAAATGAGTAATACTTTTTCACGTTTGAGAGTTTTTAGCGTTTCGATTAGCCAATCTACACGGGGGTCAAATAAACCCCAGCTGGCGCTTTCACCTTCAAACTCTTGAAATATTTTTTCAGGGAAAAGTGCACGTTGTGCACTGAGTTCAGCATTTTGAATGCCGCTCATATTACCTAGTACAGTCATTGCTGTTTTGTATTGCTTAGGTAAAGCCATAGGGTAGGCGTGTAATTTACGACTTGGGTAACCATCAATACCACTGCGGCTATTTCTAAATAAGATGCGCCCAGTACCGTGACGGTCTAAAAGCATATTTAAAATTTCTTTACGTGCTTCAAGGTCACCTTGCTGTGCTGTTTCAAGAATGTCGGTGATATCCGTTTCTTTTAATAGCTCAATCAAGGTCGCTTTAGCGTTGTTATCTAATGCTTGCTCTTGCAGTAATTGGTTAGCAGCTTCGGCCACATCTTTGTAGTTTGCTTCTTCTTCTTTAAATACGTCGTAGTCGTAAAAGCGATCTGGGTCGAGCAGTTGTAAGCGTGCAAAGTGGCTACGATGACCCAGTTGGTCTGGCGTTGCTGTTAATAAAATTAACCCCGGAATGTCTTGGCTCAGCTCAGCCATACGCTGGTATTCGGCACTTGGTTTATTGTTGTTAATGCTTAAATGATGGGCTTCATCAATAACTAATAAATCCCAGTCCGCCAACGTAGCTTGTTCAAACCAACGTTTTTTCTTAGTTAAAAACTCAAGGCTGGTAAGCACCAGTTGCTCGGTATCAAATACGTTTGGTGAATCAGCAAACGCTTCGTCGCAGCGCTCTTCATCAAAAATAGAAAAACGTAAATTAAAACGACGTAGCATTTCTACTAACCATTGGTGCTGTAAGTTCTCAGGTACCACAATGAGTACACGGCTGGCGCGACCAGTAATAATTTGTTGATGTAAAATCATGCCCGCTTCGATGGTTTTACCCAAACCTACTTCATCAGACAGTAATACACGCGGCGCAAAACGTTTACCTACTTCTTGGGCAATATAAAGCTGATGCGGAATAAGGTTGGCACGTTGGCCAATTAAACCTTTAATAGGTGACTGTTGGCGTTCAAATTGGTGTAACCAAGTTTGGTAGCGCAAAGTGTATCGGTCAAAACGATCTACTTGGCCTGCAAATAAACGGTCTTGTGGTTTATTAAATTTAATAAAATGGTCTAAAAAGGTTTCTTTTAATTGTACTTTTTCGCCATTATCAACACGTTCACCGTGATAGCACAGTAACTCGCCTTGTACTTCAATTGACTCGACTTGTAATTCCCACTCCTCAACGCTTCGGATCACATCACCAGGATTAAATGCTACGCGGGTTACCGGAGCTTCTGCAGAAGAATAAACACGGTTTTCACCACTGGCAGGAAATAAAATGCTGACCTGGCGGCCATCAATGGCAACAACGGTGCCCAATCCTAAATCTGACTCTGTATCACTGATCCAACGCTGACCTAAGGAAAAATTCATGTATGTCTCGTCTATGAAGAAAAAGGCGGCTATGTTACCTGTTAGATAACACCACTGCAAGGCGCTATTTGCCTGCCTTTTAATTAATTTTATAAGTATGAATTATTCCCATCAATAAGCGCTTATTAGTGCGCCGATTTTGTAGGAAATTCAAACTAAATGATATTTGTCATAAAACAGACTTTTATGACAAATAGACTAAACTCAAATTATACCTAAGTAATTAATCAAGTTTATTAGTCACATTGATTAGTTTATTGGGTATAGCATAAAAATCATAAAACGTAAGGAAAGTGCTATGGGAAAAGCTTCGAACCTTGATAGTAAAATGTATGTGCTAGATACCAATGTCTTGCTTCATGAACCCCTCGCGTATTTGTCATTTCAAGAGCACCAAGTGGTTATTCCAATGACGGTATTGGAAGAGCTTGATCATATTAAAGATAGAAAACACGATGTGAGCCGCGATGCCCGAGTGGCTATTCGAGGGCTTGATGGAGTGCTCAGTCAGGCCTCTCCCGAGCAAATGTTACAAGGGGTTGCACTACCAAGTAATAAACAAGGCGGGTTAACGGGAAGCTTGCTGATTGTAAACGACCATTTATTTGCTGATTCTATTTCTGGCTTACCGGGCAATGAAAACGACCATCGTATTATTAATTGTGCGGTGCACTTACAAAATCAGCACAGCGATAAAAAAGTCATACTGGTTACTAAAGATATCAACATGCGCTTAAAAGCCAAAGGAGCAGGGCTTAAATATGTTGAGGATTACCGTACCGATCAGCTCATTGACGATATAGCTTTGCTTACCAGCGGTTATAAAAAAATTGCCGGTGATTTTTGGCAGCATGTTGGTCAGTGCAACACTGAACAACATGGTCGCGAAACGGTTCATCACATCCCTAAGGATTTAATTCCGGATGTGTTTTGTAATGAATATTTACTTGATGATGGCGATCAGTTTGCCGCAAGAGTTAAATCCTATGACGACGAGCATATTACTATTAGAGATATTGGTGCAGAGCGACTAATGCATCAAAGTGCCTGGGGAATAAAGCCAAAAAATATTTACCAAGCAATGGCGCTTGATGCACTGCTCGACACCTCTATTGAATTGGTAATACTTACTGGTCCTGCTGGGTGTGGTAAAACAGGTATTACTGCAAGCTTTTTTTCAATATTTGTGCAGACCTATCTACAGACCTTATTCTTACTGAATAAATTGAGTATTTATAACAGGCTAAGATCTAATCTCTCTAACATGTCATTAAGTGTGACTTAAAGAATAGAACCATTCATCAATAAATATAAATAACGGATTTAACCTGCAAGAGGCACAAACAAAAATAATAAAGCTAAGGTAAATCTAAAATGCTAATTAATTAAAATCGTTCTCAAAGGAGAACTAAAATGAATAATCCAAGTGAAAACAAAAACCCAAGAGTATTGGATACATCGGCACTAGTTCATGATCCAAAGTCACTTCTTGCGTACAGTGAAGACGTATACATCTGTCTAACAGTTCTAGAAGAATTAGATAACTTAAAAGAAAGAACTAACAAATCGGTTAGTGCTGATGCTCGTGTATGTATTCGTATGCTTGAAGATATAATAAATGGGCACAGTGCAGAAGAGATGGAAGCTGGTATTCCACTGCCTTCTACTGAAACAGCTAAACGAGGAAGACTGTTTATTGGAATTGATACCCAGCTCGATATGGCTAAAGAGTTAAAGCACGGTATTGGAAGTGACGCTGACAATAGAATAATTAACTATGCACTGTATCTTCAGAAGGACTTAGATAAAGACGTAATAATTGTTAGCCGTGACATTAATATGCGCTTGAAAGCTCGAACCGTAGGGGTCATGGCAGAAGACGTTGCCGTAGATAATCAAATATCAGATATTGATCTTTTATACACAGGGGTACAAGCCTTTAAAGGAGATCTTTTTGATCGAATTAAATCAGACAAAGACTTCAAGGTTTCAGGAGAAGTTTATACTTTCCCAATAAGTCTATTTAATGATGAAGTTCAGCCAAACATGTATTGGTACGATGAAGCTGGACACATTGGGCGAATTTCAGAAGTAACAGATACTGAGGTATTCACAAAGTTATTGCCTCGTAAACAAGAAAAAGTATGGGGCATTTTGCCTAAAAATCAGCGTCAGGCAGTAGCTTTAAGCCAATTAACAGATCCATATTATGACTTAAATATCATCCTTGGCCCTGCTGGCTCCGGAAAAACTTTTTTAGCAGTTGCTTCGGCGCTGCATCAAGTATTGGAGTTAAAAAAGTACAAAAAAATCGTTGTGGTGCGCTCCAGAGACTTTATGGACGATGATCCGGGGTTTTTACCCGGTGACCTGACAGAGAAATCAATGCCGTTATTAGCAGGTATAACAGATGCGCTTATATCAATGCATTCAGGTGATAACAATGAAGGTAATATTAGTGCAACTGTTGAGCATGTCATAGAGCGTGCCAATATAGAGTTTACTTCTATGGCTTATTTTCGAGGCAGGTCAATTGATGATGCTGTTTTAATTATTGATGAAGCACAAAATATGACCCGTGCTCAAATTAAAGGAATGCTTAGTCGTGGTGGCAAAAATTGTCGCACAATCGTGTTGGGCAACTTAGCCCAGATTGATGATAAGTTTGTAACACCTGCTTCTTCTGGTGCAAGTGCGGCTGTTAATGTGTATCGTCATTATGAAAAAGGATCAGTGCTAATTTTTGATGAAGTAGAGCGTAGTAGCTTGGCTGAATTCACTGAAAAGAATATGTAGGCATCAAACTACCATTCACATTTCCTTATAATATTGCGACAATAGCCACTGCTTTTTGCAGTGGCTTTTCAGAGAAGCCCGTTCCCACGAAAACAGGACGAAATGGATTTACTCTGAACTAAAAGATTAAATATTCACAAAAACTGAGTGACATAGGTGCGTGGCCTAGCGTTGCCGTTTTTTGGTGTATTGATGTCTTTTAATAAAGAAGACCTGCTAGTAAATATAAAAAGGCAGGCAAAACGATTATCTAAATTATTAACTATTCCCCTTGGACAAGCCCAAGAAGGGGCAGCTATTTGTCTATATGGTTGTGACAGTTACAGCGATTTACTAGTAAAAATAAAAGCTGAATCCTTTGACAACCCATTGATAGCACTGTCTGCACTCTCACCAAACTCGGAAATATTTTTAGTAAAAATATTAGCTAGCCACCTAGATAGCATTATTGGAAATTTTGAAAAAAAATTTCCCGGCTCCAATATAAATGAAGAGATGGTCGTATCCCTGTTTGGGCTTAGCTTTTCAGAGTTCAAACTCAAAATATCTACCTAAAGTTGTACAAATACGTAAGTTGTCATTTTGTTTTTTGGCGATATTATAATATGAAGGCTGAACGGACAGCCTACGCCTACACATGTTTTTCGCCTTGAAAAACGTGAACAGTGAAGCGGAGCATCCGTAAAAATTTGGTTATTTGAACAATAAATAAAGCAATGTGTTGGTAGGCCATTGTTTATTGGAAAGTTGTTTGGAGAACTAAATGATCTCACTTTATCAATTAAAGAATAAGCTCAATAAACAAGCAAAAGAGTTTGCTGAGTTATTAGAGTTTCCTGATCTTTACGCCCAAGGCCTGTGGGCTAGAGGTGTTTATAACTGCCCTCATTTTTCTGATACCCATAAATATCTCTCTGAAGTATTTGAAAAGAAAAAGCTGGACTCAATTCTAAAGCACGATTCCCTGAAATATTTAATGATCAACGAATACGATGATCAAGAAATTATTGAATCGCTTCATAAAGAAATTGAGTCAATGGCAAACCGTATTGAAAGCCTGATGCTGGTAGATCTCGAAACATTAGAGTTAGTTTCAGTGATATACCAAGTTTTAGGGTTGCCTGAAAATGCCAAGTTTATTGTAAATACAGGTGCAGACTTCCGCTTAGAGTGGCGACCATACTTTGATGCCTTTGATGATCCGTTGATAGTTCAATATGCAGATTTAAAAGTTCATGGTTGTTATTTCAGGCTAATCGCTTGCAAGTTTCCGTTTGAAAAGCTTTCCTTGGATGACATTAGAAAATACATGTACATCAATCATGTAAACCATAATGGTGAGTTTGAAGGCTGTATTTCTGAAGGAAATACATTTTCTAAGCATGTGCACTGGCTGGTGTTGACACTTGAATTATTCAGATGCGGCAAAGTAAATAAGGCTCAGTTCAATCCAACAACCTTCAAAATCGAAGGTATGCGCTATTTGGTATATGGCTTCCCATTGATTCCTTCCTTTGTATCTGATTGGCACAAACCTGATTTATGTCTACGAGTCAAAAATCTAGATGGCGATCAGAAGTTCATTGTTCGTATCGAACAGCAAGATCTTGTTTTTTATGCGAGGCGCGTTGATACCAACTTTTTTAACACAATCGATTATGAAAAATACATTTCGTTGTATCAATCTAGTGTTCTGTCACATTTTGATGCTGACAACAATTTGCTTAAAGTTGATGGGGTTAAATATCTAAGTTTTTTTCGTCCTTTTTCTGTAGAAGATATGAAAGGAGTTCAAGCATGAGACCTAGAGTAAAACTAACCAACGCAAAACTTATCTCAATTCAATCTGATACAGAGGAAAAAGTTGAACGGGTGCTTTACGGCACATTTGCTGACGAAAATGAAAATGGTAAAGAAGGAGATGCTTTATTCACGATAAAGGTTTTGGAAATCAATGGTCTAGAAAGTAAGTGCTTTGGTGTTGACTTTTATATCTTAGATGCTGAATCTAAAGAGTTTGATGTAAATGCATTTGAGTTTAATTTAATGCATGAGTGTATGTATTCTCCTAATGAGTTATTAGAGCTGCGAGATATGCTCCCGGCTAGTTATTAGTAAGGGAATACGTTGGATAGAATATATTTAAAGGATGCCTACATAGTATCTGTTTACGACTATAAAGAATTTGAAAAAATATTTCTTGGCGAGTTTTTATCAGGGGGGGTTATTGAAGATGAAACATTCAGGTTTCGGCCATTTCAGCAAATCGTGACTTCAAAGATTGTTAGCAAATCTGCTGATGAGGATAAGTTAGAAATATACACACATAGTGGGAGTTGTTATGTGATTGATGCTGACCATAAGTTAATTGATATTTCGTTTGTTGAACTGGTTGTTATGAGAGCAGGAGCTTATTCGGCAGATCGAGTTTTAGAAATGAGAGAGCAACTTAAGTCTCAAAATAAAAGCCATTGAATAGCGAAGATAAGAAGTCTGATGAGATTATTATTTGTCACTTACCTCTTTGAAAAAATTGACGTTAGTCAAATATTCATAAATGTTTACATGACATCAATTTACTTATTCGAAAATTTGTATTAGCATAGACATGTATATTTTTATGAGAATTTTATGTCTAAAGCATTTTCAAAAGTCTTAGTAATAACGCTTATGCTGGTTGCCTTTGTAGGGCAAGCATTTGCGTATTCTGCTATGCCTTGCGAAATGTCATCAGGTTCTCACGAATCACACATGAACATGGAACATTCCAAGATGAGTCATCATGAAGGAATGGAGCATGGTGATATGAATAAAAGCAGTAACGGTCAATCAGAAGATTGTTGTGGTGTTTGTGTTTGTCCTACAAATGCTTGCTCATCTACGACAGTCCTAAATTCCAGTATTGATTCGACAGATATTCAAATATTCAGTGAATCTGTAGCTGCTCTGCAATCTAAACAACCTCATTCAATTTCCACTTCCCTTTATCGTCCACCAATTTTTGCCTAATACAGGATTAGTGCGTCCAAATTTCTCGCACATGTAATTAATTTTTCTGTTAGTCAATATAGCGTCGTAGCGCTATAGATATTTTCCAGCGATGTCTGGGGGCAAAAATGATCAATAAGTATTTAAAAATAGCAGTAGTAATGCTGCTTTCACCTGCGTTTGCAAACGCCAACGAACATAACCATGCACACAATAACGACGTAACACCTTTGGAGTTAATCGTTTATAAAACCCCTACTTGTGGGTGTTGTAAAAAATGGATAACTCATATTGAAGACAAAGGGATCGTTGCGCATTCCAAAGATTTCCGAAACATCGGCAACATCAAAACTAAGTATGGTATCAAACCTAATTACCGTTCATGCCACACGGCAGTGAGTAGAAATGGATTTGCCTTTGAAGGTCATATACCTGCTAAATTTATTCAGCAGTTCTTATCAGAAGAACATCCCAATGCGATTGGGCTTTCAGTTCCAGCAATGCCAGTTGGCTCTCCCGGTATGGAAGTCGATGACCGCTTTATGCCATACAACGTGTTAATTCTATTTAAAGATGGAACGAGCAAAGTCTATGCAAAAGTTAAGACATACGAGGAGCAATTCTAATGAAATTGAACTCTTCAAACCTTACTTCACTTTCAACTGCATTAATACTCGGCTTATCTGTATTCTCAGCTCAAGCTGAGAAAGTAGTGTCGCTTGAACAAGCTATCACCTTAGCTCAGCAAAATGATCCTTGGCTTCATGGTAGCCGATTGAAACAAAGTGCAGTTGAAAATAGAAGTATTGCTTCAGGTACTTTGCCTGATCCGAAAGTATCGCTAGGGATAATGAATTTACCAACAGATACTTGGGATTTAGATCAGGAAGGAATGACTCAGCTAAAGGTTGGCGTCTCTCAAATGTTTCCGAGAGGCGACAGTCTAGAGATCAAGAAAGACCAGTTACAAATTGAGTCCACGAAATTTCCACTGTTACGAGAGGATCGTAAAGCTAAGTTGAAAAGCCAAGTGTCACAACTTTGGTTAGATGCTTACTTAGCCCAACAAACTATTAAATTGATTGAAGATGATTGGTCTCTCTTTGAGCAGATGGCGGAAGTGGCTAAAGCTAGCTATTCAAACGTTGTTGGTAAAACTAGACAGCAAGATGTTATTCGTGCTCAGTTGGAAATCGTGCAGTTAGATGACAGATTAACTTCGCAAAAGCAGAAACTAGAAACGACAATCGCTCGTCTCAATGAGTGGCTTCATATTTACGATGCGGATCGTTTGAATGAATCATTCAACTTTGACGCGCAACCATTAGAGTTTAGGGTTTCTAAAAAGTTACCTGCAATTACTCTGAATAATCCAACAGTCCTAACAGCATCTAATTACTCAAGAAATCTATTGGCTCAGGAGCTTTCGAATCACCCAGCCATACTTGCAATTGATATAAAACGCAAAGCTTCAGAAAAAGGAATTGAGTTAGCCAAACAGCAATATGAGCCGCAATGGGGTGTTAATGCTAGTTATGCCTATCGCGACAATATGCCCTCTGGTGATAGCCGAGCTGATTTATTTTCTGTTGGGGTAACGTTTGATTTACCCTTGTTTACCGAGAACAGACAAGATAAGCAAGTTGCAGCTTCTATTGCAGATTCAGAGACTATTAAAACCGAGAAACTATTACTGACAAAGCAAATGATCAGTGTTTTAGAAAAAGAACTAAGACAGCTTAAACGCTTATCAGATAGACAATCTATCTATCAAGAACAACTCCTTAAACAAACTCATGACCAAGCAGAAGCGTCATTGACAGCCTACACAAATGATGATGGCGATTTTGCCGAAGTTGTTCGAGCAAGAATCGCAGAATTAAATGCCAGAATATCAGCTTTAAGAATTGATGTTGACGCACTTAAAACAGTTGCTCGTATCAACTATTTATTTGCGCATTCTCAATCTAACTCAAATGCTGAACATAAGTCGATGCAAACTTCACACAAAACTAATCAGCACTTATCCAATCAGCAATTTGGAGAAAAATAATGTCAACGAATACAAAAACAATTATTGCCATCATCATTGGGGCAGCACTTGGTGCTGGAGCATTGAGTTTATATCAAGGTACTGGCTCAAACAGTAATAGTAATGAAGCAACATCAGCAGAGAAAAAGCCTCTGTATTGGGTTGCACCGATGGATTCTAATTACCGCCGGGACAAGCCCGGTAAGTCGCCTATGGGGATGGATTTAATACCTGTGTATGAGGAAGGATCATCTGGTGATGACTTTGGCCCCGGAGCAGTAAAAATTGCGCCTCATGTAGTGAATAACCTTGGGGTTCGCACTGCACCTGTTGAACTGAAAAATATGCATACTGAAATCTCAACGGTAGGTTATGTTCAATATGATGAAGATAAGCTAATTCATATCCACCCACGGGTTGATGGCTGGATTGATAAACTTTACATCAAAGCAGCAGGTAACCCTGTAGAGAAAGGGCAGCCTCTTTATACACTATATTCTCCTCAGTTAGTTAATGCTCAGGAAGAGCTGTTAATAGCGTTAAAGCGCAACAATAGTTCTTTAATTTCAGCAGCCAAAGATCGCCTAAAAGCGTTACAGCTTTCAGCAGACTTTGTTCAAAAGCTAGAAAAGACACGAAAGGTTCAGCAAACAATTACCTTTTATTCACCACAAGCAGGTGTTGTCGATGGTTTGAAGGTTAGAGAAGGTTTTTATGTAAAGCCGGGAAACACCTTATTAAGCATTGGCCAGCTAGATCAAGTTTGGGTTGAAGCAGAAGTGTTTGAACGTGACGCAGCCTTAATTAAAAAAGGACTTCCTGTATCAATGACACTGGATTATTTACCCGGTGAGGACTGGGCTGGTGTCGTTGATTATGTTTATCCAACATTGAACAGTAAAACACGCACACTCCGAGTGAGATTGAAATTTGATAACACAGACTATCAATTAAAACCAAATATGTTTGCACAAGTCTCTATTCACGCTAATCAAGCTGATAGCACCATCCTCGTGCCTAAAGAAGCCGTTATTAGAACAGGTAAACAGGACAGAGTAGTACTTGCGTTAGGTGATGGGCAATTTAAATCTATTGAAGTGACTATTGGCCGGGTTGATATCGACAGCATCGAAATATTAGACGGCTTAAATGAAGATGACGTTGTGGTGACATCTGCCCAATTCTTGATTGATTCTGAATCAAGTAAAAGCTCTGACTTTAAACGAATGACTCATGATGAAGTGCCTAACTCTGTTTGGATGCAAGGGGATGTTAATAGTGTTATGGCAGGGCACCGCATGGTTAATATTTCACATGGCCCTGCTGAAGCTTGGGATTGGCCTGAAATGGTTATGGATTTTACTGTGGCTGAAAAAGTCGATATTGACTCATTAAAGTCAGGTCAATCTTTGCACTTTGAAGTGAGCAAAACCGAAGACGGTGGATATGAAATTACTGGAATTCATATCATGAGTGAGCCTGGTGATATGAGTGAAGAAGTATCTTTTGCAACAGTATCAGGTCTAATTAATTCTATTAATGTTGATACGCGTGTTCTAAATATTAGCAGAGGCCCAATAGAGAAATGGGATAGACCTGCTGCGACGATGGATTTTATCGTCGCGGACAATATAGAAATGGTTGATTTCAATGTCGGTGATAATGTCACTTTCACTTTTGAGGTTAGAGATGACTTAGTTATCACTGACATTTCTCTTGAATCAGATGAACAACACGGCAAGGAAAATAAAGCTGCTGTTGATCATTCTAATCATTAAGTGGGAGAAAAATAATGATTGAATCAATTATTAGATGGTCTATCGGCAATCGTTTCTTTGTTTTGTTGATTACCTTAATTATCGCGTTTGGTGGTTTGTATTCATTACAAAAAACACCAGTAGATGCACTCCCCGATCTTTCTGATGTGCAGGTGATAATTAAGACGAGCTATCCGGGACAGGCACCACAAGTAGTGCAAGATCAAGTGACGTTTCCCCTTACTACAGCGATGTTATCAGTGCCGGGGGCGCAAACTGTTCGTGGTTACTCATTTTTTGGTGATTCCTACGTCTATATCATTTTTGATGATGATACTGATTTGTATTGGGCTAGAAGCAGAGTACTTGAATACTTAAGCCAAGTAGCATCAAGCCTGCCTGATTCGGCAAAACCACAATTAGGACCTGATGCGACAGGAGTGGGTTGGGTATACATCTACGCTTTAACAGATAAGTCAGGAAACCATGATCTAAGCCAATTAAGAAGTATTCAAGACTGGTTTTTAAAGTATGAACTACAAACTGTTCCGGGCGTGTCTGAGGTTTCCGCCGTTGGCGGTATGGTTAAGCAATATCAGGTGCAAGTAGATCCTGACAAATTGAGAGCTTACGATATTCCTCTAAGTTTAATACAAATAGCCTTACAAAAAGGGAACAAAGAAACTGGCGCATCCGTTGTGGAAATGGCTGAAGCTGAATATATGGTTACCGCAACGGGGTATATTCAATCAGTTAGTGATATAGAGAAAATTCCACTTGGTATTAACGAACAAGGCACGCCGTTGCGTATTGGAGATGTTGCCAACGTTAACCTTGGTCCTCAAATGCGCCGTGGTATCGCAGAACTTAATGGCGAAGGCGAAGTTGTTGGTGGTGTTGTCGTTATGCGCTTTGGTGAAAATGCTCAACAAACCATAAATGGGGTAAAAGAAAAGCTTGAGTCGCTCAAATCTTCTTTACCAGAGGGGGTGGAGGTTGTCCCTGTCTATGACAGATCGAAGTTAATAGATCGTGCTGTTGATAACCTTTGGAGCAAGTTGCTAGAGGAGCTTGCAGTCGTGGCTATTGTCTGTGTGGCTTTCCTATTTCATCTTCGCTCATCTATTGTGGCAGTTATTACTCTGCCATTAGGTATCTTGGTGTCGTTCATTATCATGTATATGCAAGGCATCAATGCCAACATTATGTCTTTAGGCGGTATCGCTATTGCGATTGGTGCGATGACTGATGGTGCAATAGTGATGATTGAAAATATGCACAAGCATATGGAGAAAACACCACTAACAGATGAAAATCGCTGGCAAATTGTTGCTAAGGCTGCGAGTGAAGTAGGCCCTGCACTATTTTTTAGCTTACTGATCATTACAGTCTCATTCTTACCTGTATTTATCTTGGAAGCGCAAGAAGGAAGAATGTTCTCTCCGCTCGCCTATACAAAAACCTATGCAATGGCGGCATCAGCAGGTTTGGCGATCACATTGGTGCCTGTTTTGATGGGCTACTTTATTCGAGGCAAAGTTGTTTCTGAAAAGAAAAACCCGTTAAACCGATTATTGATTGCTATCTACATGCCTGTTTTAAAGCAAGTCATGAAGTTTCCAAAATCGACAATAGTAGCAGCAATATTAGTGACTATCGTTGGCTTTTGGCCTGTCGATAAAATTGGTAGTGAATTCATTCCGCCATTGGATGAAGGCGATCTCATGTATATGCCTACTACCTATCCCGGTATTTCAATTGGTAAAGCAAGGGAGTTATTGCAGCAAACAGACAAGCTTATTCGCACTGTGCCAGAAGTTGAAACTGTATTTGGTAAAGTAGGAAGAGCTGAAACTGCAACCGATCCTGCACCTTTAACCATGATTGAAACCTTTATTCAATTGAAGCCACAAGAGCAGTGGCGAGAGGGTGTGACTACTGAATCGTTAAAAGCTGAGTTTGATAAATTGGTTAAGTTTCCGGGCTTAACGAATGCTTGGGTTATGCCAATCAAGACCCGAATCGACATGTTAGCAACAGGCATAAAAACGCCTGTGGGTATTAAAGTCGCCGGACCAGAGCTTGATGTGATTCAGGAAATCGGCCAACAAATAGAGCAAATTTTACCCGAAGTTACAGGCACAGCATCAGTTTACTCAGAGCGAGTTGCAGGTGGACGATATATCAAGGTTGATATTTCACGCGATAAGGCAAGTCGCTTTGGGTTAAACATCGAAGATGTTCAACAAGTGGTTTCTACAGCTATTGGTGGTATGAACGTTACCCAAACGGTAGAAGGTCAAGAGCGTTACCCTGTTAACTTACGCTATCCGCAAGACTATCGAGACTCTCCTGAGCAGCTATCACGATTACCTGTTGTAACACCAAGTGGTCAACGCATTGCACTAGGTGATGTCGCAGATATTCGAGTTGAGAACGGTCCGCCGGGGATTAAGAGTGAAAATGCTCGTTTAAATGGCTGGACGTTTATCGATATAGACGGTGTTGACGTAGGTACTTATGTTGAAAGTGCAAAAATACACTTGGCTAATAATCTAAAACTACCAGCAGGTTATTCAATTACTTGGGCTGGGCAATACGAATATATGGAAAGAGCGAAAGAAAAGCTCACCTATGTATTGCCTTTAACACTCGCCATTATTGTTATTCTACTTTACTTAAACTTCAGAGCGTTTAGTGAGGTGGCTATCATTATCGTTACCTTGCCGATGGCGATGATTGGTGGCTTATGGTTGATGTATCTGGAAGGGTTTAACTTCTCTGTGGCTGTTGGCGTGGGCTTTATTGCTCTAGCTGGGGTAGCGGTTGAGATTGGTGTGATAATGTTGGTCTATCTCAATCAGGCACTTGCTGAGCTTAAGGAAAAAGCTGAAGAGCGAGCTGAACCTATCTCTGATGATGCATATCAAGATGCATTATTGCACGGTGCAGGCTTACGAGTTCGTCCAGTAATGATGACAGTTGCAACAATCATTATCGGCTTGATGCCCATTTTATATGGTACAGGAACAGGTTCGGAGATTATGAGTCGTATTGCTGCACCTATGGTAGGCGGAATGACAAGTGCTGTGCTACTCACTCTTATTGTGCTCCCAGTAATTTACTCAATCGTTAAAAAGCCAGAATTAAACGCCTTTAACAAGGAGCTTTCTAAGGCGGAGCTAAAAAGTAATGCTTAGCGAAGTTAAGAAACCATAAATAGCAATTTCAATAAACTAAAATAGAGGTAAATATGAAAAAACTAATTAAATTTTTAACCGTAATCAGTGTCGTTTTTAGTAGTGCGGTATTTGCGCATGTGCATCTTGAAAAAAGTGTGCCTGCTGATAATGCAATGCTAATGAATCCTCCAGAAGAGTTAACTTTGGTGTTCACCAAAGAGGTACGTGTTGTAAAAGTTTCATTGGCCAATAAACAAGGCGAAGAATTTAAATTTGGATTCGAGCCTTCTAAAGTCGCTACTAGCAAATTTACATGGAAACTACCTAAATTAGCTCCTGCAAACTATACTGTGGATGTAACCTTCTTAGGTAACGATGGTCATAAAATGAAACATAGCTTCGGCTTTATGGTTCACTAAAATAGGCGGTGTGATTGATATGGAAATGTATATCTGGAATACAGTCATTGTACTGTCAAAAATTGTATTTTACGTCGGCTTTGCCTGTATTGCAGGTTATACATTTTTCAGGCAAATATTTGAGAATAATGAATCTCATACTAATACTGTAATAGCGAATTTAACGTGGACAAGAACTTATATAGTTATGGCTTTGATCGCTAATATTACTTGGTTCTTTGCCAGTACTGGTGCAATGGCAGAAGAGGGAATTCAGGGGGCGATAGACGCTGATATATTGGCTATTATGTGGGACTCCTCTGTCGGCACTGGAGCTTTGCTTCGAGCGCTTGGGCTAGTTACCGCAATAATCGCTTTAGCTTTAAGGTTCAAACTCGCTGTGAACTCGTACTTAAAACAAAGCGCTTTAATGTTGAGTTTATTAATCCTTGCATACTCATTCACGTTACTGGGTCATATTTCTGAGTTAGGCACAATTGAAAAAGGCTTGCTTATTTTGCATGTGCTCGTTATGGCATGGTGGTTTGGGGCGTTATTGCCACTAAAACAGGCTTGCCATCAGCTAAGTTATGCAGAACTTCATTTGCTGATGGAAAGCTTTGGCAAACAAGCAAGTTTTACATTGAGCCTATTGTTGGTAGCAGGCCTCTGGCTCGTGATTCAATTGGTCGGAAGTCTTGATGCACTAATAAGCTCAAGTTACGGACAAACACTGTTGTTTAAATTGGCCCTTGTAGTGTCTATTTTGGCACTTGCTGCTAAACATAAACTAATACTCGTTCCACAACTTAAAAATAGTCAAGGCAGAGAGGCTTTATCTAAATCTATCTCGATAGAAATGGTAGTAGCTTTTGCCATTTTATCTGTAACTGCTGGGCTTACTAGTGTTGTTGGTCCTGCAAATTAAAACCTAAAAGAGAAAAAGAAAATGAAAACAATAAATATCCTACTCGTTTTATTAATGACGTTTAGTTTCGCAGCAAACGCTCATGGTGATAAGAATAAAGACAAAGGATTGTTTAAAGGTGTAGATACACCAGCCGCAAAAGTTGTTTTGGCATTTCATCAAGCACTTGAAACTGGCAATCAAAAACAGGCTAGAGCGCAGTTAGCGGATGATGTCACCATTTTCGAGGGAGGCCGCGTTGAAAGGAGCGCTGATGAATATGCTCATCATCATATGTTGTCGGATATGAAGTATTTAGCAGCGATGAAGAGCGACACACTTGAACATCAAGTGACGATACTTGGAAATACAGCTATCTCTGCCTCGCGTAGTCAAACTAAAGGTACTTACAATGGTGAAGAACGTGATTATCAAGGGATGGAAACAATGGTTCTCGAAAAGCAAAACGGTGAATGGAAAATTACGCACATTCATTGGTCACACTAATTTATTGGTCAAACCTCGGAGAGTAAAATGAGAATTAAAGATCCATTACATCAAATTTCTACACCGCGTAGACGCTTTGTACAAGGTTTAGCTGCTGGCGGTATATTAGCTGCTTTTCCAAGCATTCTTCATGCTGCTTCATCTTTAGTGGCTGGAACAATAACAGGTACTGTGCCCGAACTAAGTGGAGAAATAATAGATCTGGTGATAGATGAGTCACCCGTAAACTTCACAGGTGTTGTAAGAATGGCTACAACAATCAATGGCTCAATACCAGCTCCTACCTTGCGCCTCAGAGAAGGTGATGACGTTACTATCAGGGTAACTAATAAATTATCAGTGCCGAGTTCAATTCATTGGCATGGGATCATTCTTCCGTATCAAATGGATGGCGTACCGGGTATTAGCTTTAAAGGTATAATGCCGGGTGAAACTTTTGTTTATAAATTTAAGCTGCAACAAAGCGGCACATATTGGTATCACTCACACAGTGGCTTTCAAGAAATGACAGGTATGTACGGCGCATTAATTATTGAGCCAAGAGAAAAGGATATTATTAGTGCTGACAATGAGCATGTCATCCAATTGTCTGATTGGACTGATGATGACCCAATGGATTTGTTCCGCAAGTTAAAAGTACAAAGCGATGTATTTAACTTTAATCAACCTACTGTTCCAGAGTTTTTTGATGACATTTCAAATAGCAGCGTTTCAAATGCGCTACAACGCCGGGAAATGTGGAATAAAATGAGAATGAACCCTACAGATCTTGCAGACTTATCAGCATCTGCAATGACTTTTTTAATGAATGGTTGTGCGCCTTTGACAAACTGGCGTGGAATGTTTAAAGCTGGCGAAAAGGTTAGGCTTAGATTTATTAACGGTTCTAGCAATACGTTTTTTGATGTAAGAATACCTGAGCTGAAGTTAACAGTTGTACAAGCTGATGGACAAAATGTTGAACCTGTGACAGTAGATGAATTTAGATTTGGTCCCGGTGAAACTTATGATGTACTTGTCGAGCCAAAAAATGATGCATATACGATTTTTGCACAAAGCATGGATCGCTCAGGTTATGCTAAAGGTACTTTATCAATGGCACCTAATATTGATGCACCAGTACCTGCTCTAGATCCCGTTGAATGGTTAACGATGACAGATATGATGGGGAATATGGCCCAAGGTGGTGAGCATTCCGCGATGGCAGGTATGGCAGACATGTCGGGCATGAATTCTAATAAAATGGATCATAGTGCAATGGGTCATGGAGCGATGGCAATGGATCATAGTAAACATGGAATGACTAAAAACCCATTAGCTGTTGCTAGCACTAAAGTGCGTCATGCAAAAACAGAGTATGGAGCTTCTGTTGATATGCGTGTTGATATGCCTAGAACAAACCTTGATGATCCCGGTATAGGTTTACGTAAAAATGGACGCCGTGTTTTAACACTTGCAGATTTACATTCTCTTGAGGGAATTACAAACCAGCAAGAGCCAGAGGCTGAAATTGAATTACATTTAACTGGAAACATGGAGCGTTATAGCTGGTCATTTGATGGCTTGGAATTTGGAAAAAGCACGCCAGTTCACATGAAGCATAATCAACGTTTAAGAGTTATTTTACAAAACGATACAATGATGACACATCCCATGCACCTGCATGGTATGTGGAGCGATTTGGAGAATGAAAAAGGTGATGTACAGGTTCGTCGCCATACTATCCCTGTACAACCAGCGCAAAGAATTAGTTTTTTAACAACACCTCATGACGTAGGTCGCTGGGCATGGCATTGCCATTTATTATTCCACATGGATGCAGGTATGTTTAGAGAGGTAGTTGTATCATGAAAAAATTAATACTAACCAATACGTTAAGACTATTATTAATAGGTTTGCCCCTTATAAGTGTATCTGTATCTGCAAAAGATGAGATGACTGAGATGGGTGATTCTAAAATGCAAGCACAAGGTGGAGATGCACCTAAAGATGCTAGAGACCCCCATGCTTATGCAGCAGGTACAACTTTGACTGAAGGTCCTTATGCACTCAGTAGCGACAAACGACTGACTTTGGCAGATGAGCATTCATTTTACGCGCTACTAGGGGATCGTCTTGAATATAATGAGCAAACAAACGCAGGTGTTTTTGACTTTCAGGCATGGTATGGCACTACTTTTGACAGGTTAGTCATAAAAACCGAGGGTGATTTTAGCAAAGGAAATCTAGAGGAGAACCAAACAGATATTTTATGGGGCCATGCTGTTTCAACATATTGGGATACACAAGCAGGGATTCGGTTTGATTACAATAAAGACGGTGAAAACCGACAGTGGCTAGCTTTTGGCCTTAGGGGGCTTGCTCCATATTGGTTTGATCTCGACATGACTGGCTACTTGGGCGAAAAAGGCAATACAGCACTATCGCTTAGAGCGGAATATGAGCTATTACTCACACAAAAGTTAATTGTTCAACCACGTGCAGAGTTAACGCTTTACGGTAAGGACGACGTCCAAAATAACCTTGGTAGTGGTTTATCGAGCAGTACTATTGGTTTTCGGGTTCGTTATGAGTTTACCCGCCAGTTTGCTCCCTATGTTGGCGTTGAGTGGACAAATAAATTTGGTAATACAGCCGACTTTGCGAAGTTAAATGGGCAAAGTACTCGTGATACTGCTTTTGTTGCAGGTATCAAGTTCTGGCTCTGATGTGAAGAAATACTATATTGACTTGATGAGAGCTACCGCAACTATATTGATGGTAGCTTTCGTTTTTTGGGATTTAAACCATTTTAGTTATGTTAGGAAAGGCCTAGCTAATAGTTTTTTTGGAAAGAACTAAGAGCAGTAATAGTAAGCTACTTCTTATTTTCAGTCGGTGCCAGTCTGGTGTATACCGGAATATCAGCTAAGAAGTAAAGTTGGCGAATGGTTAAGGTTAAAGAGTCAAGGCAAAAAACATCGCCATTGAAAGACGTACAATAGGCCATTTTATCACTTTTGATGAACGGGAATTGGGTGTGCCCGGGATAGAACCGATTGTTGCAAAGTACTGCGCTTAAAGCTGAACAATTGGAAAAATGATCCCTTACTCAATACCTAGTTATGAGCGTAGGGTTTTTATTTCTTTTAATGGTGCTCATGCTTGGCTTCAATCTCATGAGTATAAATTAGACACCCCTTTATACTTGTGAAGTTTAAGCTGTTTAAAAAAGTAAAAAGTAAAAAGTAAAAAGTTTAGGTTTTAGTTCAAAGGTTGATCAAGATCATAAAATTATTTTTATAAAGTGGCTAATATTGTAGGTGCTAAAGAAGGAATGATAATGTTTGGACTTTTCAGGTGGTTTAAAATAGTGATAATAACTGTGTTGCTTACGCAGCATAGTTTTGCTATTGCTAAACCAATGAATTGTGAGGAGCATCATAATGGCTCATCCGACACGCATATTATACAACCAAGCAAAAATATGCATCATCAATCAATGATTGACAATAGTCACTATCACACTGAAAATTCGCAAGACTCTAAACACCTTCATGGTGATGAAGACTGTGAAAAATGTAAAGCTGGTGATTGTGTTTGTTGTGAAGGCGGTTTTTGTACAAGCTTTCATTTAAATGCCTATCTTGTGGAAGCGCAAGACGAAGGTATTTGCAATATTCATTCTGAGCTAATTCTACAGCGTATACCCCTACCAAAATCTGGTATCCATCTCTTACTTTATCGTCCACCAATTATTGGCTAATCACGGGATCAGTGCGCCTTTTTTTCGCCAGTCCCATCAAAAATAAAACGATTTACTGATTGGTTTAAATTACCAACCGTTTTGAACAATTAGCACAATATTTTTTGGAGGCATGATGAACATGCTCAAACTATTGCTATTTACAGTACTTAATGCTGTCGATTTTGACCGAGATTTCTCTTTTACCAAAAAATTAGTTTTTAGCTTATTCACTAGAATTAGTACTTGACCTGTGTCTTAGGCACAGGTCTAAGCTGAAGATGAGAGTACAAACTTAGCTAAAAAACTGAGGAGTGAATATGAAAGTTGCGGAGCTGGCAAAAAGCCTTGGAACGACTGCTGATACGGTGCGCTATTACACCAGATTAGGATTGTTAAAACCTGCTAAGTCAGTGAACGGCTACAAGTCATACTCGAATAAAGAAGTATCGAGACTTAAATTCATTTTAAGTGCTAGAAACCTTGGTTTTTCCGTTGCAGATATCAAGGAAATTATTAATGAATCTGAAGATGGTAAAAGTGCGTGCCCATTAGTCAGAAGCCTGATCAAAGAGCGGCTTGAAGAAACAGAAAAGCAGTTTCAAGCAATGTTGGCACTTCGAGGAAAAATGTCTTCTGCGCTTTCTCGATGGGAAGAAATGGAAGACAAAGCACCGACTGCAAACATGGTTTGTCATCTCATCGAAAACTTTGAGCAAATTAAAAAAGCATAGGAGGAAAAAGGGTGGCTACTAACACAAATATAAAAACTGAATCAGGCTGTTGCTGTCAGGCAAAAGCTCAATCCTCTTCGTGTAAAAGTAAGGAGAATACGTTGGAGAAAGTATCACATAACCAACAGCTTATCATTGAAGGTGCTGGGTGTGCTAGCTGTGTAGGCAAAATTGAAGGGGCGTTGAAGGCAACTCTTGGAGTCGTCAGTGCGGAAATGAATTTTGCTGATAGGACAGTAACAGTTTATGGGACAGCTAAAACAAAAGAGTTGATCAAAGCTGTTGAGTCAGCGGGGTATAACGCGAAGCCAATTGATGATAGCTCAGCAACAGATGCGCTTGATGAGAAAGAGGCGGCGGATTTTGCATATTACAAAAAGCTAATGCGCGATACGTTTATTGCCCTTTCACTCGGCGTTCCTTTGATGATCTACAGCATTGTGGTTGGAGAAATGACGGTTGAAACAAACCTTGAGCGCATGTCTTGGCTGGTTGTAGGCATTTTAACTTTTGGTGTTATGTATTTTTCAGGTAAGCATTTTTATGTTGGCGCTTGGAAAAGCTTTAAAAACCACTCCGCTAATATGGACACTCTAATAGCTTTAGGAACAAGTACAGCTTGGTTGTATTCGATGGTTGTCGTGTTTGCACCTGACGCTGTTCCATTGATGGCACGGCATGTTTATTTTGAAGCTACCGCCATGATCATTGGCTTAATTGATTTAGGTTTAGCATTAGAAATCAAAGCCAGAGGTAAAACCTCTGAGGCCATTAAACGTCTTATCGGCTTGCAAGCCAAAACAGCAACCGTGGTTCGTGACAACAAAGAAGTTCAGATAGGTATTGAGCAGGTTTTATTTAACGATATTGTGAAGGTAAAACCGGGTGAAAAAATTCCCGTCGATGGCGTGGTATTGGAAGGACACACCTCTATTGATGAGTCCATGCTGACAGGCGAACCTATGCCTGCTGAAAAAGCTGAAGAAGATGAGGTTGTCGCAGGTACTTTGAACAAATCAGGCATGATTTTATTTAGAGCCACACGCGTTGGTAAAGACACGGCGCTTGCACAGATCATCAATATGGTGAAACGAGCACAAAATTCGAAACCGCCGATTGGCCGTTTGGCCGATGTTATTTCAGCTTTTTTCGTACCTGTCGTGATGATCACCTCTGTGTTAAGTGCGCTAGCATGGCTTAACTTTGGACCTGAGCCAGCCATTGCTTTTGCCATCGTTTCAGCAACTACTGTGCTTATTATTGCCTGCCCGTGTGCTTTAGGCTTGGCAACACCCATGTCTGTCATGGTGGGAGTAGGAAAAGCAGCAGAAGCCGGAGTGCTTATTCGCAACGGTGAGGCACTGCAAACCGCCTCTAAAATCACTGCCATGATTTTAGATAAAACGGGCACTATTACTGAAGGGGCACCTAAGGTAACCGATATTATTTTAGCAAAAGCTACTGACGAAAAAGACGTACTACAGCTTGCAGCAAGTTTAGAAAGCGGCTCAGAGCATCCTTTAGCGCAAGCGATTGTTGAAAGTGCGTTAGATCAGGATATTGAGTTACTAAAAATTGAAGCCTTTAACGCCATTACGGGTTTTGGTGTAGAAGCAAGCTGCAACAACAAAGCCCTGCTTTTCGGAAACGATAAACTAATGAAGTTAAAAGGCATAGACCTCACAGGCTTTGTTGAACAAGCACAGTCTTTAGCCAAAGAAGCCAAAACACCTATGTACTTTGCTGTAGATGGTGAACTTGCAGCAATCATTGCTGTTGCAGATCCTATCAAGTCAGACTCAATCTCTGCTATCAAACGGCTTCAGGCTAATGGTATACGCGTCATCATGTTAACGGGTGATAACAAGGAAACCGCTGCCGCCGTAGCTAAAAAAGTGGGTATTAGTGAGTTTCTTGCTGAAGTGCTGCCAGAAGATAAAGCCAACAAGGTGAAAGAGCTACAAGAAGGCGGCGAAATTGTTGGTATGACAGGAGATGGCATCAACGATGCTCCTGCGCTAGCGTTAGCCGATGTTGGCTTCGCCATAGGCACAGGGACTGATGTAGCTATCGAAAGTGCTGACATTACCCTAATGCGTGGTTCACTTCATGGCCTTGCTGATGCCATAGCGGTAAGCAAAGCTACTTTACGAAATATCAAACAAAACTTGTTTGGCGCGTTTGTCTATAACGTAGCCGGGATTCCTTTTGCTGCGGGGGTTCTATATCCCTTCTTTGGCATTCTGCTTAGCCCTGTAATTGCAGGTGCTGCAATGGCGTTTTCGTCATTGACTGTAGTGTCAAATGCAAATCGACTTCGCTTTTTTAAAGCAAAAGAGCATTAAGGAGAATCACAATGATGGTTATTAACTTATTAGGCTTAATGTTAATCGCGCTGATTGTTTGGTGGTTTTGGCTATATAAACCCAATAAAACAATCGTTCAAGGTAATGAAGTACTCATTGAAGTGAGGGATGGTGTGTATTCCCCATCCTCAATTCAGGTGTCTGCTAGCCAACCTGTCACTCTGAAGTTTATGCGCAAAGATCAATCCCCCTGCGCTGAAACAATGCTTATTCCTTCATTGGATATAAGCGAACAGCTTAAATTAAATGAAATTACTCAAATTACCCTATTGAACTTATCACCGGGAGAGCATGAGTTTCACTGTCAGATGCAAATGTATCGCGGTGTCTTAAAAGTCGTTTAGGAGGGCAATATGAAAAATCAACACCCTAATTTTTGGTCAACACCTACAGGCTGGGCTGCACTGGCACTTATTGCCGCAGTGACCTACTTCTTAGTGCTTGAGCATGGTCAACATATGCTGCAATTTCTTCCCTACTTGATTTTATTGCTATGCCCCTTGATGCACGTATTTATGCATGGCAGTCATGGTAAACATGGTCACGATCATTCACATGCGCCTGATGAAAAAAAGGAAGAGAGCTTTCAAGAACTCACGGATAAAAATGCAGCCTATCGCGATGGCTACATACAAGGGTTAGAAAAGGCACGTAAGGAATCACATAAAAAGGAGAGCAGTGATGAATGAAACATATGATTATGGCTTATGGTCAATGGTGATACTGAACTCAGCAATTTTTATCTTTTTTGCCTTTAGTTTTGTCAAACCAAAAACATCAACTGATTGGAGAAGTCTAAGCGCGTTCTCTGCCTTTATTGTTGCCCTATTTACTGAAATGTATGGCTTTCCTTTAACTATCTATTTTCTGTCGGGGTGGCTGACGGAGACCTATCCAGAAGTAAATTTCTTTGCGCATGAAAATGGGCATTTATTACATACTTTCTTTGGATTTCAAGGTGATGCCCATTGGGACCCATTTCATATAGTGAGTATGGTGTTTATTGTTGCAGGTTTCTTTATGTTGTCTTCAGCATGGAATGTATTGCATCACGCGCAAAAACATCATCAATTGGCTACAACTGGATGGTATGCAAGGTGTCGCCACCCACAGTATGTAGCTTTCATTCTAATCATGTTCGGCTTTTTATTGCAGTGGCCGACAATCCCAACACTTGCGATGTTTCCGATCTTAGTCGTTGTTTACGTCGAGCTAGCGAAACGCGAAGAAGCACAAGCGATTGCTGAGTTTGGTTCGGAGTACCACAGGTATATGGAATCGACACCAAGTTGGATCCCAAATTTTAATAAAAGTGTAGAAGGTAAAAATCATGAAAACGTTAACTAAATCAATTTTATTTATTAGTTCACTACTGATAACCACTAGCTCATTTGCCCAAAACAATGAGCATAAACATGAAGGTGCGAACAAAGCTGATATGCATCAAGGCATGGCAATACCACATGAGAACATGGGAGAAATGCACAAAAAGATGATGGAAATGAAAAAGGAAGTCCATGCCATTAAAACTGAAAAAGATCCTGAAAAGCAACAGCAGATGATGGTTGAACATCACCGTTCAATGATGAAGATGATGCAATCCATGCACAAAAACATGGAAGAAATGCCAATGCATCAACAAATCAAGATGGCTGAACATCATTTAGAAATGATGGGGAACATGATGCCGCAGATGAACCGTAAAATGGAAGAAATGAAAGATAGCAATCAACAGCATTCACACAAACATTAGGAGAAAAATTATGAGCGATTTAAATCATAGAGTTGGCGTTAAAGAGCAAAATTTAGTTGTTCGAAACCTAAAGCTTAGCAATGTCACAGAAGAAAGCTGTGACGAGTTAGTAAAAGAAATAGATCAGCTTTTTGGTATAGATGAAGTTAGTTACAACATCAAAGAAGGTGAAATACACCTTGCCTATGATGCCGCAAACGTAAGCCTTGATGGGATTGAGGAGGTAATCCGTAAGTATGGCGCAGATGTTCATGATGATTGGTGGACACATACTAAAGAAAGTTACTATAAATTTGTTGATCAGAACATCAAAGATAACTCTGTTCATAAGCCTTGGAGTTGTCATCAAGCACCTTCGGGGGCTGGCCGGAAAAACAAATGAATTCATAAAAAAGTGTATAGATAATTAGTTAGTCAAATGAGGTAACAGTGATGAAAACACCCTATATAAAAGCTCTTTTATTGCTTACATTCGGTTTATATTTAGTGGGTTGTTCCAATACCACTTTTTATCATAAATACATGATGAGAGGTCAGGTAGTAGAAAGTTCTGATAATCGAACTCTAATCTGTATTGGTGCTAAGCATGGCGCAGAGGTTGGGCAAAAATACAGTGTTATTAGATTCCATGAAAGAATAGTATTGAGTGAAGGTGAAGATCCCTACACTATCGAAAAGGTAGGAACGGTACAAATTACTAAAATTGTGAATGATCATTTCGCAACTGTAAAGCTAGTGTCTGGTGACATTGCAGCGAAAGATATGGTGGAACTTGAAAACTAATAAAGTGGTGGCGAAAGCCACCACAAGAGCATAACAATAAAACTTAATGAAAAAACTTTAGTGTTATTTTGTACAACCTTTGAGATTGTTTGCTCAGTTCTGGTTATCTTGATGCCAGTACGACAGAAAAAATGTTACATATGAATTAGAAAGGTGT
>Ga0310122_10000012_pt1 | contig 164279 bp, 146 predicted proteins | sample CB6_Bottom_1051__FD_203503 | JGI IMG/M metagenome (GOLD analysis project Ga0310122, IMG submission 203503) | Marine microbial communities from Western Arctic Ocean, Canada - CB6_Bottom_1051 | ecosystem: Environmental > Aquatic > Marine > Oceanic | place: Canada: Western Arctic Ocean... | reverse complement strand
ACGAAAACGGTTATCCAGTAACGGGATTTCATTTTGTTTACCGCTGCCTTTTAACTCTTCAACTTGCTTTACGCTGTGTGCATCGGGGTGGAAACACACGGCAATTAAAAGCAGTGAAACTACTAATAGCGTTTTCATAATAATGCCCTATTCAGCGCGCCATAAACAATGGCCGCCCTCCTTTTGTACAATGTCTAAACGCGTTTGATGTGCGCTTTGCTCTGCATCGCTAGCTGCTATAACTACCAAAGGTGCTCTGTCGCTACTTAGGCGTCTAATACCGCCTTTTTGATCTTCACTTGAGTCATCTTTGTTTTGATTTAGGTTTAGCTTTACTTGCCCCCCGGTCATTGCCAGGTATACATCGGCTAAAATTTCAGAATCCAGTAAGGCGCCGTGTAACGTCCGCTTAGTGTTATCAACATCATAGCGGCGACAAAGTGCATCTAGATTGTTCTTTTGTCCTGGATGCAAGTCACGCGCCATTTTAAGGGTATCAAGCACGCCACAAAAACTATGGGTGTTTTGATAGCCTTGGTTTAATAACGCAAATTCATTATCCATATGGCCAATATCGAACGGCGCATTATGAATAACTAACTCAGCCCCTTTAATATAGTCAAAAAACTCTTGAGCAATATCACGATAAAGCGGTTTATCGCGTAAAAATTCATTAGTAATACCGTGAACATCTATTGCTTCTTCTTCAATGCTGCGCTGCGGATTAATGTAAACGTGAAAATTATTGCCGGTTAACCGACGATTCATAAGCTCCACACAGCCGATCTCAATGATACGGTGCCCTTGTTTAGGGTCGATGCCGGTGGTTTCTGTATCTAAAACTATTTGTCTGCGTGCCATATCGAATTAAGCCTGACTCTGGTATCTTTCTATAATCACTTTATTGTACATAATATCAAGGTAAAACAGTGCAAAAAACCGTAGAGATTTACACCGATGGTTCGTGTTTAGGTAATCCAGGCCCCGGTGGTTATGGTATTTTTATGATTTATGAAGCCCATGAAAAAAAATTAAGCCAAGGCTACAAGCTTACAACCAACAACCGTATGGAAATGCTGGCAGCCATTGTGGCGCTAGAATCTCTTAATCGTGCTTGCCCTGTAACCCTAACTACCGATAGCCAATATGTTAAGCAGGGTATTGAATCGTGGATCACCAATTGGAAAAAACGCGGTTGGCAAACCTCGGCCAAAAAGCCGGTTAAAAATGTCGATTTATGGAAACGTCTCGACAAAGCCTGTGCCGAGCACGACGTTACCTGGAAATGGGTAAAAGGCCACAGTGGCCATAAATATAACGAAATTGTTGACGACCTTGCTCGTGATGCAGCCAGCGGCAGCGACTTACTCGATGATGAAGGTTATCAACCGTAACCAATAGGTTCTAATTACTTTTTGTTTTGCTGATAATGCTGTTTTGAGGTCTGCCTAAGCCCTACCCCTTTTATTGGCGCAAATTGTGGACGAGCATGCCACTTAGGTTTTATTGGCGTAAGTGGCGCAACACGCTTTCGAGCCACCAGCAAATACACACTGCCCATAGGTTTTAAATATTGCTTGGTAAAGCTGCGCCAAAATGCAAACCGCGATAAGCGATTACCCCGTGCCAACGACGAATATATAAAACGCTCATCGGCCACAATTTCAAATCCAAGTAAATTTAGCCAATCTTTAACTCGTGCCGGGGTGAAAAAGCGCCCTGTCCACGGTAATTTTTGACGGCTAAATGGCAACAATTGCGCTAACCCACAAAAGCTAAACGGATTAAAACCCGTAATGGCAATATAACCGCCTGGAATAAGGGTTCGATGCGCCTCACGTAATATATGATGCGGATCTGAGTGATACTCTAAACAATGGCTCATAATACAGGCATCTATACTGTGCTCATAAAAAGGCAGTTCGTCTATATCGGCCACTACTCCAGTGTATGGGCCAGGCTCTGCAACGCATACTTGATGCTTAATAGAGCTTTTGCTGGTATCGAGTTCAGCACTTAAGTTACCCAATTTAAGCATATGATAGCCAAACATTCGCGGTAACCAAGGCGACAATTTGCGTTCTATATCACAACGTAAATAATCACCATGCGGAAACTGCTGCCATGACAACGGTTTAGGACCTTCTTGAAAACTAAGGGCTGGTTTCATTATATAAGCTCGTTATAATATTAATTAAATACCACTTTATAGAGCAACGATACATGGTGCAAGTCAAAGCAATTAAAGCCTTTTCTGATAACTACATTTGGTGCTTAACCACCGAACAGAATAACCAAGCGTGGGTGGTTGATCCTGGGCAATCAGCGCCAGTTTTAGAGCATTTAGCACAGCATAACTTAACCCTTGGCGGTATTTTAATTACCCATCATCATTATGATCATACCGATGGCGTAGCTCAATTAGTAAAGCAGTACCCTAACATCACAGTTTACGGCCCAAGTAATAGCCCATTTGAGGGAATAACAACGCCTTTAAATGAAGGTGATACAATTAGCGTTTTAAACATTCCATTTGACATTATAGCGACTCCTGGGCATACCCTAGACCATATTTGTTATATTAATGATGCACTGGCCTTTACTGGCGACACCCTATTTAGCGGCGGTTGTGGGCGCTTATTTGAAGGCAGCCCAGAGCAAATGTGGTATTCATTTAATAAGTTGCGTGCGCTGCCAAGTGATTGCAAAGTATATTGCACCCACGAATACACCCAAGCAAACTTGGCCTTTGCAAAAGCGGTTGAGCCACGAAACCCCGAATTACTCGCTTACAGCCAGCAAGTAGATGAATTGCGAAAAAATGATGAAATAAGCTTGCCAAGCACCATAGGTCAAGAGCTTAAAGTTAACCCTTTCATGCGTAGCAACTTACCCAATATTACAGAGTCATTACCAAAAGAGTATTGTTTAGTTACAAAAAACAATGAACCTTGGGAAAACTTTGCTAGTCTGAGAAAGTTCAAAGACAATTTTTAAATTAAGGTCTGTTCGACCTTTTAAGGCTAAACAGGCTCTAGCAACAACAATAATAAAGCGATTAGTTAATAAACAATAAGTTAACATTTTCTAATCATATTTGTTTGGAACTTTTAACGCTCATAAGTGGCAATGTTTACTCATTATGGGTAGTATTCGCCGAGTTTTTTACCCTATGTATTGGTATTTATGAATAAATCTCCTCTTTTATTGGTCTTAGCGATGACGCTAAGCGGTTGTCAAACACTGACAACGTTAAACACAGATTCACAAGATCAAGCCCAAAACCAGCTTGAAGGCGCTAGCCCAAATGATATTAGCACTGCATTAATGATGAATGCGCAATATCAACAAGTAAACGACATCGAAGAAGAAGCCCCCGTGTTTGACGATGTTTGGGAGCGTATTCGTTACCAATTATCTATAGATATTCCACAAAACCGCCCTGTGGTCGCTGAACGAAATTATTATGCACGTCATCAGGCTTACCTAGATCGTATTTCTAAACGTGCTGAGCCGTATTTACATTTTATTGTTGAAGAAATTGAAAAGCGTGAAATGCCTATCGAAATTGCACTTTTACCCATTGTAGAAAGTGCGTTCGACCCTTATGGCTATTCGCACCGAACTGCATCGGGTATTTGGCAATTTATGCCTGCAACTGGTGAGCGTTTCGATTTAAAACAAAACTGGTGGTATGACGGTCGTCGCGATATTGTTCAATCTACTCGCGCAGCGCTTGATTATCTTTCGTACTTGCACAAAACCCTTGAAGGTGATTGGCTAAACGCAATTGCCGCCTATAACTCAGGTGAAGGCCGCTTGCTGCGAGCGATTAAAAAGAATCGTAAAAAGCATTTGCCTACCGATTTTTGGTCACTAGATTTACCTCGTGAAACCACCGCCTACGTGCCTAAATTATTGGCCTTGGCTGATTTGCTCAAACGTGCAGATGATTTTAATGTGTCGTGGAAGCCTATTATTAACGCGCAAGTGGTTGAAGTGGTTAATATTGAGTCACAAATAGATTTAGCATTGGCTGCGGATATGGCCGACATGACCCTCACCGAGCTATATCGATTAAACCCAGGATTTAACCGCTGGGCAACCGATCCTGATGGCCCACACTTTTTATTACTTCCTACCGATAAAGTAGAGCAATTCACTGAAAAGCTCACCGCGACAGCGATTAAAAACCGTCTTCGCTGGCAGCAATATAAGGTCAAACGTGGCGATAGCTTGTCGGTGATTGCAGATAAATTTACCACTAGTATCAGCGCAATTAGGTCATTAAATAAGCTTAACTCAAACGTAATTCGTGTTGGTCAACAAATTTTAGTGCCACTCACTGATGGTAAAATTAATAGTGAACATTTGCCTCAGCAAGTGCGTGCCGCTGCTAATAAAAGTTTACGCACTAAACTTTCTCATACGGTAAAAAGTGGCGATACCCTTTGGGATATTAGCCGCGAATACGATGTAACGATGAGTGAATTAGCTAAGTGGAATAAGCTGAAGAAAAATGCAGTACTGCGCTTAAATCAAAAGTTGGTTGTTTATAAGTCAGCGAACCAACCTAAAGAATCGGCGAATAACACTAATCGTACTATTACCTACAAAGTACGCCGAGGTGATTCTTTAGCGCGTATTGCGTCTAAGTTTAATTTAACAGTGAGCGATATTATTAAATGGAATAACCTTGCTGGGCAAAAATATTTGCAGCCAGGACAAAAGCTTAAATTAAAAGTAGATGTAAGAAGTAGCTGATCCCTATTGTAATAAGCTGTTAAATAAAAAAGAGCGCATGCGCTCTTTTTTTGTGCCTGCTATAAACCTTAGCTTACAATGCCTAAAGGCTTTGCTGTTTGCCATGCACCGCGAGTAAAGTCGGGAATATCAATTGAGCGGCTACGCTCACTCACAGACTGGGCTGATAACGGTGAAATAACCGACCATGCTGCGCCATCGTAAACGTCCTGATCCAGCGGCTCGCCATTTCTTAAACAGTAAATCATCCGCCAAAACATTAAAAAGTCCATCCCCCCGTGGCCACCATTGCGCTGTGCTTCTTCACCCATTTTAATCCATAGGGGATGGTCGTACTGCTCATACCATGCGCTCATATCATAATCCCACTCATGAAAGCTTGTTGATCCGCCATTTTCAAGCGCAATACGATTAGGGAAACCGGCAAACACCCCATTCGTCCCTTGGATTAAATTATGTCGAGAGTATGGCCGAGGGGTTGTTGTATCGTGCTGTACCATAATACTGCGCCCCTTGAGAGTTTTAATCAGTGTCGTGTTCATATCACCGGCAATATAATTAAGCTGATTTCGGGAATGATCCGCTGCAAATTCACGTTGTGCATAGGCACTTCTACCCAGCGAAGGTGAGCTCATTGAGGTTAAAAAATCAAACCTATCGCCACGGTTTATATTCATATATTGCGATACAGGGCCTAATCCATGCGTAGGATATAAGTTACCATCACGTTTTGCATGCCATTGCGTTCGCCATGAGCCTGTTTTGTGCTCAAGCTCTTTCATTTGCCAACGAAGCTCATGAATATAGGCCGCTTCGCCATGTAACAGCTCCCCAAATACACCTTGGCGCACCATATTTAATACCATTAACTCGTCGCGACCGTAATTCACATTTTCCATCATCATGCAATTTTTTTGAGTACGTTCGGCGGTATCTACAATCTGCCACATTTCGTCAACAGTCAGTGCCAAGGGCACTTCAACAAAAGCATGTTTTGCGCTGTTCATAGTATCGATAGCCATAGGTGCATGCCATGCCCAAGGAGTAGAAATAATGACTATATCTATGTCTTGTCGTTCAAGCATTTGTTGATAGGCCCGCTCACTGCCAGTATATAACGCCGGCTTAGCTACCCCTTTATCAACTAAATAATTGGCAGCTCGCTCTAGCACCTCAGTGTGCGTGTCACAAATAGCGACTATTTGCGCACCTTCAATATGCCTCATGCGCTTTACATGTCCATAACCGCGCTGACCCACACCAATAAAGCCCACTCTAACCACATCCATTTTGGGCGCGACTAAACCAATAACACTGCGCCCTTGCTGTTTTGGTACGCCTGTATTAGCACTGCCACTTGATGCACAACCACTCACTACACCGGCAGCTGCGGCGACACTGGCTGCTTTTAAAAAGTCTCGACGATTAAATTGCTTCATTACTTTATCCTTTTTGTTATTGTTTTAACTTACCTAAAGGCAGTGAACGGGTAAATAGGTGAAGAGCTAAGCGGCATAAAAATAAGGTTAAAAGAGATAAAAATTCGCATTTAACGATTACTTGGGGTTATAGTCGAAAAAAATTATTATTTTAAGTAGTTATGTCTTATATAAAAATCACTGCACTTTTTTTAGCTATTGCACTAACGGGTTGCTCTGAGCCTAAAACGCCAGCTTCATCGCTTGAAAACAGCTCAGGCGTTAGTTTAAACAATCTTAAACAACATATTAAAACCTTAGCATCAGATGACTTTGAAGGACGCGGCCCCCTTACCTTAGGTGAAGTTAAAACCGTTGGTTATTTAAGTGAGCAATACCAAGCAATGGGGTTGTCTGGCGCGTATCAAGAGAAGTATTTACAGCCAGTTAAAATGGCCATGCTAACTGCAGATCAAAACATGCAATTAACTATGGGGAAGCTTAGCTTTATTGCAGGTAAAGACTTCACCGCCCGTACAAAGCAGTTACAGCCGATTATTGATGTCCGCAATAGCGATATTGTATTTGTTGGTTATGGGATTAACGCGCCAGAATATAACTGGAACGACTATGCCAATGTTGATGTAACCGATAAAACCGTTATTGTGCTGGTGAACGATCCGGGCTTTGCCACCCAAGACGATACACTATTTACAGGCAATGCCATGACCTACTATGGCCGCTGGACTTATAAATATGAAGAAGCCGCGCGCCAAGGTGCAAAAGCGGTATTTATTGTTCATGAAACAGCTCCAGCCGCATACCCTTGGGGCGTGGTTGAAAGCTCAAACACGGGCACCAAGTATAGCTTGATGGACAACAACCTTAATGCATCTGAACTGCCGGTTATGGGCTGGTTAACACTTAATGCGGCTGAACAAGTATTCGCAACGGCAAACTTAAGTTATCAACAATTAAAGCAACACGCATTAAGTAAGCAATTTCAAGCCAAGGAATTGAACTTAAAGGCGAACCTTGCATTTAAAAATGAAGTGTCACACGCTAAATCACATAATGTGGTTGCACAAATTACAGGCAGTGAAACCCCTGACGAATACGTTATTATTAGTGCCCATTGGGACCATTTTGGTACTAAACAAACCGACAGTGGACCTAAAATTTATAATGGCGCAGTCGATAATGCTTCAGGCACCGCAGCAACACTTGAAATAGCTCGCATTATGAGCAAGATGCATCAGCAAAAGCCATTTAAACGATCAATCCTGTTTGCTAACTTTACCGCCGAAGAAACAGGTCTAATTGGCTCAGAAGAATTTGCCAATGGGAACATGATTACCACCAAAAAAATGGTCGGATTATTAAATATCGATGGTATGAACGTGCTCGATGAAACCGATTATATTTTGCAATACGGTAGCAACTTATCCGAAATGGAGCATTACTTAGCAAGCGCGGCTAAAGCACAAGGACGCGTGGTAAAAATGGATCCTCGCCCACAAAATGGATTGTTTTTTAGATCAGATCATTTCTCACTCGCTAAACAAGGCGTGCCAAGTTTACTGTTTATGAGCTTAGGTGATACCGATCCTGACTACATCAGTCATAAATACCATAAAGAAGCCGACGACTATTCAGAAGCATGGTCATTAGCTGGTGCAAAACAAGATATCGAGCTGGTTATAGATATAGCCAGACAACTTGCCAATAATGGCGACTGGCCTAAGTGGACAAGCGAGTCTGATTTTAAAGCCAAACGTTTAGAAGATAAGTAAATAAAAAAGCAGCCAAGAAATTATTTGGCTGCTTTTATCTGTATCGTTAAAGATTGTGCGTGTTTGTTACTGAACTTTGGCAAATTCTTGTTTAGATAATTCACCGTTCCCGTCAACATCTAAGTCATCAAATAATTTAGCTAGTTGCGAATTAGCTTGTGCTTCAGACTGGCTGATCACGCCATCACCATCTGTATCGAATGAATCAAAATCAACCCCTGCAAAAGCCGCTGAAGACGAAGCAAGTGCAATTAAAGCAAGCGTTTTAGTAAGCGTTTTAGTAAATGTTTTCATAATAAATCCTTAGCTTAATAAAAAAGTGGGTAAGAAATCCTTTTCAAAGATCCTTAGGGAATTAGAAAGTTAGTATGCTGAAAATTCGTCTTTAGAAAGTTCACCATTGCCATCTACATCCAGCTCTGCAAACTGCTCCATAAGTTCGGCCGCAACCGATGCTTCCGCTTGGCTAATTGTGCCACTGCCATCTACATCAAGGGTTTCAAAGTCTGTGCTGGCAAATACTGCAGATGAAGAAGCAAGTGCCATAAGTACAAGAGTCGACTGTAATTTTTTCATAATATTAATCCTTCAAAGTATGCAATGTTTGGGTATAAATTAATTGACTCAACGCTATATCCGTTCGTCCTAGCTATTCTCTTTCAGAGGCTCCCTTGCCTATTTAGGTTGTCTTTGGCAACTCAGAATAAGTAATAGCGTTGAATATTGGCCTTTTAAGCCTTAGAAAATTCTGCTTCAGAAAGCTCGCCGTTTTTATCCGTATCAAGCTCTGTAAACTTGCTCATAAGTGAGGCATCTACTGATGCTTCAGCTTGGCTTATCGCGCCATTACCATCTACATCCAGTGTGTCAAAATCTGTTGCAGCAAACGCCGCAGATGAAGAAGCAATAGCCATTAATACCAGTGTTGATTTAAATGTTGTCATAACGTAATTCCTTCATTGGGTTGTAAAGTTAAGCGTTAAGCTTAAGCACTTTTTGCTAAATACAGCTTAGGTACTACAACTTCAATGCCATGTTTATTTTTTAATTTATAAACAACAAGTTAAAAATAAAAATGTGATTTTTACTTAAAAATGCATCGCATTTTGTTGCTCTTTTGCAACAGCTACTTTTAACTAAAAAGATACCCTTTAAAATTCAATAAGTTAAATCATCTAAAAAAGACACACCTATCTTCAATTCAAAATAAAACAACAAAACTGAGCCGCTACAGGGATAAATCGCAACTGAACAAATTAAAAACGCGTAATTAAACAGGTTAAATTAAATAGGTAACAAATTGAAAATAAACAACTTAAATGAATTTTTAGAAAAATATAAATTTATTTTTTAACGGGGAAGGAAAAAATAAGGATTTGTCGCCGTATGGCGAATAAAGACTAAAAACAGGGAATAAACTTCGCACGGGATACTAATTTGATATCACTCATGCCCATTTATCTGGGCATGAGTACTAGCGGTCACTTCCAGCCTTGACGCCATCTTTGTTCATCTTTTAAATCGCGCCACTGAATAGGATATTGATTTTTTGACATCACCGCCTCAGTGATACATTCAATCACATTACCGTCTTCATCAAATTCGACCTCAACAATAATAAAGTGCTTTTCTTTATTAATGGCTGGAATGGCAGTCCACTTGCTATTGAGCAGTTTTTTAGGATTTAATTTATTCATACTACACCTTTTATATTTTCTGCTTGAGCATACGCATCAGAGACACGTTTAGTTTTATCAATAAACCAATAACTTACCTTTATACATTTGCATTTGGCAATGAAAGGCATATTCGCCGGCATCAAGCGCAGGTATCTCAATAGGTGCATTTTCACCCATGCTTAGCGTTTCACTGAGTTCAAGGGTGGGGAAAATCACTGTTTCAGCGCAAGGAGAACTGTCTTGTCGATTAAAGTTCAGAGTCAGAGGCGTATTCGCTGCCACCTTAATATACGCTGGTGAATACACGCCGTTACTCACCGTAATGGTTATTTGATTGCTATCACTGTTTACTTTATTTGGCTCATACCACCAAAACCAATAAATAATAGCGACAATAAGTAAAACGCCTAATAAATTAATTAATAACATAATGAAGACCCTCAAAGAAAATTACGATTTACTCGGTTTAAAATAACGTAATCGGTTGGCATTAGTAACCACCGTAAGCGATGACAAAGCCATTGCCGCCCCTGCTACGACTGGGTTTAGTAGTAAACCAAAAAACGGATACAACAGCCCTGCAGCAACCGGAATACCTGCAATGTTATAAATAAACGCACCAAACAAATTTTGCTTTATATTAGTTATGGTTGCACCACTTACAGCTATCGCATCTGCAAGGCCATGAAGCGAGCCTCGCATCAGCGTTATATCCGCACTTTCAATAGCTACATCTGTACCAGTGCCAATCGCAAATCCAACATCGGCTTGTGCCAACGCTGGCGCATCATTTATACCATCGCCAGTCATGCCTACAATTTCACCTTGAGATTGGCGCTTAGTCACTTCACTGGCTTTATCATCTGGCATTACTTGCGCTATAAAGTCTGTAATACCGACTTTGCTGGCAACGGCTTTAGCGGTCGCTTGGTTATCGCCTGTCAGCATAACCACCTGAATACCTTTATTTTGTAAGCGTTTAATAGCTTCAGCTGAATCTTCTTTTATTGGGTCGGCAACCGCAATAATGGCATGTAATTGATTGCCAATAGCAAAGTACATCGGCGTTTTAGCAGCGCTAGCAAGCTGCTCCGCCTGCGGTATTGCCTTTGCAATATCTATACTGTGGCTTTTCATCAGCGCCTGATTGCCAAACAACAGGTTTTGCTCATTAATAGTACCAAGCACACCTTGTCCAGTCACAGCATTAAAATCACTGACTTTTTCAAGGGTGATGTTTTTATTTTTAGCGAAATTAACAATCGCTTCGGCTAATGGATGTTCAGAGCCACTTTCAAGGCTGGCTGCTAACTTTAGCACCTCGGTGCTGTCGCTTTGGTTGAACGTGACCACATCTGTCACGGTTGGTTTCCCGGCAGTTATAGTGCCCGTTTTATCTAAGATCATGGTGGTTATTTTAGCTGTAGTTTGCAGCGCTTCACCGTTACGAATGAGTATACCCGACTGAGCAGCTTTACCTATGCCGACCATAATTGACATCGGTGTAGCTAAACCCAGCGCACACGGGCAAGCAATGATTAAAACCGTGGTTATTGCAACAACCGCATAAGCAATGCTTGGCTGTGGGCCAAAGTTAAGCCATGCTAAACCTGCTAGCACCGCAATAATCATCACTGTAGGTACAAATATACCTGAAATAACATCGGCTAAGCGCCCAATTGAAGGCTTAGAGTTTTGCGCACGTTTAACCATATTAATAATGTTCGCTAAGGTGGTTTCACTGCCAATATGAGTTGCTTTAAACAACAAAGTACCACTTTTATTTATACTACCAGCAACAACCTTATCGCCCTCACCTTTATTAACTGGCATAGGTTCACCAGTGAGCATTGATTCATCTAGTGTACTGCTGCCTTCGATGACATCTCCATCGACTGAAATTTTCTCACCAGGGCGCACACGAACCACATCGCCTTTTACAACTTGGCTTATAGCGATATCTTGCTCTTGGTTATCACGGATCACTCGTGCAGTTTTAGGTTGTAAACCAATTAAGCGTTTAATCGCCTCAGAGGTGCGCCCTCGCGCCTTTACTTCAAAAGCTAAGCCAAGACTAATTAAGCCTATGATCATCGCTGAGGCTTCAAAATAAACGTGTCTAGCCACCTCAGGTAATATACTTGGCATGATCACCACCACCATTGAATATAGCCAGGCTGTACCCGTACCAAGCGCAATCAAAGTATCCATATTCGCTGTATGATTTTTAAATGACTGCCACGCGCCAGTATAAAACTGCTTACCCGACACAGCCATTACCACCAACGTCATCACTCCAACAATAAACCAGCCAATGCGCTGAGTTTGGGTGGTGACACTCATATCAAAAATTAAACCATAAAGCATTAATGGCGCACCCAAACCTAATGCCAATACCATATTGCGCATGAGCTTTTTGTAGTGCGCGTTATCAGCTTCGGCTTTTTCATCTAGGGCGTCTTGCTGAGAGTCACTATTCATAGGTTTAGCTTGATAGCCTATTTCGGCGACAGCCTGCATTAGCTGCTTAGCCTTTGCACAACCTTCTACTTGCACAGTTCGATCGGCAAAGTTCATTTCAACGCGCTGTGCACCCTTTACATTTTTCAGCGCTTTCTCTATTTTAGCTACGCAACTACCGCAATTTGCGCCTTCAATCATAAAGTTTTGCGTGGTGGATTCATTACTCATATCGCTTCCTTAGTATTTTTAACTTCAGAGATCGGATCAACAAAGGTCTCTATTAAGCTACATATATCGGCACTTACAGCCCCATCAGGCGATTTATCCCACTGTTTAACCGCCGCTTGCATTCGCGTGCGTAATTTAAGTGTTTCTTGAAAGTGCTGCTCTGTTTCCTCTAGTCGCTTTGCTATTAATTGTCGTGTTAGCGGACAAGGACACTGCCCTTGCTCTGACTGTGCAATAATTTGTTGAATATCTTTTATTGAAAAACCAAGTTGACGGGCACTAATAATAAACTTTAAACGTTGCTGATCCGCTGCGGTATACACTTGATAACCATTGTGCTGACTACGAATAGGATTAAGCAGTTTTATTCGCGTGTAATGGCGCACCGTGTCTTGGGTTACATCCAGTGTTTTAGCTAATTGCTTTACGTACATCATTAAACCTATGGTTATTTAATGACAACATAATAAACCTATGTGTGACACATAGGTCAACAATTAATTAAACACACGACTGGGGGGGGGGAAGAAAGTAAAGATAAGCGCAGCCACCATAGAATGACTGCTAAATTTGAGGGTTACTTGCTTAGTTTACTTCGCTTCGCGATTGTTTAAGTGCTTCACCAAGCTCACCAGCAATAGCTTGAATTTCAGGCATTGCGTCTTGCACTAAAGCCTGCGACATTTGCATTGATTCTTGCATTACCTGTGGCATTTTTTTTAAAATGGCCTGCCCTGATTCAGTCTTATAAAAAGCCAGCATGTCGCTAATTTCTTGTTCAGTAAACTGTTTATCGTAGAGGTTAATCATCATCGGCTGCATTTTTTGCCAGCTCATTTTTGTTTTTAATACCTCGGTCATATCAGCATAATACTTGTCGAAAATTGCTTTCTCATCTGGCTTTACGCCCATTTGCACCGACATATTTTGCATCATGCCCTCAACTTGCGCATACATAGAGTCAACCATGGCGTCCATGTTCATCACCTCTACCAGCTCGTCAATTTTTTGCTGTTTGGCAGTTTGCGCTGCATATAAGTTAGTTGAAAAAATTAAAAGTGAAAGCAGTATTACCTTACCCATATTCATATCCTTTTGTATTTGAATTAGCGTCATACTTACATGTTCAACAAGTATTGTAAATGGGGACAACCAAAAAACAAAAAAGCCGAATAACACACGTTTATTCGGCTTTTAATCGTTTGTGCTCAAAGCTAATCTTTTTCGATATTATCGAGTCCTTTTGTTCCCTCTTTGGCTTTAAGCTTATGATGAATTGCGGTTTTAATCAGCATGTAGCCACTGATAGGTGCAGTGATTAATAAAAATATAGTGATTAATATTTCTTTTACACTTAAGCCACTGACTGAATTAGCAAAAAATACCATAGCAGCGGTAAGAATACTCGCCATACCTAAAGTCGTCGCTTTCGTTGGCCCATGTAAACGCATAAAAAAGTCAGGTAATTTAATTAAGCCAATTGAGCCAATTAAAATAAATAACCCACCTAACAGCAGCAATATTGATACGATCCATTCACTTATCATTTTAATACCTTACTCAATTATGTCGCCACGAAGTAAATACTTACATACTGCTACCGTACTTATAAACCCAAGCATGGCAATAAGTAAGGCTGCTTCAAAGTACAACCCCGTACCCATACTAATACTGTATAAAATAATCAGTGCAATCACGTTAATGTACATAGTATCTAGCGCTAAAATACGATCTGGAACTGATGGGCCAATAATAAGTCGCCATAGATTAAGTAATAACGACAATCCAACCATTGAAAAAACAATCAGTAATACTGTATCTAACATTGAAATATCTCCTTTAGGGGAGCTTCGTAACGTGCTTTAATTTGTTTAATAAGCGCTTGCTCATCATCTAAATCTAACACGTGAATTAATAAATATCGCTGTACCGGTTCATCGTCTTCATTAAGCGATTTAATCAGCGGGTAAACCTCGGCACTTACCGTACCCGGCGTTAAAGACACACAGCTGGCTAAAATAGTAATTGGCATTTCATGCATTAGATCTATAGGCACTTTAACAAAGCCTGGACGCAGATTTTTTGAAGGGCCTAGAATTAATAATGCTACTTGCAAATTAGCCACAATAATATCGTAAAGTACGATCAGTAACTGCTTAAATGCCAGCCCAGGCTTTAGTATCAGCGGTTGCGGATCTCTAAATGACATACTAAATAACGGTATTAACAATGCTAATATCGCTCCTAATATAATATGCCCTACCGACACACTGTTATTTAATAATAGCCATACTATAAATAAAAACAGACTACGAAACGGCGTAGGTAACCAACGAAAACGAGCTTGTAAGCGCATTACATACCTCCCTTAAGTACCGCATTAATACCACCACTAATATCGTGAAGTTGTGCTGCCGCTTCGAGTGCGTATTGTGTTGCCACGTCACCAAAAACAACCAGTAGTATTGAGCTTACTAATAAACCAACTAACACGGTTACTTGTAGCGGATGGGCATTAGCAACATCGCTACCATCACCTGTTTTGTCTTTACGTTCCCAAAACAAACTTGTACCCGCACGTGATATAGCCACAATAAGCGCTAGGCTCATAATTAAGTAAACAGGCCAAAACACCAGTGCTTGCTCACTATTTAATGTGGTTTTTAAAATCCAAATTTTGCCAACAAAGCCCGAAAATGGTGGCATACCAATGACGGTTAAACCGGCAATAATAAAACATGCCCCCAATAAGAATGGTTGTTTTACTGCACGCCCACCGACTAGTCGGTCGCCAGCTTTACCTCGTTGTATTGCAATTAAATCAGCGAGTAAAAATAACGCCGCAGTCACTAACGTTGAATGCACTAAATAATAAAGCAATGCAGCTGTAGCGTTTATGTTTTGTAGTGCGACTAATGCCACCAACGTCCCTACAGAAACCAGTACTAAATTAGCGGTAAGCTTACGTAAATCTTGTGCGGCTAACACCCCTATTGCACCAATTACTATGGTAGCAATGGCCAGCGCCCACAGCCAAGACTGCGCCATATGTTCAAGCTCGCCGGCTTGCTCACCAAATATCACTGTATATACACGTAAGGTTGCGTAAACACCGACTTTAGTCATAATCGCAAATAATGCAGCAACCACAGGTGTGGCACTTGCATAGGCGTTTGGTAACCATAAATGCAATGGTAATAATGCACTTTTAAGTGCAAATACAACGAGTAATAGTAACCCGCCTGCTTTTGCTAAATAAACATCATCACCGGTTAGCAGTGGTACTTTATTAGCCATATCAGCAATATTTAAAGTGCCTAATACTCCGTATAAAATACCTAAACCAATTAAAAACACGCTTGAGCCGACTAAATTTAAAATAACATAATGCAGCGCTGCGCGCGTTTTGGGCTTGCCGCCACCGTGCATTAATAGCGCATAAGAGGCAATTAATAACACTTCAAAAAATACAAAGACGTTAAATAAATCGCCTGTTAAAAATGCACCATTTACCCCTAATATCAAAAAATGGATTAAAGGATGGAAAAAGCTACCTTGTTCATCATCACCAGCACAGCCATATAAAGCCACGCCAACACCCAAAAAGGCGGTTAAGGTAACTAACAAGGTCGAGAGCATATCTGCAACCAGGACAATACCAAATGGTGCAGACCAGTTACCTATTGCATAAACAATAATACCGTTATCTTTAACCTGAACCAGCAGTAATACTGTGACTGCAAAGGTTAAAATAGCCATTAAACTAGACGTTAATCGACGTGCAAATAAACTTTTTCCACACGGTGGAAGCAACAAAATAATTGCTGCTAACATTGGCAGTAAAATAGGCAAAGATGCTAAATGCTGAATCATTTTCTCTCCTTGCGTTTACTTCTGGTTAGGCTGCCATCAACGTGATCGTTACCTAAATCTGCTCGGCCACGAATAGATAAAATAACCACAAACGCAGTCATCGCAAAGCCAATTACAATGGCTGTTAACACTAAGGCTTGTGGTAGCGGGTCAGCGTAATCAGCGCCAGTCCCTAGTACCACGGCTTTATTAATTGTTAAGCGCCCTGATGAGAATAAAAACAAATTAACTGCGTAAGAAATCATTGTAAGCCCCAATACCACAGGGAATGTTCGCGCTCTTAATAATAAGAACACGCCACAGGTGACTAGCACGCCAACGCAAGATGCGTATAACAGTTCCATTAAATATTTACCTCTTCTTTCTCTGCGTTCGCTGTCATATTACCTAAGCTCGCAAGGATCATCAGCGTAGCGCCAACAACGGTTAAGTACACGCCCAAATCAAATACAATGGCGCTGGCAAGCTCTGTTTTACCAACAAACGGAATATCAAAGTAATCAAACCAGGTAGTTAAAAATGGCTTGTCAAAGAACCAACTTCCCACACCTGTGAACATGGCGATAGCAATGCCTGATGCAATAATTTTGCGATAGTTAACATCAAAGCGTTCATTTATCCACGCAGTACCATGTGCCATATATTGTAAAATAAAGGCTATAGAGGTTACGAGACCAGCTATAAACCCACCACCAGGTAAGTTGTGACCACGTAAGAATATATAAGCTGACACTAATAACGCTAGTGGCAGTAAGCTTTGAGAAATACAAGCCAATAAAATAGGATGACGATCTTTAGACCATGGACGCCCTTCACTATCGCTTGCAGGCATATAAAGTGGAATTCTTGATAGCAGTTTAAATATACCTAGTGCAGCAATACCTAACACGGTAATTTCGCCTAAGGTGTCAAAGCCCCTGAAATCAACCAAAATAACGTTAACCACGTTAGTACCACCACCGCCTATTTTGGCGTTAGCAATAAAGAACTCAGAAATTGAATCAAGCGGTCGAGTCAGTAAAGCGTAACAAATACTAGCAATAATCACCCCTACGGTAGAGGAAATAACCACATCACGTAAAATGCGCAACGAGCTAGATTCTCTCGGCGTACTTTGTGGTAAGAAAAACAGTGCCAACATTAATAGTATAATAGTGGCTACTTCAACTGTAAGTTGCGTTAAAGCCAAGTCAGGCGCTGAAAAACGCGTAAACGCTACAGACACCATTAAACCCACAATCGACAGCATTAATAACGACACCATTCGAATTCGATGCCAAATAACGGTAGCAATTGCGCCTATTATGAGTAGCCCTGCACCAATTGCGTTTTGAATGTCAACCGGTGTATTAGGCACACTGCCAGCTAGCTGTTTCATTTCAAATAATGGCCAACCAGAAGCAAGTAATACAACGCCTAACATGATAAATACATAACGTTGTAATGAGCCATTTTCTGTAAATTGGATTTTGTTTTGACACCAATTGACCACAACCGCTAAAAAACGCTCGAATATTTTTTTAGCATTAAAAGGGGGTAACGACGCTTGGAACTGAAATAAGTACTTTCGATTAACGTAAATAAATAAACCACCAATCACCGCCATACCACTCATAAGTAGAGGTAAATTGAAACCATGCCAAATAGTTAGCTTGTACTCAGGCATAGCTTGACCAAGTACGGCCAATGAGGCAGCCGACAAGATACCGTCAACGGCAAAGTGCGGGAAAATACCCACTAAAATACATAGCACCACTAAAATTTCGATAGGCACACGCATATAACGCGGCGCCTCATGAGGGGTACGTGGTAAATCAATTGGCTCACCATTAAAGAACACGTCATGAATAAAGCGTGATGAGTACGCCACCGACAACGCGCCCGCAACAGTCGCTAGCACCGGAATTAACCAAGACATAGAGCCAAGCACCTGCTGATGCAGTGTCTCAGCAAAGAACATTTCTTTTGATAAGAAACCATTTAATAACGGTACACCGGCCATAGCGGCAGCAGCGACCATCGCCAGGGTGGCTGTATACGGTAAGTAGCGCCACATGCCATTGAGTTTGCGCATATCACGGGTACCGGTTTCATGGTCAATAATACCGGTTGCCATAAATAACGACGCTTTAAACGTCGCATGGTTAATAATATGAAAAATAGCGGCAACGGTTGCAAGCTGTGTATCTAGACCAAGTAATAACGTAATTAAGCCCAAATGACTAATCGTTGAATACGCTAATAAGCCTTTCAAATCATGTTTGAATAACGCGATATAAGCGCCAAATAATAGCGTGGTTAAACCGGTCAAACCGACCAATAAAAACCAGGTATCGGTACCCGCCAATGCGGGATAAAAACGCGCAAGTAAAAAGATACCCGCTTTTACCATAGTGGCAGAGTGTAAATACGCACTAACCGGCGTAGGTGCAGCCATGGCGTGCGGTAACCAAAAATGAAACGGGAATTGTGCAGATTTAGTAAAAGCACCTAGTAAAACTAATACCAATGCCAATTCATATAAGTCGTGAGATTGAATAATCGCTTTACTGGCTAAAATGGTGTCTAAATCGTAACTGCCAACAATGTCGCCTAACAACATTAAACCACCGAGTAAGGCTAAACCACCGGCACCTGTTACCGCTAATGCCATACGCGCCCCCTTGCGCGCCTCTGATTTATGCCACCAGTAACTGATTAACAAAAACGAGCTAATACTCGTTAGCTCCCAAAACACCCATAACTGAATTACATTATTTGACATAACAATGCCTAGCATGGCGGTCATAAATAACATTAAATAGCTAAATAGCTTTGGCAGTGAATCATTTTGACTTAGATAATAACGGGCATACAAGATCACCAGTAGCCCTATTCCTAAAATCATAAATAAAAACAGTAAACTCAATCCATCCAAGCGCAAGGAAATATCTAACCCTAAGGCTGGTATCCACTGCGCGCTAAAACGAATAGTTTCTCCCGCAAGAACAGCGGGCGCATGATAAAGTGTAATTGCAAGCGCGGCTAATGGCGCAATAGCCGTTAGGCTCGTTGCCTGATTTCGAGAAAGTTTGCCGGTGCATGCAGAAATAACACTGCCTAATAAGGATAACAGGGGTATCCAGAGCAAAGTCATAATGAAGGGCCTTTTTGAATCATAAAGTTTATCAATTCGCTACTTGTTATTATTAAATACCAAAGTGACTTGGGTATACGTTTTATGTCTGTTTTTTAACAACATTAATACGTACAGTTATACTGATAAACGCAGTTTTTGTCTATAGAAAGCGCCACTAGCGGGATAATAATCAAACAAAAATGCCTATAAATTAATGAACTGAGGCAAAACAAGCTTAGCTTTTGAACAGTTTACAGCCGAGTATTTAATCACTAAAAGCGAATAAATAAATGAGCATTAAGTGCTATGTGGGTTTGCCACAACATGCGGTATTGCGCAGATAGCCCTAACTGCTGATATTGCATAATCGACCACTTTGCGCTGGGCTTATAGGCTGTACCACCTTGTTGGCAACTCTGGCTTTTGTGCCACCCTTTGGGAGCATCTGACTTTTTTGCAATAAATAAGTTGGGGGCAACCACCCCCTCAAGCTGACATAGCCACGCTTGCTTTTTTACCGGTAAAGCATATTCATCTTCAAAGCCATTAAAGTGCATTAATTCATGCAAAAAAACCGCGTAGCTAGCCTGTGAATTAATATGCATTAAACCATTTTTTACACTGGCAGTACCTTGCTTAGGCATCATAACAGCAAAATCGAACCCAGTGGGAAGCCGCTTTTTAAGCGATGATTGTTGCCAATTGCACACAGCACGGGAGGATTCAGTACTATTGCAACTAATTGCATTACCCACATAAACTGGTTTTGAAAAACAAAAGGTATTGAGACTCGGCTCTGGGTTTTGAAAGTACGCGTTACGAAATTGATTGAGCCTGTATAAACCTTCACGGTGATCGCTCAACATTAATACATTAAATGTACACTGCTTTTGTATCTCAACTTGCTCGCTTGCAAGTAAAAACCCTAACTTATCCATGAATGATGCACTCAATGTTTCTATGGGTGCTTGTTGCTGTAATTGCAGGTGATAAAAGATATCGCCTTTAGGAAGCTTATTTCGATTTTTTAATAGCGCTAAATCCTGCCAGCGTTTTTGAGAGAATAACAAGTCGGCGAGCTTTGCTTGTTGTGCAAGTGTTATTTTATCTAAGCTTGCTTGCCAGAATAGCTTAGCCGTTTCAGTTTGATTATTGCTTAATAATGACAACCCATAGCCATATTGAGCATGTGCTATTTTATTGCGGGCTAAGGTTGCTAAGGCTGTGGTAGGTAATTGCAAAATGTGGTTTGCAAAGTAACGAGGAAATTGCCAGTAACTGTCAATTACATTGGCTTTGGCATGTAATACTTGCCAAAAGCCAATGCTATTTTGTTTATTACTCGAGCTGCTAATAAAGCTAGTGCACAGTAATAAAACGCTTAATTTAAAAAAGTTAGCCAGCGCTTTCACTGGCCATCAACTCAAGCTCTAAACGTGCGTACTTATATTCAATAAATTCATGCACATTCGTGGCCAACGCCAACCTAAAGTAGTCAGTCGCAATACCCAGCTCACCTGCGGCTTGGTGCTGTTTAGCTAAGTAAAAATAAGCCTCACATAAACGCTGAGCATATTCTTGTTGTGAGCTGACACCATCGGCTATGCCTGAAAAAAAGGCTTGTTCACTCATATCACCCACATACAAAGCAATAAGCTGATACGCCCATTCATTTTCATCAAGAGCTGCTGAATTGGCTTTTAACGCAGCAAGTGCCGCAGTTTTATCTTGTGCCGCTTGGGCTAAATAAAGCCACAACACACGATAAGGGTCGTTAGGAGAGCGCTCCAAGAATGTTTTAAAGTCATCTTTTGCAAGCGTCGCTCTATCACCATAGTACAAGGCAATACCACGATTTAAATACGCATATTCATGCTCTTGGTCTAGCTCAATGGCTGAGTCAAAGTACTCGTATGCTTTTTCGTATTGCTGCATCAAAGTATGCTGAATACCTAAAAAGTTATAAACTTCAGCCAAATCGGGCTTGAGCTTAACCGCTCGATTAAAATCAATTCGCGATAAAGTCGTCATACCTAAGCTATCAAACAGTACTCCACGGTCATAATAGAGCTTTGCTTGTTGCTCTGTACTCAAGTCTGCTCTGTTTAATAGCTCTGAAAAACGTGCAATGGCAATTTCATTTCTAAAATCTGATGCAAGCGGTGCAGTAAATGGCACATTAATAATTGCAGTGGGTTTAGTAGTAGCCTGACAAGCGCTTAAAGACAAAATAGCAAAAGATGCCAAGGCTAAATGTTTAAGTCTCATTAAAATCCTTAATACCGAGGTAAGTAGCAAATAGATAAGACATAAGCTGTCTTGTAAGGTTCATTCCTGTTATGTGTTGAGTATGATGAACACAATTTATTGCTAACATTAAAGCATAAAAAAAGGGGCTAAACAGCCCCTTTTTATACTATCCAGTAATTATCTGGATGAAAGATTAGCAATTACGCGTCTTTAGACTCGTCAGCTGCAGGTGCTGCTGATTCCATTGCTTCTTTAATACTTAGACGTACACGGCCTTGACGGTCTACTTCTAGTACTTTAACTTTAACTTCTTGACCTTCACTAAGGTGATCAGCAACGTTGTTAACACGCTCAGTGCTGATTTGTGAGATATGCACTAGGCCATCTTTACCAGGAAGAATGTTTACAAACGCACCGAAATCAACGATACGTACCACTTTACCTTCGTAGATAGTACCTACTTCAAGCTCAGCAGTTAATTGCTCAATACGGCTAATTGCATTTGCTGCACTTTCACCGTCTGTGGCAGCAATCTTGATTGTGCCATCATCACCGATTTCAATCGTAGTGCCAGTTTCTTCAGTAAGCTGACGGATAGTCGCGCCACCTTTACCGATAACTTCAGCGATTTTCTTCTGTGGGATTTGCATCGTGTAAATACGCGGAGCAAACATAGACAGTTCTTCAGAAGGTGCAGAAATCGCTTCGTCCATCACACCTAGGATGTGTAAACGTGCAGCTTTCGCTTGTTTAAGCGCGATTTGCATGATTTCTTGTGTGATACCTTCAATTTTGATATCCATTTGTAGAGCAGTGATACCGTTAGTTGTACCCGCTACTTTAAAGTCCATGTCACCTAAGTGATCTTCATCACCTAAGATATCTGAAAGAACAACAAAGTTTTCTTCTTCTTTAACTAAGCCCATCGCGATACCCGCAACAGAGGCTTTAATTGGAACACCCGCGTTCATAAGCGCTAGAGACGTACCACAAACCGATGCCATTGAAGATGAACCATTTGATTCAGTAATTTCAGATACAACACGGATTGAATATGGGAATTCAGTCAATGTTGGCATTACTGCTTGGATACCACGCTTAGCTAGGTTACCGTGACCGATTTCACGACGCTTGGGAGAACCAACAAAACCCGTTTCACCTACACAGAATGGAGGGAAGTTGTAGTTAAGCATAAAGTGGTTTTTGTGCGTGCCAGTTAAATCGTCGATTAACTGTGAATCACGTTCTGTACCAAGTGTTGCTGTTACTAATGCTTGTGTTTCACCACGTGTGAAGATTGCAGAGCCGTGAGTACGTGGAAGTACACCCGTCATTACATCTAGAGCACGGATCATATCTGGTTCACGACCATCGATACGTTTTTCGCCAGCAGCGATACGGCCACGAACGATTTTCTTCTCAAGTGAACCGAATACTTTACCTACTTCTTGCTTATCAAGTGTTTCGCCTTCAGCAAGCTCGCTTGTTAGTGCTTCAACAACCGCATCTTTTGCAGCAGTTAATGCTTCTTTACGCGCTACTTTATCAGTAATACGGTAAGCTTCGCCTACTTTATCAGCAGCAAGTGTTGCTACTTTCTCTTCTAATGCAACGTTTTTCTCAGGTGCAGTCCAATCCCAAGTAGGCTTGCCTGCTTCTGCTTTAAATTCGTTAATTGCATTGATGATAGACTGTGATTGCTCATGGCCGTATACAACCGCACCTAGCATTACGTCTTCAGCAAGAACGTCTGCTTCTGATTCAACCATAAGTACGGCGTTATCAGTGCCAGCAACAACTAAATCAAGTTGGCTTTCTTCAAGCTCTTTTAGTGTTGGGTTAAGTACGTATTCACCGTTGATGTAACCAACACGTGATGCACCAATTGGACCGCTGAACGGGATACCAGAGATAGCAAGTGCTGCTGATGTACCAATCATCGCAACCATATCAGGTTGGATTTCAGGGTTTACAGAAACAACCGTCGCGATAACTTGTACTTCGTTTACGAAACCATTTGGAAAAAGTGGACGAATTGGACGGTCAATAAGACGTGCAATTAGCGTTTCGCCATCGTTAGGACGACCTTCACGCTTAAGGAAACCACCTGGGATACGACCTGCAGCGTACATACGCTCTTGGTAGTTAACTGTTAGTGGGAAAAAGTCTTGGCCTGGTTGAGCTTCACGCTTACCAACAACCGTTACGAGTACTGACGTGTCGCCAATGCTTGCTAGTACTGCGCCGTCTGCTTGACGAGCGATAGCACCTGTTTCTAGCGTCACTGTGTGTTGACCTAGTTGAAATTCTTTTATAATTGCTTGCACTTAAAATATTCCTTAAATGTATTTTTAGTATTAATTAAGTTTTCATCAAAGTACCAATTACAGTACATAATTGTATTCAGTTGGAAATCAATTAAGTACTACAATTGGCAATGATGTAAATAACCGTAGATAAACCTTTTTATCTACGCGCCATAGTATATAACAAAGTCAGGTAAAATTGCGAGCTTAGCACCGAGATAAAATAGTGCTTGCAGCAATGTCAAAAACATTCGCTTTGTGAATGATAATAGTATGGCTTTTATTCGATATTTCAAGGGGTTTACTGAGAAGCACTGGGGAAAGCGAGAAAATTCAGACACAAAAAAAGGAGCTAAAAAGCTCCCCTTTTGATAATCAAGTTCTTAGCGACGCAGGCCAAGCTCTTTGATTAACGCAGTGTAACGCGAGATATCTTTACCTTTAAGGTAATCAAGCAGTTTACGGCGAGTGCTTACTTTACGAAGCAGACCACGACGTGAGTGGAAGTCATGCTTGTGATCAGCAAAGTGACCTTGAAGCTTGTTGATATCAAAAGTAAGTAATGCTACTTGTACTTCAGGTGAACCAGTGTCGCCTTCAGCGCGTGCGAATTTAGCAATGATATCGATTTTTTCTTGATTGCTTAGTGACATAATAACTCCAAAAGTTAAATTTAATAGGTGCTTTAGCCGATCACTAATTCAGCCAAAACGATTAAGCGGGCGTATTCTACCAATTATCAGCATAACTACAAGTTAAACTTTACTCTGGTTGCTGATTAGACAAGCCACGTTTTGATTTTAGATGGCCATCAGGATTACGTTCGCCCGTACCGATAAAAATTCCGTCAGCCAGAACTTTTATTGCACCTTCAGGTAATTCTTTACCTAGCACCACAGCTTGACCATGGCTAAATGCTATTCCCTGCTCTTTAGTAATTTCCACAACAGGTAAATCAACTAACGCGGTATCCATTGGCAATAATAGTTCGTCAAGGTAAGTAGAAGGCGCAACGTCTTGTTCTTTCGATTGATTTAATAACGTTTCTAACTGCTCAAGTGTGACCATTTTATCTGCTGGGTAATGCCCTACAGCACTACGATGCAGCATAATCACATGCGCGCCGCAGCCAAGGTTTTCACCTAAGTCATCAACAATAGTACGAATATACGTGCCTTTAGATACATGGGCAGTCATTTGTATTTCGTTAGCTTGCTCATCAAACTCATCAAGCGTTAAGCTAAATACGTTAATTTTTCTACACTTACGAGGGACTTCTATGCCTTCGCGCGCATATTTATATAAAGGCTTGCCTTCATATTTAAGCGCTGAGTACATTGATGGGTATTGATCTGACTCACCTAAAAATTTAGCAATTTCCTGTGTAAGCAGTTCAGCAGTAACATTAACATCACGCGTTTCGACCACTTCACCATCAGAGTCTGACGTGGTAGTACGCTCCCCCAGTTTTGCTCGCACAACATAGGTTTTATCTGTATCGAGTAAAAACTGGGTAAACTTAGTGGCTTCACCAAAACAAATAGGCAGCATACCGGTCGCAAGCGGATCGAGCGCACCAGTGTGCCCCGCTTTTTGCGCAAAATAAATACCTTTAGCCTGCTGTAATGCCTTGTTTGATGAAATGCCTTCTGGTTTGTTTAACAACAAAATACCATCAACTGGACGGCCTTTACTGCGTCTTGCCATTAGTCTTTAGTGCCTTCTTCGCTATCTGTTTCATCATCAACATGCTTAGCGTTATCTTCACGAATGATAGAGTCCACTAAGTTAGAGATACGCATCCCTTCCATTAATGAGTTATCAACCACAAATTTAAGCTCTGGCATAATACGTGCGCGAATACGTTTACCTAGTAACGAACGGATATAGCCCGTTGCTTCGTTCAGTACTTTGGCACTTTGTTTTGCTGCATTTTCGTCTTCAGTGTTAAACACGGTGATAAAAACTTTGGCATAAGATAAATCGCGCGATACTTCTACCGCAGACACTGTCACCATGCCTAAGCGCGGATCTTTAATTTCGCGTTGTAGAATCACAGCAATTTCTTTTTGAATTTGCTGAGCAACACGATCAGTGCGAGAAAATTCTCTCATTTCACTTTCCTAAAATTATAACTTATTGAAAAACAATAATAAGTTAACTAAATAATGGATACACAAATGGGGGCTGAGCCCCCATTTAAAATCTTAGCATAGGTTATGTTGGGCTATCGAGGTACGACCTTGAATGTCCAACACCACCTAAATAACAATTAAAGAGTACGTTGTACTTCAACTGTTTCAAATACTTCGATTTGGTCACCAACGCGAACGTCATTGTAGTTCTTAACGCCGATACCACATTCCATGCCGTTACGAACATCTTGTACGTCATCTTTAAAGCGACGTAATGACTCAAGTTCGCCTTCGTAAATAACCACGTTATCACGAAGTACACGAATTGGTGCGCTACGCTTGATAGTACCTTCAGTAACCATACAACCAGCAATTGCGCCAATTTTTGGAGACTTAAATACATCACGCACTTCAGCAAGACCAATGATCTCTTGTTTAAACTCAGGAGCAAGCATACCAGACATGGCTTGCTTAACTTCTTCGATAAGCGCATAAATAACGCTGTAGTAACGAAGGTCTAAGTTTTCAGAGTCAATCACTTTTCGCGCTGATGCATCGGCACGAACGTTAAAGCCAACTACAATTGCGTTAGACGCTGCAGCAAGGGTTGCATCAGTTTCAGTGATACCACCAACACCAGAACCAACAATCTTCACTTTTACTTCGTCAGTAGAAAGTTTAGTTAGTGAGTCTGAAATTGCTTCGATTGAACCTTGAACGTCTGCTTTAAGTACCACGTTAACTTCAGATACATCGCCTTCAGTCATGTTAGTAAACATGTTTTCAAGCTTCGCTTTTTGCTGACGCGCTAATTTAACATCGCGGAATTTACCTTGACGGTAAAGTGCAACTTCACGTGCTTTACGCTCGTCTTTAACTACTGTCGCTTCATCACCCGCTGCTGGAATACCAGAAAGACCTAAAATCTCAACAGGAATAGAAGGACCCGCAGATTTAATGTCTTTACCGTTTTCATCGCGCATTGCACGAACACGGCCATACTCAAGACCACATAATACAATGTCACCTTGGTTAAGCGTACCTGATTGAACAAGGATAGACGCTACTGGTCCACGGCCTTTATCAAGACGTGATTCAATAACAACACCCGCAGCCATACCTTCGGTTGGTGCATTTAGTTCTAACAGCTCAGATTGCATTAATACAGCTTCTAAAAGATCATCAATACCAAGACCTGTTTTAGCTGAGATGTGAACGTATTGCGTATCACCGCCCCAATCTTCTGGAATAACGTCTAGCTGAGCTAGTTCGTTTTTAACGCGGTCTGGATCTGCGCCTTCTTTATCCATTTTGTTAACAGCAATGATTAAAGGAACGCCAGCTGCACGAGCATGCTGTACCGCTTCTTTAGTTTGTGGCATTACACCATCATCGGCTGCAACCACTAGGATTACGATATCAGTCGCTTTAGCACCACGAGCACGCATAGATGTAAATGCGGCGTGACCCGGAGTATCTAGGAAAGTGATCATGTTGCCGTTAGTTTCAACGTGGTATGCACCAATGTGCTGTGTAATACCACCGGCTTCGCCTGAAGCAACTTTAGCTGAACGAATATAATCAAGCGTTGATGTTTTACCGTGGTCAACGTGACCCATTACAGTTACTACTGGCGCACGTGGCTCAGATTTACCATCTTCATGACGGTCATTTAGTACTGTTTGCTCTAATTCGTTTTCTTTAACGATGATAACTTTATGGCCCATTTCTTCTGCTACAAGTTGTGCAGTTTCTTGGTCAATAACTTGGTTAATCGTAACCATGTCACCCATTTTCATCATTGTTTTTACAACTTCAGCGCCTTTAACTGCCATTCGTGATGCAAGCTCAGCAACTGTAATTGTTTCACTAATACGCACTTCGTTTTTAACATCAGCCGTTGGTTTTTGGAAACCGTGCTGTAATGACGCTGGCGCTTTTAGCTTACCTTTTTTACCTTTAGACGCTGCAAATTTATCTTTTGCTGGCGCTTTTTTCTTTTTCTTCGCACGGCGTGAGCCTTGCTCTTCGCGAGCATCAGCTACATCTTCTGCTTCACGTGCGTAAGTTGAAGTCGTAAGGTGGTGATCCGCGGTTTCTTCGCGTTTCTTACGTTCTTCTTCTTCTTTCTTCCAGCGTGCTGAATTCTCTTCAGCTAGCTTTCTTGCCTCTTCTGCTTGACGTTTCGCTTCTTCTTCAGCTTTCTTCAATGCGGCCTCTTCTGCTTCTTTTTGCAGACGCTCAGCTTCGATGCGATCTTTCTCAGACTTAGCACTTTGCTCAGGGGTCATCTGCTGTTGTTTCGCTTTACGCTCTGCATCTGCTTTGCGTTTAGCTTCTTCTTTGGCTTTACGATCAGCGTCTTCTTTCGCTTTACGTTCTGCCTCTTGTTTCGCTTTCAATTCTGCGGCTTCTTGTGCAGCTTTTTGCTGCTCTTCAAGACGCGCTTTTTCTTCAGCGGCTAGACGTTGCTGTTCTTGTTCTTGCTCAACAGCACTCTTTTTCACGTAAGTGCGGGTTTTGCGAACTTCAACTTGCACTGCCTTTGCTTTACCCGTAGAGCCAGTCACACTTAATGTGCTTTTGCTCTTACGTTGCAATGTCATGCGTGCTGGACCTTCAGATCCAGTACCGCCATGTTGCTTGCTTAGGTGATCAAGTAACGTTGCTTTTTCAGCTTCTGTTACATTATCGCCTGCTTGTTTGGTAATACCGGCTTGTGAAAACTGCTGTAGTAATTTATCAACAGTTGTACCTATATCACCGGCTAGTTTTTCAACATTTACTTCTGCCATAGTCTCTAATACCTCCGTTAATAAATTACTCGTCTGCAAACCAACAAATATTACGTGCAGTCATAATTAGCTCGCCCGCTTTCTCTGAAGATAGCTCTGTAATATCTACAAGCTCATCAATGCCTTGCTCAGCTAAGTCTTCAAGTGTTACTACACCCTTACTTGCCATAACAAATGCTAAATGACGCTCTAAGCCTTCAAGCGCAAGTAAGTCTTCCGCAGGCTCAGCGCCTTCTAAGCTTTCTTCCGTTTTAAGGGCTTTCGTTGTTAATGCATCTTTTGCACGTGAACGTAATACGTCCACTGTTTCTTCATCTAAGCCGTCGATTTCTAAAAACTCAGAAGCAGGTACATACGCAACTTCTTCTAGTGTTGAGAAACCTTCGTTGATAAGTAATGACGCAAACTCGTCATCAATATCTAAGTTTTCAGTAAATAAGTTAATTAACTTATCTGACTCAGCTTCGTTCTTAGCGCGCATTTCATCAACAGTCATTACGTTTAATTCCCAGCCAGTTAACTGGCTTGCTAAACGTACGTTTTGACCATTACGACCAATAGCTTGTGCTAAGTTATCAGCTTCAACAGCAATATCCATTGAGTGAGTGTCTTCATCCATTACGATTGAAGCCACTTCTGCTGGTGCCATTGCGTTAATAACAAACTGCGCTGGGTTGTCATCGTAAAGTACGATATCAACACGCTCGCCGCCAAGTTCTGACGATACAGCTTGAACACGTGCGCCACGCATACCAACACACGCACCTACAGGGTCTATACGCTTATCATTAGACTTAACTGCGATTTTAGCGCGTGAACCTGGATCGCGAGCTGCAGCACGTAATTCAATCATTTCTTCGCCAATTTCTGGCACCTCAATGCGGAATAATTCCATCAGCATTTCTGGTTTAGAACGGGTTACAAATAACTGTGCACCACGTGCTTCTGGTTTAACTTCATATAGAAGACCACGAATACGATCGCCTGGACGGAAGTTTTCACGTGGCAGCATGTCATCACGGTAAATAACCGCTTCTGCGTTGTTACCTAAATCAAGAACGATTGCATCACGCGTTGCTTTTTTAACAACACCTGTTACTAGCTCGCCTTGCTGATCTTTGTACGCTTCAACCACTAAGGCACGCTCTGCTTCACGTACTTTTTGCACGATTACTTGCTTAGCCATTTGTGTTGTTATGCGGTCAAATTTAATTGATTCAATCTGCTCTTCTACGTAGTCGCCCATTTTCAAGTCTGGTTCTTCAACTTGAGCAGCTTCTAACGTGATTTCGCTGTATGGATTCTCTAAAGAACCATCTTCTAATACAGCAGCAATTTGCCAGCGGCGGAATGTATCGTAATCGCCAGTTTTACGGTCAATTGCAACACGTACATCAATTTCACCATCATGCTTTTTCTTTGTCGCTGTCGCTAATGCGAACTCTAGAGCTTCAAAAATCTTTTCTTTTGGAACCGCTTTCTCATTGGAAACGGCTTCAGCAACCAATAATATCTCTTTTGCCATGGGTAATGCCTCGCTTGCCCTATTCCTTCGCACTCGAATTAAAACTTTGCGATTATGTTCGCACGTTCAATGTTACTAAGCATGATTAAATGCTCTGCACCATCGCTAGATAGTGTGATCATATCGCTGCTAACTGCTATTAAGTCGCCTTTAAAATTACGGCGACCGTCTTGTGGAAGCTTAGTACGCACGCGTACTTCCTCTCCTTGCGCCTGCTCGTAGTGATCTTGTTTGAATAATGGACGATCAACACCAGGAGACGACACTTCCAAATCATATTCGTTTGTAATCGGGTCTTCGACGTCTAAAATCGCACTAATTTGACGACTTGCATCTGCGCAGTTGTCAACTGAAATTCCATCCTCATGAGCAATGTATACTCTTAAGGTAGAATGGCGACCCGCTTGTACAAACTCAAGACCATGTAATTCAAAGCCTAGCATTTCTACCGCAGGCGTTAACATGGTTACTAAATCTTGTTCAAGTTTTGTCACGAAAATCCTCCATACAAACAAAAAAAGGGCTTATAGCCCTAAAATACTGAGTTTAAATTTTGATTTAATCGATAAACATTAAATCAAACGGTGCAGATACAACAACGCCCCGAACCAAGCGGGGCGTCACACCAAAAAACGCAAAAACTGTGTGGCCTAGGGCCAAGCTTGGTTGCGAGTCAGTACCCTGACCAAATTAAACTTCATTAGCTTAAACGCAAAACGCGCATTACTTAGAATGCGCGATATAAAGTAGTAAGTTTAAACCTACTATTAAGATTGGTTGCGGGAGCCGGATTTGAACCAACGACCTTCGGGTTATGAGCCCGACGAGCTACCAGACTGCTCCATCCCGCGCCAATAGATAAAAAGTTAATAACTTAATATCGCTGTTAGTAAATTTTATAACCTACTAAACAATGGCCGCTATTATAAGGATGTGCCACTAAATTAGCAACCATAATAACTAATAAGTTGATAAAAAAAGCAATGCTGTTTATTGCTTTGCTCTATGATTAAAACGACATGTAGAAATCGATCGCTTTTTTAAATACAGCGTATAAAAATAAATTTTGGCTAATTATGAAAAAATACAACACTCTAAAATTGATTTTAGGTGATCAGCTCAACCCTGCTCATTCGTGGTTTAAAGACAAATCAGACGACACCGTATTTGTAATTGCTGAGCTTATGCAAGAAGCACAGTATGTTAAACACCATGTGCAAAAAATATCAGCCTTTTTTAAAGGCATGGAAAACTTCGCTAATGCGCTAGAAGATGCTGGCTTCAATGTATTACATCTCACGCTAGATGACACCAAAGACGATAATGACTTACCCGCTCTTTTAACGCGTTTAGCCAAACAGCATGAATGTACCTCTATAGAATATCAATACCCAGATGAGTACCGTTTAAAAACACAACTTCACGAATTCGCGACTAATAGCGAGTTAACGGTGAATGCCTGCGACAGCGAGCACTTTTTATTGGCATTTAACGACATAGACAAACGCTTTAAAAAAGATAAACACGTCACTATGGAGCATTTTTATCGGGCAATGCGTAAGCAGTTCGATATTTTAATGGAGGATGACAAACCTCACGGCGGTCAATGGAACTTTGATGCAAATAACCGTAATAAGTTCTCAAAAAACGACTTAGCCGATATCCCCAAACCAAAATTATTTAAAAATGATGTTAGCGCCATTATTGAACGTTTAGATAAACATAAAATAAATTACTTTGGACAAATAGAAACTCAGTTAAGCTGGCCAACAACCCGTAAACAAGCTATCAGTGCGCTTGATCATTTTTGTGCGCATTTACTGCCTCGATTTGGTCAGTTTCAAGATGCAATGACAGATCAATGTCCTGATAAAGATACCTTTTATCACAGCCGGTTATCGTTTGCGTTAAATGCCAAAATTTTACCCCCTCGCTATGTTATCGACCGTGTTGTTAAAGAGTTCCACCAACGCCAAGATGAAATATCGATTTCTCAGGTTGAAGGCTTTATTCGCCAAGTACTGGGTTGGCGCGAATATGTGCGTGGCGTGTATTGGAAAAACATGCCCGATTACGCCAACAAAAACCAGCTTAATGCAACTCGTGTACTGCCGAGTTATTTTTGGAATGGTAAAACAAAAATGAATTGCTTAAGCCACTCATTAACACAAAGCTTAGACAGCGCGTATGCCCATCATATTCAGCGCTTAATGGTAATAGGCAATTTTTGTTTATTAACCGCCATTAATCCTGATGAAGTGGATGAATGGTATTTAGGTGTTTATATCGATGCAATTGAATGGGTAGAAATGCCTAACGCCCGAGGGATGAGCCAATTTGCTGACGATGGCATCATTGCCACTAAACCTTATGCGGCCAGCGGCAACTATATAAATAAAATGAGTGACTACTGCAAAAGCTGCCAATACAAAGTGAAAGAAAAAGTGGGTAAAGATGCATGTCCGCTAAACAGCCTTTACTGGCAGTTTATGCACAAACACCGAGAGCGACTTGAGAAAAACCCACGAATAGGCATGGTTTATCGTAATTGGGATAAACAAGATGAATCATTACGCCAACAAACTTTAGATCAAGCCCAGCACTACATTAAACATATTGAAACTCTATAAACGCAAAAAGCCGCCAAATGGCGACTTTTCACAGGGAAAATACGTGTGCTAGCTTAGCTATTTGCTTTCTAGCATATTGCCTGAGCCAATTTCAATTTTACGTGGTTTAAGCGCTTCTGGGATCTCACGTTCAAGGTCGATGCTTAGTAAGCCGTTGGCTAGGTCTGCGCCAAGTACTTTAACGTGATCACCTAACTGGAACTTACGCTCAAAGTTACGCTCGGCAATGCCTTGATGAATGAATTTACGTTCATCATTTTGATCTTTACCTGCTTTAGTGCCTGATACAACTAACGTGTTGTTTTCAGATTGCAGGCTTAACTCGTCTTCACTAAATCCAGCAACTGCCATAGTGATACGGTATTTGTCTTTATCAAGCGCTTCGATGTTGTATGGAGGAAAACTTGGCTGCTTGTCAGTTCGTGCAGCAGCATCCATTAATGATGCTAAGTGATCGAAACCAATGAATGAACGGTATAGGGGTGATAAATCTACTGTACGCATAATAATATCCTCATATTTAAGCGATATATTGCTGCCACTTTTCGTTTGAACAAGTAACGGCAAAATTTAATTAATAATATAACTTTCAAATAGTTCTGTTTAAATGAAGACCCATCAGGCGTCCTCAAATAACTATTTATGGGCGGACAATTTTATTTCAAGATTTTTTTATAAAATATTTTTTATTTTTTTTACAGGCCCTAAAAAAAGCGAACACAATAATCGTTTTTTTGCACTGTAATAAATAATGAAATTAGTTACACTAGGATCAATTAATTTGAGGAGAGCGTTATGTTAACAGTAATTTTTGGCCGTGAAGGCTGCCCTTTTTGTGTTCGCGCTAAAGATGTTGCAGAGCAACTTGCTAATGACCGCGATGATTTTAAATACCGCTACATCGACATCATCAAAGAAGGTATCAGTAAAGAAGATTTAGAAAAGTCTGCAGGCAAGCCATGCCCGACTGTGCCACAAATTTTTGTAGACCAAACACACATTGGTGGTTTTACAGAATTTGAAGCCTACGCCAAAGAAAACCTAGGCCTTTACCAGTAATTTTGTAGGCATATTGTTAACCAGCTTAATTAACGCACAACTTAAGCTGGTTAAATTTCGACCAACATCAAACACATATAAATTAGTTGTAATTTATACAAGCATTTGCCTCGTATTTCCTATACAATGCGCGCCTCTTTAAATTCGTTGAGGCGTATTAATGTCAGAACCAGTCACGTTTGAATCTCTAAATCTTTCTCCTGCAATTTTAAAGGCAGTTGAAGAGTTGGGTTACAAGACACCATCTGAAATCCAAGCTCAATGTATACCGTTATTGCTAGAAAGAAAGGACGTACTGGGACTAGCACAAACGGGTACAGGTAAAACAGCAGCATTTGCACTGCCATTACTAAATAATATTGACCCGTCTGTGAAACAGCCACAGATCCTTGTACTCACACCAACCCGTGAGCTTGCGATCCAAGTTGCTGAGGCATTTGAACAATATGCAAAACACACTCGTGGTGTTGAAGTATTGGCACTTTATGGTGGCCAGAGCTACAGCATCCAGTTAAGCGCACTTCGTCGTGGCGCGCAAATTATCGTTGCTACACCGGGTCGCTTAATCGATCACATAAACCGTGGCACTATCAAGTTTGATGCTTTACAAGCACTGGTACTTGATGAAGCCGATGAAATGCTACGTATGGGCTTTATCGATGATGTTGAAAGCATCATGGAAAAAACGCCGCGTGAAAAGCAAACATGTCTTTTCTCTGCGACGATGCCTAAGCAAATTCAAAACATCAGCAGCAAATATATGAATAACCCTGAACAGGTTCATATTTCTGCGCGCAACTCGACTGTATCGTCAGTAGAGCAGGTGTTTTGGAATGCACACGTTCATAAAAACAAAGCGATTGTTCGTTTCTTAGAAGCAGAACAATATGAAGGTGCTATTGTTTTCGTACGTACGCGTAACGATACAGTGCAACTAGCTGAGTTATTAGAGCGCGAAGGTTTCTCTGCAGCACCACTTAACGGTGACATGAACCAACAAGCGCGTGAGCGCACGGTTGATCGTTTAAAAAGCGGCATGCTAAACGTTGTTATTGCAACAGACGTAGCGGCACGTGGTCTTGATGTAGACCGTTTAAGCTTAGTTATCAACTACGACATTCCACAAGATTCTGAAGCCTACGTTCACCGTATCGGCCGTACAGGTCGTGCTGGTCGTACTGGTAAAGCGATTCTTTTCGTTAAGCATAACGAACGTTATTTACTTAAAAATATCATTCGTCATACTAAATCTGAAATCGCACAAGTTGAATTACCAACAGCTAAAATCGTTGAAGAAAAACGTATCAATGCATTACAAGAAAAGCTTACTCTTGCTCTTGAAAACAAAGATATTACTTTCTTCAATGAAGTGGCCGCTAACATGGCACAAAAACTTGAGCTGGCTCCTGAAGATTTAGCGGGTGCATTACTGTGTTTAGCACAGCAACAATCACCAATTAAAGTTGAAGAAGTTAAGATTCAACCGCGTGAGCGTAACGAACGTAATGATCGTAATCCTCGTAGCAATGACCGTGGAGACCGTGGTCGTCGTAACGAACGCCCTGAACGTGGCGGTGAGCGCGCTGAGCGTAAACCTCGCGAGCGTAACAGTCGTGATGCAGGCCCTATGGATACATACCGTATCGAAGTAGGTCGTGAACATGGTGTTCAGGTTAAGAACATTGTTGGCGCAATCGCTAACGAAGCAGACATTTCAAGCAAGTTTATTGGTGACATTCGTCTTCACGATAGTCACAGTACGGTACAATTGCCGCAAAACATGCCTAAAGATGTACTTGATCACTTCCAAAAAGTGTTTATTTGTAAACGCCCAATGGGTATGACATTAACACAAGATCAAGGCCCTTCTGAGCCACGCGGCGAGCGTTCTGAACGCCCTGCTGGTGATAAGAAGCGTAGCTTTAACAAAGAAGGCCAACGCCCTGATAAGCGTAGCGGTCCTCGTAAAGAACGTCGCCCAGTTAGCTTCACCGCTAAGTAAGCAACGACTCTTTAGTAAAAAACCTTGGCATGAAAGTGCCAAGGTTTTTTTGTGTCTAGAATTCAGTATCAGGTCAGCTCAATTTTCATAACTCGCTAACTCGCAGCCAACTTTTATGAGCTTTAAAGTGCAGTGTACCTACACCCCTTTGTAAATAATTCACTTAGCCCGCTCCCCACAGCTTGAACCTCGTGACCCGCCCCCACTAGCCTTTGATACCTCAAACCTCTTTATGAATAATGCATTTAACACAAAAAAGCCCCACCAGTTCATGGTGGGGCTTCTACTTTTTTATAGCGATTATATTTGTTAAGGCGCTACTGCTGGGTACACGTAGCTGGCATCAAGTCCTAATGGGATACCGAGTGCCCAGTAGCCTAGCAAGAAGATACTCCAACCGATCATAAAGGCGATTGAATACGGTAGCATCATCGCGATAAGCGTACCTATGCCTGTGCCTTTAACGTATTTTTGACAGTACACCACCACCAGCGGGAAGTATGGCATTAGCGGGGTGATAATATTAGAGCTAGAATCTCCCACACGGTACGCTGCTTGCGTTAAGTCTGGCGAAATACCGAGCTGCATTAGCATAGGTACAAATACCGGACCTAATAGTGCCCACTTAGCCGAGCTTGAACCAACAAACAAGTTTACAAAACCAGTTAGGAAAATAATCCCTACTACCGTTACAGAGCTCGGTAACTCCATTGCTTTTAATACTTGAGCCCCTTCAATTGCCAGTAAAGCACCTAAGTTTGATTTACTAAATGCAGCTATAAATAATGAACAAAAGAATGCCATAACAATGTAATACGCCATACCATTCATGGCTTTGCTCATCGCGTCTATCATGTCTTTAGAGCTTTTAAAGGTACCTACGGTAAAACCATATACTGCGCCTGGGATCCAAAACAGTAAGAAGATTAGCGGCACTATTGACTGCATTAATGGTGAACTAAAGTTTGTTAAAGAACCATCGCTGCTACGCATCGCTGAATCAGCGGGTGCAGATACATACGCTAATAACGCAATACCTGCAATCATTACGGAACTGGCAATAAGAAAGGCGCGCTTTTCGTCACTACGGGCATCTTCAAATGCTGGTAGGTCTTGAGTTTCGCCATCAACTGGTGAATTTTTTAAACGTGGTTCAATAATTTTATCGGTGATATACCAACCTAGCATCACAATAAATAAGCTTGATGCTGAAGCAAAGCCCCAGTTATTAAGCGGGTTAATGCTCATTGTTGGATTAATAATTTGTGCTGCACTTTGCGTAAAACTTTGCAGTAATGGGTCAATCCCAGATGGGATAAAGTTAGCCCCAAAGCCACCACTTACCCCAGCAAATGCCGCTGCAATACCGGCAAGCGGATGACGACCTGCTGCAAAAAATATTACCCCTGCAAGTGGAATAACCAGCACATACCCTGCATCGGTAGCCGTATGGCTCACAATAGCTACCAAAATAATTGAGGGTGTTAGTAATTTTCTAGGCGTTACTTTGAGCATTAATTTAAGGCCGGTATTAATAAAGCCCGAATGCTCTGCAACGCCTACACCTAGCATAGCATAGCAACCAGTACTACACCCAGTGGCGCAAAACCGGTGAATGTTTTTACCATAGAAGATAAAAAAGTGGCCAACGAATCGCTGGCAAGCATGTTATTAATGATAATGGCTTCGCCAGTGCGAGGGTCTATTGCATCAAATGTGACGCTTGAAAACCACCAAGACAAAAACCAGATTAATAACATGGCAAACAAAAAGATAATTGCTGGATCAGGAAGCTTATTACCTACCCGCTCAACAAAGTTTAAAAATCGCGCAACTATGCCAGTTGGCATTGTCGCATCATTATTGTTATTCATTTCACTTGTTCCCTAGAATTTAGACTGTGCTACTTTAGCGTATCTAAGGAATGAGGTAAATTTTAACTGAATAAACAAGTTCTTTTTTAGGCACAAAAAAACGCGGCTCAGTAGCCGCGCTATTTTTAATGAATAAAAAAAGCTTATGCGAGTGCTTTCACTTCATCCCATATTCTTACTACGAGTGCTTTATCATCTTCATTAAGTTCGCCATTGCGATAAGCTTTTACTAAGCTTTTTTCAACCGTGTCGTTTAGTTCTGCAATTTCTAGATTTAATTCTTCAACTTGTGCATAACCTACGGCTAAATCAAAGTGGCCGCGTAAATAACCGCCGGCAAATAACTCGTCATCGGTTGCTTTTATCACTAAATCATCAAAATACTGCTGCGCAGCATCTATGTAATTTACTAAACTCATGTGTTACTTCTCCTCTGGGTGCAGCCCATCTTGATGACCTACTGCATACATAATATGGTCGTTAAACCCACTGGTTACACGTATATAACCGCTTAATTCATCATCTAATTTGCTATCACCGGTATCACAAATCAGCGGTCGGCCATTTAAAGCCTGTAATTTTGTTTTAGTAGCCACCACAATAATATTATCGCGGCCTATCGCTTTAATTAACGCAGGGCTGAGTTGTTGATTGCCTCGACCAAAAATATGCCCTTGGCCGCCAATTAGGGTGATCACTAACTTTGTTTCACGTTCTTTGGTAAGTTCAAGAAGTTGCTGGGCTGTTAGGTCTTGGCCTACTAAGGCTTGATCTTCAACTAAATCAACACCGAGTAAGGTGTTTTCAAGCCCCATCTCTTCCATCACTGCGCCAACGGTAGAGCCACTACCCATGACATAGAGGATATCGGCATCCATTTCACTAACGACATAAGCAGCTATATCTGCTAGCACCAGCTCGTCAGTTTCTTTACCGCCATTTTTAACCGCTTGTACATAGCGCACTTCACTGGGCACTTGCATTTCACCATAACGTTTTGCTTTTACTGTTCCTTGGCGAAAAGCCACTTCATCAATGTCCATCACATCAGCATCGCTTAATGTTACCAGCTCACCTTTTACCAGCATTTCAACTACACGGCCTGCGGCTTTTGGCGTTATGGCATAGACGCCGGAATGAATTTTACACCCAGCAGGAATGCCCAACACGGGTACCGAGTCTTCTACAGCATGGCAAATGTTGCGCGCCGTTCCGTCGCCACCAGCAAATAAGATTAAATCAACACCTTGTTGCTGTAATAAACGAGCTGCAGCTTCGGTATCGTCACTGGTTGTGGGTGAGTTACTTCGATAAACCACTTGCGTATTAAAGCCCAACGCTTTTGCTGTTTGCTCCCCCATTTCATCATTAACAGTATAAATAGTAATGTTTGATTGATGAGGTACAAGCACTTCAAGTGCAGCTTTAGTGCGGCTATTTGACTTAGGCTCTGCACCTAATGCAATGGCTTTAGCAGCGGTGTCTTCACCGTCACTGCCCTTAAGCGCAACACTACCACCGAGCCCTGCGACCGGATTTACAATCAATCCTAACTTAAACTGCATCTTTTAACTCCTCGGGAGAATGCCATGAAAACTGCGCAGCATGTAATGGCCACGTGGTGTTATAAAATTTACACAGTGCTTTTAGTAACCTTGTAGTACGTGGGTTAAATCCGTCTTGCAGCAGCTGTAATAACTTTGCATGTACACGCGATTGAAACGCAAATCGACAGGTTTGTTCACCATTTAAATTATCTACCGATACGTTAAAATCAAATCCCGCGGCCACACTGAGCGCCCACTCTATTGCTTGGGGTTTTACCTCTACAGATTCAAACTCTGCTTGCTGTGAAGCATCGCGCCCGTCGGGGCAATACCAATAACCATAATCTTCAACTAAGCGGCGCTGAGAACCTGCCACTAACCAATGGGCTATTTCGTGCAGCGCACTGGCATAAAAACCATGGGCAAATACAATTTGATGATAAGGCGTTGTATCATTTGCGGGAATGTAGATAGGCTCGTGCTCACCTTTTACCAAACGCGTATTATAGCTTTGGAAAAAAGTGTGTTCGAAAATAGAAATTAAATCCGCTATTTGATGCATAAATATTTCGTATACTCGTTTGAACCCGATGCTTTATAGCCATATAAAACTAATATAAAGCGCACTAAAAACGAGGCGAATTGTACGTACTTTTCTGCACAAAGTAAAAAGCTAGCGATTTAAAGAGATGTTCACATAAATCTCTTTAAGTTTACACACGCTAAGTCATGCTCATTGTTGTTATGACAAGTATTGAGAGATATCTACCTCATCTATTTGTTCAGCACTGAGGTAGCGTTTAGCGTAATCAAGATAAATACATGAACTTAAAAACAGTTCAAACACGGCTTTATCAACATGATGATCGGCCACCATTTTGGCTAATATACTCATCGACTCGCTGAGTGTTTTTGCCTTTTTATAGGGCCTGTCGGCCGCCGTTAGGGCTTCAAAAATATCAGCTAGCACCAATACTCGTTCTGGTATCGATAAGTCATCCGCATTGAGTTTACGCGGATAGCCTGTGCCGATTAATGTTTCGTGATGGGTAGAGGCATAACGCGGTACGCGCTCAAGTTCTTTAGGGAACGGCAGTGTATCGAGCATACGTATCGTACTTATCATGTGCTCATTAATTTTAAACCTATCCTCTTTAGTAAGAGTGCCTCTTGAAACTGTTAAATTATAAAGCTCCCCTAGGTTATATTTATATTTACATGGGGCAATTTTAATCCCTAAACGCTCATCATATTCAATCGGCTTATCATGAGGAATTAAGTGCCAAGGTTTATCACTGAGTAATTTTTCTGTGATGGGAAGCGTGTCATCCGTCCCTTCATAGCGATACATTTCTACTGGTGAAAGCCCCAACTTATCGTCAAAATGACGCTGCCAAGTAATATTACTCAACGCAGTTAAACGCTCAAGGGCAGCTTCTGTGATTTTTTCGCCGCCAATATTACATTGTGCAATAAAAGCAAAGTCGTCCAGCAACTGTTGCTGTTTAGCTGCCAACTGCTTGGTTAAGTCGAGCTGATTTTGAGGACTGTGTTGCAATGATTTATAGTAATCAAGCTCGGCATCTCGCCAAAGGACTTCAAACCGTGTTCTTACTTCATGAATACGATTATAAATCACTTCCAACTTAGTGCCTTTATCGACAATGTGCTCTGGAGTGGTTATTTTACCGCAATCATGTAGCCAAGCGGCTAAACTAAATTCTTCAACCTCACCATCATTTTTAAACTTAAACCCTTTAAAAGCGGGTAATTCTGACTCTGAAGCGGCCTTAGCAAGCTCAATACCGAGTTCAGGTACGCGCTCGCAGTGTCCCGCAGTGTAGGGAGACTTATCATCAATTGCTTGAGCTATAAGCTCAACAAACGAAGCCATGAGTGCTTTTTGGCTTTCTTCGTGTTGTTGTATCGACTTGCTCATTTCAACCATAGAGCTGGCTAAAGTATTAATTTCTTTAATATGACTTTTTAAAGTCGAGACTTGTTTAAACTGCCGATTTTTAATTTTATTGTTTTCACCCACCAGCGTTTTAATAGGACCGACAATGGGGGATGCAAAAAACCACGACACTGGTAACATCATAATTAAGCAGGCAACCGTAATTATTATTGAAAGCTTTATTTTTTCTCTTGTGGAGCTCAATACATCTTCTTTAGAAACCATAATGGCTAAATAGCCCGTACTAGCTAGCGCTAAATAATCAGATAGTGGCTTAATAAAAACATACTGTTCTTTACCATCAATGTTCACTAACTGTAGCTTAGAGAAGTTACTATCATCATCCAATAAAGTGATTAATTGCTCATAGGGGACAGTGCCCACAACTTTTGATTTTTTCTCTGGATTAGTATTAAGCCATTTATCACTAAGTTGTTGTTTAAATTGCATAGGCAGTTGCGTGGCTGCATAGTCAAACAAGGCTTTTAATTGAGCGTCTTGGTTATGAAATAATAAGTGATAGTCATTTGAAAAAAGCGCGGCACTGTCTTCATCAAGCGGATTGTATTGGATCCCCTCAATAAAAAATTGCTGCTGTATATATTGCAATACGGCTTTGCTGTCTATTCCCGCATAAGTATCACCATTGGCAATATGCATTAACAACGCCTTTGTGTTGGGAACTTCCACGAGGTTAATTTCTGGAAATTGCGCTCGTAATATTTTTACAATTGACCAGCCCTCTCCCACCGCAACTGACTTACCAGCAAGTTGCTGCATATGGGTAATTGGTGGATTGTTTTGTTGATTAACAATACTCAAAGGCAAACTTACCATGGGTGTGCTGAGCATACCCAATGCATTATTCGATGCTGTATTAAGTACCGGATGAATCACATCTATCTGCTTATTTTCAAATAAATTAAGTAATTCTTGCCAACTGAGTCCATTAATATAATTAACCTTAATACCCAACAGTTCAGCAATCGCATTTATATATTCAACACTGTAGCCTTTAGGCTTACCACTGACACTAAAATCCATAGGTGCCCAATTGGTTTCATTTGAAACTGTGATAGTAGGGTATTTGGCAACTATTTTTTGCTGTTGCTCATCCAGTATTAACCGATTTAGCCTTGCCTCAACCGTTGAGCTAAACAGCTGATTTGAAGCAATAATTTCTCCTTCTCGGTTATAAATAAGTAACTGTGTTGAGCTGTGCATCTCCAAACGCTGTTGCTGTTCGATTAAATAATTAGACATGTTATCAACGATAATCCCTAAGCCAAGCACATGGTTTTTACCCGCTATTTTAATCGAATACGTTTGCCCAGAGGTTTGTAAATGGGTAAATAGATAAGGCTTGGTTTTGTTTACTTGCTGTGAGTTTGCTTGCTTAAACCATGCTTGCTCGCGGGGATCAAAATACGTCGGTTTTTTGGTTTTTTCTCTTAAGCTAAATGACGCATCAAAATAAAGCGTTTGCTGTATTCTTTGCCCTTCTTCAGATTTTATTTGAATAACGACCCAGCGGTCATTATCCGTTGCACCAAGGCGCTGACGAACCATCGCACTACTTTCAAGATTAATAACCTCAAAAAAGTCACCATTGTTATAGCCCATATAAAAAGCATAAAACAAAGGGTTCAAATCCATCATTTCACTTAATACATTTCGTAGCTCTGTTTTATCTGAAAGGTTTTCACCGACTAACGAGGTGTTTTTTACCATCATATATAAAGTATTTTCAGATTTTTCATTAATGCGTGTTAGGTAATCAGCAACCGATTGAGTGGTCATATTAAAGTGTTGCACATTCGACTCGAGCGCCATTTTTTCACTGAAATAATACTGTAAGCTTGTAGCTATAATAGCGGTAATAGACGTTGCCAACACAAATACTGCCACAACCGTCAAACGAATAGAAAAGCGTACTGTTTTTGTTAACTTTTTAAGCGCTTTAAATATCATTGAACGTTCCTTGCGACACTTTTAAAAGCAGTAAATATACGTCGTTGAAAATTGCAATTTAGCAATATTCAAAGCCTATGAAGTAAGTTAATCATTAATTGTTTGAGCTAAAATAATATTAGTCACAAAATCAGAAATTTAAAAACTTTATGCACTTATTTACTGATCACTTAATTGCGCTTACCATATGCCAACCAAAAACCTAAATTGACTCACTCTTATGGTTAAACAACACAGCTCTTTTTCGTGGCTATTTATCTCTTTTACTTTTTTAACACTCTTGGCTACTTCTGCCAGCAGTTATGCAAAAAGCATAAGTATTAACGTATTTGCTATTCCTTCTAAGCCTATTGTTGAGCTAGTCGCTAACACCAGCGATAAATTAGCTACGCACCAAATTACTACGTTTTACCAACAAGGGTTACCCGTGCACGCCACCTTGTATTTAACGGATTACCCACTTGAAGCACAAAACGAAATTAAGCAAATGGTAGAGCGTATTGCCAAAGAACATCAGTCGTTTGAGATAAAAGCCAATGGATTTAGTGTGTCACCAAGTAATTGGGCATTTATAAATTTAGAAAAATCATATCAATTACAACGATTGGCAGATGAGGTTACCCTTAAGCTTGAGCCGCTTCGCGATCATCAAGCACCAGTGCCTAGTTGGGTAAAGCATTACCCTAATAAACTTGTGGCTTTTGAACGTTATGGCAGCCCTAATGTATTTCAAAATTTTCAGCCGCATTTAACCCTACTTGCAAATGAGAAAAATCCTGCATTAGCGTTAGTACAAAAAGCGCTGCACGCTGAGCCGCCGCAGGCACAAGGTGAAATAATTGGGATTGGAATTGGAGTGTCTGATCAGTTTGGTCAACAAAAAGAAATACTCGCTAAGTACTTTTTTGATGCCAAATAAATAGTTAATAACAGGGCTAATTACACACTTTATTAACTTAAATGGTTTATGGGTTTATGGGTTTGTGGTTAGCTTATCTGTTAAATGTTTTTTAAGTATGCGGGTGTTACGCGTATTTGCTTTAAACATGGCATCAAAAATATCTCCAAAAAATGGAATGAGCCCGCCAACAAAATCAATCAACATATTTATAATAATACGGCTTTTTACTCGCTTGCTAACACCTAAGCGCTGCGCTTCAATTAGTACATAGCCAGACAAAATAAGCCCTGCTAAATCACCTATCACAGGTAACAGCCCAATCAGCGACTCTACACCAAATTTTAATTTAGTAAACGGAATACCAATACTGCTATCAGTAAAGCGGCTAAACTCTTCGAGTCGTTTTATGGTGGCTTTATATTCAGTTTGTGAGATGGAAGCTTGATTGTTTTTTTGCATACTAACAGCTCTCTTATTTTTAGGTGCGCTGAGCACATTTAAATTATTGAGCGGCAATAAAGATGTATAGCCTGTATATACTAAACGCACTATTGCCCGTTTAGTATAGTTTTAAACGTAAGGCGCTTAAATAGCGCCTTTAATTGGCCCATGTTCGTGGTTTACATGTGGGTTTTGACCGCGTTGACGAAGTAAATGATCCATTAAAGTAATAGCCATCATTGCCTCAGCAATCGGAATAGCACGAATGCCTACACAAGGATCATGACGACCTTTGGTGATCATTTCAACCGCTTCATTTTCGGTGTTAATACTATTACCGGGAATAGTAATACTCGATGTCGGTTTAAGCGCAATTGATGCGATTATATCTTGCCCCGTTGAAATTCCTGCAAGCACGCCACCGGCATGATTTGAGGTAAACCCATCAGGGGTTAACTCGTCGCGGTGCTCTGAGCCTTTTTGCTCGACTACATCAAAGCCATCGCCAATTTCAACGCCTTTAACAGCATTAATACTCATTAATGAATGTGCAAGTTCGGCATCTAGCCTATCAAATACTGGCTCACCTAAGCCAACTGGTACATTTTTAGCCACTACTTTTACTTTGGCACCCACTGAGTCGCCTTGCTTTTTTAGCTCGCGCATATATTCATCAAGTGCTTCAAGCTTACTTGTATCTGGGAAGAAAAATAAATTGTTTTCCACTTCGTCCCAATCGTAGTTTTCGGCTTTTATTGGCCCTAATTGACTCAAGCATGCTTTAACTTCAATACCATGAAACTGCTTTAAATACTTTTTAGCAATGGCGCCTGCCGCAACCCGAATAGCGGTTTCACGCGCAGATGAGCGGCCACCACCACGGTAATCGCGTAGGCCGTACTTGTGCCAGTAGGTATAGTCACCGTGACCTGGACGAAATACGTCTTTAATTTTGCCATAATCTTGTGAGCGTTGATCAGTATTTTCAATTAATAAACCAATACTGGTACCGGTGGTTTTACCTTCAAAAACGCCCGCTAAAATTTTAATTTGGTCGCTCTCACGGCGCTGCGTGGTATAGCGACTTTGTCCAGGCTTTCGACGATCTAAATCGTGTTGTATGTCGGCCTCTGTTATCTCAAGGCCTGCGGGCGTGCCATCCACTACGCCGCCTAATGCAACGCCGTGGCTTTCGCCAAAGGTGGACACTTTAAATAACTGCCCTATGCTATTACCTGCCATTAACTTTCCTCATTCCTAATGACTTATAGCCGAGAATTAACTCGGCTATTGTTTTGCCCAGCCATTTGGGATGAATGGCTAGTATTAATTGTTACTGTGCAAAGTAGGCATCTAGTTGTTGTTTGCTAATAACAAACACCCCTAATCCGCCTTGTTCAAACTCAATCCATTCAAATGGTGCGCCTGGATACAGTGCATCCATATGTACCATAGAGTTACCTACTTCGACAAATAACAAACCGTTATCTGTTAGATGCTCACTAGCTTGATCTAAAATAGTACGTGTTACATCAAGGCCATCGTGTCCCGATGCTAATCCTAGTTCTGGTTCATGGTGGAATTCACGTGGTAAATCAGCCATATCTTCAGCATCAACGTACGGCGGGTTTGCTACGATTAAGTCGTATTTTTGCCCAGGTACACCACTGAATACGTCAGACTGAATCGGTAGTACGCGATCACTTAGTTGATAGTCAGTGATATTAATATCAGCCACTTCAAGCGCTTCATAGGATATATCAACCGCATCAACTTGCGCATTCTCGAACGCTTGTGCCAAGGCAATAGCAATACAACCTGAGCCTGTACATAAATCTAAAATACGCCCTACTGACTCTGGTTTTTCTAACCAAGGGGTGAAGCGATTATTAATAAGCTCAGCAAAAGGCGAGCGAGGAATTAATACGCGTTCATCCACATAAAATGGCATGTTAGCAAACCATGCAATGTTGGTAAGGTAAGGTACTGGGGTAAAATCGTTAATGCGCTCGGCAATTAAGCCCGCTAAACGATTTTTTTCAGTACTGGTTAAACGCGCATGCATTAGCTCTTTGGGTGCATCGATAGGCAAACTAAGCGCCGGTAATAACAAACTTACCGCTTCATCCCATGCGTTATCGGTGCCATGACCAAAGAAAATACCGCTACTTGCAAATTGACTAGTTGTCCAACGAAGCCAATCGTGTAAGGTTGAAAGTTCTGCAACAGCTTCATCTAGGGTTGCTTCTTCTATTAGTAATTCACTCATCAGTATTATCTGCCTGCTACTTTCAAAAAAAATAAACTCAATCGGGGCGCATCATTGGCCCCATGATTGCCCTATTGTATACCCAAGCCACCTTTAGGTGCGAGCGCAGTTAGTGTTAAAAGCGATTTAGGTAAGGCTTTGATTGCAAATAATAGTCACTCTATTGTTCAAATCAATAACGCAGTATAAATCGCTTTTAAACTAACCTTAATGGCGCTGTACTATGCACCTCAAAGCTGCTTGGGTATCACACCTTTTTACTCGATTTTTACCGCTTTTTTGTTTAGACTGCCGCTATGAAAAAAGATCCCCACTCAAACAGCCTAATTAGTCCTGACGACATTGACTTGTTCCGTCAAAGTATCAGTGGTGCGCGTGTATTTAAACAAGACACTCACCGTTTTAGCAATAAACCTAAAGTGTCACAAGCGAAGCAATTTGCCCAGCAAAAAAAGCAACAACAGTCAGAATTTTTCTTTTCTGATGAATATGTGCCCGATATAGACACACATGGTACCGTTAATTATGTACAACAGGGTCAGGATCGTTTTTTAGCCAAACAACTTCGTCGAGGGGATTTTATTCCTGATTTAACCCTCGACCTGCATGGCTTAAATAAAGAGATAGCCAAAGATGAACTCGCAGGGCTTATTCATGAGTGTAAAAAAAAGCATTACTATTGTGCCTGTGTTGTACACGGAATTGGCGGCCATATCCTCAGGCATAAAGTACCGCAATATTTAGTGCAACACCCCGATGTAATTGCTATGCACCAAGCTCCGCTTGAGTATGGCGGTAAAGGGGCGGTACTCATATTAATTAACTTACCGCAAAGTGATGAGTTTAGACGCTGAGCACTAGAGCCAATCAATAAGAGTCTTTTTTAGTGCATATATTTTCGATTATATTTCCGCTTATTTTTATTGTGTTATGCGGCTACATAGCAAGCCGAAGTCAGTTTTTAGAACGCATTCATATAACAGGGCTCAGTAAATTTACTTTTTACATTAGTGTACCCAGTTTTTTATTTTTAAATATGGCCCAGGCAGACTTAAAAACCAGCGTGAGCTTGAATGGCTTTTTAAGCTTTTATATTCCCGTTATTTTAATTTATTTTTTTGCGCTCATTATTGACCGCTACACTCTCTCTAAACATCCTCAATATGAACGTCACAGTGTATTTGCCCTTGGCAGTAGTTATTCAAATACCGTATTGGTGGGCTTGCCCATTATCATAGCCGCCATGGGTGAGCAAATGATGGGCATTATTTTTATGATCATCACCTTTCATAGCGCGCTATTGTTCACCCTTACCTTTTTAATTAGTGCAAACAGTGCCAGTCATGCGTTTTCTTGGTCAACATTTGCCAAAAATATGCTACTCAACCCTGTCGTATTGAGTATTAGCACGGGTTTGTTGGTAAATTTAGCAGGGATTACTTTATTTGCTGATTTAACTAATGGCATAGCGCTTTTAGCTAAACCTGCCATTGCCTGTGCGTTATTTGTTTTAGGCGCAAACTTAGCTTTTTATAAAATTAGCGATAACTGGCAAGCGGCAGCTATTGCCAGCCTGTTAAAGCTAGTTATATTGCCCGCCTTAGTATTAGTGTTAGGCTCACATGTATTTGCTATTAATGAGTCGCTGTTAAAAGTACTCGTATTATTGAGCGCATCCCCCTTGGGGGTTAATGCGTACTTAATTGCATGCCAAATAAAACAACATCAAGATACGTTAGCCAGTGCGGTTGTTTTATCGACAGTTTTGAGTGTGGTGAGTTTTAGTATGTGGTTAACAATTCTACTGTAGACAAATACCTAAAAGTATTGACATTTATCTAACAGAAAGTGGCTTAGCTAAATGCTAATTTACACGCTATGCATCTACATTCGCTGGTGCATTAATGGTGATATAATCACTTTTGTGGCGAGTTTCATCATAACTAATTTGTGCAACAGCGCCGGTATTAAAAATAGGCATGTGCCCAGCACACAACTGATCAACCAAATAGCTCACCATAGGCATATGGGCAACCACAAGCCAAGTATCGCATTCTGGATGAAGCGCGATTAACGTTTCTAAGTAATCTGCAGCAACCTGCGGGTTACCTTCAGGAATAATATCTTGGCAGGTCTCTTCAAATAAAAAGGTATTATTTTTTTTAACACCCTCAGCTGTTTGCTGCGCTCTTACATAAGGACTCACTAATAACCCCGTTGGAGCATGCTTTTTTTGTAACCACAGCCCCATTTTTTCTACCTGCTGATGGCCCAAAGGAGTCAAATTTCTACTGACATCATCAGAGTGCATCGGTATTGCTTCACCATGACGCATTATCAAGATTGTTTTCATAAAAAATCAACCAATTAAAGAATATAAAACAGTAGCCAGTTTGCTCGAATTTCCGCTATATTAATAACTCAAACCTATTTATTTTCTTAAAATAGTTCTTTCATGATGTTCAGGTAAATAGCATTGCATTCCTGAAGTTATCATCTGTTGTTAACAATTATACGTTTAGTTTCAGGAGCATCATTTGAAAATCAGCACCAATGATAACAGAGCTTACCGCACACTAACACTGGACAATGGTCTAAAAGTACTTTTAGTGCACGATCAAGACTCAGCAAAAGCTGCCGCATCCATGGCTGTTAACGCTGGTCACTTTGATGATCCACTTGATAGACAAGGCCTAGCGCACTTTTTAGAGCATATGTTGTTTTTAGGCACTGACCTTTATCCTGAATCAGGAAGTTTTAATAATTTTGTCTCGCAGTCTGGTGGCAATACCAACGCGTGGACTGGCACAGAGCATACCTGCTATTTCTTTGATATTAATAACCATCATATTGAAACAGCATTAGCGCAATTTAGCCGGTTTTTTATAGCGCCTACACTAAACCCAGCAGAAACAGAAAAAGAACGTAATGCTATTGAGGCTGAGTTTAAATTAAAAATTAAAGACGATGGCCGTCGAATTTATCAAGTGCATAAAGAAACGGTTAACCCTGCACACCCATTTGCTAAATTTTCCGTAGGCAACTTGCAAACATTAGCAGATAGAAAGCGCTGTATTAGTGATGAATTACGTGATTTTTTTAATCAGCATTACCAAGCTCAGTGGATGACTTTAGTGATTTGTGCCAATGAGTCATTAGATACACTTGAGGCATGGGCAACCCAGTATTTCTCCCAGATAAAGGGAGATAAACACCAATTAAAGCCACCTATAGAAGCGCCGCTTTATCGCAGCCAAGACTTGGGTAAGTTGCTTCATATTGAGCCACACAAACATGTACAAAAGCTGATTATTAGCTTTGCCATGCCAAACATTGACGATTTTTATCGTCATAAAACGGTCAGCTTTATTGCGCACTTACTAGGTTATGAGGGGCAAGGCTCGTTGTATTCTGTGCTTAAAGAGCAAGGTTGGATCAATGCCCTCTCTGCAGGTGGCGGAATTAATGGCAGTAATTTTAAAGACTTTAATATTAGTATGGCGCTGACCGATGAAGGCATTGAATACTACGAAGATATTATTGAAATGGTGTTTGAATACATTTGTTTAATTAATAACAACACCAGTAAACTACCTCGCCTATATCAAGATAAGCAAAAACTATTACAAATCGCATTTGATAACCAAGAAAAGTCTCGCCTAATTGATTGGGTCAGTAATTTAAGTATTAACATGCAACATTACGATGAAGTTAATTACTTACAGGGTGACTATTTAATGGAGGGCTTTAAAGCCAGCACGCATGAAATGGCGATGCAATGGTTAACTCCGCACAACATGCGTTTAGTGCTTATTCATCCGGGTGTAGAGCCTGAACACACAGCTGCTTGGTATAACACCCCCTATAAAATTGAAAAACTATCGCTACATTGGCTCGAAGCACTTGCACAGATTAGCCAGCCACAAAGTGAAATGCTATTGCCCACGGCTAATCCTTATTTAGCTAAAGATGTCATTTTATATCCGGTTGAATCACAGCAACGACATCCAACATTACTGGTAAAAGAAGCAGGCTTTGACTTTTGGTTTAAACAAGACGCCACCTTTAGAGTCGCCAAAGGGCATTTTTATTTAGCCATGGACTCTGACTTTGCAGTAAAAGATGTGAAACATATGGCACTGACGCGGTTATTTTCAGATTTATTCATGGACAGTGTTGGCGAACAGTTTTACCCAGCGGAACTTGCGGGCTTAAGTTATCACTTAACCTCTCATCAAGGTGGCTTAACGCTTCACACTGCGGGGCTTTCTTCAAGCCAACTCGAATTAGTCGATCAGCTGATTGATGCACTATTTAACGTAAAAATTTGTGCCAAACGCTTTGCAGAATATAAAAAGCAATTAGTTAGACATTGGCGTAATAGCAATCAAAACAAACCCGTTAGTGAGCTATTTAGTATTTTAGGCGCTAAAATAATGCCGTGGAATCCTCAGCCTGACGAGTTAGCAAATGCACTCAAAGACACCTGTTTCCATCAGTTTAATGAATTTAGACAAGCGTTTTTTAATGCCCTTCATGTTGAGTCTTTTTTACATGGTAATTGGCAGCAAAATGATGCGCTTGAGTTTCAAAAGAAGGTCGCTCAGCACCTTAAAAAATCAGCCGTTATCAACGATTTAAAGCGCCCACTTTATGAAATTACTAAAGTGACCCGCTACGAGCTTGAACTTGCCTGCAGCGATAATGCCATGGTGATTTACTACCAAGCACAAAGCGATGACGTTATTGAAAAAGTGAAAATGATGGCGCTAAATCATTTAATTAATCAAGATTACTTTAATGAACTCAGAACCACGCAACAACTCGGTTATTTAGTAGGCGCAGGATACGCTCCTTTTAATACCCGTGCTGGTATTGCCTTTTATATACAATCACCAAAATTTGAGCCCACCACGTTACTGCACAGGCATAATTTATTTATTAGCCAGTATTTAGCAACAATTAATGAACTAACAGAGCAAGTCTGGCAGCAACAAAAACATGGATTAACAACCCATATTGCTGAAAAAGACAAAAATTTGCGTTTACGTTCACAACGTTTATGGCTTGCTATAGGTAATGGCGATCATCGGTTTAATATGCAGCAACGCCTGCTGGATTCTTTAAACGCATTAACGCTTGAAGATTTAAAAGCCTACGCCGCTGAAATTTTTAATGCAGATCGCCCAAGATATGAGCTTTTAAGTGCCAAATCTGTGAATTTGTCTGAGAAACTACCACTTTATTCGCATTCTCTTTGACTCTTGCTCGCGCTTGATTTAGATTGTCTTTTGTTAATAAGAAGTAAGACAATGAAAAAAATAAAAATAATAAAATACATTCTATTGTTGGCCTCTTTGGCCACAGCCTACTCAGCGAGTGCATTCGAGTCATCGTTTAACTTGAATTTAAATGCGTTGGTCGTGAGCGTGTGCGCAATAATGTCGTTAGTTGTGGTTTATTTGTTAACGATTGTTCACTCACTCAAGCGTTCACACTCTCAATTACAGCTTTCTGAAAAACGATTAAAAAGTACCGTAGAAGGTAGTGGTGACACGCTTTGGGATTGGAATATCAAAACCGGTAAAGTTATTCGTATCAATGACAAATACGTGATGAATAGTAATAACCTAGTAGAATTTCCACCGAATAAAAGCTTGATCCACCCCCGCGATTTAACCCATGTTGATTACCTACTAAAAAAACACTTTGCCGAAGAAAGTACTTTTTTTGAAGCAACTTATCGTATTAAAGACAGCTTTGGTAAATGGCACTGGGTGCTCGACCGCGGAAAAATCATTGAAAAAGACGCTAACCTAAGCCCACTGCGAATGACTGGCACAGTCAGAGATATCTCGCAGTTAAAATCAACGGAAGATCGACTTAACTTATTTGCAAAATGTGTTGAGTCACTCACTGATGCGCTGGCCATTTATGATAAAGACTTTAGGCTTGTGGATATTAATCCAAGCTTTTTAACTTTGTTTGGCGGCGTACGCGAGCAATACCTAAAGAAAGAGTTTCATTTGGCCGGTTACGACAAAAGCTATATAGAATCCATAAAAAATACCGTTAGAAAGCACGAACATATTCAAGAAGAAGTAAAGCTTCGCAATAGCGATCATGCTCTGCTGCCATTTGAAATTTCAATAGATGAAATTAAAAACGCACAAAATCAAATAACCAATTATGTGGTGGTGTATTCAGATTTAACCGAACGTAAAAAAACCGAATCTGAACTGAATAATTTATCAAACCGAGATCGCACCACCAGCTTACCTAACCGTAATTTGTTTTTTTCTGACTTACAAAAACTCGCAAAGCAGCACTCTCATCATGCATTACTCGTATTTGATTTAGATAACTTTAAAAAGATAAACGACTCATTAGGCCATCAATTAGGTGATAGTTTACTGGCAAAGCTTGCTATGCGTTTAAATAAGCTCACCCGTGAAAATGACGTATTTTATCGCCTTGGCGGCGATGAATTTGCGCTAGTTATGTCAAACACCAACGATATTCTCACTATCACTCGCATGGCTAAACAGTTTTTGGCGGCCATAGCTACACCATTTAAAATGGCAGGCCATGAACTTGCTATCACCTCAAGCGTTGGTATAGTGTTGTTCCCCGAAGATGGTAACACCCCCGAAATACTATTAAAGAACGCCGATACTGCGATGTATCATGCTAAAAAGAAAGGCAATAGCTACCTGTTCTTTAATGACACCATGAACCGCCAAGCAGTAAAACGACTGCAAATAGAAAACCTAATGCGCTTTGGCTTAAAAGAAGATCATTTTGAGGTGTATTACCAGCCTAAAATGAATATTCGTACTGGTAAGCTTGCTGGAATGGAAGCGTTGGTACGTTTTATTACCCCGAAAAAGGGGGTTATTAGCCCAGGGGTATTTATTCCAATTGCCGAAGAAACAGGGCAAATTATTGAAATTGGTGAAGTAGTTTTAAACAAAGCTTGTCGCGATGTAAAACAGTGGTTAGATGCAGGCTTATTTAATGCCCGTGTTGCTGTTAACTTATCAGCAAAACAATTTAGCCTACCCGATCTAACCTCGCGCATAGATGTGATTTTACAAAAAAATGAACTGCCTTCGTACTTTTTAGAGCTTGAGATAACTGAAGGCACCGTAATGGACGATCCACAAGAAGCCATTGCGATTATGCGCTCTTTAAGTGCCCGTGGTATTCACTTAGCAATGGATGACTTTGGTACCGGCTATTCATCACTTGCGTATTTAAAGCAGTTTCCACTCAATACGCTTAAGGTAGATAAAGCCTTCATCGATGATATGAAGACTGAACGTGGCCGCAATATGGTGGACTCTATCGTCACTATTGCGCATAACCTTGATTTGCATGTAGTTGCCGAAGGGGTGGAGCAAGCGTCGCAAATAAGCATACTTGAAGAGCTAAACTGTGAAACACTGCAGGGTTATTACTACTCTAAACCACTCTCAAAAGATGAATTTACTGCGTTTTTAAAACAACAACAAAGCCAATCAAAACTCAGTTTAATTAGAGCGACCAGTTAAGCACGCCATAGACATGCATTTACACCTATATTGCGTATCAATGCACGTCGATAATGCATATTAAACAAGCACCAAGCAACAGGACCAAACACGCCACCTAAAAATAACCAGCGTTTAACAGGCATGCCCTTTTTAATGGTTTCTAAATACATAAGCGCTATAAATACACCGCTAAGCAAAATAAATAACACCACCACCTCAACCAGCTCAAAAATAAGGCGCGTATAATAGCGTTAAACTGGCTAAATTTAAAGCAACGCATGCTGCTAATCAGCAATAATGCTTAATCAATTTGAGGGGCAAATCAGACACAAAAAAGCCGAGCAACTTAAATACTCGGCTAATCAATATAGATTTATAGCGGCTTACTTGTCAGCACGGCCCATAAACTTATGCTCTGCAGTATTAATACGGATGCGATCGCCCGTAGAAATATGCTCTGGCACTTGAATAATTAAGCCGGTTGATAAACGAGCAGGCTTTGAACGCGCGCTGGCTGAAGCCCCTTTAATTGAAGGGTCGGTTTCCTCAACTACAAGCTCAACACTTGAAGGAAGATCAAGCCCAACTGGCGCACCATCAATCACAATAACGTGCACGCCTTGGGTCTCTTCGTTAACAAACTGAATCTCTTCAGCTATGGCCTCTTTAGCCAAGTTGTAAGGCGTATAATCTTCGTTATCCATAAAGACATACTCATCACCATCAATGTACGACAGCATGGCTTCACGACGGGTTAAATCTGCAAGGTTAAGCATATCGCTGTCTTTAAATGTTTCGTCAACTTTGCTACCCGTGACCACATCGTATAAACGCATACGGTATAAACTACCACCGGCACGACCTTGTGGTACAGAACGTACGATATCTTTTACTACTAATACACGGCCATTAAAGTCAATAGCCGTCCCTTTTTTAACATCACTTGCCTTTGGCATGGGTGAATTCCTATTGTTTTTTTGAATGCGAGAAACATACCACGAAACTGATTTTGTTCAACAATAAAGTGATATGATTAGCTTCTTACTTCGTACTGACTCATAAATCTGTAATTTAGACTTAAACTCGTGTTATCTAGTGGCAAAAAGCTGCTATGGTTAAGTTATCGATTATGACCTCAAGGAATGGCTCATGAACCAACAAACTGTACATACCTATTTAATGAACAAGCCGTTAGTTAAACTAACCCAGCCTTTTGCTAAAGATGTTGATGTGTATAAAGTAAATCATAAAATGTTTGCCACTCTTGCACTTAGCAATGAGGGTGAAACCGACGAAAATGGCGAACCTATTTGGTGGCTAAACTTAAAGTGCGATCCTGATGAGGCGCAATCATTACGAGATATTTTCCCTGCCGTTATCCCTGGTTATCATATGAATAAACGCCTTTGGAATACCGTGATTTTAGATGGCTCAGTACCACAGGGTGAAATTGAGCGTATGATTGATAACTCGTTTAATTTGGTGGTCGACAACATGCCTGATAAAGATAAAAAGGCCATTGAAGCGTTACTGTAAATAAGCATCCATATCGCAACTTTTTACCAATTCGCTTAATTAAGTATTATGGTGTAGGGGTATTACTGATTATCAAACATAAAAAAGCCGCATAATTTGCGGCTTTTTTACGTTAACTTAAAACATTACTCTTTGTGTTCAGTCGTCTCATTTGGAGTATCAGTTGATTTATCATCACCTTGCGCTAACTCCACTTCAGTTTTATTAGCGGCTGTTGTGTAAAACTTATCGCCCTTGTCAGCCATTGTAAGTAAAGTATCACAAGGTGTAAAAATAGCATTGCTGTTAGCCAGTGTAGACATATCAGAGCTTATTTTACTCGCACCTAATTTGTCCATGTAGCTAAACGGGCCACCTAAGAACGGTGGGAAACCAATACCAAAAATAGCACCAATATCACCATCACGCGGGCTTGCGATAATACCATCATCTAAACAACGAGCCGCTTCATTAAGCATTTGTGAAACACAGCGCTTAGCAATCTCGTTTTTATTTAAACGTGGGGCTGGGGTTACACCTAGTAGCTCATAGACTGACTCATCAACCTTCTTACCTTTCTTGTCGTATTCATAAAAGCCACGACCTGTTTTACGACCGAGGCGCTTTGAATCAATCATGCGTGAGAAAGCATCGGGTCCTTTAAAACGCTCACCCAATTCTTTTTCAAGAATTGGCGCAATTTTAGATCCAATATCAATACCTACTTCGTCCAGCAATGCCAACGGTCCAACAGGAAAACCAAACTCGACTAAAGCCGCATCTATTTTTTCAATCGGCTCACCAGCAAGCATTAAGTTAGCCGCTTCATTAAGGTATGGCGCTAAAATACGGTTTACATAAAAACCAGCCATATCTTTTACCACAATTGGCGTTTTACCTTGCTTACGTGCAAAGTTAACTACACGAGCAATGGTTTCTTGTGACGTGCCTTCGTGAGGAATAATTTCTACCAGTGGCATTTTTTCCACTGGCGAAAAGTAATGTAAACCAATTACATTTTCAGGGCGTTCTGCTTTTGCTGCAATTTGCGAAATAGGTAATGACGAGGTATTACTTGCAAAAATAGTATTAGCTTGGCATTGCTGCTCAACATCAGCAACCATACCTTGCTTAAGATCTAAATCTTCAAATACAGCTTCTATCACTAAATCTATGTGTTTAAAGCCGCTGTAATCTGTAGTGCCAGTAATGCGGTTCATGGTTAACTGCATATCAGCTTTAGACATAATACGGCGCTTAAGGCGTTTATCTAAGATTTTGTAAGTGTAGTTCATGGCATTACTTATGCCCTGCTCTGCCACATCTTTAATACGTACCGGTAATTTAGCCTTAACCGCGCTCACGTGGGCAATACCTGCGCCCATTAATCCGCCACCTAACACAGCAGTTTTGCTAATCGCAGGAGCGTCATCGTTGCGCCATTCTTTTTTCATTTCAGTGGTTGCAAAGAAAATACCGCGAAGTGCTTTAGACTCATCACTCATTACTAACGTAGCAAAGCCTTCGGCTTCGGTTTTATACGCTTTCATTTCATCAAGCTCTACGCTTGCACGAACCGCTTTAATAATCGCAAGCGGCGCTGGGTAGTGACCACCGGTTTTTTTAAGTACGTTTTCTTTAGCTTTTTTAAAGATAAAGTTACGACCAAACGGGTTTGATTCTAATAGCTTACTGATCTTATCAAGTTTAGGCTCTTTAGCTTGTGGCTTTTTCTTCGCCGCAAACTCTTTAGCCACTTTTAACAGTACGCTTTGTGGTACACAATCATCCAATACACCGGATTTTTTTGCTTGTTTAGGACGAATTTGTTTTCCGGTTAGCATCCACTCAAGGGCTTTTTGAATGCCCACGATTTTAGTTAAGCGTTGTGTACCACCACCGCCAGGTAATAAACCAAGTTGCACTTCTGGTAAGCCAATTTTTGTTAAATCACTATCGGTACCAACACGATAATCACAGGCTAAAGCAAACTCTAAACCACCACCTAAAGCAGGGCCATGTATAGCACTAACCGTGGTATACGGTAGTTTTTTCATATCAAAAAATGCTTGATGACATAACTCACTAATAGCTAATGCATCTTCGCGTTTTTCAACACCGTCTAACATTTTTACATCGGCACCGGCAATGAAGTTATCACTTTTGCCACTAATAAATACCATACCCTTAACAGCATGCTCTTTAGCCTGTGCTAATAATGCTTTTAAATCGTCAGCAAAGCTGTCACGCAGGGTATTCATTTTTTCACCCGGCACATCAATGGTTACCACGGCTATTTTGTTATCATCAACCGTTAAATTAAATACTGAATCTGTCATTACGCACTCTCCAATACAAAGGCTGCACCTAAACCACCCGCAGCACAGGCAGTCGTTAACGCTAAACCACCGCCACGACGCTTAAGCTCGTATAAGCTTTGTGTGATTAAACGCGCGCCGGTTGCCGCAAATGGGTGACCATAAGCGAGTGAACCGCCGTTAACGTTAAACTTATCCATGTTAATTTCACCTATGGCTTTATTACGCCCTAAGTGCTCTTGTGCAAATTTATCTGAAGCAAACATTTTCATATTCGCTAAGGTTTGCGATGCAAACGCTTCATGCATTTCTATAAGATCTAAATCAGCTAGCGTAATACCTGCTCTATCAAGCGCGATTGGCGTTGAGTGAGCTGGCCCCATTAGCATGTCTTTTTCTACGCCTATGGCTGAAAACGCAAAACTGCGTACGTAGCCTAATATTTCGTAACCCAATGCTTTTGCTTTGCTTTCGCTCATCATTAATACTGCAGCTGCGCCATCGGTTAATGGGGTTGCATTGGCTGCAGTGACTGAGCCGTGTTGACGGTCAAATACCGGCTTAAGCTTGGCATAACCTTCAACCGTTGAGTTTTTACGAATATTGTTATCTTCTTCAATAAAGCTTTTATAAGGCGGTAAATGAGCCGTCATTACTTCATCTTTAAGCTTGCCATCAGCCCAGGCTTGAGTTGCCAGTGAGTGAGAACGATGCGCTAAGGCATCTTGATCTTCACGGCTAATGTTATGGGTTTTAGCCATTTGCTCGGCTGTTTGTCCCATTGATAAACCCGTTGAGTACTCAGCAACCGCTGGCGGCACTGGCAATAAATCTTTTAAACGTAGTTTTGAGAATATTTTTAAACGCTGACCAAGCGTACGTGCTTTGTTTAAATCAACTAAGCTACCCGCTAATTTTTTACTTACACCAATTGGCAATACAGATGATGAATCGGCACCACCGGCAATACCTACGCTTACAGAGCCTGCCATAATTGATTCGGCAACGTTTGCTATCGCTTGAAAACTCGTCGCACAAGCACGCGATACAGAGTACGCATCAACCGATACTGGCATCCCAGTACCCAATACAATTTCACGCGCAATATTTGGCGCTTCTGGCATTTGCACTACTTGACCAAAAACCAATTGATCGATTTCTGACTTGTCGAAATTTAATCGCTCAAGCATTTCATTAACTACTAGCTTACCCATATCCAATGCTGGTACATGGTGGAACGCAGTCGCTTGCTTAGCAAAAGGAGTACGTAAGCCGCTTACGATGGCAATACGGTCGCCTTTTGGTGTTTTAAGTATGTTTTGCTCAGACATTTATTATTCTCTCCCGCTGACAGGTCAGACCTGTATGTTTTCTCCGATTCTAAACAACCCGTGTGATAAAGCCAATAGATAAAGGTAAATTAATACAAAAGCGCCATTGTAAATCACTACATACATTGTATGAGGGTAATACAATAGGCTTTTTTAGCTGGTTTTACAAAGTTTTATGTTAGGCTAAAAAATCGTTAAAAAATAACGAACTATTTTTAAAAAATCAGTCTAACTCTTGAGTTATCCACTTATAAACCTTATAACTAGCTCAGTATTTGTTACCTAACCAATTTAGGTATTATTTAAGCTGACGAGGACAGTCCACTTATTATGGCAGCTAACGCATTTTCACAATTAAAAACGTATTTAGACACCCAAATTATTGGCCAGCCTGCGCTCACTCAAGCACTATTAATTGCTATTTTAGCCGATGGTCATTTATTAGTTGAAGGCCCACCGGGGCTTGCAAAAACACGCGCTGTTAATGCCTTAGCAAAAGGTATTGAAGGCTCGTTTCAGCGTGTTCAGTTTACCCCAGATTTATTACCAGCCGATGTGACCGGCACCGATATTTATCGCCAACAAACCAGTGAGTTTGTGTTTGAAAAAGGCCCTTTATTTCATAACCTTATTTTAGCGGACGAAATAAACCGAGCACCAGCAAAAGTACAATCGGCATTATTAGAAGCAATGGCCGAGCGCCAAGTCACGGTGGGCAAAAACACCTATCCACTCAGTGACCTGTTTTTAGTGATGGCAACACAAAATCCGCTTGAGCAAGAAGGTACTTACCCGCTACCAGAAGCGCAATTAGACCGTTTTTTAATGCACCTAAGTATTAATTACCCAGGTGCTGAGCATGAGCTTGATATTTTACGTTTGACCCGTGGTGAAGCACTTAATGATGAAGCCCCAGTGCTTGAGCAAATTTCACAACCCGATTTGTTTGCTGCGCGAAAAGCAATTTTAGGTCTGTATTTGGCCGAGCCATTAGAGCAGTACCTAGTTCAACTGATCATAGCCACTCGAGAAGGTGCAAACTTAGATGAACAACTTGGCCGCTGGATTGAATACGGCGCCAGCCCACGTGCCACGATTGCTTTGGATAAATGTGCCCGCGCTCATGCGTGGTTAAGTGGTCGTGATTTTGTATCACCTGACGATATACAAGCTGTGGTACATAATGTATTGCGCCATCGCATTATTCTAAGTTACGAAGCACAAGCCGATGGTATTACAAAAGATCAGGTTATTAGCCGTATTGTTGAACTAGTCGCAGTACCTTAAGTTATGCAAACACACGTTGATTCTCAGGCATGGCTTAAATTAAGCCATAGCCATGGTGTTAATTTATCGCTTAAAGAGCTGATGTATTATAAAGCAAAAGCGCAACTGCTTGAGCTGGCACCTAAAGTTAGAATAAAAAACACCTTGGCGGGGCAATACCTTGCGCCCCACAAAGGCCGGGGTATGGAATTTGCCGAAGTGCGTCATTATCAAAACGGTGACGATATACGCTCTATTGATTGGCGCGTTACCGCGCGCACAGGCGAAACCCACACTAAACTTTTTCAAGAAGAAAAAGAGCGCCCGGTATTTGTGTTTACTGACTTTTCAAACTCAATGCTATTTGGCTCGCAATTACTGTTAAAATCGGTGCAAGCGGCACATATTAGCGCCTTAGTTGCGTGGTCAGCGTGTCAGCGTGGCGACAGAATTGGCGGTATTGTGTTTAATCAGCACTCGCATTTAGAGCTAAAACCCAGCGCTCGTGAAAAAGCGGTATTAAAGCTGTGTCATAATTTGTGCGACGCCCATCAGCAGGCACTTGAAAATATTGATAAGCCGGCCGCGAATAATTTTAGCGATAACCTCAAGCGTTTAAATCACTTAGCTAAACCCGGTAGTTTGGTTTATATCGTATCCGATTTTAACGCCTTAGATGACGCCAGCTTTAAACAACTCGAATTACTTGCGCGGCACTGTGAATTAATAGGCTGCCATATTAGCGATCCCTTCGAGCATAAGTTACCGGCTTTCCAACAAGCGGTTACTGTAAGTGCTAATAATCAGCAGTTTGCCCTCCCTTTGATGGATAACAGTTTTAGAGAACGATTTGCCAAAAATGCCGAGCAAGCATTTAGCGCGCGTATTAATCGTTTAACAAAATCTGGGCTTAACCTATTATCATTCGATGCAGCCACTGCGCTGGAACTGCAATTAGTGAGAAGATAAATCATGCAAACCTCTCCACTTGATGGTCTACACGATATTATTGCTCCCACCCAAGTCGACTGGTGGCCACTCGCTCCTGCTTGGTGGGTTGTTATTGCAATTGCTGTGTGTTTATTGTGTAGCTTAATTGTCATAATTTATAAAAATTATCGCTTTAAAAAGCCAAAACGTGATGCCATTGCATTAGCTAATCAACAACAGTCAGCGCAGCAATTGCATGTCATTTTAAAGCGTTTAGTGATCACCTATTACGATCCGCGTTTGGCCGCGCAGTCAACAACGCATTGGTGCAACACATTAAACCAACTTTCAGCTATTGGCTTTACAGAAGAAGAAATTTTAAGCCTATATAACGCTAATCAAACACAGGCAGCACTTAGTGATAAATTTCGCCAAGCCATTAAACAATTTAAACTAAAGGAGCCGCTGCATGTTTGAATTTAGCTGGCCATGGCTGTTTTTATTACTGCCGCTACCTTTAATATTGTTACTATTAAAACCCGCCGCCAATGATGCCAACACGCGTCTGCGCATTCCAAGTTTTGCATCACATAATTTAAGCAATCAAAGCATAGAGCCAAGTGCGCGTAAATTGAATATTATCGAGTGGTTGCTGTGGTTATTATTAGTGACCGCATCAGCAAATCCAACGTGGTTAGATGAGCCCATATCGCTACCCAACGAAGGCCGAGATATAATGCTCGCTGTGGATTTGTCAGGGTCAATGACCGAACAAGACATGGCTTACAATGGCCAATATGTTGACCGTTTAACCATGGTTAAAGCAGTGCTAAGTGACTTTATAGAGCAGCGCCAAGGCGACAGACTCGGCCTTATATTGTTTGGTGATACCGCTTTTTTACAAACCCCATTGACGCGTGATGTGAAAACCGTCAGTAAAATGCTCTCTGAGGCGCAAATTGGTTTAGTAGGACGCGCCACGGCGATTGGTGACGCTTTAGGTTTATCGGTAAAACGCTTTGCCAGTAAAAAAGAAAGTAACCGTATTGTGGTGTTGCTTACAGATGGACAAAACACCGCGGGAAATTTAAACCCAGAAGATGCACTGTTACTTGCCCGTGAAGAAGGTATAAAAGTGTACACCATCGGAGTCGGTTCAGATAACCCGCGCGGCTTTAGTTTATTTAATATGGGCTCTGGGGGCAGTAACCTAGATGAGGGTTTATTGAAAAAAATTGCTGAGCAAACAGGCGGTCTGTATTTTAGAGCAAAAGATGTCGCTGGCCTGCAACAGATTTACGCTGAGCTTGATAAGCTTGAACCAATTAGTGCCGATGAGCAAACCTTTCGCCCACAAACAGCCTTGTTCTATTATCCGTTATTACTGGCCATTTTACTCATAAGTGCAATGGCATTGATAAAAACGGTGCGCGCAATGAAGGAGCCAAACTAATGGATTTTGAATTTATTCGTCCTGCTATTTTATGGCTGTTACTCCCTGCCTCAGGGTTATTTTTTATCGCCTTACTAAAACATAAAAAAACCCAGTCAGCGCCGCTTATTGCGCCGCATTTGGCACCATTTGTAATGAGTGAATCAAACAATAAAGCTCGCCAGCCGCTGTGGCTGGTTGCGTTATTTTGCAATTTAGCGATTATATTTAGTGCAGGGCCAAGCTTTGAAGAGAAACAAGTACCCGTGTTTCAAAGTAAAAGTGCCCGCGTTATTGTCATGGATATGTCCTACTCTATGTATAGCACCGACATTGCTCCCAATCGATTAATGCAATCACGTTTTAAAGCCCTCGATATGGTTGAGCTATTTAAAGAAGGCGATACCGCGTTAGTGGCTTACGCAGGCACTGCCTATACCATTTCACCACTGACCAACGACGCTAAGACTCTTGCCAACCTTATTCCTAGTTTAAGCCCTGAAATTATGCCAGATAAAGGCTCAAACGTACTCGCTGGCTTAGATATGGCACAAGAGCTACTAAGCCAAGCCGGCTACCTCGATGGCGATATTATTTTGATCACCGATGGTATTGAACAACAACAGCAAAGCGATGTAAGCCGTTTTACCAACAGTAGCCAATATCGACTTAATATTTACGGCGTAGGCACAGCGCAAGGAGCTCCTATAAAGTTACCTGAAGGCGGGTTTTTAAAAGATAATTATGGTCAAATTGTGGTGCCAACCCTCAATGCATCATTACTTGAAGGACTTGCAAAAAATAGTGGTGGGCAGTTTACCGATTATCAGCCAAGCAATAGCGATATTGCCGTTTTTTCACCGCAAGCAAACAGTGAAGTATTAAAAAGTGAAAAACCAAATTTAGCCTTATGGCGAATTGACGCCGGTATTTATGGTTTGCTTATTTTACTGCCTTTAGCTTTGTATTTATTTAGACGTTCTGCATTAGTTAGCGCAGTACTATTACTTAGCTTTTTACCTCAACAAAATGCGCATGCCGCAGAGCTGCCAACCCTGTTTAAAAATACGGATCAACGGGCATTAGAGGCATACAACAACAAAGAGTATCAACAAGCAGCTCAGGCTCGCTCAAGCGCTCTCAAAGGGGCTGCACTTTATCAGCAAGGGCAATTTGATGCTGCCTTGAATGAGTTTAGCCAAGATAAGTCAGCAACCGGTTATTATAACTATGGCAACGCCTTGGCTAAAGCAGGACAATTAGAGGCTGCCATTGACGCGTATAAACAAGCGCAAGTAAAGCAAGATAACTTTAGTGAAGCCGCTGAGAATCAAGCGCTTGTTGAGCAGTTACTGAGTCAACAGCAAGACCAAAAAAATCAGCAAGGCAATGATTCGCAAAATCAAGATGAGCAAAGTCAAGATGATGCAGATAAATCAAAACAAGATCAGCAAAAAAATGGCGAGAAAAACAACGCAGATAAAAGTGAAGAGGGCAGCCAAAATAGTGAGCAACAGCAATCAGATCAGTCCTCGGAACAATCAAAAGATGAACAAGGCCAATCTGGTGAGCAATCAGACAAACAGAATGAGCCTGATATGCAAGCTCAGTCACAAAGCCAACAAAATGAAAATAAAGACCAGAATAAACCGCAGCAAGATGAGCCTCAAAATCAACCTAATGAAATGAGTGAGCAACCGCCCTCTGATGAGCAAAAACAGCAGGCACAGCAACAAGCCATGCAAGCACAAGCCGCTGAGCTCACTAATGAAGAAAAAGAAAAAGCACAGCAACTAAATCAGTTATTAAGAAAAGTGCCCGACGATCCCGCTATTTTATTAAGAAACAAAATGCAATTAGAAGCCCAAAAAAGACAATATCAACGTCGTCCAACAGGAGTAGAAAAATCATGGTAATGCGATTATTTTGCTGTTTATTGCTATTAACTGCCATGCCATTAATGGCCGCCACCACTTTGGAGGCAAGCGTTGATAAAAACCCAGTATTAGCGGGTGAATTTTTTATGCTTAATATTAGCATTGATGATTCAATAAAAGGGCAACAACCCGACACCTCAGCATTACTAAAAGATTTTGTAGTCGGCCCTATGAGCTTAAGTAGCCGCACTAACATTATTAATGGCAGTATAAAAAAACAAACCTCTTGGTCTGTTAAACTAATGACCCGCAAGGCGGGTGAATACACCATTCCCAGTTTTAGTGTTGCAGGGCTAAACTCGCAACCAATTAGTTTATCGGTTAAAGAGCGCAGCAGCGACGCAGATAAAAATAACGATATATTTTTAAAAACCTCACTCTCAAACAACAGCTTATTTGTGCAAGAGGCTGGCGTTTACACCATTAAGCTTTACTTAGCCAAAGAGCTTCTTGATGGCAGCTTAAGTGCGCCAAGTATGGAAGATGCCCAACTTACCCAACTCGGTAAACAAAGCGAAGATTATGAACTGGTTAACGGTAAACGTTATTTAGTGATCACCCGTAATTATTTAATTCAGCCCCAAAAAAGTGGCGCATACACTATTGCAGCTCCCGTTTTTCAGGGGCGTATTCAGCAAAACTATCGTCAATTGGAAGTATCAGCGCTTGGCGATGAGCAGCAAATTGAAATTAAACCTATCCCTGAAAACTATCAAGGAGACTGGTTACCCAGTGAACTGGTGAGCTTAACCGAGCAATGGCAGCCAGAGGATAATACCGTTGAAGCCGGTACGCCAATAACACGTACAATTATGCTCACCGCGCTAGGGGTGACTAAAGAGCAGTTACCCGAAATTGATATGCCTACTATTAATGGTATTCGCAGCTACCCTGATGAAAAAGAAACCAATAATGCGGTACGCGATGGCCGAGTGGTATCACAGCAAACGGCCTCGTATGCGCTACTGCCACAAACACCTGGCACTTACACATTGCCTGAAATTAGCCTGCCTTGGTATAACACCAAAATGAATCGAATTAGTTACGCGACCTTACCTGAGCGCACTATTACAGTAACACCCAGTACAACAGCGCCAGTGCAAACGCTTAATCCGCCAGCTGAAAACAATCTAAGTAATACTATGGCAGAGTCAACGGAGCAAGCAGTTACAGTGCAACAGCAAACTGTCACACCACTGTGGCTAATTATTGTGGCCTCGCTTGGTTATGTTTTATGGATTGCGACGCTGATTTTTTACTTTATTAAACGCCCAGCTAAAGAAGTGCAACAAGCGGCTCAAACAACTAATAAAACAAATCAACAACCATCTTTAAAAGCCCTGCTGGTATTAGCTAAAAGCCATGACGAAAAAGCATTTTACGATGCGCTTAATCAGTATGCGCTAACCCTTACAGGTAAAAAGGTAGGGGCGCTATCCCATTTATGCGCTATGATAAACAACTCGCAGTTCACCGCGCAGGTAAACAATTTACAAGCACAGTTGTACAGTAAGCAAACGGCTAGCGCCAACTTAGACGCTATAGTTAGCATGTTAAAGGCACATCAATCGCAAACAGCTAAGCCTTCATCACCTGCGTTAAAAGAGCTGTATTCTTGATCTCAATTGTATTTTGCTTTTTTGACCTATAATAATTTTAACTAAAAAGTGCTTATGTTTGGAAATAAAAAATCGAATGATCGGGTCTTACTAAATATGGCTGAAAAACAACAACGCTACGAAGCCCTGGTTCACGTTTATCATAAGGAACTCTATCGCTTCGCTTACTGGTTATGTAACGATCCGAATATTGCAGATGACTTAGTGCAAGAAACCTTTTTACGTGCTTGGCGATCGCTTGACTCGTTACTCGATCAAAAAGCAGCTAAGCCATGGTTGCTAACAATTTTAAGACGCGAAAATGCGAGGCGCTTTGAGCGCAAGCAATTTGATTACAGTGATGTAGATAACGACACGCTAGTGGATCAAACCAGTCATTCTTTAGATGATGAAATGGAGCAAACCGTTATTCAACGGCAAATTTCGTTGTTGGCCGATGAATACAAAGAGCCGCTACTATTACAAGTGGTTATGGGCTGCTCTGGGGATGAAATTGCAGACATACTCGATTTAAACAAAAATACGGTTATGACACGTTTATTTCGAGCAAAAAATCAACTTAAAGAGGCACTAAGCCGTGATGATGAGCAACTTAAAGGGGCATCAAAATAATGGATGAACTTGAGTTTCGTCGCCGCACGATTGCACAGCCAAACGAGCTAGACAAAGAACTACTGGAATTTGCAAACAGCAGTCCCGATAGACAACAATTTTTAAATGAAAACAAAGCATTTGATAAGCAACTCAATGATGCGCTTGATATTCCTGTGCCTGACAACCTTGCTGAACGGATTATTTTAAACACCTCGTTAAAAGAAAAAGCCAGAAAAGATGAGCTTGAACAAAAAGACAACGTTATTGATTCACGCTCACGCTTTAAGTTTGACCGTATATATTTGGCGTTCGCTGCTTCATTTGTGATTGCGGTAAGTGCGTTTATGTTTAGCACAGAGCAAAACTTGAATCATGCGGCTGGCGAGCATGCATTGGCGCATGTTTATCATGAACTTAACGCGTTAAATAAAACTCAACCTATCAGCTTACAAACAGTCAATGAAAAGCTGGCTTTACTTGGCGGTCAACTTAATGATTTACCTGGGAAAGTTACTTATGTTAACTTTTGCGATTTTCAAGGCGAGAAAGGCATCCATTTAGTGTTTGAATCGGACTTTGGCCCTATGACCGTGTTTATTGTCCCTAGTGATAACAAAGTCTTTGAAATTGGCTCGGGTGACTTTAGTGACTCTCGCTACGTAGGCCATATAAGCCGAGGAAAACAAGCTGATACTGTACTAATAGCAAGCCTAGGCTCACCGGTTGATATGTATAATGAACGTATTGCAGGCGCTATTCGCTGGCTGTAATACCAATTTGTATAAATATTTGAACAATTTAACGAGTTAAACTCCCTTATATCTAAGCAGATTGATATAAGGGGATGGGTATTACAAACAATAAAAAAACCGCAACGAGTGTGCGGTTTTTTTATTGCTAATAAGCTAAAACTTATTATTGGTTACTTACATACATCAGCAACAGCGTTAGCAAAGTAATCGATGTTTGCTTGACTAATTCCCGCTACGTTTACACGGCTAGAGCCCACAATATAAATACCGTAGTCTTTTTGCAGACGCTCGATTTGCTCTTTATTAATACCTAAGAAAGAGAACATACCGTGTTGGCGGTCTATAAATGAGAAGTCTTGAGCAATGTCTTTGGCTGCAAGGCTGTCTTTAATTAAACTACGTAAACCATTAATACGGTTACGCATTTCATCAAGTTCACTGTGCCATAACTGCGTTAACTCTGTGCTGCTTAAAATGGTGTTTACAATGTCTGCACCGTGCGCTGGCGGCATAGAATAAATGCTACGTACCACACTTAATAATACCGAGTTTGAAATATCAGCGGTTGCACTGTCTTTTGCAATAATTGAACACGCACCAATACGCTCACGGTATAAGCCAAAGTTTTTAGAACATGATGAACAAATGATCAACTCTTCAACCGCATTGGCTAAAATACGTAAACCATTCGCATCTTCTTCTAAAGAAGAACCAAAACCTTGGTATGCAATATCAATCAATGGCGTAAAGCCCACATCTTTTGCAAGTTCAGCAATGGTATTCCATTGTGTTTCGTTTAAATCCATACCACTTGGGTTGTGACAACATGCATGTAATAACACAACATCGCCCTTAGGCACCTGTGTTAATGTTTCAACCATTTCATCAAACAATAAATCTTTGTTTTCGTAGTCGTAGTATGGGTATTCTTTAACAGTTAAGCCTGCAGCTTCAAATAAGCTAATGTGGTTAGCCCACGTTGGGTTGGTAACCCATACAGTAGCGCCTGGGTTACAACGTACAATAAATTCTGCTGCAACACGAAGTGCGCCTGTACCACCAGGTGCTTGTGCTGTGCGTACGCGATTAGCTAATAATGCCGGGTGCTCACCAAGAAGAAGATTTTCCATTTGTTGACAGTAATCTAAGTTACCAGCAAGACCAATGTAAGATTTGCTCATTTCATTTTCTAAACGAAACGCTTCTGCTTTTTTTACTGACTTTAATACCGGGGTATTCCCCTGCTCGTCTTTATATACACCAACCCCTAAGTCAATCTTATTAGGGTTAGTATCTTGCTTATAGGCCGCCATAAGGCCAAGAATAGGGTCTGTTGGTAATGGTTTTAATACTGAGAACATTGACTATCTCTTCGTTATTTAGGGGTTAGCTGTTGCGCTAAGCTTAACATAAAAACTCACTCGATTGACCAGTGTTATTTACACTAAAAAGTGAGGAATTTTAATACAGCATGCAATTAATAACGCGAGTGTCGCATTATCAAAAAAATCCGTGCTAAAGGCTTCGCCATCGACAATGCCAATGCACTGCTTTTGCGTATTAAATAGTGGTAAACAGGCCTCTGCTTTTACTTTCGGATCGCAGGTGTAATACTCACCACCCGCGGCTAAATATTGCTCAACATTATTAATGACACGTCCTTTACCACTGAGTGCCACTTGCACATTATTACTGCCGGTTGCAAATTCAGCGGTGAGCGGAAATAAAGGGCGACTCGGTGCACCAAAATAAGCGAGCTTTAATAACTGCTCGCCTTCAGGGGTGGCCGTATTTTGATAGATGCCATACCAATCTAACTGGGTGTTTTCGATTACATAGTCAACAATCAACTGAAGTTGCGCTAACTTTGCCGTTGTTTGCGTATTTTGGCTAACGTAATCGTTTAAATTAAACGGCTCATCTTGCAAGTAGCCGAATAAACTACATGCGCCACCTTCACCGAGTTCTGGAATTTGATACTGCCAACGCACGGCCGGTGCAGCATTGCTATTTAAGTACTGCTCAAGCTTTTCTAGCTCAGCATTAATTAACTGTTGCTCTACATTAAGCTGAGCTTGCTCTAAATAAGAATTTATCATTTGGCCATCCATACATCTATAATGCCGAAATAGTAGCATGGATATTTTTATAGCGCTAGCCAATTTAAAGCGCTTTTTAAAATCCTTAAGCACTTTTATTCATAAGCACTATTGCGGTACTTAAACAGAGGATGTTTATCTTTGCGGGATTAAAAGGTGTTTAGCTTAGGCGCAAAAATTACGCCTTTGCGTCACAAATTTGTTATTATTTAGCCCAATATTAGATTCAATCTTAGATAGGTTAATTATGAGTGATAATCACTTAGTGTATTCAACAGCAACAGGGCGAATTGACCAGCCAAAGCCAGAAAAAGAACTGGATGTAAAACTATTTAAAGACGGGTCTATTCGCATAGAGCGTCAAACCAAAGGTCGAAAAGGTAAAGGCGTAATGCTAGTTGTAGGATTAGATCCCCAACAGCACGATTTAAAAAAGTTAGCAAAAACAATAAAAAGTAAGATGGGCCAAGGTGGCGCAGTAAAAGAAGGAGTTATTGAAGTACAAGGTGATGATCGCGATAAGTTAAAGGCGATTTTAGAAGGATTAAAGTTTAAGGTAAAAATTGCGGGTGGTTAACCCGCAATTTTTGTTCTATTCAGGGACTTTTAACGCAGCTAATTGATCAAACAACACAGGGATATCGGCTTCGGCTACGGGCTTACTAAAGTAATAGCCTTGCACAATAAAACAATTATTGTTTTGTAAAAATTCAACTTGCTCTATTGTTTCAACCCCTTCAGCAACCACATCAAGCTTGAGCTTTTGTGCCATCGCAATAATCGCAGCGGTGATCTCCATATCATTATCATCTTCAGGGATATCTTTAACAAACGAGCGGTCAATTTTAAGAATATCGACAGGAAAACGTTTAAGGTAACTCAACGAAGAATAGCCCGTACCAAAATCGTCAATAGAAATTGAAATACCCAGCTTTTTCAATTGATGTAGCTGATCAATAGCCGCCTCAACATTACCCATTAGCATGCTCTCAGTCAGTTCAAGGTGCAGGCTTTTAGCATTAATTTGCGTCTCTATGATTATTTTTTTCAGCATAGGTACTAAGCTTGCGTCTTTAAACTGCCTTGCTGACAGGTTTATCGACATGTTGCTCGCTCTACCTTGTTGCTCTAGTCGTTTAGTGAACTCACATGCTTGTTGTAACACCCACTTACCAAGTTCCACAATTAAACCCGTTGCCTCAGCAATAGGAATAAATTTAGTAGGTGGAATGAATCCCTGCGTAGGATGGAACCAGCGAAGCAATGCTTCATATCCCACTACACTATTATCGCGACAATCAACTTGTGGCTGATAATGCAGTGTGAGTTGCTTTTCTTTAATTGCATGGCGCAACTCATTTTCAAGGAATAATCGCTCATTAGCGGCTGCATTTAGATCTTGGCTATAAAAGTGGAACGTATTACGCCCTTTCGCTTTTGCTTCATACATGGCTAAATCGGCATGTTTTAATAACTGATCTTCTTCTAAGCTATCAAATGGCGCCAAGGTAATACCAATACTGGCACTAACAATGACTTCGTTACTACCTAATTTTATTGGCTGATTTAACGTTTTTTGAATGGTGTCAGCGACTTCCGATGCTTCTTTTTGATGCTCAATACCGCTGAGTAATACCGCAAACTCATCACCGCCTAAACGGGCTATAGTATCTTCTGCTCGTAAGCGCTGCTTTAAGCGCGTTGCCACTTCAACCAATAGTTGATCGCCTGCATCATGACCTAAAGTATCGTTAATACGCTTAAATTCATCCAAATCAAAATAAAATAAAGCAAACGAGTAACGCCCTCTTTCAGCAAGCGCCATCGACTTTCTAAGCTGCATTCTAAAGAATGTACGATTAGCAAGCCCGGTTAATGTGTCGAAGTAAGCGAGCTGTTCCATTTTGCGTTGGCTTTCTTTTACAAATGAAATATCTTGCGCTGAAGCAACGTAACTGGTGATTTTTCCACCATCTTCACGAATAGGTGACACACTCAGCGATACCCATATGGGTGGCTTGTTTTGCGCTTCAATAAGGGTATCCCCTCGCCAGTAATTACGGTTGCGCAAATCAATACCAATGTCCTCTACCAGCATGGTCATTTCATTAGCAATAATAGTCAGAAGTGGCTGGCGCAGGAAATCACTTTCTGCAAAGTCGGTCATTTCCAGCATTTTTGGATTAACATATTCAATCACAAAGTTTTCATCAGTGATCACCACCCCCGTGCCCGAGAAGGCAACCGCTTTAGACAAGCGATTTGCAGCCTTTTCTGCAATTTCTTTTTCTATTATGCGCTGGTTTAAGCCATCGATGAGTTTGCGGATTTCAATGGTCATATCTTTGAATGAACCATTAAGCGTGCCAATTTCATCTTTATTTTCTTTTGGAAAATCAATTTCTAACTGACCTTTACCAAAGTTAGTAACCGCATAAACCAGTGAATGTAGGCGTCTTAATACTAGTTGGTAAAGTGCTTGGTGTAATAATAAAGCAACTAAAATGGCATACAGAATAAACAAGCCAAAAAACTTCAGTTTTAAGTCTTTCAGTGCCGATAGTGTAGAAGAGCGCTTTTTATATACGCCCACGTACCAATTTACACCTTCAACTTTATGGATATTTATAATGTAGTCTTCATCATTTAATGAAAACGAGTCGGCATATTCCGGCAATTGTATTTGCCCTGCATTATCAATAACTCGCTTTAGCTCAGGAGAAATAAAATCGCCAGGTAGCAACTTTTTTCCCGCCTCTCCGTATTGGGTATAACTATCGGCTCCTAAATTAGGGTGCGCCAATAGCTGCCCTTGCTTATCGAACACCACTAAGTGTTTTTCTTTTCCGCCGACAGGTAATTGCGATATGAGAGAGTCGAGAGAAATATCACTACCCGTAACTCCTAAAAACTCATCATTTTTATAAATAGGTACAATTAAACTAACGACCCACTTATTCCAAACGCCATCGTAATACACTCGTGACCAAAGCGGCTCGCGTTGTGGGTTTGTTAACGATTTTGCGTAATTAAAACTTTTGCTTTGATTAAAGGTGTAATCTCCGGGGACATTAAGTGCCCAATTTGGTGGCGCAACACGGATAAAATTATCTTTGGTGATCAGGTAAAAATTATAAAAATCTTGAATTAACGTGGGGGAAATCACTTTCCAAAGCGATTCAGAATCTGCAATTAACTGTTTATAAAAAGGAGAATAAGCATTTTCGGGAATGAACGCCGCAGATAAGCCATCGGCAGATGCGCTGCGCACTGAACCATCATTGGTGACTTGCATAGTCGGGGCATTGTTATTCTTAAATGATAATTGCCCCTCAAATAACTGCTCGCTAACAACAATATTAGCTTGCTCAGCTATTTTAACTTTGGTCGCTATCAAATTATTAAACTGGTTTATTAATAATTCATTTGATTGCTTTAATACCTCATGCTCTTCAAATACAAGCTGTTTCTCTTCTGATTTGAGCATTAATGCAGCCGCACAAATACCTGCAACTAAACAAATGCCAGAGATCAGCAGTGATAACTTGACACTGAGTGAGTTTATTCCAAATCGAGATGGAGGGCGTCGATACACAAAAGGCCAACCTTATTTATAATTATTATTTTTGCGAGTAATAGAAATATACCAGATCTCAAATCAGAATTATAAATTATTTGTAAAGTTTTTAAAAAACAATATGTTTTGTATATATATCAGGTAAAAAACCTATTTAATATAAGTGCTTGTTGACATTAGAGGTTACTCTTCATACATTAAGGACATGAATATAAAATACTCACTTACTTTCTTATCTTTTTTTAGCTTCTTTATATAGAAGAGGCTTCCCTGTTTGTGAGATAAAATCAATCGAATAGTAAAGCCTCCCAACTGGGAGGCTTTTTTGTTTACGCTGTTAAATACAGTGACATTTTTGGAATGAGGAAAACCAAATGAGCAATGATGTTTTAGACACGCTTAGGCACGATATAAATGAAATCGATTCTGAGCTACTTGTGTTATTAGCGAAGCGACGCCGTATTAGCCATGGTGTTGTTGAATATAAGATAGCGAATAATAAACCAATTCGTGATGAAGCACGTGAATTAGCATTACTCGAAAAATTAATCGGTTATGGTAAATCTCTTGGTTTAGATGCCTACTATGTAAATAATGTTTTTCAAACTATATTAGAAGACTCAGTATTACATCAACAAGCTATGCTGCAAAAAAACCTCAACCCTGATGCGCTAAGTGAAACCCATCGGGTAACCTATTTAGGCGGACAAGGTTCTTACAGTCAACTTGCGTGTCATAAGTACTTTAGTCGCCGACCAGGCAAATTAATTGAAATTGGCTGTAGTTCTTTTGATGAGATCACCGGTAAAGTAGAAAATGGCCAAGCCGACTTTGGCTTGTTACCGATTGAAAATACTAGCTCAGGCAGTATTAATGAAGTATTTGATTTACTCCAGCACGCGCAAGTCTCTATTGTCGGCGAAGTCACTCACAGCGTAGAGCATTGTTTATTAGCCGCCCCAGACACAGAACTTAACCAATTAACCAAAGTGTTTGCTCACCCGCAACCGTTTGCTCAATGTAGCCGTTTTTTACAAGGGCTTGGCGATTTGCAGCATGAGACCTGCGATTCAACATCGAGTGCATTAAAATCAGCACTTGAAACACCTAACAGTGCGGCTATTGGCTCTGCACAAGCAGGTAAAAATGTAGGGCTTGAAGTCATTAAGGCCAATCTTGCTAATCAAAAAGAAAACCATAGTCGCTTCATTGTCGTTGCACGTAAACCGCTACATGTATCTAAACAAATCCCCACTAAAACCAGTTTAATTATGGCAACTAAGCAACAAGCAGGCTCACTCGCCGATGCGCTGATGATTTTTAAACAGCATAATATAAATCTAGTAAAATTAGAGTCTCGCCCTGTACCAGGAAATCCATGGGAAGAAGTATTCTATGTGGATTTAGAAGCGAACCTTGCTGATAGCCAAGTGAAACATGCGTTAGAAGAGCTTAAAGAGCATACCCAGTACGTACGCGTATTAGGCTGTTATCAAAGCGAATCACTGCAAGCGGTGAGTGTACAAAGCTAGCCTAAAGCAACATTAAAAAAGGGCCTGCGGGCCCTTTTTCGTTTTAATTAATCTGTCACGTTTAATCGAGTACTTTGGCGTCGTTCGCTTTATTTAATAAACTGCGGCTTTGTGTCAAAAAGTGCGCTGTGGAGTCAGAAAAGTAGGCTTTTGCATCAGCAAAGGCATCGATTAAGGCTGGCTTATCCCCTGCTTTTAACTTTTTAAGCGTCTCTGAGAACAAACACTGATACTGCGCTAATAAGCTTTCTACATTATCAAATTGCGCCAGCATAATATCAGTATACAGCTCTGGCGATTGCGCAAAGAGACGACCGACCATCATCAGCTCTAACTGATAAATAGGTGATGAACAACTACGCAGCTCTGCCAGTGTATGTCCTTGTTTTGCTAAAAACTGACCGTATACAAAGGTGGTTAAATGGCGCATAACCTGAATGATTTGCATCGCTTCATCGTGTTTTTTAGCATCAAGTTCTACTAACTGACAGCCCCAAATTTGTAGCTGCTTTAATAAACCTTGTGCCATTTCAGGATTACGCCCTTCACATACCACCACGGTTTGTTTCACCCAATGAGAAATATCAGGACCAAACATGGGGTGTAAGCCAACAACAGCGCCATTGTGAACTTTTTTGAGCACATTTAACGGCGCTTGTTTAACCGATGTAATATCGACCAGCAAACAATCATCATCGAGTTTAGGTAACGCGTTAACAACCGTTTCGAGGGCATTAATTGGCACACTGATCATCACCAGTTTTGCGCCTTTTAAAATCTCTGCTGCCTGTGATTGCTGGGCTTTATCTAAAACTTTAACTTCGTAACCCGAGCGCTGAAATTGTTTTGCAAATAGCTGCCCCATTGCCCCTTCACCACCAACAATGACAATCGGAGATAGTTGTGAGTCGGCACAAGCTAATTTGGCCTGTTGATTTTGATAAGCTTCACGCATCATGCGCCTGAGAATGTCTTCAACTAAATCAGGGTTTACACCTTGATTAATAGCCTCTTGGCGTCGTGCGGCTAATAAATCAGCTTCTCTATCGGGTGCATGTAGTGGCGCGCCAGTTTGTTGTTTTATTGCGCCAATTTGTTGAGTAATACCATTGCGCTTTGCAAGTAAGGCAACCAGTTGCGCATCGCATTCATCTATACCTTTTCTTAGCTGCGCTAAATCACTTATCTCTGCCACGTTCTCATTCCATCTAAAAAAGCAAAATCGTAAATTAATACTTACAAAAAAGTAAACTAATCAATACGATAAATACTAACAGGATACGTTAGGGGTTAAAAGGCTAATTAGTGAAAAGATCAGTATGAGTCACTCAACTGCGACCAAGGTAGGATAATTAAATGAATAGAACACAGCTTGCGTAAAGTGAATTAAAAAGCATATAAAAATGTAAGTCTATGCCGAGTTTAAACAATGAAAATTAAAGTGGCTTAATAGCCACTTTAATTAGCACTTTTTATCTAATATTCCAATGCCATAGTCGCAAGCGACATAACACTTTCGAATGATTCTGCACCGGCGATAAATAGGCCATTATGGCAAAACATAGCATCATCTATACCGGTCACTGCTTGAAATTCACTATCAGATAATCCAGCCCACGGTGCAGGTAATGGCTTTCGGTCTTCAAACGAGCCTAGCTCTGCAGGTACCGTTTGCACTATCCACTTACCAGAATGCGATGGATACACTACATATAGCGCCTCTTCTGATAAGCTATGTACGGTTTTTTTCCACGGCGTATAACGCTCTAGTACGATTAATCGTGGATCGTCTGCTTGTTTAATTGCTTGAGCAACAATCTTTTTAGCATTTAAACCACCCTGCGCTGAGGCAACAAAACGAAGCAGCAAAGTGTGTGCAAATTCAACCGCTTGATCAAAAGCAGCATCAAAATTACTTTCCTCTTCCCATGTTGGGTTAAACATAGAAATTGTTTGGCTTAAACTAATGCCTGTAGCAACACCTTCAACATGACCACAATCAATGGCATCAATAGTTGATACAAGCCCTGCATCAACTGCATTAGCCACATCTTGATTATCATCACATATTGCTAAGCCATATTTTTTCCACACCAAGCCAAATGACGAAAAAGGAATCCCATTTTCGCGAGCACCGGCACCGCCGCGCTGATGATGATCAAACCGGTCAGTTTCTGGGTCATATTGGCCGCCAACATCAATAACCACATCAGCGTCATTAATAATCGCATTATCGCGTGTGCGGATCAGGGTAAAAGAAGGGAAAATAATTTTAAGCGCAGCGATACTAAAAACATCATCTGCATGAAAATTGCCGTTGTGCGTAACTATCGTTTTATCATTCATTTTTGTACATCATTTTTTGCAAGAAGTGAGAAGATATTGTGCTTTGAAGTGAACCACACTTTAACGCATGCTGGTTAAGGTGTGTATTGGTTTTTAAATGTAGCGATATAAAAATTGCAATAGCATTAAAACCAAAACGGGTTGCAACCCAAAGGTTGCAACCCGTTTTTTTGCGTTGATAAACAGCGCGTATTAGTTAAGTTTTTCTCTAATACGTGCAGATTTACCAGAACGCTCACGTAGATAGTAAAGCTTAGCACGACGAACCGCACCGCGACGCTTAACTGTTACGCTATCAATAAGAGGGCTGTGCGTTTGGAATACACGCTCAACACCTTCACCGTTCGAGATTTTACGAACTGTGAATGCTGAGTGAAGACCACGATTACGCTTAGCGATTACAACACCTTCAAAGGCCTGTAGACGCTCTTTAGCACCTTCTTTTACTTTTACCTGTACAACTACTGTATCACCAGCGCCGAATGCAGGTACGTCTGTTTTAAGCTGCTCATCTTCAAGCGCTTTAATAATATTTTGGTTTACTTTTGCCATTATGTTTCTCACTTTCCTAGGTGTAACTGTCTTCTAGCCACAAGCTTTTTGGTACTCTTGCTGAAATTTCGCGAGTAATACCGCTTGCTCCTCAGTCAGAGCTAGGTTATGCAACAAGTCAGGACGGCGAAGCCAAGTTCTACCTAATGACTGCATAAGCCGCCATTTTGCTATCTCTTGGTGGTTTCCGCTGAGTAATACAGCAGGCACCTGTTTGTCGTCCAATGTTTCTGGCCGTGTATAGTGAGGACAATCTAGCAAGCCATCCGAAAATGAGTCTTGCTCTGCTGACTGGTTGTGTCCTAACACCCCTGGCACTAATCGCGCTACTGCGTCAATTAATGTCATGGCAGGTAGTTCACCCCCACTCAAAATAAAATCACCAATTGACCATTCTTCGTCAACGTACGACTCTATTATTCTCTCGTCTATACCTTCATAGCGACCGGCAATTAAAATCAGTTTTTCAGAGTTTGCGAGTTCACTAGCCCCTTGCTGATCTAATTTGCGCCCTTGTGGCGACATATAAATTACTTTTGCACCATCACCTGCAGCCTGTTTGGCTTCAAGAATGGCTTGTTTTAGTGGTTCAACCATCATTAACATGCCTGGCCCGCCCCCGTAAGGACGATCATCTACGGTTCTATGCTTATCAGTTGCATAGTCACGTGGATTCCAGCAGTTAAAATCGATTAAGCCATTTTTAACAGCACGACCGGTTACACCTTGCGTTGTAATTGCATCAAACATATCCGGGAAAAGGCTGATAACCCCTACCCACAACGAACTTGTTTGACTCATTAAAAGCTTGGATCCCAATCTACAGTAATTTCTTTCGCATCATATTTAACCTCTTGAATAACTGAATCAGTTAAAAAAGGAATTAAACGTTCTGCTTGGCCAAATGCATCTTTACTGTTTGCTTTCACAACCAGTACGTCATTTGAGCCTGTCTCCATAAGGTCATCAACAATGCCTAAGTTATAACCTTTATCAGTTACAACCGACATGCCAATGAGATCTCGCCAATAGAATTCACCTTGCGGTAATTCTGGTAGCTGCGCTGAATCCACAGAAATTTCAACATTGGTATAAGCCATTGCTTGGTCTCTGTCATTTACTTGCGCAAACTTAGCGATAAAGCCTTTGTTGTGGCGACGCCAGTCGACCACTTCTAAGGATTGCCATTTACCTTGCTGCCCTATCAACCACGGGCTGAAATCGAAGATCCCTTGGGGATCATCAGTAAATGAATGCACCTTAAGCCAGCCCTTTATACCATATGGGGCGCCGAGCTTTCCTACGACAATTATTGATGAGGTGTTCTCTTGACTCATGGTTACACTTACGCCTATTAAGCCGCTTTACGAGCGTCTTTAACTAATTTAGCTACACGATCTGAAAGACCTGCGCCTTGACCTAACCAGTGTTCAACACGTGGTAAATCTAAACGAAGTTTTTCTTCTTGACCTGAAGCAATTGGGTTAAAGAAACCTACTTTCTCGATGAAGCGACCGTCACGCGAGAAACGGCTATCCGCAACCACAATTTGATAGAAAGGGCGTTTTTTAGCGCCACCACGTTGCAAACGAATAGTTACCATACCGTCCTCTAAATAGATTGACTGTTTTCATTAATAAGATTTACTCCCCAGTATGGGGAGCCGGTGAATTGTACGAGTTTTTAGCAACAATGCAAGTAAGAAGTGATGCAAAAAGCCAGTTTAGTAGATTAAACCGTGATCCAAGATGAAAAAGTATATGAATAAGCTATTCTGTGCATAGTTTATTCAACAATAAAGAGGCATTTTGCCTCTTTATTGATTACTTTTTATCTCGTATTGGAGGTATTAAAGGTTAAATTATTAAAATTTTGGACCACCGCCACCCATCATGCCAGGTGGTAACATCCCTTTCATGCCACGCATCATTTTTTGCATGCCACCTTTACCTTTCATCTTCTTCATCATTTTTTGCATTTGCGTAAATTGCTTAAGCAGTTTATTGATCTCTTGTACTTGAGTACCAGAGCCCGCAGCAATACGCTTTTTACGTGAACCTTTGATGATTTCTGGGCGTGCACGCTCTTTTTTGGTCATAGAGCTAATAATCGCTTCCATTTGAATAAAGGTTTTATCACCCATTTGCCCTTTAACCGCATCTGGGATGTTTTGCATGCCAGGCAGTTTATCGAGCATCGACATCATGCCACCCATGTTTTTCATTTGCTTTAATTGATCAGCAAAATCATCCAGGGTAAAGCCATCACCTTTAAATACTTTTTGTGCTACTTTTGCCGCTTGTTCTTTGTCTACTTTCATCTCGACTTCTTCGATTAATGAAAGTACATCACCCATGCCTAAAATACGTGAAGCAATTCGGTCTGGGTGGAAAGGCTCAAGGGCATCAGTGCGCTCACCCACACCCATAAACTTAATTGGCTTACCAGTAATATGACGAATAGATAAAGCAGCACCACCTCGGGCATCACCATCTGTTTTAGTCAGTATCACACCGGTCAGCGGTAAAGCTTCGTCAAATGCTTTTGCTGTATTTGCCGCATCTTGACCTGTCATTGCATCAACAACGAATAGCGTTTCGATTGGATTAATTGCATGATGCAAGGCTTTAATTTCATCCATCATGTCGCTATCAACATGCAAACGACCCGCAGTATCGACTAATACAACATCAATAAATTTCTTTTTCGCATGAGAAATGGCGGCAGTTGCAATATCAACTGGCTTTTGCGAAATATCACTTGGGAAAAATTCTACATCAACTTCTGTTGCTAAGGTTTCTAATTGCTTAATTGCTGCTGGACGATACACATCGGCACTCACCACTAGCACAGACTTCTTCTTGCGCTCTTTTAAAAACTTAGCCAGCTTACCCACACTGGTGGTTTTACCCGCACCTTGAAGACCAGCCATCATCACTACCGCTGGCGGCTGTGCGTTAAGGCTTAGCTCTTCGTTGGCTTCACCCATGGCTTTTTCAAGTTCTTCACGAACAATTTTTATAAATACTTGGCCAGGGCTCAAGCTTTTGGTGACTTCAACACCAACCGCACGCTCTTTAACTTGCTTTACAAACTCGCGAACAACAGGCAACGCCACATCGGCTTCTAAAAATGCCATTCGCACTTCACGAAGTGTATCTTTAATGTTGTCTTCAGTTAAGCGACCACGGCCACTAATATTTTTTAGGGTTTTACCTAATCGTTCTTGGAGGTTCTCAAACATGTAACGGTTCCGAAAAGACGTTTATATCAACTCTATTAATAAGGTCGATGTTATTAAAATTCAATTGAAAATAGTATACCGTAAATGGTGGCATACAATACAGTGCTGAAGTGCTGCTTATTGAGTTTCTTTTTACAGGGTCTATGCATTTGCGTTGCTATAAAATACAATGACCAGATAACGAACACGAATTATTTGACTTCAATTAAGTGGCCAAAGCAAAATGCTGATTATTAGTTTAACTATTATTGCCAGTTTATTTTATGTGTTAGCAACGTCTCACGTGCTTTCGCGATTGTTTCATCGTCAGGGACCAAGCCAAAAAATTACTATAATACTGAGCACTGTCGCTATTTTGGCGCATATGCTGCTTTTAGTAAACTCGGTGTTTAGAGCCGATGGCCAAGATTTAAGTATTGTTAATGTTGCATTACTGACTTGTTGGGTAATAGTGCTTTGTGTCACCACCGTCTCTTTGAAGTTCCCTGCGACACTGCTATTACCTGTTGTATACGGCTTTGCTGCCCTGTTAACTATTGCTAGCCTGTTTATTCCTCATCACGTTTTACTCCATAGCATTAATGTAGAGCTTGCGTTAGTTGCGCATATTTCACTGTCGTTATTAGCCTACTGTATCTTAATTATTGCCACCCTTTACGGCGTACAATTTTACTTTATTGATAAACGTTTGAAACGTAAAGATTTAGCAATAGTACATAGCCATTTACCGCCACTAATGGTGGTAGAGCGTCAACTTTATCAACTATTAAATTTAGGCACAGTATTATTAAGCGTGGCGCTGATTACAGGGTTTGTATTTCTTGATGGCATGTTTGCCAAAGAGTTTATTCATAAAACAATCTTATCTTTAGTTGCTTGGGCTATTTTTGCTACGATTGCCGTTGGCCATGTTAAACGAGGTTGGCGGGGGAAAATGGTGGTAGTGAGTATTATGATTGCCGCATTTACACTCACACTCGCTTATTTTGGCAGCCGTTTTATACAAGAAGTGGTTCTAAATAAGTTTTAACTTGACTCTGAAAGCTCACTCTAGCTTAATACGCATTGGTTTATAAAAAAAGGATCCATCGTTGGACGACATATCGACAAGTACCCTGTTTATCATATTAGGTTTATTGGTGCTTTTTTCTGCTTACTTCTCCGGGTCAGAAACCGGAATCATGTCAATCAACCGTATTCGTTTGCGACACCTCGCTAAAGAGAACCATCGTGCTGCGAAACGCGTTAGTAAATTACTGAGTCGACCAGATAGGTTGATAGGTCTGATCCTAATTGGCAATAACCTGGTTAATATTGCTGCAGCGCAGGTAGCCACCATAATAGGTATACGCTTGTATGGCGATTTAGGTATTGCTATAGCAACGGGTGCATTAACACTAGTTGTGCTAATTTTCGCTGAAGTAACGCCAAAAACACTGGCCGCCCTCTATCCTGAGCGAGTCGCTTTTCCAAGTTCGGTGATACTCAAAGGGTTATTAAAAATACTCTTCCCATTTGTGGTAGTTGTTAACTGGATGACCAACGGCATATTACGCTTATTTGGCATTAGTGCTGCACAAATAGATGAGCACAGCATGAGTAAAGAAGAATTAAAAACCGTGCTAAATGAATCAGGTGCACTGATCCCGGCACGCCACCAAAGTATGCTGACCTCAATTTTAGATTTAGAGCAGGTTACCGTTGAAGATATTATGATACCCCGCAATGAGATTGTGGCGATTGATATCAACGATGACTGGAAAATAATTAGTAAACAGCTAACTCATGCTCAACATACTCGCGTACTTTTATACCGCGATAACATTGATGATGCAGTGGGCTTTATTCACTCTCGTGATGCATTACGTCTTCTTACTAAAGAGCAATTCGACAAACCTTCGCTCCTTCGAGCTGTACGCGAGATATACTTTATTCCTGAGGGAACGTCGCTTAATACTCAACTGCTGAAGTTTCAGTTGTCGAAAGAACGAATTGGCATCGTTGTTGATGAATATGGCGATATACAAGGCTTAGTCACCTTAGAAGATATTCTTGAAGAGGTTGTGGGCGATTTCACCACCACTCAAACCCGTACACCAAGTGAAGAAGTAACCACACAAAGCGATGGTTCTTATATAGTTGATGGTGGTGCCAACGTGCGCGACTTAAATAAAGAAATGGGTTGGGAATTCCCATTAGATGGCCCTAAAACACTCAGTGGCCTTATTGTTGAGTATTTGGAAGATATTCCAGATGCTAACTTAAGTATTCGTATTGCGGGCTATCCGGTTGAAGTACTTGAAGTAAAAGAAAACATGATCAAACAAGTTAAAATTCAACCCAATAAACGTAAAAAATAAACCAATAAAAAAGGAGCCAAATGGCTCCTTTTTTGATTAATCTGGGTTTAGGTTAGTTAAAAGAATAAACGCTCAAACCAACCTTTGTCTAAATCATCTTCACAACGTCTTAGCTGCACACCATAACGGCTTGCACGGTGTTTTACTTTATTGGCAACGCTCATTAGCCACTTTTTCTTGCGGTAGGTGCCTCGCTTATAACCGCCCCACCCTTCATGATAATTTAGATACTGTGCGTAAGCATCCCACTTAGACACCCCATTTATTTTATGGGTTTTATAAACAAACCATGCCATAAAGTCGATCGCATCTTCAAATTCGTCTCTATCGGCACCGCTGTTACCTGTTTCACGAATATAGTCAGACCAAGTTGGCGTTTTAGCTTGAGAATAACCATAAGCATCGCTTGCACGGCCAGTTGGAATTATCCATAAAAAGTATTCCATAGGCGGTGCAGCATTGTGGCGAAAAGAGCTTTCTTGATACATCATGCTCATTAACACATGCTTGGGTGAGCCCCACTTATCTTGGGCGTCTTTAGCATCAAAATACCAGTCAGATTTCTCTTCAAAGATTTTACAAATATCTTCGGGTTGCTTGGGTGGCGCAGTGGCACAACCCGCTAAAGTAACCACTAGAGATAAAGTAATAATATTTTTTTTCATTTTTTAAGATCTCACTGAACTTTTTAAAAAAGTGTGGGTCTGAATCTATGAATGCAGTAGTACAGCATTGTTTCATCCCTAAAGAATATTTACGCAGCTACTATGGGCTGCGTTTTTTTTGCCTACTACTTACTTGGGTCTGTTGACCTTTCAAGGTTGAATTTGCAGCAGTTTGTTTGGTATTTAGGCAAGGCAAAGCCTATGTGGTGTGGTTATTCCCCATAAATAGGCGATAACGCAGCATCAATGCCAAACAGGTGCTGCCCTTCGGGTTCTGCCTAGGAGCGATTTACTCTTTGTTGCCTACATGGATGTAGGTAAGGAGCGTGAGCAGGACGCGGAAGCTTTGCTCGGTTTTTACTTAGCCCACTAGGTTACAAACCTCGCGCCGCGATTAAACCGCTCCTAGTTTGAACAAATTGTAATCCGCAAAGGTCAACAGACCCTGAAATACGTATCTAAAAACGCAGTAAATGATTGATTATCGGCTTGCTCAATTGCTTTTTGAGCCTGGTAAGACTCTGCCGCTTGTTGCGCTAACCACGACTTTGAGAATTCAGTATAACTGGCTGTCTCATGGCTTTGTTTGTACTTTTGAGCAAGTGAAAGTGCGAAGTGCCCATTATCTAGCCCTGATGCTTTTAACTGCTCAACATAACGCCCTGAATAAGTTAATGTCGGATTATGCACCCACATTGCCATGCGCTTAATAGTGTTTGAGTAATAGTCAACACCGTATGCGTTATCCATCCACTTCGCAACGTCAACGAGCTGGTTAAATATTTCATCGCCCCATGACTCAAGACTGCGCGGCTCATTATTAAAATTAAGCATCAGGCCTTTTTCTCGGCCTTGGTTCACCACTGTATCAAGGTTTTCAGTGCTACGTGCTTGCTCTTGCCAATTCATAGGCGCTGAGTCTTTTAATAAACAATAGGTTAAAAATACATCTAAAAAGTGTATTTGCTCTAAATTAATGCCAACCTCACTAAATGGGTTAACATCCAATGCACGAATTTCAATATATTCTATACCCGCTCTTAGTAGTGCATCGGTGGGTGTTTCACCATTTTTAGCATTACGCTTAGGGCGGATTGGCGAGTAAAACTCGTTCTCTATTTGTAGAATATTTTTATTTAGTTGCTTTGGCTCGGCACTCGTATAGTCGTCAATACTGCCATAAATATCTGAAGGCGTATTTATGGCCTTTTTCAACCCTGCAACATACTCATCTAATGAGTTATACATTACACGTAGTGATGACTGAGCACTGTTGGTATAGCCTAGATTACCTAATCGTAGCGCAGTGCCCACTTCTAAATATAAAGTACCTTTGCCTAGCTTTTTAAACGGTAAGTCGCTTTTACGCCCTTGCAAGAATGAACTACACAATGCAGGTGACGCACCAAACATATAGCTAATTAACCACAACTCGCGTTTAAAATTGCGAATTAATGCTAAGTACCCATCAGATATAAAATCTTCAAGTTTTGCGTTGCTTTGCTTTAATGAGTGTAGTGACTGCCATAGCGTTTGTGGAAAAGAAATATTAAAGTGCACGCCGGCAATCGCTTGCATCATACTACCGTAACGGTTCTTTAAACCTTCACGATATAAGGTTTTCATTTTACCAACGTTAGAATCGCCAAATTGAGCTAAGACAATATCGTCTTGATGATTTATAAAACACGGCATACTAATTGGCCACAGCAGTTCATCGTCCATATGTTCTAGGGTGAACTTTTGTAGATCTTTCAGCTGTTGTAACGTTTGCGTTGATGACTCGCTAACCGGTGTAATAAACTCAAGTAAGGACTCAGAAAAGTCAGTCGTGATATGTCCGTTGGTAAGCGCACAGCCTACGCCTTCGGGGTGAGCTTGCTTAGAAATAGAACCATTGGGTTTAATTCTTAGTGATTCTCTCTCAATACCGCGCATAATACCTTTAATAGCATGCTGATTATCTGCATTAGATAACGCGTTGAGCGTGTTCTTTAAATTATAAGTTGCCAAAAAAAAGTTTCCTCGAGCCAAGTGGCTTAATCATAAGGTTATGGGGTCTAATTACCTTTACTCAAGATTAAATGAAGAAAAAACTACATGAATTTATTAGATATAGTTTTTAATGAATTTTAAACACGCTTTGTTTCACGCTATAAAAGATAATCTTGCCATTGCCACCAGCAATATACAATTTCTTTTACATATTATTTGCCACAATCCTCTACTGCCCCCAACGCATGATTTCCCCAATACGAAAGAGTGAATCCCTTGCTAAAAGTTTGTCATAATTAAAAAATTCAATTACCCTTAAAATTGATAAAGATCATAAAAATATCAAAAAAAATGCCTTAATACTGCTATTTAAAACTTATCACTAACGTACGTTAGTTTTAGTAATTACAATAGCCATCCTAATAAAGAATGATAAAGAGTTACTATGCGTCGTAATCAAAGCTTAATAGATGAAGAGGTCACCTTTGAAGAGCACCAAGAGTTGGTTTCAACGACCGATCTTCGGGGTGTTATTACCTATGCCAATCATGAATTTTGCAGTATTGCTGGCTATGAAATGGATGAACTCATCAATAAAAACCACAATATAGTTCGCCACCCTGATATGCCTAAAGCGGCATTTAAAGAAATGTGGGACACCTTAAAGCAAGGCCATTCGTGGCGAGGTGCTGTAAAGAATTTATGTAAAGACGGCCGTTACTATTGGGTCGATGCATTTGTAACACCTATTTTCGAACATGGCCAATTGATTGGTTATCAGTCTGTGCGTGTAAAACTCTCGCAACGCGCAAAACGTAGAGCGCAGAAACTGTATGCCAAAATTAACGCTAATAAGTCACTATTTAGCTGGCGTGAGCGCACCTCACTCAGACAGGGCTTGAGCGTAGCCGGTGTTTTAGTTTGGTTAGCCAGTGTCGCTATTTGGGGTTCTATGGCGATTGCAGCAGTTAACCTGATAGTGTGTATAATCATTTTAGCATTAAATTATGATGAGCTAATAGCGACACCTGGTACCCTAAAACAGCAAAAAATCGAGGCGGATTCAGTATCTCGTTATGTATTTAGTGGCTCACACCCTCACAGTATTAGTGATTACCGAGAGCAAATGCTTTGCGCCAAGTTAAAAACGGTACTAGGGCGTGTTAAAGACTCAACCTTGAGTTTTAATACTATTGCCCAAGGCTTAGATCAGCAATCGACGCTAACCGAGCAAGGAATTTCTTCTCAGGGAACTCAGCTTGAGCAAATAGCCACTGCGATGTCACAAATGAGCACCACGATTGGTGAAATTTCTAATAATACCAATAATACCGCAGATAAAGTGGGGATCACCTATCAAAGCTGCTCTGATATAAAAAATCATATTGCCGATAACAGCAAGATGGTATCTGATTTAGCAGTACAAGTTGAGCAAGCGGCAACCACAGCCACAGGACTTGCCTCTGAGGCCGATAAAATTGGTCAGGTAATGAGTGAAATAGAAGGCATTGCAGAACAAACCAATTTGTTAGCACTTAACGCAGCAATTGAAGCTGCCCGAGCTGGTGAGCATGGTCGAGGTTTTGCGGTGGTCGCTGATGAAGTACGCGCACTGTCTTCACGTACTCAAAACGCCACAGCTCAAATTCACAGCTCAATTAAAGAGATTCAAGATACTTTGTTTAGCTGGTCTAAAATCATGCAGAGCACAAAACAACAAGCTGATGACTGTGTTAACACCACAGGGCAAACACAACAAGAGCTGGATAGTATCTTTACCCAAATTAGTGAAATTTCACAACTTGCTACCGATATTTCAGCCGCCGCAGAGCAACAACAGGTGGTAAGTAGAGATATTGGCAGCAATGTTGAAAAAATTAAAGGTTTGGGGGATGACAATTTACAGCTCAGTTATAGCGTAGCGCATGGCGCTGCTGAATTGGTGGAAGGCTCACGAAAAGTAAATGATTTACTGCTTACCTTTAAAGTTTAACAATAAGATTTAAAATCAAACAAGCCGCTGTTAACAGCGGCTTTTTTATTTGTGTAATTAACGACTAGTAAATACTAAGCCTTCTTCATTCGCATCAATAACAATGATAGAACCGGGTTGAAAATCATTATTAAGCAGCTTCTGTGCTAATGGGTTTTCAATGGTCTGCTGTATAGCACGCTTAAGTGGGCGAGCGCCATAAACAGGATCAAAGCCACTGGCAGCAATTCGCTCAAGTGCAGCATCAGTCAATTCCAGTAAATAACCCATCTCTGTTAATCGTTCACGCAGCTTACTTAACTGAATATCAGCAATTTCTTTAATATGACTATGTGCCAACGGATGGAACACTACTGTTTCATCAATACGGTTAATAAATTCAGGCCTAAACTCGTTATGCAGCACACCCATCACTTTATTTTTCAGCTCATCGTAGTCATTGTTGCCCGCTTGCTCTTGGATAATATCTGAGCCAAGATTTGAGGTCATAATAATTACGCTGTTTTTAAAGTCGACAGTACGACCTTGTCCATCTGTTAAGCGTCCATCATCAAGAACTTGTAATAAAATATTAAACACATCTGGGTGCGCCTTTTCTATTTCATCCAACAAAATAACCGAATACGGCTTCCGACGAACAGCTTCCGTTAAGTAGCCACCTTCTTCGTAACCTACATAACCGGGAGGCGCACCGACTAAACGCGCAACTGAGTGTTTTTCCATAAACTCAGACATATCAATACGTACCATGGCACTTTCGGTGTCAAACATATAGCCAGCCAACGCTTTTGTTAGCTCTGTTTTACCCACCCCTGTTGGTCCTAAGAATAAAAATGAGCCAATAGGACGATTCGGATCAGCAAGCCCTGCACGCGAACGACGGATGGCATTGGCCACAGCAACCACCGCTTCATCTTGCCCTATCACTTTATTGTGCAATTGCTCTTCCATTTGCAATAGTTTTTCACGTTCACCTTGAAGCATACGTGCCACCGGAATGCCGGTCCAACGTGATAGAATTTCGGCAATTTCGTCTTCGCCCACTTGGTTTTTAAGTAAGCTCATTTCTTGCATTTCGGCTTGCGATGCTAAATCAAGCTTACGCTCAAGCTCGGGAATACGGCCATATTGCAGCTCTGACATACGCTGTAAATCGCTTGCTCTGCGTGCCACTTCTAAATCAAGTCGTGCCTGTTCAAGCTCTGCTTTAATGACTTGCGTACCTTGCAAAGAGGCTTTTTCAGCATTCCATACTTCATCAAGCTCACGGTATTGCACTTCAAGCTCAGTGATCAGCTCAACCATTTCTGCACGGCGTTTTTGACTGGCCTCGTCTTTTTCTTTAGCCAAGGCGTTATCTTCAATTTTTAACTGAATGATGCGACGCTCTAGCTTATCTAAGGCTTCAGGTTTTGAATCAATTTGCAGCCGAATAGATGAGCCCGCTTCATCAATTAAATCAATTGCTTTATCAGGCAATTGGCGATCACTAATATAGCGATGTGATAACTGTGCTGCAGCAACAATTGCCGGATCGGTGATCTCCACTGAATGGTGCAATTCGTAGCGCTCTTTTAGGCCACGTAATATAGCAATAGTGTCTTCAACCGATGGCTCTTCAATTAATACTTTTTGAAAACGACGCTCAAGCGCAGCATCTTTTTCAATGTATTTACGGTATTCATCCAGCGTTGTAGCCCCTACACAATGGAGTTCACCGCGTGCTAGTGCAGGCTTTAACATATTACCCGCATCCATGGCGCCATCACTTTTGCCAGCACCAACAATGGTATGAATTTCATCAATAAACAAAATTACTTGGCCTTCTTCTTTGGCCAACTCATTGAGTACTGATTTTAAACGCTCTTCAAACTCACCGCGGTATTTGGCTCCCGCAACTAATGCACCCAAATCAAGTGAGAGTACGCGTTTATTTTTTAAGCCCTCTGGAACTTCACCATTAATAATACGTTGTGCAAGCCCTTCGGCAATTGCGGTTTTACCCACCCCAGGCTCACCAATTAACACAGGGTTATTTTTGGTGCGACGTTGTAATACTTGGATGGTGCGACGAATTTCATCATCACGGCCAATTACAGGGTCAAGCTTACCTTGCTCTGCCCGCTCAGTTAGATCAATAGTATACTTTTCAAGTGCTTGACGAGTTTCTTCAGCATTAGGGTCATCAACTTTTTGACCACCGCGAATTGCCTCTATAGCAGTTTCAACTTTGTTAGCGGTGATATTAAGTGCTTTAAATACACTGCCAAGCGGTCCTTTATCCTCGCATGCAACTAATACAAACAGTTCGCTTGAGATATATTTATCTTTGCGTTTTTGGGCGTACTTATCACATAAATTAATAAGTGAAACCATGTTGTTTGACAATTGTACATCGCCACCAACACCCTCCACTTTAAATAATTTTTCTATCTCTTGAGAGAGTTTGGTATTGAGCTCGTCAACGCTAATGCCCATTTGTGCAAACAAAGCACGCACACTTGAGCCGCTTTGCTTTAATAAAGCATACATAAGGTGAACGGGTTCAATAAATTGATGATCGCGACCTAGCGCTAATGATTGCGCATCTGAAAGCGCAGACTGAAATTTACTTGTAAATCTATCTAAACGCATGAGGGTTTACCTATAAAAAAACGAATTACTTAATAAATGGGTATGTTAGCGTGTTTGTTCAAGGTATTGAGGGAAAAATAATCACTTAATGGTTATTTACTTGCGCCAGATCAAACTTACCATACGACCGGTTTGGCCATCTCGTCGATAAGAAAAAAACTGATTATCTTGAGAAAAAGTACAGTATTCTCCACCACTAATATTCACAACACCCCGTTGGTTTAGCAAAATACGCGCTATATGATAAATATCAGCTAAATATTTATCGTTATTTTGAGGTTTAAACGCGTCGTGCAAAGCAGGATTATTGGCTGTAAATATTGCAACAACCTCTTGGCCGACTTCAAATCGATTAGCCCCTATTGCAGGACCTAACCAAGCATGTAAGTTCGTTGGTGCATGTTTAAAATAGCTAACTGTATTACTAATGATTCCTTGCGCTAACCCTCGCCAACCGGCGTGAATGGCAGCCACTTCTTGGCCATCGCTTGAGGTAAGTAAAATAGGTAAACAGTCAGCGGTCATTATAGCTAAAGGTTGATTGCTTAACTGCGTATAAAGCGCATCCCCCGTCAGAGTTTGTTTAGCGTCAAACCCTTCATCCACTCTAATTACGTCGGCGCTATGAACCTGATTTAACCAAACAGCCGGGTTAGGTAAGTGGGTATTTACATGCGCTCGATTGGTTAATACATCTTGGCGGTTATCACCTACATGCAATCCTAAATTCAAGCTATCAAATGGTGGCTTTGATACGCCTCCATCCCGTGTAGTACTCAATGTGCCTACACCCTGAATAGATTGCCATGTAGCTGATAAGCCAGACATAATTAACTAGCTATGTCTGGATTTGCTTTTGTATCTTCGCGCAATGCTTGAGTCATCTGAACCATATCATCAGGGATAGGTGCTTGCCAGGTCATCATTTCACCGGTAATTGGATGAGCAATGCTTAATTTAACGGCATGCAGCGCTTGACGCTTAAAGCTACGCAGTAACTCAAACAGCTCAGGCGTTGCCCCTTTTGGTGGACGAGGACGGCCGCCATAAGATTGATCGCCAATTAAGGGATGATTTAAGTACGCCATATGCACGCGAATTTGGTGCGTACGTCCGGTTTCAAGGCGTAAACGCAAACGAGTATGAGCACGGAACTTTTCTGCTACACGGTAATGCGTAATCGCAGGTTTACCCATTTCATGAACAGCCATGTGCGTACGCTGAGTTGGATGACGGCCAATCGCTTTTTCAACCATACCACCGGCAGTCATAGTACCATTACATAACGCTTCATATTCACGTGTGAAATTTTCGCGCTTTTGTAAGGCTTTAACCAAATGAGTTTGAGCTTGAATGGTTTTAGCTACAACCATTAAGCCGGTTGTGTCTTTATCAAGACGATGCACTATACCCGCTCGTGGTACGTTAATAATTTCTGGGAAGTGATGAAGTAATGCATTTAACACAGTACCGTCAGGGTTACCTGCACCAGGATGAACCACTAATCCCATTGGTTTATTGATCACTAAAATATCATCGTCTTCATAAACGATGTTTAATTTGATATCTTGTGCTTCGTATTCACGAGGTGCTTCTATTGTTGTTTCAACAGCTACAACTTCACCACCGAGTAATTTTTCACGCGGGGTGTTGAAAATTTCGCCGTCAACGGTGATTTTATCATCTAAAATCCACGTTTTTATCCGTGATCGTGAATAATCAGGGAACAATTGTGCTAATACTTGGTCTAGACGTTTACCACCTAAGTCTGTTGGGACCTCGGCTTGGAGAGATATTTGCTCTGACATTAGTAACTTTACCCAATTTACCAGTGCAAGCTTTGCTTGACTGGGTTAGAATCGCTTTTAATAAAAGCATAACATAATACGCATAGTTTACTCGGTTTTACCCACTTGGCCTAGCCGAAGACATCGAAGGTAACAAATAAAATGATAAATAAAATAGGGAAACGTGCATTCGCCATTGTTTTTTCAGTTTCAGTGCTTAGTTTAGGGGCTTGTTCGTCTGCGCCTGACCAAGAAGACATTCAACGAGTACCAAACAGATCAGCACAAGCTCTATACGAAGATGCAAAACAAACGCTTGATTCTGGTTTATACGCACGTGCAATTGAACTGTTAGCGGCAATTGATTCTCGCTACCCGTTTGGCCCGTTTTCAAAGCAAGTACAGATGGATTTAGTGTACGCACATTACCAATCAGGTAATACAGAGCAGGCACTTGCTACCATTGACCGTTTTATTCGCTTAAACCCAAATCACAAAGATTTAGATTACATGTACTACATGCGTGGCTTGGTTAATATTAAAGCGGATAAAAATGCTTTCCAAGAGTACTTTGGTGTAGATAGAGCAGACAGAGACGCTAAACGTACCCGTGTAGCCTATACCGACCTATCAACCTTAGTTAAACGTTTTCCACAAAGTGATTATGCGCCAGAAGCAAAACGTCGTTTAGTTTGGCTATTAAATCGCATGGCACGTTATGAGCTAAAAGTTGCGACTTACTATTATGAACGTGAAGCTTATTTAGCAGCCGCGAATCGCGGTAAGTTTGTGGTAGAGCATTACTCGCAAAGTAGCTACTTGGATGCGGCATTAGCCATGATGGAAAAAAGCTACGATAAGCTTGGATTAACTGAATTAAGTGAGAATGCAGCGCAAACGCGTAAATTCAATAGCAGAAATAAATGATACGAAAAAGGCGCTACTTTCAAATAAAAGTAGCGCCTTTTTTTACTCAAGACTACGATTATATCGCGTCTTCATCCTCTTCTGCGGTACGAATACGCACAACACGCTCTACCTCAGTAACAAATATTTTACCATCACCAATTTTGCCTGTTTGTGCGGTTTTAACAATCACATCAATAGCGCGTTCCACATCTTCATCACCAAGCACAATATCTAGCTTTACCTTAGGTAAAAAATCAACCATGTACTCTGCGCCACGGTATAGCTCGGTGTGGCCTTTTTGACGTCCAAACCCTTTTACTTCACTTACTGTCATACCCGTAATGCCAACATCAGATAGTGCTTCGCGCACATCATCGAGCTTAAACGGTTTAATGATTGCTTCTATTTTTTTCATATTAGTTACTTTTGAAAGCCTCAGTTGCCTCGATTTTAGACAATCATGAGGTTCATAGCAAACAAAGTGATTGAATAGCACAGGTGAAAAATAATCATGGTATGATTATCCTCATAAATAATGCTTAGCTTAAAACAACTAATTATTGAGATTCATATGAAAACTAAACACCGTGGATTTACCTTATTAGAATTAATGGTCACCGTGGCCATTGTTGGCATTATTGCCACTATTGCTTTGTGGAACAGTGGCGATATGCTGGAAGAAAACCGTGGGGAAAACTTTTTATTGGAACTAAAGCGCAATATTAGTTATGCACGTTCACAAGCAGCCAGTACTGACGAAATAGTCATTGTATGTGCAGCCTCAAAAACAAAAGTAAAAAACAATGACGATACTCTTACATGCACGGATGGATGGGATGTTGATAAAATAGTAATCACCTTCATCGATGCAAATAATGATGGTCAATATGATAAGGCAACAGATAGCCTTATTAGAGTAATGGAAGAAATTAGTCCCAATGATCGTATTTCATTTGCAGATAACAGTATACGATTTAATTCCAGCGGACGTATTACCACAACACCAGGCAATTTTATTTTTTGCCCTAATAATGGCACTGAAAATAATAAGGCTTTAACGCTAGCACTATCAGGAACCGCCTTTTATGTTGGCGACACCAAAAGCAGTTGTTAATCGCTATTTTGTAATTTGCTAATTATTGTCTAAACTTTAATCATGGACGGATAAATCAAGGCTTCAGGGATGAGGTTAAATACAGGTTGTCACCCACATAGTGGCTTCACACTAATTGAGCTCATGGTAGCAATTGTGGTTTTTGTGATCGTAGCGCAAATTTCACTCTGGTTTTTTGCCGACTTTTTAGCGAAAAACCGAGCTGACAATCAAATCTCTTTACTACACCGAAATATTAATTTTGCACGCCTTTACGCTATAGAACATGACAGCTACGTAACGCTGTGCGCTTTAAAAGATAAACAGTGTTCAGAGGGTGAGTGGCACACGGGTGTGTCTCTTTTTATTGATAATGATAGGTCAACATCACTTGATGATGATGAACTGTTAATTAGTACTTTTGAGTATACTCATAATGCCGATACGTTAGAGTATCCTCGTACCGCCATTACTTTTAGGCCTGATGGCTCGTTAAATGGATTTCAGAACGGCACTTTCGTGTATTGCCCAAATAGTGATAAAGCAAGCCTTGAGGGGCTTGCTTTGTCTATTAGTCAAACAGGTCGAATAAGAATAAAATCTACCAACAAATGCCAACAATAAGCGCTGTGTTTATCGACCCCAGCAATAGTTAATGTCGGTATCGCCTTTACTACCTGTTGCTCCTTTTAAACCTACATCATTAATGGTTAATGACGTACAATCAGCATCACCTTTTACAGCGCCTGCAATTGGCTTGGCGGTGACAGTAAATGCATTATTATCAACCACTTTAATTGTTAGTTCAAAACTACCATTTTCAGTTTTATTATTTATCCCTAAGTCATCAAACGAGGCTGTATAAGCACGGTTATCAACAAAATACTGTTCTTGCTTGTTTGCCGCATCTAAAAGCGCTGATGCGGCCTCTGCACGTGATGCCCTTTTTACATACTCACTGTAATTAGGCACTGCAATTGCGGCGATAATGCCAACAATGGCCACGGCTATCATTAATTCAATTAAGGTAAATCCTTGTTGTTTTTTACTCATTAATAATCCCTAATTACCCTCGTCATTTTCTTCACGTTTATAAATATAAGTCTGCTGTGTTCTAAAGCCAAAACCAACGGAGTCATCGTTTACCAACTGGATTTTTTTATCGACAACTTTTAAGCCTGGTCCCGTTATTTCTAGCGGCTTTAACGGGTTCGCTGTTTCACTGCCATTAATACCTGGACCAATCAGGTAAAACTGACTTTTTACATTTTCATTGGTATTGTCATCACACTTACCGTCGCTATTTCCATCAGCACAGCTATCACCAAAATAAAGCTGAGGCGTATCTGGCATCTCGTAACTTGTTTTAAATTTTAAGTTGTCATACACCTTAGTGCCATAATGTAAGTGAAACGCATAGAGCGAGCCGCCACCTGCACCTAATGAACATTGGTTACTCGAAGCCCCAGTAGAGCCAGGTGTAAACGAAGTGAAATAAGCCACACCGCCAACAACAGTTGCCGCTGCGAGTGATTTTTCACCGCTATTTAATTTATAACGCCATCCTTTAAAGTCATTAGATAGCTGGGCTTCTAATGCATTAAAGTCGCCCACATTATTCAGCGCTTTGCCAAATAAGTCTTCGTTCATTGACATTAAATCATTCGGCACAATTGCAGCGGGTGCATTATTTTTGAATGATTTAGTGATGGTATTCTCATCCCTAACCATAAATAGCTGATCAGCACTGCTACTGTTTAAAGGGTTTGAGCGATTACCACTACCAATAAGTACCGCATCATAGGGTGTATCTAAGCGTGAAGTTACCCCTTTACTAATAGTCACTTTACTAAACACGGTTCTTGCCACTACCGGCTTATAAAAGAAACGTCTGTCGGTATCAGCACCTAACTCAGCGAGTTTGTAATGACTAAATGCATTAGTGCTGGTTCCAGGCATATCTATACGCCACACCCCGCCACCAGTATCGGCAGCATAAATTCTGTCAATATAACCATCATAATCTGAATCGAGTAAACTAACGTCAGCAGCAATACTGTGCTTGCCTTTAAAAGCATTATCACTTCTAAGTGACCATACTTTCTCGCCGGTTTTAGCTTTTACAATATAAACATCGCGACCCATTGTATCGGCATCTCGAGTATTGTCTTTACTGGTATCGTAGCCTGCGCCAAATACCAGTAAAGGCTCATCACCCCATGCTTTAATGTAAGCTATTTGTGGTTTAGACCATGTTTGCCCTAATTCCTCAAAACCTTTATCGCCACCTTTAATTGGACTCTTCCACAGTTTTTTAGGGGTATCTGGATTAGAAATATCAAAAGCATAATAATTACGACCACCACGGCGCATACCGGCTATAGCCCACACTTCATCTCCGCTGCTGGCATTGATAGTGCCATCATTTAGGCCTTCACTATTTAAACTTTTATTGTTGAAATAAACACTAATAGGTCCGTCCATCCCATATTCTTTGCCTTTTTCCTTTGAACGCAAAGGGTTAAGAATTGAGTACAGGGCTGAGGGGATAAATGCCCAACTTTCTTCTACCTTATTATTTTTGCTATCGTCTTTGAACATATGCAAAAACCCTGCATTTGTCCCTATTAGAATGCGTACATCATTATTACCATAATCGATAGCCAACGGTTTAGAATGTAACGGATCGCCAAATATGTCGTTGCGTTTGTCCTGTGAAGAGCCATCGCCATCTTCATCGTCAACATCAATACCACGAGCCCAATTTATTGTGCTTTCAAGCTGAACATCACTAACAAGCAAATCATCTACTGATGGCTTATTCTTTTGCTTATTAACAATGTTGAAGACTTCACTTATCGTATCGTAATCAAAATTAATTAGCTGTCCTGATGGACCATCAGAAAATAATTTTCGCTCTTTGCTGCTGCTAGCAAGCGCGGCATTCACGCCCCCTTGTTTTACAGCATTACCATCTGGTGCACTATCAGCATCTGGCCAAAAGGTATGCGCGTTTTTATCGATTAGACCGTTGCTATCAAGTGCTTTTACGCCTTTGGTATCGACTATTTTATTACCTGATACTTCTAGCTTTTTCAAGTTACCTTGCCAACGAGTACCAATTTCGGGATAAAACATTGTGAAGTAAATTGCGTTTTTACTGCGTGTTTGGTCAACGTTATTACTGGCAAACGACGGTGAAGTAAATGAGCTGTTTTCTTCTCGTATTTGTGAAATTGTTTGATTTAACGCCTTAGAAAGTTCATCGGCTGTATCAGCATGAAGGTACTTACCGCCACCCACTCTGGCTGTCATATCGAGGAGATCTTTACCACCTTGACTCATGCCCGTACCAAAACCAATGGTATATACTCTCGCGGTATCAACTATGTCTGGCGTTTCAGAGAACAAATCAACTTGCGTTTGTTTGGTACCGTGTAAAATTTTTGCTAGGGCAACTAAGTAACTATTTTTGTACTCACCTGACTCAAAAGGAATAGCATCAATAAAAATTGAGTTATGTAGCTTTTTTATATTACTGTTTCTGTCGCTATCGTTACTTGGGTCGCCGTCAGTCATTAAGATCACATTAATCGAGTTATCACAACGCAGCAATTCTTTGTTGCCTTTGTCATCTTTTCGAAATGGTGATTTGTAGTACTTGTTGTTATCTACTGCTTTGTCACGATCCTGAATACCGTCTGCGAAGTCTATTTTTTGGCCTGTCATGTAGAGATAGGCTTCCCATAATGTTTCCGTAATTGGTGTCGCGCCATCAGCGGGCAAATCATCAACTGCTTTTAATATTTTTGTATTGTTACTGTGAATACGCGACAACACATAGCCGCCATCACTGCCTGCAAATCGCATCAAACCAAAATCAACATCCTTGTTACTGTTAACTAAATTCTTCACTGCATTTTGGGCAACATTTAAGCGATTATCATCACACAATATCCATCGTCTATTGTAGTTGTCATAACCACAATCATTACCAGTCAAAGTAGAAAAAGCCATACTGCCGGAAGTATCAAACACAATCAAAACACGTGCATTTTCATCTGTTTGAACATTATGGTTAACGTATAACTCTATATCTTCGGCTACTGCAGGTGCGCTCGCAACTAAGCCAAGTAATACAGGTAACATATTCTTTAATTTAAATTTCATCTTAAATACCTTTACTTATACTAGCCATCTCTTGAGCGACACCGGTTACTATAGTGATTTGGTGTTTACTTTTAGAGCCATAGTCTATGGTTGTTGATACCTGAACCATATTGCAGGAAATCCCCGTCGTAAAATTAAAGCGTCTAGGACACTTTAAATCAAGCATGCCGTTATTTAAGTTAACCATATTGCTTGTCATATCATTACGGTTTGCAATTTCAATACCGCTATCTGTGACTTCATCGGGGGTCAAAAAGAACTGATTAGCAGCCCCTTTACTTACCTCATCAGCAATGATCCGCTGTACTTCACCAATTAATTGATTTTCAGCGACTTCACGTTCCTGTGCGGCATTAGTGATCTTAATATCAATACTACTGCTGCTCATTAAGGTTACCGCAATCCCCGTCACAGCTATCACCATAATAAGTGCCGTAATAAGCACAACACCCTGTTGCTTACTCCTCGTAGGGCTTAAATGCGCCATAAATTCGATCCTGCATTGTTTAAACGTATTGTTGTAGTAAAAACAGTACGTCTGAAATTGTCTGAAAACGTTAAAGTTCGGCTGTTAGCATCTTCACCAAGAATATAGGTTTGGTTTTTTATAGAAATCCCAGGATCTGGCTGTAATGCTCTGATCAATAAAAAAACTTGCACGGTTAAAACACCTTTTTGATTTTCCCACTGTGCAATACTCATATCATCAATGCTTCTGTATGTATCTACACGGCTATCACTAGTGGTATCTAAACCAAACACAAAGCGCATATTCTCGACGCCTTCCATAATGGTTTCTGTTGTCATCGAATCTCCGACTAAGCGTTTTCGCATTAATGCAGGAACCGTAATGCTTTTATTGTTTACTGTATAAGTTTGCTCTGAAATATAGTAACTATGATGACTATACGGCCAAATACTGGCATTAAGATTCACAGTAGCCGGGTCAATAACACCGCGAACAAAACGGGCACTTTCTTGCTCAGCAATAAAATAGTTTTCATCACTTTGGGTTTGATTGGCACCCGCTTCTACCTGTAGTTGACGACCTTGCAAAAACTTTACTTGTAAAATGTCAGTTCCTGCTAGCGGATTATTAATACAGCTAAGCTCACTTGAATCTACTGCTACTTTGGCAAATAGACCTTTAAAGTTGCTGCTACTCGCTAAATTAGGGAAGCTACCATTATTATCACCTTCAGAGCAATCACCTGTGGGGCTTGCTAATGTGGTGGTATTTATAGCGGTAAATGAATCATCATAAAAAGTCCCCCAAAAACCAACTTGTTCAATATCTCGTTGCATAATGTTAATGGCTAAGCGACCTGATTCTTGTAACTCGCCTATGGTCATAGTGTCTTTGGTGGTCACTTTCATGCCAATATAAGTAAACATCACACCACCGAGGATCAAGCCACCAATAAAAAGTGAAATCATCATTTCAACCAGGGTAAATCCGGCTTGCTTCATTTTAACTCCTGACATAAACATAACTGTTTAATACCACCAAACGGCGTTTTTTATCTGCTACGCCACAGCTAATATTTCCAGTAGCCTCACTCGCTTTAAATTCTTGGCGCCCCTGCCAGGTTACAATTACTTCAACATTAAATGCATTACCTGCAGCACTGGCAACAGCTGTAGGGTTAATACATACCGAGGCATCATCTAATGAGCCTGTATTTTCGCGAGCACGAATAGCACGCTTCCACTGCTCAATATCTAAGGCAGCAATTTGTGCATTAGTGCAAGAGTTTGTAAAACACGTATTTGATGAGTTCTTGCCAGTATCACTATTAAAGTCAACATCATAAAGAGTCGCTAGTTGCGGTGTGTCATTAGCGCGTATTCGTTGAATAATATCATTGCCAAGTGCCACGGCTGCTGCACGTTGCATTGAGTCAAAGCTCGCTTGCTTTGCTTTAGCTTGTAAGGCAACTGCGCCTAATAAACCAAAACTGAGAATAATAAAGGCGATGAGCACTTCTATAAGTGTAAAACCTTTTGAAAATTTAATCTGGTGTGCAAACATAAGGTAGCCAAAAAATGTTGATTGGTGCAATTGTATACATTTACGAAACATATTCAATATACAACCGCTCGCACAATGAAATAGTTGGCTATTACGATAATCAGCGTTTAAGTACTGTATTTTGGGATACTTGGCTGTTTTTCCATCTGTAAAACATTTTGAAAAACAGTAAAAAGCGTTTAAGCCTCAAAGAGATAAAAATAAGTAAGGATGGAATCAGATTATAGACTTGTTTAATGAAATAGTGAATGGCGCTTTTATTTAGTTCAAAGCCATAAACCAAACAGAAGCACATATTGAAATGGAAGTGGTTTATTTTATTGCTATTTTTAGGAATATTAAAAATAATAAAAAAATATTAAAAAAATGATTAAAAAGGCTGAATGAAAGTAATCCACTGCATGTCAGTTACTAATTCATTCAGCTTTTTCATCATTTAAAAAATTAACGCAGCTCTACTGGTACAGCAAAAACGATGTTTTCTTCTTCACCTGGATTCTCAATTACTTGCTTGCCACCTAGCTCTTTTAATCGAGTAATCACTTGCTGAACTAATACTTCAGGAGCTGAGGCGCCGGCAGTCACACCCACACTGTTGATACCATCAAACCATGATGCTTCAACATTACTAGCATCATCAATTAAATAGGCTTGCGTACCCATTTTATCAGCAAGTTCCCGTAAACGATTAGAGTTGGAACTATTTTTAGCACCCACAACCAATAGCACATCCACTTTATCAGCTAAATCACGAACCGCATCTTGACGGTTTTGCGTTGCATAACAAATATCGTCTTTACGTGGGCCATCGATAGCAGGAAATTTACTACGTAAAGCATCAATCACATCTGCAGTGTCATCTACTGATAAAGTTGTTTGGCTGCAGTAAAAAAGGTTATCTGCATTTTTCACATCAAGCTTTAATACATCATCAACCGTTTCAACAAGGTAAATACCACCTTGATCGTTATCGTATTGACCCATGGTACCCTCAACTTCAGGGTGTCCGTGGTGGCCAATTAAGATGCATTCAATACCTTTTTTACTAGCACGAGTTACTTCCATATGCACTTTAGTCACTAACGGACAGGTTGCATCAAATACTTTTAACTCTCGGCGTTTAGCCTCTGAGCGAACAGCCTGAGATACACCATGAGCACTAAAAATAACAATGCTGTCATCAGGAACCTGATCTAGTTCTTCAACAAACACGGCGCCGCGATTTTTTAAGCCATCAACCACATAACGGTTATGCACCACTTCGTGTCGCACATAGATTGGTTTTTCAAAAATATCTAAAGCGCGCTCAACAATACTGATTGCGCGGTCAACACCAGCGCAAAAGCCTCGTGGATTAGCTAATAATATTTCCATTAACCCTGCACCTCAATAATATCAACTTCAAACGTTAAACGCTGACCCGCTAATGGGTGGTTAAAATCGATAGTAACTGACTCACCTTGCACTTCACGCACCAAACCAGGAAGCTCAGTACCATCAGGTTGAGTAAAAGCAATAATCGCACCTACTTTAGCCGGTGTTTCTGCACCAAACTTACTACGATCTACATAATAAATATTATCTGGGTTTGGTTGACCAAAAGCATCTTCAGGCTCAAGTTCAAATGTTTTGCTTTCACCCGCCGTTAAGCCAAGTAAACACTTTTCAAAGTTAGCGGTTAAGCTGCCATCACCCATAGTCAGTTTTGCTGGCTTGTTATGCACTTTTGTTGAATCAGCGGCAGAGCCATCTTCTAGTTTAATAGAAAAATGAAAAATAACGTTTGAGTTTTCACCAATTACAGCTTGGCTCATGCTTTATGCTCCTTTGGTTCTTCGCCTGTAAAGGCATCAAATAGTAATAATGCAGCGCCAATACAAATAGCACAGTCAGCAATATTAAATACGGGGAAATGTGAGTCTTCGTAAAACACATGTAAAAAGTCAATCACGTAGCCATAAGCAACACGGTCGTATAAGTTACCAATAGCACCTGCTAGCACTAACGAATATGCACCGCACAATACTTTATTAGACGCAGGAAGGCGCTTTAACCACCATACCAACAAACAACTAATCGCGATTGCTATTGCACTTAAAAACCAACGCTGCCAGCCACCCGCTTCGCTTAAAAAGCTATAGGCTGCACCGTAGTTATGTACATAAGTGATGCTAAAAACAGGCAGTAAATTAATTGACTCACCATAGGCCATGGTGTTTACAACCAGTGTTTTACTGGCAAAGTCTATTACAAGCAGTAATAGACTCAACCAAAGCCACACTAAACCACTTTTTTGGGTTAGTTTGCTCACTAAAAACAACTCCTAAGCGAATTGACGCTTTTCACCTTCACCGTCAACGTTACTTACACAACGACCACAAATTTCAGGATGAGCAGGCTCAACACCTACATCTTCACTGTAATGCCAACAACGCTCACACTTTTTAGCATCTGTTGCTGATACGCTAATGTATAAACCTTCAATTTCAGTTGCTTGTGAGTCCACTGGCTGGCTATCCACCTCAGTAACATTTACAGCTGAAGTGAGTAAAACAAAGCGCAGTTCATCGCCCAATGCCGCCAGCTTAGCTGCAAGTTCTTTGCTTGCAAACAAGTTAACCGTTGCTTGTAATGTAGCGCCAATCACTTCTTCTTTACGCGCAGCTTCTAGCAGACGGTTCACTTCGTCACGCACATTTAAAATAGCTTGCCAGTCTTCATTGCTAAACTTGGTCGTTGTTGGTGCTTGTAAGCCCTCATACCAAGTTGAAGTAAATACATAGTCACTGCGCTCACCTGGAAGTGCTTCCCAAATTTCTTGTGCTGTAAAGCTCATGATTGGTGCCATCCAACGCGTCATCGCTTCAGCAATGTGGTACAGCGCGGTTTGACAAGAACGACGTGCATGGCTGTCGCTTTTTGCCGTGTACTGACGATCTTTTATAACGTCTAAGTAGAATGAACCTAACTCACCGGTACAGAAGTTCATTAGCTTTTGCGTCACTAATAGCATTTGATAGCTGTCGTACGCCGCTAAAATATCATCTTGTAACTGTGCAGCACGCCCTACAATCCACTTATCAAGCTCAACCATATCATCCACAGCAACTTGATCTGTTTTTGGATCAAAACCACTAAGGTTAGCAAGTAAGTAACGGCTGGTGTTACGAATACGGCGGTAGCGATCTGCTGAACGTTTGAATATTTCATCTGATACCGTCATTTCTGCCGTGTAATCAGTTGATGCTACCCATAAACGTAAAATATCAGCGCCTAGTTTATTCATCACATTTTGTGGTGAAATAACATTGCCTAATGACTTAGACATTTTGCGGCCGTTTTCATCAACCGTAAAGCCATGCGTTAGCACTTGTTTGTAAGGTGCATGACCATTTATTGCCACTGAGGTCATCATTGATGACATAAACCAGCCACGGTGCTGATCTGAACCTTCTAGGTATAAATCAGCAGGACCGGTTAAATCTTCACGCGCATCAACAACACAGGCATGCGTTACACCTGAGTCAAACCACACATCGAGTGTGTCTTGCACTTTCATGTATTGTTGTGCGTCTTCTTCACCTAGTAAAGTAGCTGGCTCTAAGTCATACCATGCTTGAATACCTGACTTTTCAACAAGCGCTGCTGCTTGTTCAATCAGCTCTTGAGTATTTGGGTGTAATGCACCCGTGTCTTTATCAACAAACAACGCAATAGGTACACCCCACGTACGTTGACGTGAAATACACCAATCAGGGCGGCCTTCAACCATGTTGGCAATACGGCTTTCGCCCCATTCAGGTAACCATTGAGTATTTTTAATTTCAGCCAGTGAATCTTGACGCAAGTTAGCCTGATCCATGCTAACAAACCATTGTGGTGTGGCACGGAAGATAATAGGCGTTTTATGACGCCAGCAATGTGGGTAGCTGTGCGTTAATGCATGGTGATGCATAAGGGCATTATTTTCTTTTAATACCTCAATTACACTCGCATTAGCTTTAAACACATGTTGACCGGCAAATAATTCAGTATCAGGTAAGTACACACCGTTTGCGCCAACAGGGTTAGCTACTTCAAGGTTGTACTCAAGACCAGCCACGAAATCTTCTTGACCATGACCTGGTGCAGTATGCACGATGCCCGTACCTGAATCAGTTGTTACGTGCTCAGCAACAATAACAGGAACATTAAAGTCGTAAAAAGGATGTGCTACGGTTAGGTTTTCAAGTGCTGCGCCTTTAACATAGCCAAGGATATGGAAATGGTTAAAACCAAAACGATCCATCGCATCTTTAACCAGCTCAGAGCCAATAATAAGACGTTGCTGAACGCCTTCATCTTCTACTTGTACTAGCGCGTATTCTAAATCAGCATGCACAGCTACCGCACGGTTTGCTGGCAAAGTCCATGGTGTCGTAGTCCAAATAACGGTTCCTACGCTACCTGTTCCTGTATGGCCAGCCGCTAAATCAAACGCGTTAACTACTGCATCTTGATCTGTAAAAGTAAAACGTACATCAATAGCTGGAGATTGTTTGTCTTGATATTCAACCTCTGCCTCAGCTAATGCTGAACCACAATCTGTACACCAATGCACAGGCTTAGCGCCTTTATGAAGGTGACCATTTTTTATAATGCGGCCCAGTACACGAATGGCATTAGCTTCAAAGTCGAAGTTCATTGTTAGGTAAGGTTTATCCCAATCACCAAAAACGCCTAAACGTTTAAAGTCTACTTTTTGGCCTTCCACTTGCTTTTTAGCATAGGCACGACATTTCTCACGAAACTCTGCCGCAGTTACCTTAACACCGGGTTTACCAACTTTTTTCTCAACCATTAACTCGATTGGTAAACCATGACAGTCCCAACCTGGTACGTATGGCGCATCAAAGTCTGATAAAGTTTTAGACTTAACAATAATATCTTTTAATATTTTATTTACTGAGTGGCCTAAATGGATATCGCCGTTTGCATACGGAGGGCCGTCATGCAAAATGAAAGTTTTTTTACCTTTCTTCGCGCTGCGAATTTGACCATATAGGTCGTCTTCATACCATGCTTTAAGCATTTTTGGTTCACGTTGTGCCAAATTGCCACGCATTGGAAACATTGTTTCCGGTAAATTCAAAGTATGTTTGTAGTCGCTCATTAATCCTACTTTCCGTTTCTATCGGCTACCTAATTTAAACCAAAACACTGCTTAGCGGCGGCAACATCGGTTGCTATTTGTGCCGTCAGTTGTGTTAATGTCTCGAATTTTTTCTCATTGCGGAGTTTTTCAATTAACTCCACATGCATAAATTGTCCATAAATATCTTGTGCAAAATCAAAAAGATGAACTTCTAATAAGGCACGAGTTCCATTAAACGTGGGTTTGTTTCCAATGTTAGCCACCCCAAAAACTTGCTTTCCTGCGATCATCACTTGAACCGCAAATACACCATTGACCGGACAAACTTGACGTTTTAGCGCAATATTTGCCGTTCTAAAACCCAGTTCGCGGCCTTTTTTCCAGCCATGAATAACACGTCCAGATATTGCATAATTATGCCCAAGCATAACTTTTGCACTTATTAGATCACCTTCAGCAAGCGCTTCTCGTATCAAGGTGCTGCTTACTCTAGCATTTAATTGCCTAAAGCTGGCAGTGCTTTTAACACTCATTCCCGCTTGGGTGCCCATTGTTGCCAATAGACTAAAGTTACCTTGGCGCTGTTTACCAAACCTAAAATCATCACCAACCGTTAATGCTTTAACGCCCAGCTTTTTAATTAAAATATCGCTAACAAACTGCTCAGCATGCATGTTTGCAAAAGCCTGATTAAAGCTAATACAAATAACGCGTTCAATTCCTAAGTTACTCAATAAGCGTAGTTTATCACGCAGTCGAGTCAGCCTAGCCGGAGCGTTATTTTTTGCAAAAAACTCTTGTGGCTGAGGCTCAAATAACATTACGGTGCTGGGTAAATTATTTTCTTTTGCATCAGCTAAAAGCCCTTTTAATACGGCAGCATGACCCAAATGAACACCATCAAAATTACCAATGGTCAGCACACAACCAAAGTGTTGTGGGCGTATATTGTGTATACCTCTAATTAACTCCATGCCACCTAATGCCTTTTTCAGCGAGCGATAAAATGCGACCTTAAGCCGCAGAGTGTCCGATTATAATCTTTTTTTTAATTTGATTCAGTAATTGCTACACTTTTTATCGTATTTAGTCTAACACCCATCAAAAACAACATAAAAAAGTAACTAACCATCGCAATAATTAATAACACAACCAATAACATAACTTGTTCGCTAAAGTGCCAACTAACCCAGTCATATTGTCTACTGGTAAACCAAACCAATGCACCCATCGTTATACTTGCCAACAAGCACTTCAAAGTGAAGTAGCCACTCATGCTGGAAAACTGATAAACATTCTCTTTTTTTAGTTGTCGGTAAAGTAAATAAGCATTACAGCTGGCTGACATTGAGGTTGCCAGTGCCAAGCCTAAATAGCCAATAAATGGCGCTAACATAATGTTAAACACCATATTTAGTACCAAAGTAATAATACCAATGCGTACCGGTGTTTTAGTATCTTGGCGAGAATAAAATCCTGGCGCGAGCACTTTAATTAACATAAAGCTGACTAATCCCACTGAGTAAGCAACAACCCCCAAGCTCACCGCCTTAACATGATCAATACCCGCTTCTTTGAATGCACCATGATCAAACAGCACAGTAATAATAAGCGGACTTATAATCATCAGTCCTATCATCGCTGGAAGCCCTAAAAAAATCACAAACCTTACTCCCCAATCTAGGGTGTGTTGAAAGTCGCTACTTTTTTTACTGCTGTGTAATTTTGATAGCGCAGGTAAAATAACCGTCGCAATACCAATACCAAATAAACCAAGTGGGAATTCAATCAGTCTATCTGAGTAATACAGCCAAGCGATAGAGCCCGTCATTAATAATGAGGCTATTACCGTATCGAGTAATAAGTTAATTTGACTAATTGATACACCAAATAAGGCTGGAAGCATTAACTTGCGTACTTTTTTCACATTCTCATCCTGCCAACCCCAGCGAGGCCGCGCTAGCATTTTTGCTTTATACAAAAACGGCAGTTGAAATAATAGCTGTACCACGCCTCCTAAAAATACGCCTATTGCTAAGGCATATGCACCCACAGAAAACTGGTCGTGCAATAAAATGGCACAAGCGATAATAGATACATTGAGTAACACCGGCGTAAAAGCCGCAACGGCAAAACGATTATAAACGTTCATCACCGCGCCACTGAGTGCCACAAGGCTTACAAAAAATAAATACGGAAAAGTCAGTTTTAATAGCGAACTGGCAAGCTCAAACTTTTCTGCGTCTGGGCCCCCTTGCCACCAATCAATAAACCAACCAGTGCCGAATAAAGCAGCAATAACAGGTGACGCTATCACACCAAAGAGTGTCACTATCAGTAAAATAGTGCCTAACGTGCCGGCGGCTTGGGCAACAAATATTCTGACCTTCTCATCGCCTTGCTGCTGTTTAATTTCACTTAATACCGGTACAAATGCTTGCGCAAAAGCCCCTTCGGCAAATAAACGGCGTAAAAAATTAGGAATACGGTTAGCAAATAAAAATACATCGGCTGCAGCGCCTGCGCCCAACAAGTTAGCTACGACGGCATCTCGTACTAGCCCTAAAATACGCGAGATCATTGTCATTGCACTTACAATCATCCCAGAACGAAACAAACCTTTTGACACTATGAATCCATATTAAAAATCAGCAATTAAGTTAATTATGCCATAGTCTTTTTTATAAATCGCTTTAAAGCACTAGGCTGGAACCCCTTGCTTTGTTACAATAGCGCTATTAACTGCTAAAGCGGCAAATTGATGTTCGTTATAAGGAGCAGTTTTTCTTGGATTGTTAAAATTAAATTGACATTCATGATAAAAACAGGCATATTCCACGGCCTTTAATTTAAGCTTTATTTAAGATTGTTAGGAGCAAACCTTGGCTAACATCAAGTCTGCAAAAAAACGCGCTATCACAAGCGAAAAAAACCGTCAGCACAACGCAAGCCGTCGTTCAATGATGCGTACTTACTTCAAAAAAGTAATCGTAGCTATTGAAGCTGGCGATAAAGAAGCTGCACAGCAAGCTTTTTCTGTTGCTACACCTATCCTAGACCGTTACGCAACTAAGGGTCTAATCCACAAAAACAAAGCTGCTCGTCATAAGAGCCGTTTAGCTGCTAAAATTAAAGCGCTATAATTTGTTTTTGCAAGATTAAAAAAACCGGCTTTTGCCGGTTTTTTTTTGCCCAAAATAAATGCGCCTATTAAACGTTATCAAGCTCTGGGTAAAACTTTTTCAACATCGCCGCAATTTTCTTTGGAGAAAATGGCTTAACTACAAATCCTTTAGCCCCTCTATCTATCGCATCCTTCACATTTTCAACGCCTGAATGAGCCGACACCATCACCACGTTTGTCTCTGGTGATAACTCATTAATTTGCGCAATAAGCTCTTTACCATCGCCATCAGGTAGCTCTATATCTAAAAATATAATATTAAAATTGGCTGCACGACACTCGCTAATACACTGCGCGGCCGTTGACGCCTCTTTTACATTCTCTATCCCTAAATGCATCAGGGTTTGACTCAAAAAGCTACGCACCGTACTAACATCATCAACTATTAAAATAGATAGCTGCGTATTCATATATAATCCTTATAGGCTAAAGCCATGTCTGCAAAATTGGTGATTTGCTTAAAATACAAATATTTACTTTATTATAGAGAGCTAAGCTAAAAAGGCCAGATTTGCTTTATGTCGAAAACCACAAAAAAGAGTCGCCGCAAAAAAGATAAAGCGATTACTGTTAAACCTACACCCACTAATAAGCTTGCAAACCTTGGCTCACAATTAAAGCCGCAATCAAAGAACGCTAAGCGTGGCATCAAGCTGACCCTGCTTTTTATTTTCACGATATTATTACTTATACTTGTTTTAGTGCCAAAGCCAAGCTTACTTACTTATAAAAAATCATCTATGGTAAGCCAAAGTGTGTATTGGCCTGGGCTGTTTTCAAGCGAACCAAAACTACTGGACTCAACCCTACACCCTCGACTGGATAAGGAGCATAGAACCCTTTACCTATGTGTTGATTTACAGCAACCACAGAGCTGCCAAAAGTATCGAATTATTGCTGAGGAAGGAATATTTTCAGTATTGCTTACTTACTTTTAACATTAAAAAAACTAATCTGAAAATTTAAAATTACTTGGTTGAAAGCTGTGCAAAAGATCAACATAATGGCGCTCCTTTTTTCAACAACTGAACTATTGAAACGACCATGCTAAACGAGCTAGATTGGCTTTTAAATACATTACTACTTGCACTAGGTTTAGGTGCATTCTTTATTAACCAACTGACACTGCTTCGCATTGCTGCGATTAGTGCTTGTGGTTTGTTATTCCTATCATTTAGCTTAGATCTTATGTCGTCGAGTATTATTTCAAATATGAGTTTAGTTTTGATCAACACATTTTACTTGTTCAAAGTTTATACATTTGGGCAATTTACTGTATCTCAACACTAATTACTTCCCCTTAGAATATTTTATAGCCCAGTTTATCTGGGCTTTTTTTATTCCACAGCTTTAAAGATCTTGGGTCTTAGTTTGAACTAAGTTAAAATTTATCTCGTATTAGCCTAATTTGAGATAAGCCCATGCCGTTGTCAGATTTCGATTTATTCTTATCCTCTATGGAGGATGTTACCCCTATCAGTCATGACACCGTGACATTACCATCTAAAAGCCATAAAACGGTTATCGCACAGCAAGAAAAAAACAAAGCTGCACAATTAAACTTAAACAGTGAACAATTTAATCCGTTAGATGAACCACTTGAATTGCTCGACCCACTCGCCATATTAAGCTTTAAACGAGATGGCGTGCAAAGCCCGGTTTTTAAAAATGTAAGATTAGCTAAATATCAGCTCGATGCGACGTTAGATTTACACGGGCAACTTTTAAAAAATGCCCATGCTTCGTTGCAGGCCTTTATTAAAGATTGCCACAATCGCAATATAAGGATGGTTCTTGTTCGTCATGGAATAGGCATTAAAAATAAAGCCAAACCGGGTATTTTAAAAAGTTACGTAAATCAGTGGCTGCAAACAATTCCTTGTGTTTTAGCATTTCATACTGCACTCAGGCAACATGGAGGAAGTGGTGCAACGTATGTCTTACTAAAGAAGAGTGATGATAAAAAGCATCAAAACAGAGAAATTCACAGCAAGCGCAGTTAAACCTTGCTGTGCTAATAAGGGTTAGTTAAGCATCAGGGCTGCCGCATTAGCTTGATTAAACCACGCAGATATTCCTAATATAATGATGGATACAACCACGATACTGATTTTTGCGCCCCCTTGATTGGGTTTCATAATTCATCCTATTTATTATTTTTGTTAGAACGGCTTTTAACAATAATAAAAATTACAAATGTTAACAAGCTGTTTCTGTTAAAAATTAAACAAATTGTTCATTAATAACCCTGAATTTTGTTAATACTATTATGTAATGGCTGTTTCGCTTGTAAGCGTAGGATGTTGCCTGCTATTTGTTCAATAACACTATCTAGATCTGACAGCGCAGCACAGTGCGGCGTTAAAGTAATATTTGGGTGCTGCCAATAAGGGTGTTCGCTTGGTAGTGGCTCACTGGCAAATACATCAAGCGTTGCTGCTCGTAAACGTGCGTTGTTGAGCGCATCGAGCAAATCAGCTTCAACAACATGCTCACCTCGGGCCACATTAATTAACACAGCATGCTCAGGAAGTTGCTTAAGCAACTGTTGATTAATAATACCTTTGGTATTGCTAGTAAGTGGCAGTAGACAGATTAAATAATCTGTATTCACTAACATATCATTTAGTCCCTGATCACCATGGTAGAGTGTTGCTATGGTTGATGTTTTAGGACTTCGGCTCCAAGCATTGACTTTAAAAGCGTTACTAACTAGCCTATGTGCACATGCTTGACCTAGTTCGCCAAACCCTAAAATACTCACTTGATTATGCTTATGCGCTCTTTTGGGTTTCCATTCACTTTGCTGTTGTTTTAAAAAATATTCTTTTAATCGCAATTTTTGCGCTAATACATGAGTAAGTACATATTCAGCCATGTCATTGGCTAACTGTTTATCGACAATGCGCACTACTTCAACATGTGCAGGTAGTAAACTTAAATCGATACTATCAACCCCAGCACCAAACGATGACACCGCTTTCAAATTTATCAACTTTGGCCATAAAGACGCGGGCGCATTCCAAGCCAGTACAAATTCCACACTTGCAAAATCTTGGCAATCATCAAGCTGCTCAATTTGAATATTGGGTAATTGTGATTGCATTCTTGCAATTAATTTTGTGTTATCTCGACCGGTAATCGCGACTAAAACTGACATGATGATTCCTTAAAAAGTAACCGTAAATAATAGTACTGGTATGATTTAATTCAATAGTAAGTAAACGGTTTTAAAAAGTCACACAACTGACCGCGTATTGTCATATCCGCACTCTAAGCTAAACATATTGGCCTTAGCCTAGTATAAAAAGAGGTGCGTATGATCAGTGTAGATAAAGTAATAGCAACCAATTTACCACAGTTAACTAACTCATTTAAAATAAAAAAACTGGTAAAAAAAAGTCTTAGCTACTTATTACATGAACAAGAATTTACAAACTTTGCAACTGCCTATCCTCATCTTCAAGGAATAGAATTTGTAGAGCAAGTACTTGATGAACTTGATTTTGAAACTCGTTATAAAGCTAAGCAAATAGAAAATATTCCCAGTGAAGGAAAAATTGTCATTATTGCAAACCACCCTATCGGCTCCTTAGATGCGCTTGCATTAATTAATGTGTTATCAACGGTAAGAGCCGATTTAAAAGTGGTGGCTAACCGTATGTTAATGACCGTTGACGCCATGCATTCGTTATTACTACCCGTTGATAACCTATCAGGGCAAAGTAAAAAACAAGAGCTGAGTAATATCCACCAGCACTTAAAAAATGAAGGAGCGTTACTTATTTTCCCTGCCGGTGAAGTTTCTCGACTTCGTCCTACGGGTATAAAAGACTGCAAATGGAACAGTGGCTTTTTACGCATTGCAAAAAAGGCTAACAGCCCTATTTTGCCTATCTATATTAAAGCCAGAAATAGCCCGCTGTTTTACGGCGCATCAATGCTTTATAAACCACTGGCTAGCTTGTTACTGGTAAAAGAAATGTTTAAGCAACGTCAAAAATCACTCGAGTTTGAAATTGGCGCTTCCATTGCTCCTGAGTCTTATTTAATCCCAGACTTAAAAGACAAAGAAGTGGTTGAGCTAATCCGTAAGCAACTATACCGTTTAACCACAAAAAAAACGCTACCATTAAAAACTCATGCTCCAATTGCCTCTCCTGAATGTAAAAAAGAATTAAAAAAAGCCATAGAATGCTGCGAACATTTAGGTAAAACCAGTGATGGCATGGTGATTTATTTGTACCAATACCAAGGAAGCTCTCCCTTATTTCGTGAACTGGGCCGCTTACGAGAAATCGCTTTTCGGGCTGTAGGTGAAGGTAGTGGAAACCGCCGAGACATAGATAAATACGATATGCACTATCAGCACTTAGTATTGTGGGATGAACATGCACTAGAGTTGGTGGGTGCTTACCGATTAGCTTGTGCACAGGATGTGATTGAACAACACTCACAAAGTGGGCTTTATACCGATAGCCTATTTAATTATACCCAAGATATGACTCCTTATTTTAAACAAGGCATAGAGCTAGGCCGAAGCTTTGTACAACCTAAATATTGGGGCAGAAAAAGTCTCGACTACTTATGGTATGGTATTGGCGCTTTTATAAATCGCTACCCTCAATACCGTTACTTATTTGGTGCGGTGAGTGTGTCAAACGCACTACCTGAGCAGGCAAAGTCTTTATTAGTGCATTATTATCAGCACTATTATGGCTGTGAAAAATCACTCGCAACGCCTAACAATGCTTTTCGTCACACTCCTGATCAGCAAACTCAGTGCACAAGCTTGTTTATGGGTAACAATATAAAAGAAGATTTTGTAGAGCTTAAACACATACTCGCTAATATGGGCACGCATGTACCCACACTATTTAAACAATATACAGAGCTATGCGAACCAAATGGAGTTAAATTTTTAAGCTTTAGTATTGATCCACAATTCAACAATTGTATTGATGGCCTAGTATTGGTTGATCTTGAAAAAGTAAAACCAAGCAAAGCAAAACGCTACTTGGGTACTGATAAATCAGCATCAGCAAGTTAAAGCGTTAACCCTTAATCGAATAACTATTAAAGTGGCATTAAGCGGCGCTTTAATAGTTATTAATACTTCAAGGCTGAGTAAAAATACCATGGAGTAATTGCGTATAAATTTTTTCTATTTCTAACAAGTCGCAAATCGGTACATGTTCATTAACCTGATGAATACTATGGTTTCGTACCCCACACTCTATGACTTGTGTTTTTTGCTGTGCAAAAAATCGTCCGTCCGACGTTCCACCACTGGTGCTTAATAAAGGGTAATTCCCCGTCACTTTAAAAATTGCTTGCTCTAACTGAGCGAGTAAGCAACTCTCAATATTATGGCTTGTATAATAGGGTTCACATGGACGCTCCCACTGTATAACCAAATGCTCGCTGAAATCCTTCAGTGCAGCAAACACACGTTGCTTAACATGTTTACTTTTATACCCATGGCTATAGCGAATATTAAAAGTAATATCACACTGAGCTGGCACGAGGTTATCTAGCACATTATCAATATTAATACCGGTGACTTGCAGCGTTGTTTTTGAACTAAGTTCATCTAAAGGCCAGTCTATTTGTGTGAGCCTGTTAACCACTTCAGCACTGATGTGCGCAGCATTAATGGTATTCTCAGGATAGGCTACATGCCCAGCCTTTCCTTGAATAGCTAATCGCGCAGATAAGGCTCCACGTCGACCATTTTTTATAGTGTCACCTACCTGCAGGTGGCTGGTTGGCTCACCAACAATACAGCCATCAAGCACAACGCCCTGTTGTGCTAATCGCTTGGCAATCAGCACAGAGCCATGCTCCGCCTCACCTTCTTCATCTGAGGTGATCAGCCAAAATAATGTTCCCTGCTTTTGCTGCGCGCTGTTTATTAACGTCTGCGTTGCACTAAGCATCGCGGCAATGCCTCCTTTCATATCGGCGGCACCACGCCCATAAATTGCATCGTTAATTATGTGTCCACCAAACGGATCGGCTAACCAGCCACCTTGCGTTGCGGGTACCACATCAATATGCCCAGAAAATGCCACCACGGGGCCTGCCCCAAAGGTTATTTTTGCAATTAAGTTTGTCACATTATTAGAACTAAATTGCTCTGTACTAAAGCCTAACTCAGTAAGGTGGTTCGCAAGCCACTCAATGCCACCAGCTGGATTAGGAGTAATCGATTTAAATCGGATCAGAGTTTGTAAGTGACTCACTGTTTTTAACTGTGCAATAGTTAAGTACGGCGCTTGTGCTTTTGTATTGATAGCTTTTGTCATAATAAACACACCTCGTTTTAGCAGTGTATTTATTACAACGACTTTTTATGACCGCATTATGAATTTACTAGCTAACGTGCGCCCTCTTCTATTAATGTTTCTCGTGTAACCTGTACTATGTGCTTATCTTCTTTAGTTAACTTGGTTTTTTTCCAAGAGCCACGCATAAACCATGCAAATGCTATCAATGCGATGGTTATGTTAGTAATTGCAAAAGAATACCAAATGCCTTGATCGCCAAGCTCAGTATGATTAGAAAGAATATAAGCGGCAGGGAACTGCACTACACATTGTGATAATAACGCGATAACCATTGCATTGAGCATATTACCTGAGGCACGAAAAGCAGCAACAATACAAAGTTGCACCCCTATTCCACCCCAACTTAAGCACATTACTTGAATAAACTGCGCCCCATTAGTAATAACGTCATTATCGTCAGGAATAAAAAATGCAACTAATGAATCTGCATATAAATATGCAATGGCGCCAACACATGAGAGCCCTAACAAGCCCCACACACTAGCAAGTTTAGTGATCTGCTCAGCCCGCTTGATATTACCAGCCCCCATATTTTGCCCAACCAAGGTTGATACCGCCATTGATAAGCCCATAGCGGGGATCATTACCATTTGCAAAATATTAGAGCCAACACCATAAGCAGCAATTGTCGTAGTACCAAAGCTGGCAACTAGAAATGACATGATGATCAAACCAAATGCACGTGTCGATAATTCAATAGAGCCAGGCGCTCCCAAGAAAAAAGCGCGCTTAATATAGTGCCAGTCGGGGTAAAAGCTTTTTAGCTGTAATTGAATACCATGGCGACCACGTAAAAATATAATGATGCCCGCAAGCGCCGCTAAGCTCTGTGTAACCAATGTTGCTAGCGCAGCGCCCATCACACCAAGCCCTTCAAAACGACCATAGCCAAATATGAATAACGGATCGAGTATAAAGTTAAGTAACACGGTTGTGCTGACTATAATTAACGGCACCTTAGTTTGCCCAATACCCCGCATCAGCGATTGAAACATGGCATAAATAAATACAAAAATAACGCCAATAAAAGATACATGCATAAACTTAAGCGCATCACTATATACGGCCGCTTCAACCCCCAGTAAGGTTAAAAAATAAGGTGATAATGCATAGCCTAGTAACCCAAGTAATAGTGCAACTAATGTCACCATTAACACCGTTTGCGCGGCAACATGGTTAACCTTATCTTGTTGTCCTGCCCCCATGTATTGGGCTGATAAAATCGCCCCAGCCATAGCAAATCCTGAACCTATCGCAATAACTAAAAATGTGACAGGCATACTAATAGATACAGCAGCCACTTGCGCGCCCCTAACCGGCCAACCCAAAAAGCATCTGTAAGCTGATAAGCAGACTGCAAAATATTAATGAGGACAATAGGAATGCCTAATTTTAATAGCGCTTTGGCAATAGAGCCTTGAAGAAATAGTTGACCAGAGGGAGTCATGAGGCCGCTTACTTTTATTAAACCGTGAACATAGCCCTAGTTTAACAAAACTAGCTGATTATATTCTGAATACTTCGTTTACGGCCGGTATTTAAGTGATCAGTCAATAATTTTTGAGCACTAAGTAAGTAAAAGTTTAATCTAAATCAATAAATAGAGGCTCTTTACTTATACGCTTTTGAAACTTTGATCTAGAACAGGTTTTTATTTTTAAACTCGAGCGATAATAGCCTCAATCAACAAATAGTCACACAGTAGTTCACGGAGAACAACATGAAAACTAAACTAAGCATTGCAATACTTACTTCTTTACTAGCTCTTTCTCCTGCAGCACACGCTAACTTTAGCGTTAATGTTGGCGCAATTAATGTTAACCCTGATAACGATGGCTCAAAGATTAACGAAGCACCTACTCTTGGTTTAAAAGGTGATTCAAATACTCAGTTAGGTATTACTGTAGATTATGCATTTAACGACCAATGGGTGTTAGAGCTTATTGCAGCAACGCCATTCTCTCATGATGTAGAAGGTACAGGCGGTTTAGCTGGTAATAAAATTGCCGACATTAAACATTTACCACCATCACTGGTTGCACAATACCACTTTTTAGACAGCAGCTACGCACTTCGTCCATTTGTTGGTGTAGGTATTAACTATACGACGTTCTTTGACGAGCAGCCTTCTGCAGCACTTAAAGCAACTTTAAATACTGACGACGTGGAAGTAAAACTAGATGATTCATTTGGTTTTGTTGCTCAAGTAGGTGCTAACTACAAGATTGATGAGAAATGGGGCCTACACGCTATGATATCTATCATGGATATAGATACTGATGCGACTGTATATGCTAATGGCGCAAAAGCATTAACTTCAACCGTGTCACTTGACCCTGTTGTAGCTATGTTTGGTCTTAAATACTCGTTTTAATAACGATTATGTGTGTGTTAAAAAGGCCGTAAGGCCTTTTTTTTTGCGTGTAATTAACGAGGTAAGTTATTTACTTTTTTTTGCTCAAGCATTTCTTTCCAATGAATTATTTCTGCCGGTAAAATAGGTGCTACGCCTTCAAAACCAGCAACCTCCAGCATATGCTCAACGCTTACCACCCCTTTTTTACTTTTAAATACGCCACGTACATAGGCAATTGCATGTAAGCCACGCTCTGAATGAAATTTTTGTTCAATATAAAAGTATTTATGATCCCAACCGACTAAACGGGTACTAATGGTAAAGCGCTGCATAGGCTTAATATCACGGATATAAGTAATGGCGGTTGCATTAACAATAGGAAACCAACGACGCTTCATTATTTGCTTTAGTAAGCCAACTCGCTCGGTCATCCATGTGCGCGATAAGTCCATCATTGCTAAATAGCGTGAATTAGTTAAGTGTAAATTAATATCACAGTCACTTGGCAGTGCTTTGTAGTCTATATCAACCGTGTCTAACAATGATTGATAATCACGATTACGTTTAATTTTGAAAAATAATAGCAGCAGTCTAAAATATAAGTTCACAGTAGAGGTCTTACCAGTTTGTTTTTTGTGAGTGTATCATAGCAATTGATCCCCTAGGGTATTTTTACATCAAGGGGCCAATCACTAAGAAAGGTTGTTTTAATATCTATCTTTAAACTTTAACCGTTTTACGGTTAATACCGTAATCACGTAGTTTATTAGCTACTGCTGTATGACTCAGCCCTAGGCGCTTAGCTAACTGACGTGAACTTGGATAAGCTGGATAAAGCTTACGCAATAAGGTAGCTTCAAAACGCTTAACCGCTTGATCAAGCGAGCCCTCAAAATCAGACTCTAAATAGCCTAAATCATGAGTAAAGGTCGGCAGTTGTAAATGCTCAACTCGCAGTTCACTGTCTTCTAACAACGATACCGCACGGTAAATAGCATTTTCTAATTGGCGCACATTACCTGGCCATGGGTAATCTTGTAAAAACGTTAAACACTCTTCAGATAGCTCAGGCACAGTATGGCCATTTTGCTGCGCATATTTTTGAATAAAGTGCTCAGCAAGTGGGCCAACATCGGCTTTACGATCTCTCAATGGTGCAATTTCTAACGTTAGTACATTAATGCGATAGTATAAGTCTTCTCTAAATACGCCTTCTTGCACCATTGCAGGTAAATCTTTTTGGGTAGCAGCAACTATGCGAACATTTACTTTAACTTCGTTTTCATCGCCTACTTTTCGAAACGTACCGTCTTGTAAAAAGCGCAGTAATTTAGTTTGGAGCTGAGTCGACATTTCACCCACTTCATCTAAAAATACTGTTCCACCATCCGCTTGTTCAAGTACACCGCGTTTAGGCGCTGCATTTTCTTCATATCCGGCGTAACCAAAAAGCTCTGACTCGGCAACATCATCTGGTAACGAGGCACACGATAAAGCGATAAACGGCTTTACTGAGCGGTTAGATGCATAGTGACAAGCTCGCGCTAATAACTCTTTACCTGTGCCGGTTTCACCGGTGATAAGAATGGGGGCTTCAAGTTGCGCCATTTTTCGCGCTTCGCGTACAACACGACGCATCGCCGTACTAAAATTATGAATTGTCGCAAAGCTTTCTTGGCCATAGCGTCTAAACGCACTCACTTGCTGACCTAGGCGGCTTTGCGATTTTATATTAATTACCGCACCCGCTAATACATCCCCCTCACTGCCTTGTGGTACAGCAATAGGTAAAATATCGGCAATAAAGTCTTCACCTGCCACTTCTACACGGGTAGTTTGCCCAAGTACTTCTTTGCCTTCTAACCAACGGGTAAAATTAAAACCTTTAAGTAAATTATTGATATTGGCGCCAATGACTTCTTTTTCTGTTAGCTGTAAGTCTTTACACGCCGCGTCGTTACACAAACGCACCCAGCCTTTAGCATCAATAGATATAACACCATCTGGCAGTGCTCTTAATAAGGTGTTTAATTCATTGTGCTCACGTTCAGACGGTAAAAACGCGGTGGTACGTACATCATGTACACCATCGATCAATCGAATTGAAGGCATAATTTTTTGAAATTGTTCAAATTCAATTTCAGGAAAACTCACATACATACGGCAATTAACTGAGTCGACTTCAATTCCTTTCAAGTCAACATTGTAGCTAACTAAAATATTAAGAATCTCTTGAGCAATACCAACTCGGTCTGCACAGTGAATATCTAAACGCATACACCCTCAGGTAAGGAAAAAACTAATTGGCGTGAATAATACGCTAACTATGATTATCAGCATAGTTTATTGTAAAGAAATTTGGACGAAAAATGTTTTTTTACTTCCTAGAGCGCTTTTTCAAGCACTTAAAATATTTAATCTTGGCTGCTCACTAAAAGTCGGGGTCATTACATGTAAATATAGCCAAACTAACTTTGTATAAATTATATTCTCCAATGGGCTAATCATTGCTGTGCATCCGCTAATATTTGCTCATGTTTAATCTAAACGGTGATTATTAAAATAAAGTAGTAAAGGTTAACGATTGTTGAATAACTTGGTGCTTGTAACCCCTCGTAAATAAAGCGGTTTTATATTTTTTCAATAGAACTTAAAACCGGATAAAAGATAGCTTTGCAAAGACAATGTTACTTGTGTTGTTAAATATCTTTTTTGATAAGTTTAGGTGTTTAGTGCAACAACTAGAACTTTAGGTGTTGGTATTTAACAATTACATAACGGATGTGTGATAGCGCGCTCAACGCTTCCCCTCGTACAAAGGTCTATGTATACTTAAGCGCAATTGTAACTAGGATAAGGGTGTGACTCTTACCTAAACGTATAGCTGCGTTTAGCAAACCATTACCTTAGCTGCATAAAAACACTGATGATCGAGCATTTATTATACTTTTTAGAAGTAACAATTTAGCTAAATAAAAAACCACAAGGTCATCAAAACAATAATGAATTAGGAAGTAAATATGAGTTCAAATTCTGACAGTGGCTGGTTTGGTCACCCTAAAGGACTTTCAACCCTGTTTTTCACAGAAATGTGGGAACGAATGAGTTACTACGGTATGCGAGCTATGCTCGTATTATTTATGACAGCAAGTTTACAACAAGAAGGCTTAGGATTTACCGTTGCTTCTGCTGCTGCAATTTATGGCTTATACACAGGTTCAGTATACTTTTTAGGTTTACCTGGTGGCTGGTTAGCAGATAGATTATTTGGTGGTCAAAAAGCAGTATGGTACGGCGGTATCATCATCATGTGTGGCCACATTATTTTAGCCGTTCCGCATGAGTATTCTTTTTTCATTGGTTTAATCTTTGTCGCAACGGGTACTGGTTTACTTAAACCTAATATCAGTGCCATGGTTGGTCAGCTTTATACTGACGAAGATGAACGCCGTGACGGTGGTTACGCTATTTACTACATGGGTATTAACTTAGGTTCTTTAATTGGTTACTACGTTTGTGGTTACTTTATGGAAAACGTAGGTTGGCACTGGGCATTTGGTGCAGCTGCTGTAGGTATGGCTATTGGTTTAATACAATACAAACGTACACTCAATAACTTACCAGAACATAGCTCGTTACCTGCGAATCCATTAAGCCCTAAAGGTGCTTCACGCGCCTGGGGCGGTATTGCCGCGTTTGTAATTGTTGTTGCCAGCGTGACTGCTGCTGCGATGACAGGCGCTATAGTTATTAACCCGACTATTGTTGCAGGTTACACAGCAGTTGTATTTACTGTTATCTTTTTCATTTACTTTGGCCTTGTTTATTTCAAAGGCAAACTAACCGACGCTGAAAAGCAAAGAATGTGGGCGCTATTTTTAGTCTGTGTCGCTTCTGCGTGTTTTTGGTCTGGTTTTGAACAAGCGGGTTCTTCATTAAACCTATTTGCTCGTGACTACACAGACCGTCTTATTGGCACATTTGAAATTCCAACGACTTGGTTCCAATCTTTAAACTCGCTATTTATTATTGCCCTATCACCATTTTTTGCCGCTCTTTGGATTAATTTATCTAAGAAAATGGTTTCGCCTACTTATAGCGTAAAATGTGCGTTGGGCTTAGTTATTATGGCTTCAGGCTTTTTAGTTATGTTTATGGCAGCACATTACGCAGCTGAAGGCTTAAAAGTAGCTCCTTACTGGCTGGTTACAACGTATTTCTTACATACAGTGGGTGAGCTTTGTTTAAGCCCAGTCGCATTGAGTGCGGTAAGTAAATTATCTCCTCGTCGCTATACGGGTCAAATGATGGGTGTATTTGTACTGACATACTCAATTGGTAACGTAATTTCAGGATTACTTGCTGGTAACTTTGATCCTAACAATGTTGCAGAAATTCCTAACCTTTACTTACAAATTGCATTATTTAGTATCGGTGTAGGTATCATCTTAGTACTGATGAGCTTCAAAGCTAAGGTATGGGAAAAACAAGGTTTAGAACAAACCGCACCAGCACAATAATTTAAATTAATCACAACGCGTAATTATGCGCTTTGACTAATGATATTAAATACCCCCTGCAGCTAACTGCAGGGGGTATTTTTATGGCTAACTAACCTGAACTCTGGATAATAGATCTCTTAGCCAGAGTTCAGGTTAACTAAATTTGTTGTTACAGCGTAATACTACAGAGTAAGTGGAGTTAATGAATCAAACCCTCAGTATCTATTGCTTTGTTAATGTTGTGAGCAGCTACGCTCAGGTTGAGTGTAAACAATAGAATACAAAAACCACTCTTTTTTTAGTATGAAAAAACTAAAAAAACAGATGGGCAATTAAATTTAAAAACAATAAATTCAATAACATAAATAAAAAATACGTACATTATCCGAGCTAGCTAATTTTTACTTACCTCGGCACGTATGTAAATAAATATCATACTTTGCTAACCGTCCCGTAAAATTTACACACGCGCTATTTACTAAATAACAACACCCTCTTCCCCAAAGCAGTAATCTGGTTAATCATGCAGGCAATACGATAACTAATAATCGCAGTGCTTAATTGCGGGAGTAATTATAATGAGTGAAGTAAATAATCCTTTAGGTTTGGTTGGTATTGAGTTTACTGAATACGCAACACCCGATGCCGATTACATGGACAAAGTGTTTACCGATTTTGGTTTTTCAAAATTAAAAAAATTCAAAGGTAAAGACATTGTTTATTACAACCAAAACGATATTCATTTTTTACTAAATAATGAACGCGACGGCTTTTCAGCTGAGTTTGCTAAAAACCACGGCCCAGCAATTTGTTCTATGGGCTGGCGTGTAGAGAACGCTCAAGCAGCGTTTGAAGCAGCGGTTAAGCGTGGCGCTAAGCCTGCCACTGATGCAGCTAATAAAGACTTACCATACCCTGCTATTTACGGCATTGGCGATAGCTTAATTTACTTTATTGAACAATTTGGTGATAAAGGCTCTATTTACGATAATGATTTCGAAGATCTGAGTGAGCCAAACAAAGTAGAGAGTAAAGGCTTCTTACGTATCGACCACTTAACCAACAACGTATATAAAGGTACTATGGAAACATGGGCTAACTTTTACAAAGACGTGTTTGGTTTTACCGAAGTACGTTACTTTGATATTAAAGGCCAAAAAACAGCCCTGCTTTCATATGCATTAAAATCACCATGTGGCACCTTCTCTATTCCAATCAATGAAGGTAAAGGTAACGATAATAACCAAATTGATGAATACCTAGGTGAATACAATGGCCCAGGTGTGCAACATTTGGCGTTCTTAACTGACGACTTAGTAAGCTCATTAGATAAGCTTGATAAATCGACTATCGCTACTTTAGATATTATTCCAGAGTACTACGATACTATTTTTGACCGTGTTCCATGGGTTAAAGAAGATAAAGAGAAAATCCGTGAACATCAAATCCTTGTTGATAGCCAAAGCGAAGATTGCTACTTACTGCAAATTTTCTCTAAAAACTTATTTGGTCCTATCTTCATTGAAATGATTCAACGAGTTGATGATGGCGGCTTTGGTGAAGGTAACTTCCAAGCGCTATTCGAATCAATCGAGCGAGATCAAGAACGTCGCGGCGTTTTATAAGCAAATAAAATAACTTTAAAAAGCAGCGTATTTCGCTGCTTTTTGTCGTTTAATCGTAATTGAGAGGTAAAACTATCTCTCTGTGTGTTTAAATCGCGCTTTTCATCACCATATAGCTAGGTAATAGATGAAATTAACGGGTGCTATATTCTTATTTAATAAATTGATATTTATACTGATAAGCGCGACCAACTAAACCAAAGGAAATGTAATGAGTTTAATTAACGAAACCCATGATATAAATTTAACTAGCTGGGTAGCATCAGCAAATGATGCACAATGTGACTTCCCTATTCAAAACCTACCTTTTGCAGAAGTACGTCGCAAAAATAGCAATGAAGCTTTTCGTGGTGCTGTTGCCATTGGCGATCAGGTTATTGATTTAGCAAAAGTAAATGAACTCGGTATTTTTTCAGGTGACGCCCAAACAGCCGTTGCATCTGCAAGTAACCCGACTTTGAACGAGTTTATGGGATTAGGTGAGCAATATTGGTCAGCGCTTCGTTTAGCACTGTCTAAAGCATTACGTGAAGGCTCTGCTCATCAAGAGCAACTAGCACAAGCGCTTATACCACAAACCGAAATTGAATTTGCTCTACCTTGTCGCATTGGCGATTACACTGACTTTTACACATCAATTTATCATGCGACTGCCGTAGGAAGTTTATTCCGTCCCGATAACCCATTACTACCAAACTACAAATGGGTGCCGATTGGTTATCATGGTCGCTCATCGTCTATTGGCGTGTCTGGGCAGCAGTTTCATCGCCCTAAAGGACAAACTAAAGCGCCAGATGCAGAAGTTCCTTCATTTGGTCCATGTAAGCGCCTTGACTACGAGCTGGAACTAGGTATTTACCTAGGTAAAGGTAATGAGCTTGGCGATGCTATTGCAATTGAAAATGCTGAAAAGCATGTATTCGGCTTTTGTGTTTTCAACGATTGGTCAGCACGTGACTTACAAGCATGGGAATACCAACCGCTTGGTCCATTCTTAGCTAAAAACTTCGCATCAACCGTGTCTCCATGGATTGTAACCACCGAAGCACTTGCACCATACAGAACAAGTTGGACGCGTGATGAAAACGATCCGCAACCACTAGAGTACTTAGAATCAACGGCTAACCGTGATCAAGGCGCATTTGATATTCAAATGGACGTTAAAATTCAAACGCAAAAAATGCGTGATGAAGGCTACAACCCAACTCAAGTGTCTAAGTCTAGCTTTAAGCACTCATACTGGACTGTAGCGCAAATGGTAACTCACCATACCGTAAACGGGTGTAACTTTATGCCAGGCGACATGCTGGGCTCTGGCACGCAATCAGGGCCTACTCACGAAGAAGCGGGTTCATTACTTGAGCTTTCTCGTGGTGGAAAAGAAAAGATTACGCTAAGCAACGGCGAGCAGCGTAGCTTCTTGGAAGACGGCGACAATGTAATAATGCGTGGCTGGTGTGAAAAAGATGGTTTTGCGCGCATTGGCTTCGGCTGCGTAGAAAGTACCGTACTGCCAGCAAAATAATCGTAAAATCAATAAACTAGTAAAAAAGGGTTGCTGAGTAAGCAGCCCTTTTTTATTAATTAAGCCGCAGTTACAATTTTTTTCTGGCTTTTTTAGTTCAAATTGCTATCTTAAATCCGTTAATAGCCAGTATATATGTGACATGCCTGTATTTATAAAGTCTTTTTTTCATAAACATTTCCCAGCTCGCCAGCTGCTTATTCGCCAAAATGGTGAAGTTAAGCATGTTGTTTTGGCGCCTTGGTTACAAGTTTCTGTGCTTGCTGTTATTTTTATTGCTATTGCATGGATCAGTGTTTCGAGTATCCGTGTTTATATGCAAACACACCAAATCTCTCATATCGAGCAAACCCAGCTTGATAAACAAGTACAATGGCAACAAAAAGTAAAGCAACAGCAGGCACGCTATGCATTACAACAAGAACAATTAGCTGAACTTGAACAAAAACAAGCTTTACTTCAAGGTATGATAGAGTCACTTCCTGCTTCTATTAGTAAAGATGCGATTAAACTTGAAGAGCAGCTTGGCTCTCCTGTTAATGAGGGCGAGAGCGAATTTCATGAGCCGCTCGAAGAAGAAAAGCCACAAAACAAACACGCACAAAACGGTGTTGTCAGTTTTGAACAGCGCTATACTTTGCTAAATCAACAATACGACACTAATTTCACCTTATTAGCCGCGCAAATTAATCAACGTCACGATGCGATTATAGAAATACTACAAGGCACGGGTCTTGAAAATGCACTGGCGCAACATCTTGCTTTAAGCACACAAACAACGGCGCAAGGTGGCCCGCTAGATATACTCGATGAAAGTAAAATTCCAAGTACTTTTCTTGCCATTGCCGATAAGCTACTACTGTTAAACCAGCTTGAGAGCTTTTTAACAGCGCTGCCAAATACCCTGCCTTTACCTGCTGCTAAGTATTATATTTCCAGTAATTTTGGACTTAGAAAAGACCCAATGAATAAAAGGCGCGCTTTTCATAAAGGCATTGATTTAGCTGGGTGGCATAAAACAGAAATTTTTGCTCCTGCCGATGGCACGGTTCGTCGAGCGGGTCGTAATGGCGGTTATGGTAACTTTATAGAGTTAGAGCATAAAAACGGTGTTGTAACGCGCTTTGGTCATTTAAACAAAATTAATGTTAAAAAAGGTCAAGCTATCACAAAGCACGATGTCATTGGTTTAATGGGCAGTACCGGAAGAAGTACAAGTACTCATTTACACTATGAAGTATTAATAGACGACAAGCATGTCAATCCACTAAAAATAACAAAGGCGCTTTCTCGTGTTTGGTAAAAATAAACAAGCAAAAACAGACTCATCTATTAAGAGAGTGAGTCACACTCCCTCAATCATTTCTAATGATGTGCGTATAACGGGCTCTTTGGTAAGCCAAGGTGAAGTACAACTCGACGGACGTATTGATGGTGACATTAAGGCCGAACATTTAGTGATTGGCACCTCAGGTGTTGTTGAAGGCGTTGTTGAGGCAAGCAGTGTCGTTGTTAAGGGTAAAATCATCGGCTCTTTAAATGCAAGTGAAGTAAAGATCGAAAATAATGCTCATGTACTTGGCGATATATTTCATGACACCCTGAGCATAGAAGCAGGTGCTATTATTGAAGGCAGTTTAAAGCAGCGCTTTGAAAAAGAAGTGATTGAGCATGCTAAAGATAAGCCAAAACCAGCTCACGACGTAAAAGCCATTGTTGATAATGAAGACAGCGGGCTTTCGTTTGTTAATAAGCAGCCTGCAGCCAAAAGCTAGTTCTATTAGTTTAAATGGTTTAGCCTGCCTGTTGGCTAAACCATTAATCACCTCTTTAAAATCCCTTGGGCGGCTTATACGCTTACTTTTTCTGCGTTATATACATGGTTATGTCTGCGGTAAACACCAGTTCGTTACGCGTATTGTAAAGCTTTACCGGTACGACTAAATCTTCTTTATCAACCCACTGATGAGGCAGGTCAATCTCAGCGATAGCAGTAACATCAGTGTCGACCTTAGCCAAGTACTGTACTGTCATTCCCTTAGGGATCCAACGGTGGGTTTTATAAGGTACCGTTGCATCAACCATTACCCCCGCGCACAGCTCAGCTAAATTACATTGTGCAATCGCATGGATAGTGCCAATGTGATTGTGCACACGGCGAGTATTTTTAACCACAGCACTACAGTGCCCTGCTTTTAAATCTAAAATCGTCGGTTTCATAGAGCCAAAGTAAGGCGCTTTAAAACATACGGCTTTACTAAACAGCCAATTACCAAACGGCAGCTTTTTAAATTTATGCCATGTTTTTATTAGTGCAGACTCATTACTCATTATTGTTTTTCCATTGTCTTTGCTTAAAAAGCAAATTAACACATCGGATCAGTTTAAAGAAGTGTGATACTTCAACAAAAATAATCATAATAAAGAAAAAAGTAAGTAACTTGGCTGATGCATCGGCCATAAGCCCTTTCTTTTTCATCAGTCACCACTTAAAATGCCGGCAAAAGGAGACCTGATGCAAACACAGCCCGCTAAACCAAACTTAATTTTATTACTGATCTTAGCGTTACTCGTCATTTTTTGTCCTATGGGCATTGATATTTATTTACCTGCTTTTCCCACTATTGCAGAACAATTTTCAGTGAGCGAAAAACAAGTACAGCAAACAGTGGCTATTTTTATGCTTACTGTTGGTTTGGGACAATTAATTGCAGGTCCTCTTGCTGATCGTTTTGGACGTAAGCCGGTAGCCTTAACCGGTGTAACTTTATATGGACTGGCGGCATTAGGTGCATACTATGCTCCTAGCTTTTTAATACTGATGTTTGCTCGTGCAATTCAAGGGTTAGGCGCATGCGCCACCTTTGTTGTTGCTTTTGCAATAGTAAGAGATAAGTTTGGTAGTGAACGCAGTGGCCAAATAATTACCTACCTAAACGGGATCGTGTGCTTTATTCCAGCGTTAGCACCCATTTTAGGTGCGTGGTTAACCGTGCAGTTTGGTTGGCAAATGAACTTTCTATTTTTAACTGGCTTTGCATTATTGGGGTTTATTGTCACCTTATTCTTGTTCAGAGAAACACGCCCAGCAGACAGTCATTATCAGGGGCATATATTAGATTTAAGACGCTTTATCCCTATTATTTCAACTCCGTTATTTTTATTTAATAGCTTGTTATGTATGGTGACTATGTCGGCTATATTAGTGTTTGTAACACTGGCTCCAGGTTGGCTCATTACTGAATTAGGTGGCAGCGTAGCCGACTTTACCTTTTGGTTCTCGCTCAATGCAGTGCTTAGTATTCTTGCTAGTTTTATTATGCCTATTTATATTAAACGCCAACCAAAAATGGCTTTAAAAGTAGGCCTTTTGCTGTTAGTGAGTGCAGGCTTACTTATGCTGTTGTTAAGCCAATATAAAACCCCATTAGCATTAATGATCCCTATGTTTATTGCTGCCTTTGGTTTTGCTTTAACACTTGGCTCTGCCGCTGGACGAGCTTTAAGTTTGTTCCCTAAACAAGCTGGCACCGCCTCAGCTCTTTTAGGAGCGATGCAAATGAGTGGGGCAAGTTTATTGGTGTTTATTACTCAATATTTAAACTTATCTACACCCGAGCTTATAGGCACACACTTTTTATTATTAATTCCCTTTTCTTACTTACTATTTCGTTATACTAAATATGCTTAGGCGCTAAAGCGTTTTCTATTACTCTTCAATTTTGGCTAATTCAGGTTTTACCTGATTAGCCGCCCCTAATTCAAATACAAATGTATATTTTTTGTTTAATACTGGCTACTTTAAAGTTAAATAGTTTTGTTTTTGTAGATAAAATAGCTTGTTTTATGCTTTATATTATTTTACTGTCTGCTAAAGTTAATAATTAGTTAACCAATAAATTAATTCTAGGATAATATAATATGAAAAAGAATAAACTCGCCTTAGCATTAGTTCTCTCTGGTATTTGTGCAGCCGGTACAGCCCATGCTGCCAATGATCGCTTCATCATCCAAGTCGATAATAACAAAAAAGGCGTGGTTAAAGCGCTGACTAAAAAACTAGGTGGTGACATTAAAGTAGACGGCAATGGATTCATTGCTGCCAGATTTACTGGACAAGATTTAAGCAGTTTAAAAGGTCTGCTTAATAACCCGCATATTAAACTCATTGAAGAAGATCATAAGCGCATACCTATGTCATTATTTAACGATGATGTAGGTGATGCCATGCAGCAACAAATCACGCCATATGCGGTTTATCAATCACAGGTTGATCAAGTTACTTTTGATGCCAATGCAGGCATGAAAGTATGTGTTATCGATTCAGGCTTAGATAGCTCAAACCCTGATTTTGTTTGGGGTAACATTACTGGCGATAACGACAACGGTACTGGAAATTGGTTTGATAATGGCGGTCCACACGGGACGCATGTCGCCGGTACGATTGGTGCTGCAGATAATAACCTCGGTGTTGTGGGTATGGCACCTGGTGTGGCAATGCACATTATTAAAGTATTTAACGAAGCGGGTTGGGGTTACTCATCTGATTTAGCTCAAGCGGCTGATTTATGTTCTCAAGCAGGTGCAAATATTATTAGCATGAGCTTAGGGGGCGGTGGCTCAAACAGTACAGAGTCAAATGCGTTTGCTAACTTTACTAATGCTGGCGGCCTTGTAGTTGCTGCAGCGGGTAACGATGGTAATAACGTACGTTCTTATCCTGCGGGCTACTCATCGGTGATGATGGTCGGCGCTAATGATGCCGATAATCAAATTGCTGACTTTTCACAATTCCCAAGCTGTTCATCTGGCCGTGGTAAACGCGCAACTAATGATGAAACTATTTGTGTTGAGGTAACTGCTGGTGGTGTTGATACTCTATCGACCTACCCTGCGGGCATGGCAACAGCAGCGAGTATGTCGGCTGATGGCACAGCATATAATTCATCAGCAATGGAAAATGCAGGTCAAATCACTGCGAGTACCTACTTTATGGGAACTGGCGAAACAGTTGATCCAGCGGCGGCTGGTAAAGTATGTATGATTGACCGCGGCGTTATTTCATTTTATGACAAAGTCGCTAACTGTGAAAACTCAGGCGGTGTAGGTGCGGTTATTATCAACAATGAAGCTGGCATGTTATACGCAACACTAGGTGATACCAACGATACTACAATTCCCGCTGTAGGCGCTGCATTTGAAGATCGTAGTGCATTAGTCGCTAGTACAAACGTGACAATTAATATTGGCGCAACTGATTATGGCTTTATGAGTGGAACGTCAATGGCAACTCCTGCGGTTTCAGGTATTGCTGCGCTAGTATGGTCTAATCATAGTGACTGTACAGGCACAGAAATTCGCGATGCGTTAAAGGCAACTGCGCAAGATCAAGGGGCTGCTGGTCGTGATGATTACTTTGGCTACGGTATTGTAAAAGCGGCTGACGCTGATGCTTACCTTACAGCAAACGGCTGTGCGGGTGGCGATACTGGTGGTGTTGATCCAGAGCCAGGCGTAGATGCTATCTCTCTTAGCGCTTCAGGTTACAAATCAAAAGGCACTAAATTTGTTGATTTAAGTTGGAATGGCGCGGCAACAAGCCAAGTTGATATCTACCGCAATGGTAACAAAGTCATTACCACTGCAAATAATAATGCCTACACCGACAGCATTAATACTAAGGGTGGCGGCACCTATACATATCAAGTGTGTGAAGCGCTGAGCACTACGGTGTGTTCAAATAATATCACCGTTAGTTTTTAATAAATTTAGCACTTCATTATGTTTAAAAGCATAACGACTAGTTTTAAAAGAACTTAGTATCCTCAACTTAGCGGGCAATTTGCCCGCTTTTTATTTTCCTCATTGCTTGATAAAATCATTTACCACTTCTTTTTCGTACTATTTAATGATCAACCCCGACTTTTTGCTCTCATTTTTACTCGCTAGCTTTTTAATGGCCGTTGCGCCTGGGCCATCAAACGCGTTTTTAATGGCGCAAACTTTTGCAAATGGGCGAAAAGCAGGTATGCAGAGTGCTTTTGGCTTTGCGTTAGGTGGCGTAGTACATACATTTTTTGCGGTTGTCGGTTTAAGCGCTATTTTAAAAGCCTCTGAAACTGCCTATGCCAGCGTACAATATGCAGGTGCAGCCTATTTATGTTACTTAGGGTTTATGATGCTTAAAGACACCTTTAAGCCCCCCATTTGCGAGCAAGAAGATAAGCCTCATGTTACCACCAGTAAAAACAAAAACGTGATGTTTCAAGCTATGATGACCGAAGTACTAAATCCTAAGGTGGCTTTGTTTTTTATTGCTTTTATCCCACAATTTGTAGACCCTAGCTTGTCATCTGCAACTTTTCAGCTGGCGTTTTTTGGGCTACTGTATCCAATCTTTGCTTTTCCTATCGACTGCACGTATATTTATTTCGGCGATAAAATAGCCCAGTTTTTTAAAAGTCACCCTAATAGCCAACTTTGGATAGATAGGTTCACAGGCATTGTATTTATTGCCTTGGCTATCAATTTATTACTCTAACTAATAAGAATCAGCATGGACCAAAAAATACAATCTCTTCCAGCTAAGAAAAACATAGCCCTTGTTGCACATGATGGAAAAAAAGCCGCGTTAAAATTATGGTGTGAAAAACACACTCCAATGCTAAGTAAACATAAGCTATACGGCACTGGTACAACCGGACATTTAATAGAAAAAACCACCGGTTTGAATGTCGTGCAATTACTCAGTGGACCTATGGGGGGTGATCAGCAACTTGGTGCTAAAATAGCGGAACATGAAATTCATGTGTTAATCTTTTTTTGGGATCCTCTGGCATCTCAGCCGCACGACCCTGATGTAAAAGCATTGCTTCGATTAGCCGCAGTGTGGAACATTCCTGTTGCTTGTAATGAAGTAAGCGCTGATATGTTACTAAGCTCTCCCCTTATGGACACCGAGTTTGAGCGTGCTTTGCCAGATTACGAAAAGTACCTCGCAACCCGACAAATCTCTTTATAACAGCTTATTTATAAAGCATACTCGCCCATTTAGTCAGACCAGCGGTGACACTGCCAAAGTGATCACCGTTAACCATTTTAATATCGCCTAAGTGGGTTTTTAAAGCCGCCTTGATCAGTGGTGATTGCGCGCTACCACCCGTTAAATAAATTACATCTGGGGTGGTGTTAGCATCTGCAATGGCCTGTTTTGCTAATGTCACTATTTGGCTAATACTGTCGTCAACGGCTAATGCTAATTCATTAATAGAGATATCTTTATCAAGTGATGGATCTAAAAATGTTAAATCACAATTAAAGTTTTCAGACGAGCTTAGTGCAATTTTTGCCGCTTCAGCTTGTTGAACTAATTGATGCCCTTGCTTATTTTGCTGTAAATGGATGAGCCGTTTGTATAAATCGGGAGCACTCACATCGCGTAGCTGTGCACTCAGTTCACGATAATGCTGAGCACTATAAAACTGACTTTGTAAATTCACATCGTTAATTTTACATGCTTGCCAAAATGCCTGATTGGGTAATGGTAAACCCGATTTAAAAGTACTGCCTAAGCCAAGTAACGGCATTAAACCATGGTAGCTCAGAGCAATATCTAAATCATTACCGCCTACTCGCTTTCCGCTATGTGCTAAAAAATCTGCGTCTCGTTGTTGTTTATTCCTAAAACTTGGCCCCATTTGTACAAATGAACAGTCACTTGTACCACCACCAATATCTATTACCAGCACTTTTCGGTCTTGCGTTAAATCACTTTCATAATCAATCCCGGCGGCAAGTGGTTCATATAAAAACTCCACATCTTTAAAGCCTGCTCGGTTTGCTGCACGTGTTAAAATGCCCACGGCTTGTTGGTTTGACTGCTCACCACCAACTGCTTGAAAATTCACTGGGCGACCAATAACAGTTTGGCTCAGCGTATACCCTAACGATGATTCGGCACGTTGTTTTATTTTTAAAATCATTGCAGTGGCAATATCTTCAAAAAAATTAATTTGTCCTTGCTTTAAACCAGTAGCGCCAAAAAATGATTTAGGGGATTTTACAAAATAACCTTCTTCAGGAAATTGCACATATTCACTAATCGCCTCTCGGCCGATGAATAGAGTCTCGTCGCCGGCTTGTAGGTCTAGGTCTGATTTAATTCGCGCAAGCGTATTAAGTAATGGTTGGCGCGCGGTTTTATAGCCATGCTCATGCTCTGAGCCCTGCAAGTGCTGCGCTACAAAATCAACGACTAAGGCACTATGATGTGTGTATAACGTTGATGGAAGATAATGTTTGCCTTGCTCTAAAGGAATGAGCTGAACACGCTCTTCGTTTAAAACACCCATAGCACAATTAGAACTACCATAATCAAAACCAACGAACATAGATCACCAAACATCACTAAAAAGGCCGCGCAATTTAGCATAATTGCTAAAAAATATATACTGAATTGGCCTACACTCGTTATTTTTCGGATCTTTCCCGTAAGAAGCTGGCAAAACGCGGCAAGCCATTTTTAGTGTACCCGTGGTATCGATAAGTAATTGTTGCGCCTATAGCTGGCGGATACTTTCGCTCTTTATCGCTAAAACCCGTACCAATAGAAAATGTCAGCCCTTGTTTTGTCTGTACTTTCAATGCACCAAGCATTCCTGCGTATTTACCTTTACCCGGTAAATGTTCAATCACTAACGCTTCGGCATCTAAATAAGGCTTGAGTTTTAACAATGCACTAGAGCGACCAGTTGTATGCTTAGCCTCTGCTAAATGAAGCATAACGCCCTCGCCGCCTTGTTTAGTAACCTGATTAAAATAATTACTGAGTTGCTGATTGTCGCTAAATTGATATTGCTTAACCGCTTTAATATGGGGACTATTTAGCTTAGTAATAAGTGACAAGTAATTTTGATAACGACGGTGAAAAGGCATGCTTGTATCTGGCATATCAAACACCTGATAAGTAACTGTTTGCCATTGCAAATCGTTGGGTATTTTTGTTCTGACAATACCACTGAGTACAGAAAATTGACCTCGTTTGGTCCATAACTCACCATCTAACCAAATATCTGGCAAAGGAGCGGTAAACCACTCAGGCGGGTTTATGGAGTTGCCTTGACGGGTTACAAACTGCTTTCCGGTCCAGATTGCTCTAACTCCATCAAACTTTTCACTCACCAAGTATTGGCGAATATCCTCATGCTTAGTTTCATCGTAAACATTAGCAAGTTGCACTGGAGGCAATTGCGCCAATAAGCTAGCACTAAAAAGGATTAAAAAAGTAAACAGCGTTGCTTTAATCATCACCATTGCTGCATCCTTGCAAATTTTAATATGGCTTAAACTATAGTTGAGATTGAAGCCATTGCCAAAATTCTTCAAGGCTTTGCATTTGCTGTGTTGCTTTACTAAAATCGTGCTCCTGTGTATGTTTATTAGCGATAGCGACTACAGCTAAAGCAGCATTATTCGCTGCGGTTACACCGGTGAGAGTATCTTCAACGGCAATCGCATTTTGTGCAGCAACCTGCATACTTTTAAGTGCTAATAGATAGGGATCACCGGCAGGCTTTGGATTAATTACATCATCTTTAGTTACCACGGTATCGAATAAATCATAAAACCCTAATCCTTTAAGTATTGGCTCTGCTTCATGCCTTGCGCTGCCTGTTACTAACGCCATTTTTAAACCTTGCTCTTTAGCCGCTAATAGAACATTTTCAGCATAAGGCATTAAAGGCGGTAAATTGGTTTTAACGTACTCACTAAATAAACGATATTTTTCATCCGCTAAATAGCGGCTACTTACAGACAAGTTATGAACTTGTTTTATTTCCTTTGCAGCGTCAATAGTGGGACGTCCCGAAAAGCGCCGACAAAAATCATCTTCTTTATAACACACACCAAAAGGCGCAAGTAACTGGCTCCAGCAGTTATAGTGCACACTTTCCGAGTCAACTAAAGTGCCATCCATATCAAATAATACCGCTTCAATTGACATACTTTTCTCCTGGTTATTTAACCTAAACTTTGGGTAATAAAAAAGGTGCCTAGGCACCTTTTAATAATTTGTGTTACTCAGCCAAACCTGCTGGCGGCTCAGCATAAGCGTCTTCGCCGGTATCTACATCAACTAACTCATAACCTCGGGCTTTACGCATTACTTTAAGTATCGGCTTTTCGAAGGCGGTTTTTAAGCGCTCAGCATCATCTTTTAACGCATCTAATGTGGTTCCAAATGGTGCGGCACCAGTCTCTGACCAGTTAGTTACTTTACCGTTTAAGTTATATTCCACTTCGTGTATTTGATATTGCGCCGCTTCATCTTTGGTTGCTTCACAATAAATTACACGGTAATTCCAAAATCCAGCCATTACTTTTTCTCTTTAATAAACATATGGGCGCTACTTTAGCAGCTCTACAAAAATAAAAAAGCCTGCACTAGGCAGGCTTTTATCAATAATTACAATTTAACGTTAAATTTATCGATTAGAAAAAGTTAACTTTAAATTCAGCGCCAATATAACGCTCTTCGTTAACCATGGCTGTATTGTTGTTAAAATCAACACCACCAATTGCTTGCTGCTCGTCAAACATATTACGCACGAATGCTGATACTTCATATTCGTAATCGCCTTGCGCCCATGCATAACCGGCACGTAGACCTACTTCTGTTAGTGGCTTACCTTCAAACTCAACTGACTCATATAAGAAAAAGTCAATTTCACTGCGGTACGACACATCAGCGTAAGCAAAGAAATCACCTTCTGCGAGTTCTTTAGTGTAACGAAGAGTGATGTTAGAGATCCACTCAGGAGCATGCGGTAAGCTATTACCATCAAGCATAGCTTGACCATTGATGATTGGATCTAAAAGCTCCAGTCGACTTGGTGCTGCAATGCTAAGAGTATCGTCTTTAAGCTCTGTTTTATTGTAGCTTAAGTTAAATGTTGCATTTAGCTCATCACTTAATACCCATTCAGAATCCAGCTCAAAACCATAGCCAGTTGTTTTATCAGCATTTAATAAACGGTTAAAGTTAGCACCACCACCTACAGCTGTTAGCTGTTGGTCATCCATAGTGTAATAAAATACCGTTGCATTTACGCGGCCTTGACCATCTAACACATCAGATTTAATACCTGTCTCAAACGAGGTAACAGTTTCTGAATCAGCAACGGTTACTTCGTCACCAAATAAGATACGACCCTGAATGCTTGGTGCACGGAAACTGTTAGCAATACGGCCATACCAGTTTACGTCATCGTTGATTTTGTAGTTAGCCGATAAATCCCAGCTAACGTGATCATCGCTTGGATTTTCAGTTAATACAGTGGGTGCCCCACCGATCGGGCTGAGTGTACGAGTCGCAGAGAACTCTTTTTCATCATCTGAATAGCGAAGACCCGCGGTTACTTTCAAATCATCCGTAATGGTGTAATCAACTGAGCCGAATACTGCCCATGCTTTAGTGTCTTGCTGCTGACTAACAAAACCATTTAATACGCCATTATTGGCTGTATCATAGCTAAAGTTTTCAATCGTTAATGCTTCGTCGAAGTAAAAAACACCCACTTGATAGTTAACATCACCGGCAAAATTGCTTGATAAGCGAAGTTCTTGTGTATATTGGTCTTGGTCTGGAATACCATCAGCACTTTCTGAAGAAAAAGGAATAGAACCTGGCCCCGTATAATTAGGAAGATTAGATGTATCCAAACCACCATCGATGTCAGCACGCGAGTAAATTTCTGCACTTTCCCAACCAGAGATTGACGTTATTGTATGGTTAGCTAAGTCCCACTCAAGCTTAAGGCTTGCGCCTTGCGATTCAACTTGCTGCGTCGCACGAGATGCGGCATCGTGATACACCACGTCATTTTCAAAACCATCAACTAAATCATTAGTGCCTGGCTTAATGGCATTGGCATTAAACGCAATCGGAGAGCCATCTAAATCACGAGCATGGTAGTTAAATAATCCAGTGAAATCGTCACCTTCATATAAAAATTGAATACGTGCAGCTTGTTCAGTGTAACCACCTAAAGCATCTTTTTGCTCAAAACCTGGTGCGCGATTATCAATGTAATCGTCTTTATCTTGCCAAAGTACTGAAACACGTGTTGATAAACGATCTGTTAATGAACCACCAACAGCACCTTCAAAGTCAACAGCGCCACGGCTACCGTAAGAAACAGCGCCATAGCCTTCAAATTCTTGGCTTGGTTTTACGGTATCAAATTTAACTAGACCAGCCGGTGTATTACGACCAAATAATGTACCTTGAGGACCGCGAAGCACTTCAACACGTGCTACGTCAAATACAGGGAAACCTTTTAAGATTGCGTTTTCTTGTACAATTTCATTAACCACAAGCGACACTGGTTGCGAAGCATTCAAATCGAAATCAGTGTTACCAAGGCCACGTACATAAAAGCGTGGGAATGAACGGCCAAATGAAGATTCAATAGATAAACTTGGGATTTTCGCATTCATAAAACGAATATCCATACCAGCTGAGCTGTAAGCATCTAAGCTATCGCCTTGCAGGGCTGAAACAGCAACAGGCACTTCTTGAGCGTTTTCTACTCGTTTACGAGCAGTAACTTGAATAACTTCTAGTTGGTTCTTCTTAGCAGTAGTTTCTTGCTCAGCAGCTACGGCTGAAATTGACGTACCTGCTACGGCAGAGAACAACGTTGCATTGATAAGGGTTGCTAACGTAGATCTTTTCATTGCTTTCATGTCGGGGTTAACCTTTTTAGTGCACTCTTGTTCAACGGTTGATGTGTTGCGCAATTAAATAATTACGGATTCAGTCAATTTTTCGCGACTTGCTCTATGCGGCGCGGACCTTATTACCGAGAGTACAAAAACGGCATAAATAAGGCTGACTGAATGCACGAGATTATATCATGCTGTAATATATTTACCGCATATTGAACACTAAAAAATAAACTTATTTTTAACACTTAACCGCACTATCCCGACATTTAGTGTACTTTTAGCAACTAAACAACCAAAAAGCGGACATATGTCCTTACGTTGAGTTGTTAAAAAATATAGCGAAATAACGCGGCACTTTTTTAAATACTACTTTTTCACTAATGAGCGTTTAAGAACAATTTCACCATCAATATGAAGATCTCGCTGCGGGAATGCAATAACCACATCGTGTTGTTCAAACACCTCATAAATCCTAAAACGAATATCACTGCGGACTTGTCTTAATCGAGTTTCTGATTCAGCGCACACCCAAAAAATAGCATTAAAAACTAGCGAGCTATCTGCAAAATCATCAAACAATACGGTTGATTGAGGCGTTGCCAGTATTGCCTCATGCTCATCTAATACTTGCTGAATTAACTTTTTAACTAATAACACATCAGAGCCATAAGCTACGCCTACGCTCACAGATGAGCGCGCATTACCGTCAATAAGCGTCCAGTTGGTAACTGTGTTTTCTAATAACTGGCTATTGGGTATTAGCATATGAACACCGTCGTTCCTGCGAATACGAGTAGAGCGAGTATTAATGGTTTCAACCACCCCTTTTGCAGTGCCAACCTCTAAAAAGTCGCCAATACGGATTGGCCGCTCCCACATTAATATCCAGCCACTAATAAAGTTATTAATAATATTTTGTGCACCGAACCCCACACCGATGGCAATGGCACCCGATACAAAGGCAAATGCGGTTAGTGGAATGTTGAGCACCTCAAGGGAGGTAAAAAGTAAAATCGCAATACTTAAAATGAAATAAAAACGCGTGAATAAATGCACTGCATCTGGGCTCATTTTTCGTGCAAGTAATGACTTTTTAATTAACTTGCCAATCTGAGTCACCACAACCCACATAGTAAACAAAATTAGGGGTACTTGAATTACTTTTGCCACGGTAATGTGAATGTCGTTGTAGCTAAACAATACGAAGGCGAGAATGTGATTAATTTGTTCTAAGTTCATTGATTTTCCATGTGTAAGGTCGCACACAAACGATTATTTTTATGCGCTAATAATACCCCAAGTTTAGCATGCAGTTAGCTTAAATCTATATTTACAAATTTAAAATAACCACCCAATTAAGCACTCTGAACCCCGCTACTTGCATTTATGTTTTGTATTGTGGTCGGTGCTTGCTAAGGCTGTATACACTTTATTGATGATTTTTACTGCTGTTTTTATCTACATATCGAGCTTATATAATCTAATTTGCGTTTAAATCCCGCTTTAAATCGATAAACTTTGTTGTATATAAGTCAAAATTTGGTAAGTTAACTGGGTTTTCGACTCGAAAAGCCTATTTCGGCTACTATTTTTATGGAGTTATTATGCGTAAAACACTGATCGCCACTACGATTGCTAGTGCACTTTTATTATCTGCCTGTTCTTCTGAAAGCACTCAAGAAACAAAACAACAAAGCACAACACAAGTGCAAGATATCAATGCAAGCAATGTATTATTTAAACCAAGCCCATTACAATACATGGCTCCTGAGTTTGATAAGTTTGGTACCACTGAATACGAAGCCGCATTTGATGCAGGTATTGCACAACATAATGCAGAAATTATGGCAATTGCCAATAACCCAGAACCAGCTACTTTTGAAAATACGCTGGTAGAAATGGAACTTGCAGGTGAGCTATTAAACCGCGCATCAGCTGCCTTTTACAACTTATCAGGTCTTATCTCTAACGATGAGTACCAACGGATTGATAAAAAAATGGCGCCTGTGTTCTCTGCACACTCTGATGACATTTACCTAAACGGTGCATTGTTTGCTCGTGTACAAACAGTATACGACAACAAAGATAAATTAAGCGCTGAAGATCAACGCCTTGTTGATTTTTACTACAAACAGTTTGTTAAAGCCGGTGCTAAATTAAACGATGCTGAAAAAGCAAAAATGCGTGAAATTAACGCTGAACTTGCAAAGCTATCAACAGAGTTTTCTCAAAACGTATTAAAATCGTTTAAAGAAGACGTCATTTTAGTAACAGACAAAAGCAAACTAGCTGGTTTATCTGAAGGTGAAATTGCAGGTCTTGCAGCTGCTGCTAAAAAAGCCGGCAAAGACGGCTACATGATCACCCTAGTGAACACCACGCAACAGCCAATCTTAGCAAGCCTTGAAAATCGCGAGCTTCGTGAGCAAATTTTTAAAGCGTCAACCAATCGTGCAGCTAAAACCAACGGCCCTATTATTATTAAAGAAACTAATTTACGTGCACAAAAAGCAGAACTGTTAGGCTTTAAAGATTGGGCTTCGTATGTAATGACTTCACGCATGGCGCAAACTACTGATAACGTGTACGGTATTTTAGATGACCTTGCACCAAAAGCAGTGGAAAAAGCGCAAGCAGAAGCAAAAGCGATTCAAAAAGTAATTAACGATTCGGGCGAAAGCTTTGAACTTAAGCCATGGGATTGGTCTTTCTACGCAGAAAAAGTGCGTGCTGAAAAATACGACCTAGATCCAGCCTTAGTTAAGCCTTACTTTGAAATGCAATCGGTTATTCATAACGGTTTATTCTTTGCAATGGAAAAGCTTTACGGCATTACATTTAAAGAGCGTAAAGACCTACCGGTTTACCATGATGATGTAATGGCATTTGAAGTATTTAATGCCGATGGCAGCGCAATTGGTTTATTTTACATGGACCCATATGCACGTGAAGGTAAGCGTGGCGGTGCATGGATGAGTGCATATGTAAGTCAAAGCGGCTTAAAAGGCACTAAACCGGTTATTTATAATGCGCAAAATATTCCTAAGCCAGCTGAAGGCGAACCAACGCTAATGACGTTTGACGAAGTGTCGACTATGTTCCATGAGTTTGGTCATGCAGCGCACGGTTTATTCTCTGACGTTAAATACCCAAGCCTAGCGGGTACTGCTACAGCGCGTGATTTTGTTGAATTTCCATCACAAGCACACGAAGACTGGATGATTGAGCCAAGTGTTTTAGCTAACTACGCTAAGCATTACAAAACAGGTGAGCCAATTCCTCAAGCACTACTTGATAAAGTACTTGAATCGCAAAAATTCAACCAAGGTTTTGGTACCACTGAATATTTAGCTGCAGCACTACTAGATATGGAATGGCACTCATTTGGTTCTGATAAGAAAGTAGCTGATGTACAACAGTTTGAAAATGAGGCATTAAAGGCACACGGTATTGATTACTACCCTGTACCACCTCGTTACAAATCAAACTACTTTAGCCATACCTTTGCAGGTGGTTACTCAGCAGGTTACTACGCTTACCTATGGACTGAAGTATTCGCCGCTGATGCCTTTGCTCACATGGAAAACAACGGTGGCTTAACGCGCGAAAATGGCGATAAGTTCCGTAAAGAAATCCTATCAAAAGGTAACAGCCGTGACTTAATGCAAAGCTACATTGAGTTTAGAGGCCAAAAACCAACGACTGACGCATTGCTTAAGCGCCGTGGTTTAGTTGACTAATAAACCATAATGTCGTTAATAAAAGCCCGCTCGCGGGCTTTTATTTTATGTATATCAAGCACTTTAGCTGATTTACAACACACTTAAACTCAAACTTACTCACAACCTAGCTTGCCCATGTTAACCTTAATAAAAAATTAAGGTGCCTTTATGAAATACACTCTCCTACTCCCATTCTCATTGTTACTAAGTACATTGAGTTTTGCTAATGAAAAACAACATGTCGACCTACTCATTCATCATGCCAATGTGGTTGATATTAAAAATGCAGTGGTGATCCCCAATCAAACTATTGCTATTACCGATGCTAAAATTATTGCCCGTGGCGATGACGCTCTTAAGTTAAATTACCATGCCACTACACAAATAGATGCTCAAGGGCGCTTTGTTATGCCAGGCCTTTGGGATATGCATGTACACTTTGGCGGTGGCAACGCATTAATTGAAGAAAACAAACAATTGCTGCCTTTATATTTAGCCTACGGCGTTACTACAGTGCGTGATGCGGCTGCCGATTTAAGCCCCTCGGTTTTAAGCTGGCGTGAGCAAATAACTAAAGGTGAGCTAATAGGTCCCACTATTTATACCTCAGGACCAAAACTAGAGGGTAAAGACTCTATTTGGCCAGGCGATCTTGAGGTTGAAACAACCCAAGAAATGCATGCAGCTATTGATAAACTAGATGCGATGAATGTCGACTTTGTTAAAATTACTGATAGCGCATTAACTCCAGAACTTTATTTACAAGCAGTAAAAGAAGTTAAAAAGCGTGGTTACAAAATATCAGGTCATATTCCGTTTTCTTTATCCGTTACTGATGTATCTAGCGCAGGTTTAGACGCAATAGAGCATATGACTTATTTACTCAAGGCGGCAGCTAAAAACGAAGATGATATTTCAGCTAAAGTAAAAGCGGGTGAACTGAGCTATCGCAGCGCCTTACCCGTTGTGATGAATAACATAGATAAAGACACCGCAATGAAAAAGTACCGTCTTTTAGCCAAAAATAACACTGCGGTTGTACCAACCTTAATTGGCGGCCAAGTTACCGCTTATATTGACGAAGATAGCCACCAGCAAGATGAGTTTTTAAATTACTTAGGTAAAGGTTTAAAAGACACCTACCAGTGGCGTGTTGATCGCGCAAATAAAGATACCCCCGCACAAATAAAAGCGCGCAAACAACGTTTTGTTCAAACCGCTCAACTGCTACCTTGGGCACAAGAGGCGGGTGTGCCTATTATTGCGGGCACCGATGCAGGCTTTTTAAATTCTTATATTTACCCTGGGCTGTCGCTTCATCAAGAGCTGGCTATTTTTAGTGACTATGGCCTTACCCCCCAACAAATACTACACAGTGCGACCCAAGCAGGGCCAACTTTTTTAGATAAAGCACAACAGTTTGGTTCTTTAGAGGTTGGTAAAGTGGCCGATATTATTATTTTAGATAGCAATCCATTAATCAACGTGCGTAATACCCAATCATTACAAGGGGTGATCAGCCACAATCGCTATTACGATAAAGCCGCATTGGAAAACCTTAAAGCACAAGCCAAGCAATTCGTTAGCTCACAACAGTAAATCAACTAATGGGCTTAGCTTGCTGAGCCCTCCCTTTCATACCCGTTGTGGTATACACTCGCATTTTTAGTTTGGAGCAAACAATACTATGGGCTATTTATTTGCCGTTACTTTACTTTGGGCCTTTTCGTTTAGTTTAATTGGTGTGTATTTAGCAGGCCAAGTTGATGCGTGGTTCAGTGTGTTAATCCGTGTGGCTTTAGCTACCTTAGTGTTTTTGCCGTTTTTAAAGAAAACCCCTCCCCCCCTTGCGTGCAAACTGATGCTAATAGGTGCACTGCAGCTAGGGATTATGTACGGCTTTTATTACCACTCATTTTTATTTTTAACCGTACCAGAAGTGCTGTTATTCACCGTAATGACGCCGCTTTACATTACGCTTTTAAACGATGCATTGAATAAAAAGTTTAACTGGCAATTTTTTATTGTTGCCTTTATTGCCGTGTTAGGGGCTATCACCATTCGGTATGAAAACCTAACCAACGACTTTCTACTTGGCTTATTATTAGTTCAAGGCGCTAATATTAGTTTTGCTACAGGGCAAGTAAGCTACAAGCGTTTAATGGTTAATCAAAAACTGGATGACAAAACCGTATTTGGCTGGTTTTTTATTGGTGCGCTTGTTATAGCCAGCGCTTGCTATGCGCTGTTTGGCAATACCGAAAAGTTACCCACCAGCTCAACGCAATGGGGCATTCTTATTTACTTAGGTATTGTGGCCTCAGGTTTGGGCTACTTTATGTGGAACAAAGGCGCAACACTGGTTAATGTTGGTGCATTGGCGGTGATGAATAACCTGCTTATTCCTGCCGGTATTATTGTTAATGTACTTATTTGGAATAGAGATGCCGACATAGCCCGATTAACAATCGGTGCTGCTATTATGTTACTAGCATTAGTGGTCAATCAACTGCTAGCAAAGCGAAAAGTTAATCCCGCTGTCGTTTAATTGTCACTGTTTAGGGTTAAGGTAGGGGCTACTTTTATTTTTAAGGACAAATAATGAAGCGACTTCCCCTATTCACTGCCTGTATATTGTTATCTGCACTTACTGGCTGCAATGATGATGTTGAAATAGTCGAAAAAGAAGTGGTTGTTACTAACACTGAGGTTGAAATTGTTGAAGTTCCTACCCCGGTTATTGTTGAAGTGGCGCATGGCACTAATATTCAACTAGGTACTCGCCCCGACTACTTAATTGAGGATATGGCCGACGGCGCACTAAAAACAAAATTAGCATCGTGCAAAGACGGTGCTTTTTATCGTACTGACTTTTCAATCGGCCATCGTGGTGCTCCCATGCAATACCCAGAGCACACAAAAGAGTCTTACATAGCGGCTGCTCGTATGGGCGCCGGTATTGTTGAATGCGATGTCACCTTTACTAATGACAAAGAGCTGGTATGTCGCCATTCACAATGCGATTTACATACCACCACTAATATTTTAGCTATTCCAGAACTTGCCGCTAAATGCAGTGTGCCCTTTACACCAGCAGACTCGAACAGTGGCACGCCTGCTTCTGCTAAATGTTGTACCAGTGACATTAGCCTGGCGGAATTTTTAACCCTTGAAGGTAAAATGGATGGTGCTAATCCTCAAGCAAGCAGCGTTGCTGAATATTTACAAGGCACCCCAAACTGGCGCACTGATTTATATGCAAGTAGCGGCACGTTAATGACCCACAAACAAAGTATTGCGCTATTTAAACAGCTAGGGGTAAAAATGACGCCAGAGCTTAAATCGCCTCAAGTGAGCATGCCTTTTGATGGTATGACACAACAGCAATACGCGCAAAAAATGCTAGATGAATACACGCAAATGGAGGTACCCGCTTCGCGTGTTTTTCCGCAATCATTTAATTTAGCTGACGTACAATATTGGATTAACACCAACCCCGCGTTTGCAACGCAAAGCGTCTATTTAGATGGCCGAGATAGCGATGCAGGGTTTGATCCTAATAACGCCGATACATGGCAGCCTAGTATGGCTGCGCTTTTTAATGACGGCGTTAAAATTATTGCTCCACCCATTTGGATGCTATTAAGCATAGATAATGAAAGTAATATTGTGCCATCGCAGTACGCTATTGATGCTAAAGCCGCTGGACTTAATATTATTGCATGGAGTCTTGAACGATCTGGGCCGCTAAATAACGGCGGCGGTTACTATTACCAATCAATTAGTGATGTTATAGATAACGATGGTGACATGATGACTGTGGTTGATGTGCTTGCAAAAGAGGTTGGTGTAATCGGTATATTTTCTGACTGGCCAGCTACAGTTAGCTATTACGCCAGCTGCAATAAAATGCATGCCGCTATTTAAGCACAGTTTAGGTTAGTTAATTTGTAGCAAAATTCGTTTATTTTACCGCGCTCAGCTATTATATTCATTTTACTGAGCGCTTTTATGATCATTCAACACCATAACGCTGACTTACCAACGCCTACAGGGTTAATGCGAACTACCATTTACCGCCCACAAACATCGGGGCAATACCCTGCCATTATTTTTTATTCTGAAATTTTTCAGCAAACAGCCCCTATTGCCCGTAGTGCAGCTATTTTAGCCAGTCATGGATTTATCGTACTTGTGCCAGAAGTGTTTCATGAGCTTAACCCTATCGGAACTGTGCTGGCTTATGATGACGAAGGCAAAGATAAAGGTAATAACGATAAATGGGCTAAACCTTTAGAGCATCATGATAGCGACACACAAAGCCTTATCGATTTTGTAAAACGCCAAAGTTATTGTTCAGGAAACGTGGGAGCTATGGGTGTATGTATTGGTGGACATTTAGCTTACAGAGCCGCTTTAAACCCACTTATAAAAGCCGCGTTTTGTTTATACGCCACCGATATACACAGTAATACACTGCCCGCACAACCCGGTAATAACTCATTTGAACGCATGGCCGACATACTCGGTGAAATTCATTTTATTTGGGGTAAACAAGACCCTCATGTACCACAAGATGGCCGAGACAAAATATACCAGCAAGCTGTTCTTACTGGCATAAATTACCAATGGCAAGAAGTTAACGCGCAACATGCCTTTATGCGTTATGAAGGCGAGCGCTACGATGCAGCTCTCGCCATAGCAATGTATCAACAAGCTGTTGCCTTATTTAACCGAGCGCTAGCCCTTACGCATACCTAATGCCGTATGCTGTTTTACAAAGTACGCTTTTAAATAATCAACGAACAAACGTAACTTTTTAGATCCCGTCGCTCCTGGCGGGAAAACCCCATACAACTCAATGTCTTTGCTTTTGTAGTCGTCCATTATAATTTGCAGTAAACCCGCTTGTACTTTTGGCCATGCATCGTATAGCGGTATACGCCCTATGCCATGTCCTGCCTCTACAAATGCAGTCCGTGCAGCGGCATTATTGGTACTGAGCGATCCTTGCATAGTAATGTCGACTTTTTTACCGTCTTTTTGCAAGGTCAAGATTTTACTCCCTAACTGATAAACCACCCACTGGTGCTGTGCTAATTCATCGGGCGTAGTGGGCTTGCCATAATGCGAAAAATAATCAGGTGCGCCACAAATACAAGTACTCATAGTGGTTAACTTAGTTGCCTGTAGGTTTGAATCGCGCAGCGCAACCCCTCTAATTGCAAAATCAAACCCGTGTTTAATAATATCCACCACATCATCAGTTAATTGTAAATCTATATCAATTTTGGGGTATTGGCGCTTAAAGGTATTAATTGCAGGCACAATTAATTGCATCCCCACATTAACCGGACAACTAATTTTTAATAATCCTTGAGGCTCACTTTTTATATTTTCTATTTGTTGATTAGCAGCATTGGCTTGCTCGGTAATAACGCGGCAGCGCTCATAGTAAGCCATACCGGCTTCAGTAAGCGCCATGGTACGTGTTGAGCGGTTAAGCAAGGTTACTTCAAGTTGCGTTTCTAGCTTTTTTAAATGGTAACTGGCTACTGCTCGCGTTAACCCTAGCTGCTTTGCCGCTGCAGTTAAACTGCCCTGCTCAACTATTTGTGCAAACACCACCATACTTTTTAATTGTTCAAACGAAACTTTCATCACTGCATCCTACTTGTAGCCTTAAACTATTGTATCAATTATTAAATCAATAAAGTTAAATTTATCATCGTTGTTTAAAGTTACGTTAGTGCATATAGTAACTGCTAAGCAATGATTACAACTTTAAATCATCAGAAGGAAAAAATAATGGCTAAGAAAATATTAATGGTACTTACTTCACACGCTGACTTAGGCAACACCGGTGAAAAAACAGGTTTTTGGGTAGAAGAATTCGCCGCCCCTTATTATGCATTTGTTGATGCTGGCGCAGAAATCACTCTAGCTTCACCAAACGGTGGCCAACCACCAATCGACCCAACCAGTACATTAGCCGACTTCCAGACTGATGCTACCAAGCGTTACGACAACGACAGTGCAGCGCAAGCATTAATGGCAAACACAAAAGTGCTAAGTGAAGTGAATGCTTCTGATTTTGATGCGGTATTTTACCCAGGTGGCCACGGCCCATTATGGGATTTAGTAGATAACACGGATTCAATCTCGCTCATCGAAGATTTTGTAAAATTACAAAAGCCAGTGGCAGCTGTGTGTCATGCCAGTGCCGCATTTTTAAATACAAAAGATGCTGATGGCAATGCATTGGTTGCGGGTAAAAAAGTTACCGGCTTTAGTAACACTGAAGAAGCCGCTGTACAGTTAACAGATGTAGTTCCATTTTTAGTCGAAGACGAGCTGATTAAAAAAGGTGGTGACTATCAAAAAACTGACGACTGGGGCGTGCTTGCGCTTGAAGACGGTTTAGTGATCACTGGTCAAAACCCAGCAAGCTCTGAGCTAGCAGCTAAAAAACTACTTACCAAGCTTGGTTAATTACGATTAATCAGCATAAAAAGCACAGTTTAATCGCTGTGCTTTTTAATTTGCTTTTCATTACTCACCACTATTCCTATACTGGCCACTCTTACTATAAATAAGGGCACCGTATGCAAAATAAACCATCCACCTTATCGTTACTCAGCAGCACCCGCTTTGCCATTATAAGCATTGTAACTATTTGTTTTGTGTTGCAACTAATAAATAGCCTGCCAGGCATTAGTTTAAATGGTTTAGGTATTTACCCTCGCAGCATTCAAGGGCTGATTGGGATTCTTTGCGCTCCCTTTTTACACGGTAGCTGGTGGCATTTTGCGAGTAATATGCTGCCCTTTATTGTTTTAAGCTGGTTAATTTGCCAATACAGTGTAAAGCGTTTTTATAGCGTATTTTTATTCACCGCATTAGTTGGTGGATTACTGGTATGGATGTTTGCCCGTGGCAATATTCATGTCGGCTTAAGTGGCGTTATTTATGGACTATGGGGCTTTATTTTATGCTATGGCATTGTAAGGCGTTCTTTTAAATCTATTTTTATAGCCGTAGTGGTGGCCTTTTTATACAGTGGCTTTATTTGGGGTGTGTTTCCACAGCGGTTGCATATCTCGTTTGAAAGCCATCTGTTTGGCGCATTAAGTGGATTCTTTTTAGGGTATAAATTAGCAAAAGCAGATAAATTAAAAGCAACAACGGGCAAAGCAAATACGCACGTTTAAACGATTAGAGGCTATTTATGAGTGATAACAACGACTACACCCCAGCAAAAGTATGGACATGGGACAATGAAAGTGGCGGTAAATTTGCAAACATTAACCGCCCAATTGCAGGGGCAACCCACGATAAAACCTTGCCTATTGGTAAACATCCATTTCAGCTTTACTCATTAGCGACCCCTAACGGGCAAAAAGTCAGTATTATGTTTGAAGAGCTATTAGAGCTTGGTATTACTGAGGCTGAGTACGACGCTTATTTAATTAATATTGGTGAAGGTGATCAGTTTGGCTCTGATTTTGTTGATATAAACCCAAACTCAAAAATACCTGCGTTGATGGATCATTCTACAACGCCACCGACTCCTGTGTTTGAATCCGGCGCTATTTTACAATACCTTGGTGAGAAGTTTGATGCGCTTATTCCAAATGACTTTCAAGCTAAAACACAATGTCGTAATTGGCTATTTTGGCAAATGGGATCGGCGCCTTATTTAGGCGGTGGTTTTGGTCATTTTTACAGTTATGCACCAACCAAAATGCAATACCCGATTGACCGTTTCACCATGGAAACTAAACGTCAGTTAGATGTGCTTAACCGCCATTTAAGTGACAACGAATACATGGCAGGCAGTGAATATTCCATTGCCGACATTGCCATATGGCCTTGGTATGGCTCACTGGTATTAGGCGACTTATACGACGCCGCCGAGTTTTTAGATGTCGGATCTTATACCCATGTGGTTCGTTGGGCTAAGCAAATAGCAGCGCGTCCAGGTGTAAAACGAGGTCGTCGCGTTAACCGTACGTGGGGAGCAGAAGAGGAGCAACTCGCAGAGCGCCACAGTGCTCGTGATTTTGAATAAGGCTCCAGTTTAGTACAAATAAAAAAATCAGCGCTTAGCTGATTTTTTTGTGAATTAACCTTTGTTTTTAGCAGGTAACATGACTTTGTAATCCCAAAAGTAGAAAAGTTAAGCATATCATCTTAATATATCTAAATATTTACACTGATAGCGTAGTTATTAATTGTGAAAAAACTGACAAAAGAACAAATCTATAAACGCTTAAACAATGAAGAAGACGCCCGAGCTTGCAAGGCCATCGACGACAATGCCTGTCAGGAAGTACCCGGTAATTTTATTATTTTACTCATTAGCCAGCTGTTTAGTAAATTTGCCGATGCACTGCTTAATCCAAAAATAACGCTGCCATGGTTAATGCAAAGCTTAAATGTACCAGCGAGTTTTATTGCTTGGTTAGTACCAATCAGAGAATCGGGTTCATTGCTGCCCCAACTTGCTATTGCTAACGTTATTCGCAAACTCCCCGTTCGTAAATGGGTATGGGTAATAGGTGCAGTGATACAAGCAGGATGCATTTTAGCCATGGTTGCGGTGGCGTTTACCCTCAAGGGCGCACAAGCAGGCTACGCTATTATTGGCTTATTAATTTTATTTAGCCTTGCCAGAGGGTTTAACTCTGTCGCTGCAAAAGATGTGCTGGGCAAAGTTATTCCTAAACAGCAACGCGGTAATATTAGCGGGCTTGCTGCGAGCATTGCCGGTTTTGCCACCTTAACGTTTGGTCTCATGATGTGGTTTTTTTCACAGCAAAAAGATCAAGACATTGTGATCATCGCTTTACTACTGGGTGCATTAATGTGGCTGATTGCCGCGTTTTCTTATGCACAAATTAACGAATATAGTGGCGCTACCGAAGGAGCTAATAATGGCCTATTGCACGCGTTTTCAAAGTTAAAAATTTTATACCAAGACAAACAGTTTGCCCATTTTGTTATTACACGTGCCTTACTGCTTTGTTCAGCATTGAGCGCTCCATTTTATATTATTTTAGCCAGTAAACAGTCGTTTGAATTTTCTTTACTTGCCACCTTTATTGCCGTTTCCGGCTTTGCAAGCTTAGTCTCAGCGCCGATTTGGGGACGCTTAAGCGACTTATCTAGCCAGCGAGTGCTAGTACTCAGTGCCGCTTTAGTTACCATTAATGGGCTGGCTGTATTTGTTATTGCGACTTGGTATAACGAGCTGCTACTAAATTGGTGGGTTATGCCTATTTTGTACTTTTTACTCTCAGTTGCGCATCAAGGAGTGCGCTTAGGACGCAAAACGTACCTCGTCGATATGGCAGAGGGTAACAAACGCACCGATTATGTGTCGGTTAGTAATACCGTTATTGGGGTTTTATTACTGATGTTAGGCAGCATTGGCTTATTAGAATCGTTTTTATCAACCGCAGAGCTTATTTTGCTCTACAGTGGATTAGGATTTTTGGGTGCAATTAGTGCGCTGTTTTTACCAAAAACAGAGTAAATAGCGCCCTATTTAACCTGCTGTAATTAAAACTCTCACCGTTAAAGTTGTGGGCGTTTTAATACAAACTTATCGTTAGTGGTGCTAAAGTAATCGCCGCCCATTTTACCTACTGTATCTAAACGCGTCGGATCTATATAACCATTTACCAACGTGGCGTCATCGACAAAAATTCCCACTACATCTAAGAGCATTATTTTGCCACCGCTTGGCTCATCTGAAATAGTGATCACCTCTCGAAGCTTACATTCATAACGTACTTTTGAAGCTGCAACACTTGGCGGATTAACTAGCTGGCTTGAGACTGACTGTATGTTGGCCTTATCAAACTCACTGACATTATTTGGGTAGTTAGCACAGCTTTGATTCATTTGCTCTACTAAGGCATGGCTAACAGTATTAACAACACATTCTTTGGTGGCCAGTAAATTTGTCAGTGTATCTTTATTGGCTTTATCGCTGGGGTTAACTTGAGTCACACTTAGCACTGCAGGCTGACAACTTGCTACGGTAAAAAAAGAGTAAGGTGCAATATTAGTTACCCCCTCACTACTTAGGGTGCTTATCCATGCAATCGGTCGTGGGCTAATGCCGCCAACTAAGTAGCTATACACAGAGCGGCTGCTGTTTTGCATTAAATCTAAAAACATTGTTTCTCACTTTTAACTTAAAAACTAAACCCTAACACCTAGGCAATACGTACTTATAAGCTAAGTCTTAATTTACATTACACTGCTAGCAAATAATTTAATTACATGCGCCAAAAAATAAATATTGTCTGGTTTAAACGCGATTTACGCTTAAGCGATCATCAACCGCTTAAAAATGCGTTTAGCAACGGACTTCCAACATTATTGCTGTATAACTTTGAGCCGCTGTTACTCGAAGATGGTCATTATAACGAGCGACATTGGCGCTTTGTGTATCAGTCACTATGTGATTTAAACCAACAACTTGCTCGCTTTAATAGCTGCGTGTACCTATTTAAACAAAAAATGCAGGGACTGCTTGAAGAGCTACATACCCAGTTTGAAATAATTAATCTCTTTAGTCACCAAGAAATTGGCTTAAATAATACTTTTGAGCGCGATAAAGCGATTAAAGCATGGTGCCAACATAATCAGATTAACTGGTTAGAGTCACCAACGGGGGCTGTCATTCGCGGTAAAAAAAATCGCAATAATTGGAATGAATACTGGCAACAAACAATGCAAGCGCCAATTGCCATTCCAGATTGTAAACACATTAAAACAGTGACACTCACACACTACCAATCGCCAAAATTACCAAGTAGTTACACAGCTGACGATGACAACTTTCAACATGGAGGGCCACGACTTGCCCGCGACGTTATGCACAGTTTTTTTGCCGAGCGCGGTAAAGGCTATCAAAAAGGGATCTCCAGCCCAAGCTTGAGCCGCACGCATTGTTCTAGACTTTCGCCCTATTTAGCCTGGGGCAATATTAGCCTTAGGCAGGTGTATCAAATGGCGATAGAAGCATACCATTCCACCCATCCCGATAAAAAAGGCTGGAAGCGCCCGCTTGCTGCTTTTGTATCTCGCCTTCATTGGCATTGCCATTTTATGCAAAAGTTTGAAAGCGAATGCAGCATGGAATTTAAAGCGTTAAATCCGGGTTACCATGCATTTCCGTATCGTGATGACGCTCAGGTTACTAGCGATATTGAACGCTGGGCACAGGGGCAAACTGGTATTCCTATTATTGATGCCTGTATGCGCTGTTTAAAAGCCACCGGTTATATCAACTTTAGAATGCGCGCTATGCTGGTTAGCTTTGTAACACATCATTTAAACATTAGCTGGCAACAAGCAAGTTTTCCGCTGGCTAATTACTTTTTAGACTTTGAACCGGGGATTCATTACCCGCAAATTCAAATGCAAGCCTCTGTCACCGGTATTAATACTATTCGTCATTACAACCCAATTAAGCAATCGGAGGATCAAGACCCAACCGGTGCGTTTATAAAAAAATGGTGCCCTGAACTTGAAAAGCTCCCCATTGAATATTTACATCAACCTTGGGAGCAAACGCCCATGGAAGCATTATTTAATGACTTTAAACTTGGTGAAGATTACCCAGAGCCGATGCTTGATTTAACTCGAGCATCTAAAGAGGCACGCGAGCGATTGTGGCAATACCGAGAGCGTAGCGATGTTAAACGTGCTATTCATGCCATACTAAAAAAACATGTAGCCATCACTCCCTCGGTACGTAAATCCAAAAAGCAATCAGGCAAATAATCATGGCACATAAAAAACTAACCCTACCTGAAAAATTATGCCCTGTGTGTAACAAACCTTTTGCATGGAGAAAAAAATGGCAACGAGACTGGGATAACGTTATTTATTGTTCACAGCGATGTAAACGTAGCAAATAGAGATTGGCGTTTATCTTGCACCCTCCATGTTACTGCGTACATTTTTCAGCAATTATCGGATAAATTTACATACAACCGATATCAATGCTGAAAAATTTACATTAATCGCAACAAGGAGAACATGATGACAATTAAAAAAACGGCAAGCTCAAATTGGTCTGGCGATATTAAAAGTGGTAAAGGCACTATATCAACTCAAAGTGGTGCTCTCGATAACCAGCCGTATGGGTTTAATACTCGCTTTGAAGATAAGCCCGGCTCTAACCCAGAGGAGCTAGTTGGTGCAGCCCACAGTGCTTGCTTTAGCATGGCGTTATCATTGGCGTTAGGCGAAGCAGGTTTTACTGCTGACGATATAAGCACCAAAGCAACAGTAAGCTTAGATGAAGTAGACGATGGCTTTGCGGTGAGTGAAATTGAATTGGTAGTTAATGCAAAAATTACTGATATTTCAAATGAGCAATTTCAAACCCTGTGTGAAGACACTAAAAAAGGCTGCCCTATCTCTAAATTACTCAATACCAGCATAAAACTAACCGCAACACTTAACTAATTTTGCAAACCTACTATACTTTTAGCGTAGCAATAAGGTTATATAAGCATAACCTTATTGCTGATTTTTCATGAGTTGAATAAAAACTTAATTATGAGTTACATTAATGTTAGCTAATATAATTATGTAAAATCTCAATACTTTGTTAGGATTACCAAAACTTAACCACCTTTTAGTGTGGGTTAATAAAAAAGGTGGATGAATGAACGAAAAATCACAAAGTTGCGAAAAAGTATCTTGTAGCAACTGCGCTGATTCTAGCGAGCTAGACTTTGACTTTACCATGGCATTTCAGCCTATTATAAGTTGTCAAAATAACACTATTTATGGGTATGAGGCTTTAGTTCGTGGTTTAAACAACGAGTCGGCTTTCTCTATTATTTCCCAAGTAAACGACGACAATCGCTATACCTTTGATCAACTGTGTAGAATAAAAGCCATTGCGCTTGCCTCTAAGCTAGGCATAAACACCATGCTAAGCATTAACTTTTTACCCAACGCTATTTATAAGCCTGAGCGCTGTATTCGTACCACCCTAGAAGCGGCTAAAAAGTACAACTTCCCTACAACTAATATTATGTTTGAATTTACTGAAGTTGAAAAAATAGAGGATAGCAGCCACGTTGAACGGGTTGTAAGCTACTACCAAGAGCTGGGCTTTAAAACAGCCACCGATGACTTTGGCTCAGGCTACTCTGGATTAAACTTACTAGCTGATTTTCAAACAGATATTATTAAACTCGATATGGCACTTATACGCGATATCGACAAAGATACAAAACGCCAAACTATTGTGCGTAACTGCTTAAATATGTTTAAAGAGCTAAACGTAATGGCACTGGCTGAGGGCATTGAAACAGTTGATGAATATCACTGGTTAAAAAATGCCGGCATTGATTTAATGCAAGGCTACTTGTTTGCCAAACCAGGCTTTGAGTGCTTACCAGACGTTAATTTTCAATAACATTTAGTTGTTATAAAAAAACCGCCGCAAAGGCGGTTTTTTTCGTATTTGCTATGCAATAACCCAAATTACATATTACCTAGCTCTATCATCATTGCGGTGTACATACGTAAATTAAGTGCTAGTTGCTCAAGAGTAATAAATTCATGCTCTGAGTGACCTGTGTAGCGTTTACCCGGCATTGATGGGCCAAACGATACGGCATTATCAAATAATTTAGCGTTGGTACCACCACCAATCGACACAAAACCTGCGTCTTGATCGCCAGTAAAATGTTTAAAAATATCAAGTAACTTCTGCGCATGAGGCGCTCCATCAAGCAGCATGGGTGTGCCAATGGTAGTTTTAACATTTGCCAATGTTACTTTATTATCAGCTTGCCATTGGGTAAGCGCACTATTAATTTGTAGCTCAAGTAAGTCAGCCTCTTTACCCATAGGGCGACGAGCATTAACCGCTAACGTTAGGTTATTGCCGTCTCGTTCAATAACAGTGGGCGCTACCGTCATTGGTCCCATAAAGTCATGTTTATACGCAATATCACCAAATTGTTTACCGTATATATCTAGGCCTATTAGCTGATTTACAAACTTAATGAGCTGCCCATCGCTGTTGTTTTCAAGCTCGACGGCTTTAAATAGTTCAGCCAAATAAGCAATGGCATTAACACCTGATTCTGGTTCAGATGAATGTGCCGATACCCCTTTTACACTAATTAAAGTTCCATTTATTTGTTCGTCAAAGGTAAATTCTACTTGCTTAAGAGCCGTGGCGGTTTGTTTTAATTGAGTCACTAATTCAGCACTGGCGTTATGCAAGGTTAAGCTGGCATCTTCAGGAATTTGGCTCGCAAAGGCACCACCCGTTACATTACTTACATACACACCGGTTTGCGCTGATGTAGCTGCAAACGTAGGCGAAATTAAGCTCCAGCCTTTTTCAGCAACCACCACGGGATATGAGGCATCAATGGTGACCGCATACTTTGGCTGCTCATAAGTTTTCATAAATTCGGTTAAAGGCCCCCAATCAGATTCCTCGGCTAAATAAACCATCAGCTCAATGCGGTTATCAAGGGTTATACCTTTATCTTTTATGGCTTTCATCGCATATAAAGCAGTGGCAATAGCGCCTTTATCGTCTTCGGTACCTCGGCCAATTAATTTACCCGGCTCTGAGGTATCAATAATAAATGGGCTTTGCTTCCATTTACTGGCGTTTGCGGGTTGTACATCGCCGTGAGTCACTATGGTTACTTTTTCTTTTTGCTCACCCATACCTATGAGTACCGTATAACCTAAATCTTGGTAGTCAAAGCCAAGTTCAGCGGCTTTCATTTTTAATAACGCTTTAAAGCCAATAAAATCAGGATTTTGTGGCGCACTGATCTCACTTTTATTCACCGTAGGAAACGATACTAAATTAGTAAGCGTATGCACCTGTGCATTTTGGTAGCTATTAACTGCGTAATCGGCCACGCTTTCACTGTGTTTATTTAATTGTGCATGAGCGCTAAATGCACATAAGGCAATACTTGCTAAAGCGAGCTTGTTCAAAACAGATTCCATTTAATTAACAATAAAGAGCTCTAATTATAACCTCCTTGCAAAGTGACAAACAGCGCTTTGCGGCAGACCTACAAGCAAAGCTTATAATTTGTCTAACAGCTTTGAACAGGATGCCTGTATAATGCGCAGCTCAAAATTACGAGGTGAATCATGAATCGCAGAAAAAAGATCATTACAAAATTTAATAACAAAGATAAGCGTGCTAATGCCAAGCTGCATAAGAGCAACAAACCGGCTTATGTTTCAAAAGCAGAGCGAGCAAAGCTTGCTGAGCAAGATGCCGAACAAGCAATTGAGCACGCGGCTACTGAGGTAGTGCAAACAAGCGTTTAATCATTATTGCGATAGGGTAAGAGGCTTAAATTGAGTGTTAAAAAACTTAAAATGAGCCAAATAACGAACCGCCACATAGCAAACTACCCCACTGGCCACAATCAATTCAAACGTTGCTAAATACTGTATTTGTTTAACAAACTGCAAATCAATTCCCACTGTATGCATCCATGCGGCAAGTTTAAATAACGCGGTAGCACCAATGACCATAGGAAAAGTAAACGCAGCGTAACCTGGGCAAAATGGACGGCGCAGTAATTTAAAAAATGCGACATAAATTATAAAGGTCATCAGTACTGCAATTCCAAATAACAAGCCAATAATAACCGGTGACGGCTCGCTGTTCACTGTAAAGTAACCAGCTAACGATAAACTTGCTGGCGCAGCTAAAATAGCCAATGTAGGCTGTGCAGCATCAGGAATGTGAGCTGCAAAAATGATTCGGTAAATCATCATAGGCAACATAACTGCATACATCAACATGCCAAAGTAAAGCGCCCCTTGCGCTAAAAACAGCAGTGCCGGATTCCCTGAAAACGCCACATCGGCAACGATGATCCCAACCGGCGGTACAAACCAGCTTGGCACCATATGCTCAATTTTAAATTCAATCACGCGATGAGCAATAAAGCTGATTAAAAACACCACATGTAATAAAAATGCACCAACCCAAAGCATATCTCCCGCAAGGGAGTAAAACTGCCCTAAAGAATTAGACACCACTAAAGTAGCCATAGCAAAAGTAGGCACCACACTGCCTACAACTGGGTGGGCTAAATCGGCTTTAAGCAGCTGAGGATTCAATAAAAACTTAAGTGCTAACAATAGCAATAATACGCTCGCAATAGCGGCACCTGTATATTGCGCTACGCCATTTAGGCTAAACATACTCTCCCAAGCCCAACCTAGGCTGGCAATACCTAATGCCAAACCGCCCATTGGTGTTGGTGCACCAGATACTTTTGTTTTTATATGTTTAAACATCTCTATTCCACCCTGTGGTTGTAACTTACAGAGAAGTTTACGCTTGCATTTTGTTTAATTAAATCTAATTATATAGAACACACGTTCAGGAAAACTAAACATGGCATAATGAATATTTCACTTAAGCAACTTAAAGTATTTGTAGGCATAACCCAGCACAACACCCTTACAGCAGCGTCTGAGTCACTGTTTTTATCTAAAGCGGCGGTGAGTATGGCGCTTAGCGAACTTGAAAAGCAGTTAGGCCATCCGTTATTTGATCGTGTAAATAACCGATTATTATTAAATCAAGAAGGGCAAAAGCTACTGCCCCTTGCTGATGAGCTATTAAATCGGGCAAACACTATCGACACCTTGTTTTTAGACAACGCCCCTGCCAGCGGAACTTTAAAAATTGGTGCCAGCGATACTATTGGTAATCATGTATTACCTGCTTTACTAAGCAAATTTAGAGCACAGCAACAGCATTATTCACAGCAAATACTGATTTCTAATTCGGCACTTATTTGTCAAAAGCTTATAGATTACGAGCTCGATATAGCACTTATTGAGGGCCAAGCCCATCAAAGCGATTTAGTCTCTAATGTGTTTAGCCATGACGCCATGTGTATTATTGCGCCAATAAACCACCCATTGGCTGCAAAAAAGCAACTTAGCTTTAACGACTTAAATAGTAGCCAATGGGTATTAAGAGAGACCGGCTCTGGCTCGCGTTCTTTCTTTTTACATAGCCTTGCACCACATATAAAAAATTGGGCACAAAGCGTAGAACTCAACACCACTGAAGCGCTTATAAACTGTGTTGCAAATGGCTTAGGTTTAGGATGCTTATCATCACTTGCCGCACAATATGCCCTAAAAGATGGACGCGTTACACATCTTAATTTAAACCACCCCATGCAAAGGCAGTTCTGGTTAGTAATGCATAAAGACAAATACAAAAACCCGCTATTAACGCAGTTTATTGATTTTTGTCACAAGCAGACTTAAAAATTAATGGCAATAAACCGTCAGACTCGATTAAGCTAAAATCGAATCTAACGGCTGGTACTCACTTACTCTCTCACTTTAAAACGCGTAACTCATTGCTAAATTTATAGAGCGCCCCCGCCCTGCTAATTGATTAAAGCCCTGCGACATATCTTGTTTAAATTCTGCAATACTTACGCCACCTAATGGTAATTCATAATACTCATTAAGCAGATTAGTAATATCAACACTCACGGTAAGTGCATCCCAACTGGCTTTTGAGCTTAAATTAAGTAAATGGTACTGCTCAGTTTGGTTTTCTAGGCGGTTGCTATCTACGCGAGTTTTACTATCGACCCACTGCCACGTGAGTGCATTTTCAAAGCGGCCAACTTGATGGTTCATAGCAAATTGGCTTTGCAGCGGCTTGATTTGATAAAGCGGCTGATTGGTATCATCGCGCTTACCACGGGTGTTGGTAATATTCGCTTTTAACGACCAGCTACCATAGTGCTTAGACTCGTGCAGTGCTAAAACCGCATCTAGCTTTACGCCATAAAGCGTAGCATCTACGTTATTAAACATAAGTACATTACGGGTATTAGCAGCAAGCGCTGTGCGGTTAAAGCTTCTTACTATGTTGGCATCAATATAGTCATTCACGTCGCTCACCCAAGCGTTAGCACTTATACGCCAGCTGTCATCTTTTGCCATGCGGGTGTACGTGCTACTAAGCGTGTGTGCGGTTTCTGGTTTAAGGTTTATATTACCAATATAGCCGTTGCCATCGCCGTACCATCCAATCATGGTGGTGGCCATATTACCTACGCCCCAGCTATAGCGTTCGTATAAATTAGGCGCACGATTTTTACGGGCTAAGCCAATTTGTAGTTCGTCGTTATTGCTTAGTTGATAATTAATCAGCACGTTTGCATCAACTAAATTATCTGTTTGTTTTTTGTTTTGGTTATTAAACTTTTTAGCCGCCATTGCATCACTTGGCATCGCCATAGCCATTGCATTCATTGCAGCCATGCCTGCATTATATGCTTGTACATCATCAGTGTTGGTCATTACATTTTCAAATCGAATGCCTGCATTTAACCACCAGCGAGTATTTAGTTGGCTTTCATATTCTCCAAGCAAAGCAATACGCTGACGTCGGCCATTATTAATATTTTTATAGTCATTTGGTCCCATCATCATTGAGCCCTCAACTGCAGGCCACCAGTCATCTAATTTCATGTGGTGATACTCTTGCGCGAGTAGTAACTGGCTGTTGTTATCAAGCGCTAGTCGCCATTTTAACTGGGTGCTTATATCTTCGGCGTCGGTTTTCATTGGCATTTTTCCGGTTTTTTCTGCGCTAAAAAAACCCATTTCATGCTTTACGTTATGCCAATTTAACTGCGCTTCAAGCTCACTGTTTGTAAAAGCACGCTGATACTGGGCCACTGCGCCATAGCTGGTGTTATCTGTCATATCCATATATTGATTAGCAAAGCCTTGATAGGGTATTTTTTGATGGCTTAGCTTAACCACTAATTGTTGCTTATCATCGCGCATGGCAGCACTTAAACTATGGTTTTGCGCGCGGTATAGGGTATCGAGCACTAAATCGCCGTTACCATCTTCATAACTGTTGGCATCGCTAAAAGCACCTTGATAATTAAAACTAAGTACATCGCTGGCAATGCGCATACCTGCGCCTACCTTTTTGGCGTTATCAAGGGTGTTGTACTGGGCTGACACATAACCTGAATGCCATGCAAGTTCGCTGTTTTCACTGTACTGAGGTGAAATAGAATTAACAGCAATCACACCTGCAATATTATCGCCTCCCGCACTTACTGGAGAAACACCTGCAACCACTTTGTAGCTACTAATTTGATTGGCTGAAATATAAGATAGTGGCGGGTTCATTTGGTTAGCACAGGCGGCGGTGATTTGCGCCCCATCAACCAGTACCGCCACTCTATCGCCCATTAAACCATTTAAAACAGGTAAATTGGCCATGCCACCAGCAGCAGAAAAGTCCACTCCTAAATCGGTTAATAGCGATTCAGATGAGCCTAATGATAGGTGTTTATTTTGTGCTTGGCCGTGCACTTCAATCACTTCAATTGAGGTGCCATCTGCAAAAGCAACTGGCGATAATACGCTACTTATAACAAGCGCTAAAGGGGATAATAAATAAGAGGTTAAAGAATTTTTTTTATCAGTCATTATTGATTTACCACAAAATTTTTGTGGGTAAATTATACTTGCTGTAGCAATCTAAAAAGCGCGACATATTGTCGCACTTTGTTAATTTTTAACCCTTTTCGTCGTCAAAAATATCTTCTATTTTTAACTCAAACAACCTTGCTGCTTTAAAGGCCAGTGGCAAGCTGGGATCAAACTTACCTTTTTCAATCGCATTAATAGTTTGGCGAGAAACATCTAGCAGCTCGGCCAACCTTGCTTGGGTATAGTTATGCTCGGCTCTTAATACCTTTAATCGGTTTTTCATTCATCACCTGCACAATAGTGTTTATTAAGCACATACACGCTAATTAAATACACTGCTCCCATTAAAAACATTAAATCGGGTATCTGTGCTTTAAAATCAATTAAGCCACTCAATTGCAAATTAGTGTACGCAAGCCCACCTACCAATATTGCACCTAGGGTAAATCCCATGGCACTGAGATGTATTTTTTGCATCAGCTCATCCATCCCCTGTAAGTAACGTTTGTTAGCCAAAATCATTACAATGCCGGCTATTACATTTACAACTATAAAAAAGCCGCTAATTATCTCGGCGCGATCCCAAATTAATGTCGGGCCAAAGCTACATAACGCTAAGGTGAGTAACCAAATCAAGGTACATTTAACCAAGTAGCTAGTATTTTTAATTTGGCGTTGTTTTAAATTTAATTCTGTTTTCATTGCTTTAATCCTGTTTGAAAAGTAATGTTTACTTTACAAATATCATTCATACCATACAAAAAGTCAAGTTAGCATTACATTTAAATCTAATATATCTTGTTTTTAATGAGCGAGTGGCTTGCAAGCCCATATAAACCAGCCTTTCGTTTGCTTAAGTTAAATTTTATTCATCTTAAACTATGGTTTAGACCATGACGGGAGGAGGCTTTTAATTTAAAATGTCAGTCTCTTTATTCCTCATTCCCATATTCAATTTTAAATAAACGTGTGTGTTGTATTTTTTAAACGTACAGGCGTTTTGTTTGCTATTAAATTTTATTCAATACCTTCAAGGATTTTACATGGCCGTTGATACTACATCGCCGTCGAGTCAGCCCAATAGAGCCGCTATTTTAGTTGTACTTGCGCTAGGCACCTTTATTTTGGGTTTATCTGAATTTTCTATGATGCCTATGTTGCCATTAATTAGTGAAGCATTTGCTAGTACCCCATCACAAAGTGGTTATGCCATTAGTGCTTATGCTCTGGGGGTGGTTGTTGGCGCGCCTATTTTAATGTTGGCAACAGCCAACATGCGTAAACAAAAAGCGCTGTTACTATTTTTAAGTTTAATGTGTATTGCTAATAGTTTAAGCGCCTTAGCTAGCTCATTAGAGCAACTTGTGCTGTTTCGGTTTTTAAGTGGTTTACCCCATGGCGCATATTTTGGCGCAGCCTTGTTATTGGCCTCAGATATAGCGCCTGTTGGAAAGCGTGCTAGCTTTATGTCAAAAGTATTTATGGGGCTGACGGTCGCAACCATTGTAGGCGTACCCGTAGTAACCCTCGTTGGGCAAAACTTGAGCTGGCGCTATTGTTTAGCTGGGGCAGGTGTACTGGCGTTTATTGCCTTTATTTTTGTTTATTATGTGGTACCCAATGTTAAAAACACTCATAAGTCTAATTTACTTAACGAGTTAGGGGTATTAAAAAATAAACTGGTTTGGTCTATTTTGGGTATTGTTATTATTGGTTTTGGTGGCGTGTTTTGTATTTATACTTATGTCGCCGACACTATTTTAGATGTAACCCAATCACCCGCGTACACCATTTCAATTGCGATGGTGATGTTTGGTATTGGCTCCACTCTCGGTAACTACCTACTAGGAAAAGCAGCTGATAAATCGGCAATTAAAACCACGGGACTAACCCTTGCCTCAACTATTATTTTTGCATTTGCGTATGTGAGTGCCAGCTATAATATTTACTTACTTTATCTGGTGATCTTTTTTATTGGTTGTAGCTTAGGGCTTTCTACTTTAGTGCAAACACTGTTAATGGATGTATCGCCCAATGGCCATGCCATGATTGGTGCTCTCGTGCAATGTGCTTTTAACATTGCTAACGCGATTGGCCCTTGGGTGGGTGGCATTGCTATTGCGCAAGGTGCACAACCGAATCAGACCGGCTATGTTGCCGGAGCACTATTTTTAGGCGGGTTATTTATGTGGTGGCTAAGCTTTATACAAATAAACAATAATAACGCGAAACAAACGGCTGCAGCGTATTAAGTATAAAAAAGAGCCGCGTATAGCGTAATGCCGATCAGTTAAGAATATTTTTGATCGGTTGACTGATCTTTTTAACGCTTTCAAAATCCGATATCTGTCTCTGGTATCGGATTTTTTTATGCGCTTTGAAAATGAATTAGCGGTCG